>Ga0075370_10000077_pt1 | contig 29637 bp, 28 predicted proteins | sample EndMethybrTD3035_FD_71398 | JGI IMG/M metagenome (GOLD analysis project Ga0075370, IMG submission 71398) | Populus endosphere microbial communities from Tennessee, USA - Endosphere MetaG P. TD hybrid TD303-5 | ecosystem: Host-associated > Plants > Roots > Endosphere | place: USA: Tennessee... | reverse complement strand
GCGCGCGGCAGGCAAAAAGGCTCTGGTTACTGGCGCGGCGCGGGGACTGGGCGCAGCCATAGCGCGCAAGCTCGCGCAGGAAGGCGCAAAGGTTCTGCTGACCGACATCGATCTTGCTGGCGCGCAGGCGCGCGCGGATGAAATCAATGCGCTGTGCGGCGCAGGGACTGCCTTTGCCTGCGCCCATGATGTAACCAGCGAGGAGCAATGGTCTTCTGCCCTGACTGCCGCGAAAGAGCACCTTGGCGGCCTGTCAGTGCTGGTGAACAATGCCGGCATCGGCATTGGCGGCACGGTGGAGATGACCAGCCTCGACATGTGGCGACAGACCATGGCGGTCAATTCGGACGGCACGTTCCTGGGCTGCAAACTGGCTTTGCCGCTGCTGCGCGAAAGCCAGCCGGCGTCGATCGTGAACATGTCGTCGATTGCCGCGTTCACGGCCGATCCGATGCTGGCGGCGTACAACGCGTCGAAAGCAGCTGTCTGGATGCTGACCAAATCGGTCGCGCTCTATTGCGCCCGCGCCGGGTGGGATATCCGCTGCAATTCAGTCCACCCGGCCTTTGTCGCAACCGACATCCTCGAAGGTTACCGGTTCGACAAGTCCCGCCCGATCGAGGAAACGCACGCCCTATTGGCCTCGCGGATTCCCCTTGGGCGGATCGGCGAACCGGAAGAAGTGGCCATGGGCGTGCTCTACCTTGCCAGCGACGAAAGCCGGTTCATGACCGGGTCGGAACTCAAGCTCGACGGCGGCATCAGCGCGGCTTGAAACATCTTCCCTGACCAAGTCGGGATGACGTCACAGCGTCTTGATGATGCCGGAGAAATCAACGCCGCCATTGCTGGCTGCGACGAACTCGTCGTAGAGTTCCTTGGCCCGCTCACCCATCGGCACTTTCGCGCCGGAAGTCTGCGCCGCTTCCATCGCCAGCTTGAGATCCTTCAGCATCAGCGCCGAGGCAAAGCCGCCCTGGTAGCCATTGTCCGAAGGGCTCTGCGGGCCTACGCCAGGGACCGGGCAATAACTGGTCATCGACCAGCACTGGCCCGACGAAACCGACGAAATGTCATAGAATTTCTGCGGATCGAGGCCCAGTTTCTCGGCCATGGCGAAGGCTTCGCAGGTGCCGATCATGTGAATGCCCAGCAGCATGTTGTTGCAGATCTTGGCAGCCTGACCAGCGCCGGCTGCGCCCGCGTGAATCACGGCTTTGCCCATCTTCGCCAGGAGCGGCTCGGCCCGCGCGAATGCGCTGTCAGTGCCGCCAACCATGAACGTCAGCGTGCCGGCATTGGCCGCCGCGATGCCGCCGGAAACCGGTGCATCGACGGCCTCGTATCCCGCCGCGCTCGCCGCTTCGACGACCTTTTTCGCCGTCGCAACGTCGATGGTCGAGCAATCGAGCAGAACGGCGCCCTGGGGCGCATGGCCCAGCACGTCCTCGGAATAGACCTTGTCGACGATCGCGCCGTTGGGCAGCATCGAGACGACGGCTTCCACCCCCTGCACGGCTTCCTGCACCGTGCCGAACGTCTCGCAGCCATTGGCGCGGGCCTTGGCGAGGGCTTCTTCCGCCAGATCGAATGCGCGAACTTCGTGGCCTGCCTTGACCAGGTTCGCGGCCATGCCGCCGCCCATGTTGCCCAGGCCAATGAATGCGATCTTCATGGTTTTAACGTCCCTTCCAAACACCGGCGCGCTTTTCGACGAAGGCCGACATGCCCTCTGCCTTGTCTTCCGTCGCCGCGAGGATCTGGAACATGCGGCGTTCTGCCACCAGCCCCTGATCCAGCGTGGTCTCGAAAGCCACGTTGACCATTTCCTTGTTCATCATCGCCGCAAGCGGCGGCATTCCGGCGATTTCGGCAGCGACTTTCAGCGCGGTTTCAAGGAGGTCGGCGAGCGGCACCACCCGGCTGACCAGGCCTGCGCGCTCCGCCTCGGCGGCATCCATCATCCGGCCGGTGAGGCACATGTCCATCGCCTTCGATTTGCCGACGGCTTTGGTGAGGCGCTGCGACCCACCCATGCCCGGCGCCACACCCAGCTTGATTTCAGGCTGGCCGAAGCGCGCAGTTTCCGCCGCGATGATGAAATCGGCCATCATCGCCAGTTCGCAGCCGCCGCCCAGTGCAAAGCCATTGACAGCCGCGATCCACGGCTTGCGCGTGGCCTTTACGATATGGCTGGTCCACTTGCTGAAGAAGTCTTCCTTGTAGAAATCGATCGCGGCCTTCTCGACCATTTCCTTGATGTCCGCCCCGGCAACGAAGGCTTTCTCTCCGGCCCCCGTGATCACCGCGCAAAGCTGCGAGCTGTCGGCCTCGAACTTGGCGAAGGCATCCACCAGATCGTCGAGAACCTGGCTATTGAGCGCATTGAGCGCCTGGGGACGGTTGATGGTGATCAGCGTGACAGCGCCGCGCTGCTCGACCAGCAGGGTTTCATAACTCATGGGTTTTCCAATCAGGCTTCTGGTTGCGTATCGAACTGGTGGGGCTGCCAGGCTTTGCTGCCGCGGATCGGCTCGAAGATCCTGTTGATCATCTGGTCGGTGACCAGTTCGGGCGTTGGCGGATTCCACTTGGGCGAATTGTCGCGGTCTATCAGCAGCGCGCGCACGCCTTCATAGAAATCGTGAGTGCGGAAAATGCGGTGCACGATACCGAATTCCAGCCGCATCTCGCTGGCAAAGCTGTCAATGTGCGGGCTGACGACCAGCAGGCGCAGCGTAACCTTGCAGGAAAGCGGCGATTTGGTCTTGAGGATCGCAAGCTGCTGCTGGGCGAACTCGGAAGTGTCGGCCTCAAGCGCGGCAAAAATATCTTCGAGCCGGTCAGAAGCGAACAGCTTGTTGATCTCGGGAACGCGCTCGAGAATCTTGGCTGGCGGCGGCGGCACGGAAGCCATGTCCAGGATTTCATCGACCCGGTCCGGGTTCTCGATGATCTTGGCTTTCACCTGTTCGAGCGATTCCGAAGGCAGGTAATGCGTTGCCAGCCGCATGGCATAGCATTCCGCGCCGTCGAGCCGGCCGCCGGTCAGGCCCAGAAACTGCGGAAGCCGCCCGGGCAGGCGAGAAAGATAGCGTCCCCCGCCCACGTCGGGGAACAGGCCGATCCCGGTTTCCGGCATGGAATAGACCGTGCGCTCGGTGGCAATGCGATATTTGCACGGGCCAGTAATACCCACGCCGCCGCCCATGGTGATGCCATCCATGAACACCACGCCCGGCTTGGGATACGTGTACATCATATGGTTCATCTGGTATTCTTGATAGAAGAAGGCATCACCCTGCGCGCCGTGCCCCTTCGCGCTGTTGGCAATCCCCACCACGTCACCACCGGCGCAGAACCCGCGCCCTTCGGCATGGTCGATCAGCACGATGCTGACATTGGGATCGTCGCGCCACTCGGCCAGGGCCGAAGTCATCGCGCGGACCATGTCGAGCGTCAGGGCATTGATCGCGCGAGGCCGATTGAGCCGCAGGCGGCCTGCCTTGCCGTCGATAAAGCAGAGTGTGTGAGGGGGTTCTTGCGCAGTCATCGGAATTTCCTTGGAATCAGTCACTTGTTGCCGGCAAGTATGAAGCGGCCCGGCGCCGGCTCAATCACCGGAAAGTCCTTGCTGCCGAGCGGACGGGCGGGAACATCGCCGTTGCCTTCCTTGGCCTTGAGCCAGGCCGACCAGTAGGGCCACCAGCTGCCCTCGTTCCTCGTCGCTCCGGCAAGCCAGCCATCCGCCGTGTCCGCCAGCTTGTCGCTGGTCCAGAAGCCATGCTTGTTGGCGGACGGCGGATTGATGACGCCCGCATTGTGCCCCGATCCGCCGAGGATGAATTGCACCGGACCGCCGAAGAAACGCGTGCCGAAGTAGACAGCCTCCCAGGCAGATACGTGATCGTCGCGCAGGCCGATTGCCATGACCGGCGAGGTGATCTTGCCGAGATCGAGCTTCTCGCCCAGCAATTCGACTTTGCCAGGATCGGACAAGTGATTGTTGAGAAGAAGTTTGCGGTTGTAGCTGGTGAGGAAAGCCTCGGGGATGTGCGATCCGTCCTCGAACCAGAACAGCAAGTCCGATGGCGGCGCCTCCCGGTCGAGCAAGTAATGGTCGACGAAGGACGACCAGATCAGGTCGTTCGAGCGCACCAGCGCGAACAGGCGCTGCAGCTCGGTCTTGCTGATATATCCCGCTCCGCTGACGTGGCCGTCGAGCGCTTCAACATGGCCTTCGTGCAGAAAGCCCGACCAGGCGCGCATGTCGCTGAAATCGACCAGGCTGCCGATCAGGGTCGAGGAACCGATGCGGCTGCCCTCGCCGCGCGCGGCAAGCACCGCATCGGCAATGGCAATCAGCGTGCCGCCCATGCAGAAGCCGAACATGTCGGCATCCGGCTCGCCAGTAATGTCGCGCACCACGTCGATCGCCTTGAGAACGCCGCTTTCGATGTAATCGTCAATGGCGCAGTTCCGGTGGCTTTCATCCGGGTCGACCCAGGATACGCAGAAGACGGTGTGGCCCTGCTCGGTCAGCCAGCGGATCAGGCTGCTCTTGGGCTGGAGATCGATCATGTAATATTTGTTGACCAGCGGCGGCACGTAAATCAGCGGCCGGCGCGAGACGCTTTCAGTCACAGCCGAATACTGGATCAGCTGCATCAGGTCGTTTTCAAAGACAACGCCGCCCGGCGTGCAGGCCAGATTTTCCCCGAGAACGAAGGTGTTGGGCGCGCGGCGTTTGACGATGCCTTTGCCTTCGGCCACGTCCTCAAGAAGGTTCGCCAGTCCGCCAACCAGATTGGCGCCTCGGGTTTCGACCGTGCGGCGCAGCACTTCGGGGTTGGTCGCAACGAAGTTCGAAGGCACGATGGCATTCAGATACTGTTCGACCAGGAAGGCAACGATTTCGCGCTTCTTGGGATCTTCGACGACCGCGGCGGCGACCATTGTGCGCATCGCTTGCGCAGTGACCAGGTAGATCTGCTTCACGACGTCGAACTGGACTTGATTAGTCCAGTCAGGATGCTTGAACCGCCGGTCGCTGCGAACCGGCTCAATGACCGGCTTGCGCTTCTCGTCGGGCAGGAACGCCGAAGTCCAGATCCGCGACACATCGCCCAGGAACTGCATCTGGATTTCGACCAGCTTTTGCGGATCGCGCATCAGGCTGCTGGAGACCGAAACCACGGCTTCGAGCAGTGCCGCCGTATCGTAACCCTTGGAAGCGCTGGGATGGGGCGGATTCTTGAGCAGGCGGGTCAGAGCCGTACCCAGCCTGCCCCAGGTGGCAGTCCACTGCTCGGCATCTGGCTGCATGCTCTCTGGCTTGGCCGCTTCGGCTTTGGAAGGGGCTGCCGGGCCACCGGTCTTCGCTTTCGTCGCCTGCGCCATAATGAGTAAGTCCTGCCAATTTCCGGCCAAAACGGCCGGACAGATTACGTTCTGTCTTTCAGGTTTCCTCGCCCGCCAGTGTGTCCACGGTCGGAAATGCGCGTAAACTATGCCTTCAAAAGATCTCGCCCGATGATCATCCGCATGATCTCGTTTGTGCCCTCAAGAATGCGGTGGACGCGAAGATCGCGCCAGAAGCGTTCGATCGGGTAGTCCTTAAGATAGCCATAGCCTCCGAACATCTGCAATGCCTTGTCCACGATTTCGCTGCCGCTGTCGCTGGCAAGCTTCTTGGCCATGGCAGCGAAACGGGTTCTGTCGGGCGATCCATCCGTGACTTTGGCGGCCGCCAGATAGAGCAGCGCACGGGCCGCTTCGAGATCGGTTGCCATGTCTGCCAGAGTGAACTGCGTGTTCTGGAAATCGGCGATCTGCTTGCCGAACTGGCGGCGATCCTTCACATATTGCACGGCCTCATCGAGGCAGCGCTGCGCTCCGCCAAGCGAACATGCGCCAATGTTGATCCGGCCGCCATCAAGCCCGGTCATGGCGAACTTGAAACCATCGCCTTCCGCGCCAACGCGGTTTGCCACTGGCACGCGGACATCTTCGAACACGACCTGCGCGGTCGGCGAGCTGTTCCAGCCGAGCTTTTTCTCCGGCGCACCGAAAGATAGGCCCTTGGTGCCCTTCTCGACGATAACGCAGGAAATGCCCTTGGGCCCGTCTTTGCCGGTGCGGACCATCACGGCATAGATGTCATTGACCCCGCCGCCCGAAATGAACTGCTTGGTGCCGTTGATGACATAGTGATCGCCATCGAGCCGGGCGGTGGTTTTCAGCGCCGCTGAATCCGAGCCTGAGCCCGGCTCGGTCAGGCAATAGGAGGCGATCTGCTCCATCGAGACCAGCTTGGGCAAATACCGCGCCTTGAGATCATCAGAGGCGAACTTGTCGATCATCCATGCGACCATATTGTGGATCGAGATATAGGCGCTGGTCGAGGGGCAGCCATAGGCCATAGCCTCCATAATCAGCGCCGCTTCCACCCGGCCGAGGCCAATGCCGCCGTTCTCTTCGGATACATAGATCGCGCCGAAGCCGAGCTCGCCCGCCGCCTTCCAGACGTCGACCGGATAGTGGTGCTCCTCGTCCCACTTCGCGGCATGCGGCGTGATGCGATCGGCAGTGAACTTGCGCGCCATGTCCTGGATGGCGAGCTGGTCGTCAGTAAGGGAAAATTGGCCGGTCATGGATCCTCTGTCTTATCAATTCAGCCGCAGGATATGCGATCAATCGCCATGTTATCGTCGTAGGAAACCGTCAGCCGGTCCGCCCGGAAGTCCATCGTGACGGCCGTGCGCGGCGGCACCCAGCGCAGCACTTTCGCGCCTGTCAAAGTCAAGAGACGTGCTCCCAACTCAGGGCTGGCCCGCTGACCTAGCCAGGACTGCACGCTATTGGCGTTGCAGGCAGCGTCTCCCACAGGCGGCAACGCTGGAGCCGGACGGCTCGCCGCAGGCACGCATCCTGCCAGTAACGAGCCTGCGATAACGGCTGCAAAAATCGGCTTCATGGAAGTTCCTCCCATCAGCTGCACTTGCCATAACGAAGTGGTTCAGGCGCGGCTTCGGGGCCGAATTCGCGGCGGACCAGAACCTTGCCGCCATCCGCAATGTCTAGCGCCATGTCCCGCGTCCAGGTTTCGCCCTCACCCGAGAAAGCGAATTCTGCGCGCAGGCTGGATGCCGTTGCAGAGCTTGCCTTTGATAACTTGCCCACTGATTCATAGAACCGGATGTCGTCGACACTGACCACAATCAGCCCTTTGGCGTCGCCGCGAGTAGAGGTGCAATCAGCCGGAACCAGTCCCCAGCGCCCTTGCATGGCGGCGGGAATTGTGCCGGACGCCGCAGGTGCCTCACTCGCCACCTGAGAACCCGACGGCAGCGGGCTCGGCACCGGCGAAGGCGATGCTGTCTCAGTGCCGGTTGGCGGACTGTCCGGCGATTGCTGCGAACAAGCCGCCAGTGCCGCGAGGCCGGCAGCCAGGATCAGCCAGGCCGGCCGGCGCGGCATCAAAGGCCAATGCCTTCGAGCTCGGCCATGATGTCCTTGCCGAACAACACTTCGTCGCTGGGGATTTCCTTGGTCTTGGCCAGCGGCTTCGACACCCAGGTCTCGTTGATCAGGTCGCGCCAGGTGATGTTGTTGTTGGTCGAATTGCCGCCCCACGAACCACAGCCGAGGCTGAAAGTCTGGCGCATGCCATTCCACAGGTTGCCCGAATTGGAAGCGGCCTGCGGCTGATTGACCATGACGCGGCTGGTGTAAGTCGCGTTCGCCAGCTTCATGATGTTTTCGTCGCTGTTCGAATAGATGCCGCACGAGTGGCCACGACCCTGATAGCCCTGCACGCCATTGGTGATTTCGATCGCATGATCGATGTCGCGCGCGCGGTAGAGTGCCATGGTGACGGACATCTTCTCGCCCGAAAACGGATATTCCGGGCCCCAGCCGTCCTGTGGGACGATGAAGAAGCGAGTGCCTTCGGGCACGCCGAACCCGGCCATGCCGCCGATCTTCTCAGGCGGCTGGGCCACGACCTGCGCATTGATGATGCCGTCTTTCCAGAGCACGGCCTGCAGCTTGGCCGCATCTTCAGGGCTGAGGACATAACCGCCCTGGTGCTTCAGCTTGTCCAGCATCTCGTCATAGATCGAATCGAGCAGGATCACGCTGTTGTCGGAAGAACATGACGCGGCGAGATCGAGCGTCTTGGAAATGCGGATTTTCTCGGCCGCATCATCCAGATCGGCGGTATCGTCGACTGTGATCACCGCATTGCCCACGCCGACGCCCAGAGCGGGCGTGCCCGAGGAATAAGCGGCGTGAACCATCGGGCCGCCGCCAGTCGCCAGCACGCGGTCACACTGCTTCATCACTTCGTTGGTCTTCTCCACCGAAGGCGTTTCGATCGGGATGACCAGATCGGCAGGCGCACCCAGCTTGACCAGCGCCTCACGCATCAGGTCGCAGATGATCTTGTTGGTGATCTTGGCGCGCGGGTGCGGGCAGATGATGATCGAATTGCGGCCCTTCACCGCCGAGATCGCCTTGATCACCGGAGTCGCTTCGGGATTGGTCGAGGGCGAAAGCGCGCCGATCACACCGACCGGCTTGGCGATCTTGACGATATTGCGCTCGCGGTCTTCCTCGATCACGCCGACCGACTTGTCATCGATGATGTCCATCAGCGTCGCGCGGGTCTTGCGGAAGATCTTGAGGTACTTGCCGTCATAATTGCCGAGCTGGGTTTCATCGACAGTATGCTGGGCGATCTTCTCGGCAGTCGCTTCCTTGGCCACGGCCCAGACCATGCCGCGGATCAGGCGATCAACCTGCTCTTGCGTATAGTCGGCGATCTGCGCCTGCGCGGCGCGGCTGCGCGCGATCAGTTGGGCGACTTCTTTTGCTTCGGGCGTATCGGCAATCGGTTGGGCGGCAGCCATTGATGTTTCCTCGCATCTGCAGGACGCTGCTCTGCGCGCCCGCGCGTTTAATCGAACGGTTAAGCCCCTGCAACTTTTGCCCCACGCAGGCAAGATGATTCGCCAAGTTCCGCGCGCGATCGCGTCAAGGCGCCAGAAGGCAGTTGCCCTGCCCTCCCGGCTTCTGCATGAAGCCGCCACACCACAGGCAAAAAGGCAAGGCGTGAGCGAAGCATCCATCGATCCGGTTCAGTTCCGCCAGGTTCTGGGTGCCTATCCCACAGGCGTTTGCGCGATCACCGCGACGGGGGCCGACAGCGCGCCAGTGGGCATGGTGGTCGGCACTTTCACTTCCGTATCGCTTGACCCGCCGCTGGTCGGCTTCCTCCCCGACAAGGCCAGCGCCACCTGGCCGCTGATCGAGGCATCCGGCCATTTCTGCGTCAACGTGCTGGCAAGCGATCAGATGGACATCTGCCGCCAGATTTCGGGACGGGTGGCAAACAAGTTTGACGGGATCGACCTCGCGCTGTCGGCGCATGGGCACCCGGTGATAGCCAATGCCCTTGCCCGGATCGACTGCGCGATCCACGATGTCGTCGATGCGGGCGATCACTGGTTCGTGCTGGGCAGAGTTCTCTCGCTTGAAGCGACGCGTGATGATAATCCAATGCTGTTCTGGCGGGGCAGATATGGCGGGTTTTCGGGCTAAGTTCATTTTCGCAGGCGCTTTGGCCGCGCTGCTGGGGGCATGCCATCAGGGACCGAAAGTTGTGCCGCTGAAAGATGTGGCCTTCCCGGTCGTGCTGATCATCGGCTCTTCCCCGCGCGATCAGGTTGCGCATGCGGCCGACGTAGAGCCCAACCAGCGCGACCTTTCTGTGATGCGGGTCGAAACCTATCTTGGTATTGGCGACCAGACACTGTCGGACCCGCCCATTGTCATCGACAGCGAGGCCCGCATCTATGACATGACCGAGATTAAGGGGCAGCACGGCAGCCTGTGGATGATGATGAACCCCACGGGCCTGATGCCGCTGACTTTCAAGCTGACCGAGCGCAAGGAGCAAGGCCTTGATGCCGCCCGCGCTCTGATTTCCGCCTGCGAATATCTTGGCCGGGATCTCGATGGTGAGCGCCGGGTGGCCAGAGTACAACGCATGGCGAAAGCCACCAGCATGGCGGGAATCATTGCCCTGATAGACGAAATGCCGCCAGCGGAAGACGAAGCCACTGGCCATTGAGCCGGTGCATCAGGGTGGATCACGCGCGCCAATCGCTCGAAAGCGGAGACATTGTCGGTTGCGATTCCCGCGCGCGGGCAGAATGTTCAACGCATGACCGCGCCTCTCATCGTCATGATCCAGTCTGGCGAGGACCATGCCTGCGCGCGCGCAGCGCAGCGCGGCGCGCTTGCCGCCCTGCGTGACAGTCCTTTCGGCCTGATGCTTTTCGAAGCCGAAACGGCCTCAACGTTCCTGCTGGACGACCTGCGCCTGTTCCTGGAACGTCATAGGCCGCAAGGAGCGGTCGTATTGCCGCCTCTGTCGGCCCTGCCCGGCCTCGCTGACCTGTGCGTCTCTCAGCAATGCGCGCCAATCATGCTGTCACCCTGCGACTTGCCCGATGCACCGCGCGTGCTGTGCGGGAATGACCGTCAGGCCATGGCAGATGCCACCAATTATCTCGTCGCGCTGGGCCACCAGCGGATTGGCCTGATAGCCGGGCCAGACAATTGCCTGTCTTCCCGCGAGTGCGAGCTCGGGTTCATCGACGCGCTGGCTGCGCACGATCTTGATCGCGGCGCGGAACTGGTGGCAGGGACAGACGGCACCTTTGCTGCGGGGGAAGCGGCGATGGAGCTCTTGCTCGACGTCAGCCCGCGCCCAACGGCAATCCTCGCAGCGACGGACCTGCTGGCGGCAGGGGCGCTCAAGGCCGCGTTGGGAAAGGGCGTTGCCATCCCGGCCGATCTGTCCTTGGTCGGCTTTGGCGAAGGTGCAATTGCCGATAATCTGCCAATCGCCCTCACCAGCCTGAGGCCGCCAACCGCCGAAATGGCCTTTGCCGCTGCGACTGAACTGGCCTGCGCTGACAGCCCGCCCCAGCCGACCGAGTTTTTCGCCAGGCTCGTGCCGCGTGCCTCCGCTGGTCCGGCGCCCGCCAGGCCTCCGCTACCCGCAATGCAACTGGCTTCGCAGCAATGATCACTACATGGTGCGCAGCGCCGCGATCAGCACCGGGTCATTCGTCGCTTCCGGATGCGCACGGATCGCTGCTTCTTCCCGGCCGATTTCACCCCAGATGGCATCGTCAACCCGCACGGCAAGCGAGCGAGCCACCTCGCCGAGATCGATCCCGGTCAGCGCGGATATTGCCTGCCCCACGATCGGGTCGTCGGCCACGCGCAGTCCTTCGCCCAATTCCGGCAACATGGCATCGATCAGGCGGCCGGCCATGGCGCCGCGCAGATAGCCCGTCGCAGCTGTAGGCCCGCCTCTCACCAATGCCACGGCGTTGTCGATACCAATGATGCGCACGGTATCGGCAATGATCGGAGCGGCACGGCGCGCACCGCGCTCGGCAATCCGGTTAAGGCTGCGCTGAAGCCGGCTTTTGAATAGCGGTGATGTCAGGATCGATTGAAGCACGCCGCCCCGTCTGCCAAACACTTCGGGCAGCTCGAGCCGCGCGAGCTCATCGTCATAAAACCCGCCGGGCGCCATCAAGCGGGCAAGGGCATTGCGAGAGGAGCGCATCAACAAGCGCCGGATCGCATCGACGAGGTTTATGCGCTCAATCGAGGCGCAGCCCGGCAAGGCAAGGGCGGAACTTGCCGCAAGCCCGGCCAGCATGACCCGGCGACTGGTGAACGAAGCTGGCACTCTATCCATTATCCACTCCTTCCCTGCTCGGGCCGGGTTTCGGCCCGGCAGACAAGTCCCCATATGAGCACCCAGATGAACCGTGTCCGACTCCTCGTTTTCAACGCTGTCCTTGGCGTGCTGGACTACCGCGTCCCTGCCGGGATGTCGGTCGAACCTGGATCTGTCGTGGTCGCGCCGCTGGGGCCGCGCCAGATCGTCGGCATTGTCTGGGAGGCGGAACGCCTGCCCGGCGCCGAAGTTCCCGATGCGAAACTGCGGCCGCTGATCGAAGTTTTGCCAGTCCCACCCATCGCCGCGCCGCTGCGGCGGCTGATCGAATGGACGGCGGACTACTATTGCGCGCCAATTCAGTCGGTCGCGCGCATGACGCTGTCGTCGAGCGCGGCCCTGCGCGGCGGCGGCACCGTGACCGAATACCGGCTCTCTGGCCTGGAGCCCGCCCGCCTGACGCCCCAGCGCGCGGCGGCAATGGACGCGCTGCAGGGCGAGCAGGCCTCAATCCGCGAGCTCGCCGCCATTGCCGGAGTATCGGAAGGCGTGCTTCGCGGCATGGCCAATGCCGGGCTGCTCGAAGCCGTGAGCGTCGATATCGACCGCTCCTATCCCCGCGCTCGCCCCGATCATGCCGTGCCTGAACTTTCGGCCGAGCAACAGGCAGCGGCCGACCGTTTCATCACTGCCGTACGCGCCGACGAATTCGCACCATTCCTGCTCGACGGCGTGACCGGTTCGGGCAAGACCGAGTGCTATTTCGAAGCCATTGCCGAAGCGATCAGCCAGGGCCGGCAAGTGCTGGTGCTGATGCCCGAAATCGCCCTGACTGAAAATTTCCTGCGTCGCTTCGAAGCCCGCTTCGGCGCGGCTCCGATCCTGTGGCATTCGTCCGTGAAGGCGAGCGAGAGACGGCGGGCCTGGCGGGCAGTCGCCAGCGGTGAGGCGCAAGTGGTGGTGGGCGCGCGTTCGGCTCTGTTCCTGCCGTTCGCCCGGCTTGGCCTGATCGTTGTCGACGAAGCACATGAAGTGTCTTTCAAACAGGACGACGGCGTGCGCTACAATGCGCGCGATGTCGCCGTGATCCGCGCGCGGTTCGAGGCCGTGCCGATTGTGCTGGCCAGTGCCACGCCCGCACTTGAATCGCTGCAACTGGCCGAAGCCGGGGTCTACGAGCGCGTGGAGCTTCCCGCCCGTTTCGGCGGCGCGCAAATGCCCGAAATCGCGCTGGTCGACTTGCGTACTGAAGAGCCCGAGCGCGGCCGCTGGCTTGCGCCCCGGCTGGTCGAGGAGATGCGCGAGCGGCTGGCAAAGGGCGAACAATCGCTGCTGTTTCTCAACCGGCGCGGCTATGCCCCACTGACTCTGTGCCGCCACTGCGGCCATCGGTTTCAGTGCGACAATTGCACGGCCTGGCTGGTCGAGCATCGCCTGTCGCGCCGTCTGGCCTGCCACCATTGCGGCCATCAGGAGAGCGTACCCGAAGTCTGCCCGGAATGCGGCACGCCCGATTGCCTTGTCGCCTGCGGGCCCGGCGTTGAGCGAATCGCGGATGAAGTGGCAGACCTGTTGCCTGATGCGCGCCTTGCCGTCGTCACGTCGGACACGCTCAATACGCCTGACAAGATCGCCGAATTCGTCGCCAATGCCGAGGAAGGCCTGATTGACGTGATCGTCGGCACTCAGCTCGTCACCAAAGGCTATCACTTTCCCGAACTCACGCTGGTCGGCGTGGTCGATGCCGATCTTGGTCTGGAAGGCGGTGACTTGCGTGCGGGCGAGCGCACCTATCAGCAGATTGCGCAAGTGTCCGGCCGCGCGGGCCGCGGTGCCAAACCGGGCAAAGTGCTGATCCAGACTAGGGCGCCGACGGCACCAGTCATTGCCGCCCTCGCCAATGGTGACCGCGATGCATTCTACGCCGCCGAGGCCGACTCGCGCCGCGATGCGGGGGCACCGCCATTCGGGCGCTGGGCGGCTATCATCGTCTCATCGGAAGACGAAGCCGAAGCGCGCGATGCCTCCCGGCAGATCGGCGCAGTGCGACCGGACCTGCCTGACATCGCCATCCACGGCCCCGCCCCTGCCCCGATGGCCATGCTGCGCGGACGCTATCGCTACCGCCTGCTGATCAACGCGCGGCGAACCAGCGAATTGCAGCGCGTGATCCGTGATTGGCTGGGCGAACTGCGATTCCCGCAGGGCGTGCGCGTGGCGGTGGATATCGATCCGTACAGTTTTGTTTAGAAATCAGGCAACCGGCTCGCCCGCATGCATCTCGCGGTGCAGCCAGGTCAGGATCAGGCGAGTGACGCGCCATGCGCCGCCCACTTTGGCGTACTCATTATTATAATAGCCAAAGCCATTGACCACCGTGCCGTTGGCCATCTTGGCGAACATGTGGACGGCCCAGGTGGCTTTGGCCGTAGTGGCGGAAGTCAGTTCGATTTCGGGCATCAAAGCATGATGGACTGCAATGGCCGGTGTCGTCGCGATCCGAACGACGAAATCCTCGACTCCCGAGGTTTCGCCGCGCCCGCCTGCACCAGTGTCGCAATAAAAGTCATCGATCACGCATTGGCGAATGAGGTCGGTGTCGCGCGTGTCCGCTGCCCGCAGGAATGTCGCCTGAACTTTCTTGATTGCCTCGATGTCGTCCAAGACCGAATCTCCTCTCCTGCGCGCGACATTGCGCTCACTATGGACGACCTAGTCGCCTTGACGCTCGCGCTCAAGCAATGCCTGCTTGATTTCCAATCCATAGGCATATCCACCCAGGCTGCCATCGGAGCGGATCACGCGGTGGCAGGGGATCAGCACGGCAACATTGTTGGCGCCATTGGCGCTGCCTGCCGCGCGGACTGCGCCCGGCTTGCCGACCGATGCCGCGATCTGTGCATAAGAACGCGTCTCGCCGCGCGGTATGCGCCGCAGCTCGCGCCAGACGGCCTCCTGGAAGGCCGTGCCCTGCACGTCGAGCGGCACTTCCCGCATGGTCGCCGGATTTTCGACCGAGGCGACGACTTCGCCAAGCAGGCTGGCGAAAGCATCGCCGCCTTCGATCAGCTGGGCGCGCGGAAATCGCTGCTCGAGTGCTTCCCGCCCTTCGCCGAATGACAGGCGGCAAACGCCCTTTGCCGTTGCGGCAACCAGCATGGCGCCAAGGCTGGTCTGGACCACGGCCCAGTGGATCGTCACGCCCAGCCCGCCGCGCGCCCAGGCCGATGGCGCCATGCCCAGCCTTTCGCTGGCTTCATAAAAGCGCGAGGGCGCCGCAAAGCCTGCATCATATAGCGCGTCTGTTACCCGCCCCCCGGAACTCAGCGCCTCGGCGGCGCGATCCAGCCTCAGGGCGCGGGCATAGGCTGCGGGGGAAAAGCCCGTGGCGCGCTTGAACAGGCGCTGGAAATGCGCGGGCGAATAGCCTGCGCCCGCCGCGAGGTGCGCCAGGGCGAGCGGCTGCTCGGCCGCCCTGATTTCCGCAATGGCGGCCAGCACGGCACGCTCTTCACGTGAGACATCGTTCGGGCTGCACCGCCTGCATGCCCTCAGCCCGGCGGCTTCCGCTTGCGCCGCATCGGCATAGAAGGCCACGTTCTCCCGCCGGGGCGGACGCGCAGGACAGCTTGGCCGGCAATAGATACCCGTCGAATGCACGCCCATCACGAACAGCCCGTCAAACCGCCGATCCTTGGCCTGCGCGATGCGCCAGCGGGCGTCGTCATCGCGCGGCGGCGCGACTTGCGCGGGGTTGTTCATGGCATCGGAATTCATGGCAGACGCGATCATGGCAAGGTCTCCTTGGCTGGCAAGTCTCTTCGCGCGTTCGCGTCGGGAATGCTTCCCGCGCCTTGCGATCAAACTGCGTGGGCGCTGCTTGCCGATGTCTGCTGGTCATGCCCCCATGAAAACACATCCCAGCCCCGCCTTGCATCACAGGAAAACCGATGCTAGGCGCGCCCCCGTCTGCGGGGCGCAGCGCATCTTTGTGCCGCACCTTCCCCGCACCCCAGCCTGTACGAGGGACACGAAGCGCGTGGAGAATTCCGGCGGCATTACGGCCAGTTTGCAAGGACGCTACGCGTCGGCGCTTTATGATCTGGCAACTGAACAGAAGGCGGTCAGCGCCGTCGAGAAGGATCTCGAATCGCTCGGGGCTGCCATCAGCCAGTCGGGCGATCTTGCCGCGCTGATTCGCAATCCGCGCCTCGGCCGCAAGGCCGCGGGCGAAACGATTGATGGCGTGGCGAAACTGCTGAAGGTTTCGCCGCTCACCACCAAGTTCCTCGGCGTACTGGCCGCCAACGGTCGCCTCGCGGTGCTTCCTGACGTGGTTCGCGCTTTCGCGACCATCGCCGCTGCCGCGCGCGGCGAAGTGACTGCGCAAGTCACCAGCGCGCACCCGCTTAACGATGCCCAGCTCGCCGCGCTCGCCGAAAAGCTGAAGGCGCGCGAAGGCAGGGAAATCAAGATCAAGACTTCAGTCGATCCTGACTTGCTGGGGGGCCTCGTGGTCCGCATCGGCAGCCGCCAGATCGACAGTTCTATCCGCACACGACTCAATAGTCTCGCCACGGCGATGAAGGGCTGAAAGCCCCTCTGTCAAAAGATTCGATGAAAGGCTGAAAATGGAAATCCGCGCCGCAGAAATCTCGAAGGTCATCAAGGACCAGATCGCCAACTTCGGCACCGAGGCCCAGGTCTCGGAAGTCGGCTCGGTGCTCTCGGTGGGTGACGGTATTGCCCGCATCCACGGGCTCGACTCGGTCCAGGCCGGCGAAATGGTCGAGTTCTCGAACGGGGTGAAGGGCATGGCGCTCAACCTCGAAGCCGACAATGTCGGCGTCGTGATCTTCGGCTCTGACTCCGAAATCCGCGAAGGCGACCAGGTCAAGCGCACCGGTACGATCGTCGACGTTCCCGTCGGCAAGGGCCTGCTTGGCCGCGTGGTCGATGGCCTCGGCAATCCCATCGACGGCAAGGGCCCGATCAAGGCCGACAAGCGCATGCGCGTGGAAGTGAAGGCACCGGGCATCATCCCGCGCCAGTCGGTGAACGAGCCGGTGCAGACTGGCCTCAAGGCGCTTGACGCCCTCGTCCCCGTCGGCCGCGGCCAGCGCGAGCTGATCATCGGTGACCGCCAGACCGGCAAGACCGCCGTCGCGATCGACACCTTCATCAACCAGAAGGAAGCTAACGCCGGCACCGACGAGAAGAAGAAGCTTTATTGCATCTATGTCGCCGTCGGCCAGAAGCGTTCGACCGTGGCACAGATCGTCCGCCAGCTCGAAGAAAACGGCGCGATGGAATATACCATCGTCGTTGCCGCAACCGCTTCCGAACCTGCTCCGCTGCAGTACCTTGCGCCCTACACCGGCGTGACCATGGGCGAGTTTTTCCGTGACAACGGCATGCACGCCGTGATCGTTTATGACGACTTGTCCAAGCAGGCCGTGGCCTATCGCCAGATGTCGCTGCTGCTGCGCCGCCCGCCGGGCCGCGAAGCCTATCCGGGCGACGTGTTCTACCTGCACAGCCGCCTGCTCGAGCGCGCGGCCAAGATGAACGATTCGCTGGGCGGTGGCAGCCTCACCGCGCTGCCGATCATCGAAACCCAGGCGGGTGACGTGTCGGCCTACATTCCGACCAACGTGATCTCGATCACCGACGGCCAGATCTTCCTCGAAACAGGCCTGTTCTACCAGGGCGTGCGCCCCGCCATTAACGTCGGCCTTTCAGTGTCACGCGTCGGCTCGGCTGCGCAGACCAAGGCGATGAAGAAGGTGTCGGGCTCGATCAAGCTGGAGCTGGCCCAGTACCGCGAAATGGCGGCCTTCGCGCAGTTCGGCTCGGACCTCGACGCCTCGACCCAGAAGCTGCTCAACCGCGGTGCGCGCCTGACGGAACTGCTCAAGCAGGCCCAGTTCTCGCCGCTGCCGTTCGAAGAACAGACGGTGTCGATCTTCGCGGGCACCAACGGCTATCTCGATTCGGTCCCGACCGATCAGGTGACGCGCTACGAAGCCGAAATGCTCAGCTTCATGCGTGACAAGCATGCCGACACACTGAAGCTGATCCGTGACAGCCGCGATTTTGGTGATGACGCCAAGGCGCAGACAGTCGCCGCGCTCGCAGCGTTCGGCAAGATTTTCGCATAACGTCATCCCGGCGAAAGCCGGGATCGCTGGCAGCCGGACGGAACCGGCGCTCCAGCGGTCCCGGATCAAGTCCGGGACGACGAACTAGGGAGCCGTCATGGCCTCGCTGAAGGAACTCAAAGGTCGGATCAACTCGGTCAAGTCGACCCAGAAGATCACCAAGGCCAAGCAAATGGTCGCAGCTGCAAAGCTGCGCAAGGCGCAGGCCAATGCCGAAGCCGCGCGGCCCTATGCCGCGCGTCTCTCCGGCGTCATGGCCAGCCTGGCCGGCAAGGTTTCGGGCGATACCGCGCCGAAGCTGCTGGCTGGCAATGGCAGGGACCAGGTTCACCTGCTCGTCGTCGCCAACAGCGACAAGGGCCTGTGCGGTGCATTCAACTCGAACATCGTCAAGGCCGCGCGCCTGAAGGCCAAGGAACTGGAAGCTGCCGGCAAGACCGTGCTGTTCTACCTGATCGGCAAGAAGGGCCGCGCAGTCATCGTGCGCGAATATCCCAAAGCCATCCTCGTCCACTTCGACACGACCGACGTGCGCGAGCCGGGTTATGCCGAGGCCGAGAAGATCGTCGCCGAGCTGATGGCGCTCTATGACGAAGGCAAGTTCGACGTCGCCCACTTGTTCTACTCAAAGTTCCGCAGCGCACTGATGCAGGAGCCGACCGAACAGCAGATCGTGCCGGTGCCCGCCCCCAAGGTGGAAGCGGCAACCACCGCTGGTGCGGCAGTCGAATATGAGCCCGATGAAGAAGAAATCCTCGCCGAGTTGCTCCCGCGTTACCTGAAGACCCAGATCTTTGGCGCGCTGCTTGAGAACCAGGCGAGCGAGCAAGGCGCCTCGATGACCGCGATGGACAACGCTACGCGCAACGCCGGCGACCTCATCAACAAGCTGACCATCCAGTACAACCGCAGCCGCCAGGCCGCGATCACCACCGAACTGATTGAAATTATTGCTGGCGCGGAAGCGTTGTAGCAACAGACAAAAACGCAGGCGCTGAAGCGCTCTAACGACGACATTCAAGGCAAGGAAACGACCATGGCCACCGCAGCCGCAAAGAAGACCCCCGCCGCCAAGGCGCCCGCCGCAAAGGCACCCGCCAAGAAGGCCGCCACACCCAAGCCCGCTGCCAACACCGGCGCCGGCAAGATCAGCCAGGTGATCGGCGCCGTCGTCGACGTGACGTTCGAAGGCGAACTGCCGGCCATTCTCACCGCGCTGGAAACCGACAACAACGGTTCGCGTCTCGTGCTCGAAGTGGCGCAGCACCTTGGCGAGAACACCGTTCGCACCATCGCCATGGACACAACCGACGGCCTCACCCGCGGCCAGTCGGTGCGCAGCACCGGCGCGCAGATCTCGGTGCCGGTCGGCCCCAAGACACTCGGCCGCATTCTCAACGTCATCGGCGAGCCGATTGACGAGCGCGGCCCGGTCGGTAGCGACATGACCGCGCCGATCCACGCCGAAGCCCCCGCATTCGTCGACCAGTCGACCGAAGCTTCGATCCTCGTCACGGGCATCAAGGTCATCGACCTGATCGCGCCTTATGCCAAGGGCGGCAAGATCGGCCTTTTCGGCGGCGCGGGCGTGGGCAAGACCGTGCTGATCCAGGAACTGATCAACAATATCGCCAAGGGCCACGGCGGCGTCTCGGTCTTCGCCGGCGTGGGTGAACGTACCCGCGAGGGTAACGACCTTTACCACGAATTCCTCGAAGCCGGCGTTATCGCTTCGGACAAGGACGGCAACGCCATTTCCGAAGGCTCCAAAGTGGCGCTGGTGTTCGGCCAGATGAACGAACCCCCGGGTGCCCGCGCCCGCGTCGCGCTCTCGGGCCTGACCATGGCCGAATACTTCCGCGACCAGGAAGGCCAGGACGTGCTGTTCTTTGTCGACAACATCTTCCGCTTCACACAAGCCGGTTCGGAAGTGTCGGCGCTGCTCGGCCGTATTCCTTCAGCCGTGGGCTATCAGCCGACGCTGGCCACCGACATGGGCGCGCTGCAGGAACGCATCACCTCGACCAACAAGGGTTCGATCACTTCGGTGCAGGCGATTTACGTGCCTGCGGACGACCTTACCGACCCTGCCCCGGCCGCATCGTTTGCTCACCTTGACGCGACGACCACGCTGAACCGCGCGATTTCGGAACTCGGCATCTATCCGGCGGTCGACCCGCTCGATTCGACCAGCCGCGTGCTCACCCCCGCCATCGTTGGCCAGGAGCATTACGAAACCTCGCGCCGCGTTCAGGAAACGCTGCAGAAGTACAAGAGCCTGCAGGACATCATCGCGATCCTGGGCATGGACGAGCTTTCGGAAGAAGATAAGCTCACTGTTGCCCGCGCCCGCAAGATCCAGAAGTTCCTCAGCCAGCCGTTCCACGTCGCCGAAGTGTTCACTGGCATCCCCGGCAAGTTCGTCCAGATCGAAGACACCGTGAAGAGCTTCAAGGCAGTCGTCGACGGCGAATACGATCACCTGCCCGAAAACGCCTTCTACATGGTCGGCGGCATCGACGAGGCGATCGAAAAGGCGAAGAAGCTGGCTGAAGAGGCGTAAGCAACCTAAGCCCCCTCTTCTTTAGAGGAGGGGGTTGGGGGTGGTGGCAGAAAGCATTGCGCCAGCCGCAAAACACCACCCCGCTGCGACCAGGCCGGCTGCGCCGAACCAGGTCTCACTGCCCCTCCTCTGAAGAGGAGGGGGGAAGGAAATTGGAATGGCATTGCACTTCGAACTCGTCACGCCCGCCAAGCTCGTCCGCTCGGAAGAGGTCTATATGGTCGTCGTTCCCGGCGCTGAGGGCGATTTCGGCGTGCTGGAAGGCCACGCGCCGATGATGTCCACCATCCGCGACGGCGCGCTGTCGATCTACCGGACCGAGGGTGCCGCCCCTGAAGAAGTTCAGATCCGCGGCGGGTTTGCCGAGGTTGGCGATAATGGCCTGACTGTGCTGGCCGAAAGCATCGAAGCCTAAACGCCGCAGCGCGAGTGCTGCTTCCGCGGAAGTGGCAAATATTCCAGCCCGCATTTTCGGATACGGGAAGCCGGGGACAAGCCCGCTTCCCCTCTCGCACCCGCTTTGCGGCGCGGTTAGGCATTGCTCTTGGCTATGCCCGATCGGAGCCTCGAATTGACTGGCGAGACAAGACAACCACTGGCCGCGCCAAGCCCGTCCATGGCCGGCGTCAAGCTCGCCCTGTGGCTGCTTGCTTTCGCCCTGCTCAGCCGGTTTTCAGTGTTCGGCGACACCAATTATTTCAACGATGAATACTTCTATTTCCAGGGCGGCCTCAGGCTGTGGCAGGGCGATCTGCCCTATGTTGACGTCTGGGACCGCAAGGGCCCTGGCCTGTTCCTTACTTACGCGCTGGCCGGTGCCTTTTCATCCTCGGTGATTGCCTATCAGGCGCTGGCACTAATGTTCGCGGCAGCCACCGCCTATGTCATTTCCGCGATCGCGCGGCATTTTACGACAGCCAGCGGAGCAATGCTGGGCAGCATGCTCTATCTCGTCCTCCTCGTTTTCTTCGGCGGCGGCGGCGGCCAGTCGCCGGTGTTTTACAACTTTTGGATGGCGCTGGCGGCCCTGGGGCTAGTCAAGGCAATGCCCGCGCTCGATCGCGGCGAAGCACCCCCAGTCTTGTTTGGCGCCATGCTGGCAGCGGGCTTCGTGCTGACGTTCAAGCAGACGGCGATCTTCGAATGTCTCTATCTTGGCGGCTTTGCCGTCTGGCGGCTGGCGCGCGGCGGCATGCCCGCCGCGCGCTTGGCGTTTACCGTGATCGGCATGGCGGCACTCGGAATTGCCCCTATGGCGCTGTTTGCCTTGTTCTACGCCACTGCGGGCCATTTCGCAGAGTTCTGGCACGCCATGGTCACGGCCAATCTGGCAAAGAGCTACAATCCGGCAGGCGATGCCGGTCGCCGCATTGCCACGCTGGCCATGCTTTTCGCCCCGGCGCTGCTGCCCGCCTTGATCGGCGCCGCCCTGCCCCCGCGTGATCCGCGCGCGCCGCGCTGGTTCATTGCCGGCTGGCTGGCGGCGGCACTGGCGGGCTTTGCTGCCGTGCCGAACTTTTACGAACACTATCTGCTGCCCGTCTGCCTGCCTGTCAGTCTTGCGGCGGGATGCGCGTTCGGCATGCACCGGCTTGGCCGCATTGCCGGTGTTGCCGTGATTGCCTTTGGCCTGATGCTGGGCCCCGCCTTTGACTTTGCCAGCCGCCGCGCCTCACGTGAGGGCATGGCGGCCCTCGCGTCTGTCATTCGTGCCTCGGCGCCGGAGCCGCGCTTGCTGGTCTACGAGGGCCCTGTCGACCTCTATCGACAGCTCGGCGTTTACCCGCCCAGCCCGCTTTACTATCCACTGCACCTTTATTTTCCGGCCGAACATGATGTCAGCCACGTCGGCACCGCCAATGCCGTGCGAGAGATCCTCGCCTGGCGGCCCACTGCTATCGTCCTCTACCCCGATTTTCCGGCTCGGGAGGAAAATCAGGCGAGCGCGCCATTGGTCCACGCCTATCTCGCGGCGCACTGCAAACTGGCGACCACTCGCCGTATACCGGAAGTCTACACCGCGCACTTTGTAGCGCTGTGGACTTGCGACCAGAAGTAACGAGTCCGCTTCCCCCCGAGCGCATTTCTGCCGCCTCGCATTAGGAAGTTATCAAAGTTTCAACCCTATTGTTCAATCATCATTGAGGCTCAGCAGCCGCAATCGATGCTTGCAGCGATAAGGATACGAGCAGAAATGAGCGCTTTCGGTCGACGGAATGGAGCAGGCGGCATGCAGCCCGCCCGGCCGGCTTTCGGCGTTGCGCGTCCGATGCGGGGCAGCGATGGCGGCGGCGCGCCCGTTCCCGGCCAGGCTCCTTTGCCCGGCCAAAGCAATGGCGACCAGTTTCCGCCTCTGCCTTCAGAAGAAGCCCTCGATCGCCCGGTAGATCAGGCAACGCTGCGCGCCGATGCCATGACTCGCCTTGCCGACCGCGCCAATTCGGTGAACGATGGCCCGCAAGACGGAGACGGTTTCGAGGCATCGGTCCACAAGCTCAAGGAACAGGTGCTGCCGCGCCTGCTCGAGCGCGTCGACCCTGAAGCCGCAGCAACGCTGACCAAGGATGAGCTCAGCGAAGAATTCCGCCCGATCATTCTCGAAGTGCTGGCTGAGCTGAAAGTCACGCTCAACCGCCGCGAGCAGTTCGCGCTGGAAAAAGTTCTGATCGATGAACTGCTCGGTTTCGGCCCGCTGGAAGAGCTGCTGTCCGATCCTGACGTTTCCGATATCATGGTCAATGGCCCCAACCAGACCTACATCGAAAAGAAGGGCAAGCTGACGCTTTCGGGCATCCGGTTCCGCGATGAAAATCACCTGTTCCAGATCGCCCAGCGCATCGTCAACCAGGTCGGCCGCCGCGTCGACCAGACCACGCCGCTGGCCGACGCCCGCCTCAAGGATGGCAGCCGCGTTAACGTCATCGTGCCGCCACTCTCCCTTCGCGGCACTGCCATCTCGATTCGTAAGTTTTCCGAAAAGCCGATCACCATCGACATGCTCAAGGACTTCGGTTCGATGAGCGAAAAGATGGCCACCGCGCTGAAAATCGCCGGCGCCTGCCGGATGAACATCGTCATCTCGGGCGGTACCGGTTCCGGTAAAACTACCATGCTCAATGCCCTGTCGAAAATGATCGACCCGGGCGAACGCGTGCTGACCATCGAAGACGCGGCCGAACTCCGTCTGCAGCAGCCGCACTGGCTGCCGCTGGAAACCCGCCCGCCGAACCTGGAAGGCCAGGGCGCGATCACTATTGGCGACCTTGTGAAGAACGCGCTGCGTATGCGTCCTGACCGGATCATCCTGGGCGAAATTCGCGGCGCGGAATGTTTCGATCTACTTGCCGCGATGAACACCGGCCACGACGGCTCGATGTGTACACTCCACGCCAACAGCCCGCGCGAGTGCCTGGGCCGTATGGAAAACATGATCCTGATGGGCGACATCAAAATCCCCAAGGAAGCCATCAGCCGCCAGATCGCAGAATCGGTCGACATCATCGTCCAGGTCAAGCGTCTGCGCGACGGTTCGCGCCGGACGACCGACATCACCGAGGTGATCGGCATGGAAGGCGATGTGATCGTCACCCAGAACCTGTTCAAGTTCGAATATCTCGACGAAAGCGACGACGGCAAGATTATCGGCGAATTCCGCGCGTCGGGCCTGCGTCCCTATACGCTGGAAAAGGCGCGCCAGTTCGGTTTCGACCAGGCCTATCTTGAGGCTTGCCTCTAATCGGCAAGCCACGCTTTCGCGGCCAGCCCCAGCAGGGCACAGGCCGCGAACAGCGCCCAAAAGAATAGCCCCGTCCAGGGCATGAAGCCGACGGCATCGGGATCACGACGGCGCATGCGGCGATAGTCACCGAGCCAGGCGACCACGGCCACTGCCACGGCAAAAGCGCCGCCGAGTGCGAGCCTGATAGCTTGCGAATCCATTTCCGGCCCTTGCCACGTCGATCCCGAAAGCTAAAGCCGCCGGGTGGAACAACGCCCCATCATTGCTTTGCTTTTCCGGCTGGGTTCGGCCCTGGCATTTGCCACGATGTCGATGCTGGTCAAACTGGCGGGCGAGCAGGGTGTGTCCTTGCCGCTGATCATGATTGGCAGGCAGCTCGTCCCCGTCATCGTCATCCTGGCCTGGCTGGCTGCCCATGGCGGCATGGCCCGGCTTCAGACAGCGCGCATGTCAGGCCACGTGGCGCGTTCAGCCATTGGCATGATGGGGATGGTCTGCACGTTCGGTGCGGCGATGCTGCTGCCGCTGCCCGAAGCGACGACACTGGGCTTCACCGCACCGCTGTTCGCCGTGCTGATCGGCTCACTGGTACTGCACGAACATATCGGCCGTTGGCGCTGGGCTGCGGTTATCCTCGGATTTGCCGGTGTAGTGGTCATTGCCCAGCCGGGCGGGCATCCGATGCCGCTGTTGGGCGCGCTAGCCGGCCTGGGTTCAGGCTTGATCGTGAGCCTCGTCAGCTACCTGATCCGCGATCTTGGCCGCACCGAAGAAGCGGCTTCGATCGTCTTCTATTTCTCGCTCTACGGGACGCTGATCGCCCTTGCGCTGTTGCCGCTGGTTCCCTTCCAGATGCCCGATCTCTGGCAGCTCGCCCTGCTTTTGGGGCTTGGCCTGTCGGGCACTATCGGACAATTGATGATGACTGCCTCGCTGCGGCGTGGGGCGATCATCAGTGTGATCGTGATGGACTATTCCTCCCTTATTTGGGCAACCGGCTATGGTTTGATTGTCTGGGGCAACGTCCCGCCGATAACCACCTGGCTCGGCGCGCCGCTGATTGTGGCAGCGGGAATGATCATTGCCTGGCGCGAACACCGGCTTGTCCGAAAAGCCTCACCGCTCACCGCAGCTGCGCCAATCCAGGCGGCACCCGATTAATGCGCGGGACAGTTGAACGGTTATAGGCGTGATACCGTCACAAGAAGGACTATACCAATGTTTCGCAAAACTCTGATCACGCTCGCTATCGCCAGCATCGCTCTGACGGCCACGGCCTGCAACACCGTGCGCGGCGCGGGCAAGGATCTTGAATCCGCCGCCAATGCAACGTCGGACGCGATCAACAAGTAGTCGTATCTCCCCGCCACGCCAAAACAGGCTTGCGAGCTGCCAGAGTCTCGTCAAGCCGGCGGCGGGGAGCAAAATGCGGGGCACTCTTGAGCGCCTCGTCGCCTGCACGGGCCCGCTCAGCGAGACTGCGCAGTGAAGCGATGAAGCGGTCGAGCCCGGCTTTGCTTTCGGTTTCGGTCGGCTCGACCAGCATCGCGCCGTGGACAACCAACGGGAAATAGACCGTCATCGGGTGGAAGCCCTCGTCGATCAGGCCCTTGGCGACATCCAGGGTTGAAAACCCTTCCGCCAGCCCGGCGTCGCTGAACAGCGCCTCATGCATGCAGGGGCCACTGGCTGCGAAAGGCGCATCGAGCACGTCTTCAAGACTGCGCAGCACGTAGTTGGCGCCAAGCACGGCGTCCTCTGCTACCCGTTGCAGGCCATTTGCGCCGTGGCTAAGAATATAGGCCAGTGCGCGGGTAAACATGCCCATCTGGCCATGAAACGCCGCGACGCGGCCGAAATGCTGGCTGCCCTCGCTTTGCTGTTCCACCAGCCGCAACGACCCGTCCGCATCCTTGGTGACGAACGGCAGCGGGGCGAACGGCGCCAGCGCCTCTGACAGAACCACCGGCCCTGCTCCCGGCCCGCCGCCGCCATGCGGCGTCGAGAAAGTCTTGTGCAAGTTGATGTGCATCGCGTCGATGCCGAGATCGCCGGGTCGGACCTTGCCGACGATCGCGTTGAAATTCGCCCCGTCGCAATAGACATAGCCGCCCACCGCGTGGACCGCGTCCGAAATCGCCTTCATGTCGCGCTCGAACAAGCCGCAGGTGTTCGGATTGGTGATCATCACCCCGGCGATGTCCGGTGCAAGCCGGGACTTGAGCGCGCCAAGATCGACGCGGCCATCCGGTCCGGCAGGAATTGATTCCACCGAGAAGCCGGCAAAAGCGGCCGTGGCGGGATTGGTTCCGTGCGCGCTTTCGGGAACCAGCAGCACCGTGCGCGGATCGCCGCGCGCTTCCAGCGCAGCCTTGATGCAGAGCACGCCGCACAGCTCGCCATGCGCGCCAGCCTTGGGCGTCATCGCCACGGCAGCCATGCCAGTCAGCGCGATCAGCCAGTCTGCCAGCTGCTCGATTACCGCGAGTCCGCCCTGCACTGTCTCCACGGGCTGCAAGGGATGCACATCGCCAAATCCAGCCATGCGCGCGACTTTCTCATTGAGCCGCGGATTATGCTTCATCGTGCAGGAACCCAGCGGAAACGGTCCCAGATCGATGGCATAGTTCTGGCGGCTGAGGCGGGTGTAATGGCGCACGGCTTCCGGCTCTGACAGCCCCGGCAATGCCGGCGGCGACTTGCGCAGAAAGCGGGCCAAAGCCGCTGCGGGCGGCATATCCTCGCCATCGAAGTCGACGCCGCAAGTCCCCGGCTGTCCCAGCTCGAAAATCAGGGGCTCTTCAAGGGCAAGGCCGCGGTCGCCGCTGGCCGTAGGCGAAGGGGGGGCAGCGCTGCCGTCACCCTTGCCAGGCCGCCATCCCGATGGATTGAGTGCGCTCATGCGATGGCTCCTTCGAGTGCGCGGGCCATCGCTTCGATGTCCTCGTCGCTCGCCGTTTCCGTGGCAGTGACGAGCAGGCCATGGGCAAGGCCCGCCTCGGCCGGATAAAGCCTGCCCAAAGGCACGCCGCCCAGCACGCCCGCCTCTGCCATGCGGCTGACGGCGCGCGAGGCATCGACTGGCAGCAGCACGGTGAACTCATTGAACCAGGCATCCCCGAGCAGGGAAACGCCCGGTATCCTGGCCAGCCGCGAGGCCAGCGCCTGCGCGCGCGCATGGTTGACCTGTGCCAGCCGCGCCAGTCCCTCGCCGCCAAGCAAGGTCATGTGGATGCTGAATGCGAGGGCACAAAGCCCTGAATTGGTGCAGATATTGCTCGTCGCCTTCTCACGGCGAATATGCTGCTCACGGGTTGACAGCGTGAGCACGAAGCCGCGCTTTCCATCCGCATCAACTGTCTCGCCGCAGAGCCGGCCTGGCATTTGCCGAACGAATTTCTCGGACGCACCGAACAGGCCAAGGTATGGACCGCCGAATTGCAGACCGACTCCCAGCGATTGGCCTTCACCAACCACAATGTCCGCGCCGAGGTGCCCCGGTGCTTCGAGCAGGCCCAGCGCCACGGGCTCGGTCACCACGGCAATCAGCAAAGCACCTACCGCGTGAGCGGCCTCAGCGATTACCGCCAAGTCCGGTATGCGCCCCAGCACATCCGGATACTGCACGACGACGCAGCTGGTTTCGCCATCGATGGCGGCAATGAGTTCAGCATCGTCAGGTGCGGCATCCAGCCGGAGTTGGCCCACTGCCAGCCGGTCCCCTGTGAAGCGCGCCATGGTGCGGGCGGTTTCCACATAGTGCGGATGCAGCGCGGCGGAGATGACTGTGCGATTTCGCCGGGTAACGCGGCCTGCCATGGCAATCGCTTCCCAGCAGGCAGTCGAGCCATCGTAGAGCGAGGCATTGGCTATGTCGGTGCCGAAAAGGCGTGCAACCTGCGTCTGGAACTCAAACAGGACCTGCAAAGTGCCCTGCGCGATTTCAGGCTGATAGGGCGTGTAACTGGTCAGGAACTCGCCGCGCTGGATCAGATGATCGACGCTGGCAGGAACGTGGTGGCGATAGGCACCTGCGCCAATGAAAAACGGCGCCGAACCCGCACTGATATTCTGCGCGGAAAGCCGCGCCATGTGCCGCTCAACCGCCATTTCGCTGGCGTGGGCAGGCAGCCCTTCAATAGGGCCGGCCAATCGCGCAGAGGCAGGCACATCGACGAACAGGTCATCGACACTGCCCGCACCGATGACGCCAAGCATGGCCGAGCGGTCAGCAGGGGTTAGGGGGAGGTAGCGCACGCTAGATCCTCCCCGGCACGGGGAGGGGGACCATGCGAAGCATGGTGGAGGGGCACCCTCGGCTGTGCGAGACTTCGATTGACAGTGGACCAGGGCCCGTGCCCCTCCACCACTTCGTGGTCCCCCTCCCCGTTCCGGGGAGGATTTCAGAGCCCGGCGACATAAGCATCGTAAGCTGCCTTATCCATCAGCGTGCCAAGCTCTCCGCCGTCCGCCAGTGTCAGCCGGAACAGCCAGCCCGCGCCTTCGGCATCGCTGTTGACCAGTTCGGGGGCGTTATCGAGGTCAGAGTTGATTGCTGTCACTGTCCCGCTGACCGGGCTGTACGCATCCGAAGCTGCCTTGACTGAATCGACTACTGACACGGCTTCACCCGCTTTCACTGCCTGCCCTTCGGCCGGCAGCTCAACATAGGTGATGTCGCCAAGCTGGCTCTGGGCATAGTCGGTAATGCCGACAGTGCCTTCCTCGCCGGAGACATCGATCCATTCGTGATCCTTGGTGAAATATCGGCTCATGGGCGGCTCCTAGCGGTGATAACGGTGAGGGACGAACGGCGTGGGTGCCACGCGGGCAGGCAGGCGCTTGCCGCGCACGTCAATTTCGACTTCAGCGCCCGGCGCGGCATACGCCGTGTCGATGTAGGCCATGGCAATGGGATGCTCGAGGCTCGGCGAGAATCCGCCTGATGTGACTTCGCCGACTTTTGCGGTGCCGGCATAGACTTCCGCTCCTTCGCGCGCTGCCTGGCGGCCATCGAGAGCAAGACCCACCCATTTGCGTGCAGGACCACTCGCCAGCTCGGCAAGAACTCGGTCAGCCCCGGGAAATCCGCCTTCAGTCCGCCGTCTCTTGTTGATGGCGAAAGCAAGGCCCGCCTCGATCGGGCCAGTGCCGGGCGAAAGATCATGGCCATAGAGCGGCAATCCCGCTTCGAGCCGCAGGGAGTCGCGAGCGCCAAGGCCAATGGGCTTTACTTCCGGCTGGGCGCAAAGCGCGTCGGCCAGTGCGGCAATGTGTTCCGCGCGCACGGAAATCTCGAAGCCGTCCTCACCCGTATAGCCCGAGCGGCTTATGCCAAGCGGCACATCGCCCCAGAAGTAGGGCGCGGCTTTCATGAACGTAAGATCAGTCAATTCGGGCATGCCCG
>Ga0075370_10000076_pt1 | contig 30051 bp, 24 predicted proteins | sample EndMethybrTD3035_FD_71398 | JGI IMG/M metagenome (GOLD analysis project Ga0075370, IMG submission 71398) | Populus endosphere microbial communities from Tennessee, USA - Endosphere MetaG P. TD hybrid TD303-5 | ecosystem: Host-associated > Plants > Roots > Endosphere | place: USA: Tennessee... | reverse complement strand
TACGACACCGTGACGTTCAAAGGTGAGGTGACCGCGGTCGAGGACGGCGTGATCTCACTGAAAGTGACTGGCAGCAACAGCCTTGGCGACCATGTGATCGCCAACGCGACACTCACGATCGGAGAAAACGCCTGATGCCGGGTGAGCTTTCCGGGAAGGCGGCGATCGTCGGGATCGGCGCCACCGACTTCTCCAAGAACTCCGGCCGCAGCGAGTTGCGGCTGGCGTCCGAAGCCGTCCTGGACGCGCTCGGCGATGCCGGCCTCACGCCGGCCGACGTGGACGGCATGGTCACGTTCACGATGGACTCCAACACCGAGGTGTCGATAGCGCGGGCCACCGGTATCGGTGAGCTGAAGTTCTTCTCCAAGATCCATCACGGTGGCGGTGCGGCATGCGCGACGGTTCAGCAGGCCGCGATTGCGGTGGCGACCGGAGTCGCGGATTGCGTTGTGGCATACCGGGCTTTCAACGAGCGGTCGGGTATGCGCTTCGGCCAGGTGCAGATGCGGTTGGTGGAGAACGCCGACTCCACAGGTGTGGACAATTCGTTCTCGTATCCGCACGGCCTGTCCACTCCGGCCGCTCAGGTGGCGATGATCGCCCAGCGGTACATGCACTACTCCGGTGCGACGAGCGCAGACTTCGGCGCCGTGTCGGTCGCCGACCGCAAGCACGCCGCCAATAACCCGAAGGCGTACTTCTACGAGAAGCCGATCACGATCGAGGATCACCAGAACTCACGGTGGATCGCCGAGCCTCTGCGGCTGCTCGACTGCTGCCAGGAGACCGATGGCGGTGTGGCGCTTGTGATTACGTCCGCCGAGCGGGCCAAGGATCTCAAGCACCGGCCAGCGATCATCGAGGCGGCGAGCCAAGGCTCCAGTCCCGACCAGTATTCGATGACGAGTTACTACCGATCGGAGCTGGGCCTCCCGGAGATGGGCCTGGTGGGTCGCCAGCTCTGGGAGCAATCGGGGCTGACACCCGCCGACATCCAGACCGCGATCCTGTATGACCACTTCACACCGTTCACTCTCATCCAGTTGGAGGAGTTGGGGTTCTGCGCGCCCGGTGAGGCGAAGGACTACATCAAGGACGGCGCGATCGAGATCGGCGGCAGGCTGCCGATCAATACCCACGGTGGTCAGCTCGGCGAGGCGTACATCCACGGCATGAACGGCATCGCCGAAGGTGTCCGGCAGCTGCGCGGAACGTCGGTGAATCCGGTGGACAACGTCGAGCACGTACTGGTCACCGCGGGCACCGGCGTGCCCACATCCGGGTTGATTCTGGGCTGATCGCCGGGCCAGCGCCACGGCGCAAATCGGGCGCGCCAGGCCACTGACACGACCGCTGACACGACGCTGTCGCAGTCGGGGCCGGCACCTCGTCGCTTCGTGCCTTTGGGGCAGCCGCATCATTTCGCAATCTGGCTTTGCCAACATCGGATATCGCGATGCCTTTGCCGTTGGGAAGCACTTTCTTAGCCGTAAATTAACTCGATGTAACATAGATCAACTAGAGACATTGCTAAATCTGCAAATGTGCGTCAAGTTTGCGGTCCAAGAGACCTCCGTGGCGCCGCGCTGGTAACGGTCCGAGCAGGCGAAAATACCTTCTAAAGGGCGCCAACCGGAGGTGGTCCACGATCGAGGGGCCCGCGACGGGCCAGACCTTCATCGAGATCGCCAACATATTTTGCTATAGCTGCGTTGCGCTACGAAAGTGCGAGTGGTACGTTCCATGTCCTATGAGGGAGGCGCGCGCTCTAGTGGAGCAAGCAGCTAATACGAAAGAATTTGCGTACGCCGGTTCTCTGGCGGGGTCGGTCCCCGGTGCTGCAGACAGTGCCGCCAACGCTCAGCTGATGCCCCCCGGCCACGACGCCGGCGTCCCACATCGGCCCGAGCTCACGGTTGTCCCGCCACCGGCCGCCTCGTCGGATGAACTGCCGGGCCAACGGTCGACTTGGGAAGGGCGGTACGCCGGCTACCTGCGGGTGACGGATGCGATCGTGGTCTGTGGCGCGGTCGTACTGGCGCAGTATGCGAGCTTTGGCAGCGGACCTGCCGCCGACAGCGTGATTCGATACGAGACGGCCTGCTCGACGATTCTGGTCGCCATCTGGTTGGCCTCCCTGGCGGGTTTGCGTACCCGGTCGCCCAAGTACATCGGTGCGGGCATCGAGGAGTATCGGCGGGTAGTGACGGCTTCGCTCTGGACCTTCGGTGCTGTCGCGATCGCCGAACTTCTCATGAAGCTCGAGGTTTCGCGCGGTTATCTCGCAGTCGCTCTTCCGGTCGGGATCATGGGGCTGATCCTCAGTCGCTGGCAGTGGCGTGGCCATATCGTTCGCCAGCGCAGGTTGGGGAACTACGAGACCGCAGTCCTCGCGGTCGGTGACAGGGATGCGGTTGCGGATCTCGCTGAAGAGCTCACCAGTAGTTCCGATTTCGGGTACCGCGTCGTCGGCATCGCCATTACGGGATACGGCCCACCGTGCGGTGAGCACATGTCGATCAACGGCCGCGAGATTCCCGTCATCGGTGGGGAAGGTGACGTCCTTGCTTCGATCCGAAGGCTTGGCGCGGACAAAGTGGCGATCGCCGGCACCAATCACTTCGGTGTAAGGGGCATCCGCAAGCTCATCTGGGAACTCGAACCAATGGGAGTCGAGCTCGTGGTCTCCCCGGGTTTCATGGATGTCGCACGCTCACGCTTGGTGATGCGGCCGATCGCCGGCCTACCCCTGCTGTACATCGACAAGCCCCAGTATCAAGGTGCGCAGCAGTTCCAGAAGCGCGCCTTTGACCTCAGCTTCGCGCTGGTGGCTCTGACCGCCGCCCTTCCGTTGACGTTGATCGCAGGCATTGCGGTCAAGCTGACGAGCAAAGGCCCGGTGTTCTATAAATCGGAACGCATCGGCATCGACGGTAAGCCGTTCATGATGTTCAAGTTCCGCACCATGGTCGACGACGCTGCCCTGCAATTGACGAGTCTGTTGAGTGCGAACGAGAGCGACGGCCCACTCTTCAAGATCCGAGACGATCCGCGGATCACGCCTGTGGGCCGCATACTGCGACGTTTCAGCATCGATGAGCTGCCGCAGTTCATCAATGTGTTGCGGAGAGAAATGAGCGTCGTCGGCCCAAGGCCGCCACTACGGCGCGAAGTCGAGGCCTATGACGACGACGTCCAACGGCGCCTGCTCGTGAAGCCCGGTGTCACGGGTCTGTGGCAGGTGAGTGGACGCTCCGACCTGCCGTGGGAAAGGGCTGTCCGCCTCGACCTTTCCTACGTTGACAACTGGTCGTTGGTCGGCGACATCCTGATCATCATCAAGACGCTTCGCGCGGTCCTCGAGCGCCGAGGAGCCTACTGAGATGCGACACCAGATGGGGGTAGGTAATGCGCTGCAGACTTTGTAATTCGGTTCGCCTAGTGAGCGTCGTGGATCTGGGTGCTACCCCGCCGTGCGAGAAGTTCCTCACCGCAGATGAACTCGACCTGGCGGAGGAGACGTACCCACTACACCTTCGCGTTTGCGAAGAGTGCCTGCTACTGCAGATCCCCGCGCTCATCACGCCGGAGGACACGTTCACCGAATATGCTTACTTCTCTTCATATTCGGACAGCTGGGTCACTCACGCGAAGACATTCGTCGACGACACCGCGGAATCCCTGGGGCTCACCGGTGATTCGTTCGTGGTCGAAGTAGCCAGCAACGACGGTTACCTGCTCCAGCATGCGGTGGAACGGGGAATCCCATGCCTGGGTATCGAGCCTTCTGTGAATGTCGGAGCGGCGGCACGGGAGCGGGGCGTTCCGACCGAGACCGCGTTCTTGGACGAGGAGTTGGCGGCGTCCGTGCGGGCGGAACACGGTCCGGCGGATCTTGTTGTGGCGAACAACGTCTACGCCCACATCCCGGACCTCCTCGGCTTCACGAGGTCGCTCCGAGGGCTGTTGGCCGACGACGGCTGGCTCAGCATCGAGGTCCACCACGCGTTGAACCTGGTCGAGGCGGGCCAGTTTGACTCGATCTACCACGAGCATTTCCAGTACTACACAGTGCTTTCCGCGAGCCGGGCTCTGGCCACCGCCGGGCTTTCGCTGGTTGACGTGGAACTTCTGTCGACGCACGGAGGGTCCCTCAGGCTCTGGGCGCGTCCGGGAGGAGCCGCCGGGCCGCCGAGCGCACGCGTAAACGACGCGCTGCGCGTCGAGCGGGAAGCCGGACTGCATCAGGTCGGCGGCTATCTGAAGCTACGTCGCCGGACCGAGGATACGCGTCATGCGCTCCTGCGCTTCCTGCTCGAATGCCGCGCCGAAGGCAAGCGAGTCGTCGGCTACGGCGCTCCCGGTAAGGGCAACACCCTGCTGAACTACTGCGGGATCCGCAGCGACCTGCTCGAATACACCGTCGACCGCAACCCCTACAAGCACGGACGATTCACTCCGGGGACACGGATCCCGATCTATGAGCCGACCCAGATCGACAGGGACCGACCCGATGTAGTGCTCGCGCTGCCGTGGAACCTCGAAGCCGAGCTGACCGAGCAGCTCGCACATATCTCGGACTGGGGTGGCCAGCTCGTCTTTCCGCTGCCGACGTTGCACGTCGCAGCACCGGATCTTGAAACCAACCGGAGGTAGTCATGAAGGTAGTTCTCTTTTGCGGCGGATACGGAATGCGTATGCGCAACAGCGCCATTGACGATATGCCGAAGCCCATGCAGATGGTGGGGCCGCGGCCGCTGATCTGGCATGTCATGCGCTATTACGCGCACTACGGCCACAAGGAGTTCATCCTCTGCCTTGGCTATGGGGCATCCCACATCAAGAACTTCTTCCTGACGTATCAGGAGGCCGCATCGAATGACTTCACGATGCGTGACGGGCAGATCGATCTGATGCAATCCGACATCAGCGACTGGTCAATCACATTCGTCGACACCGGGCTCACCTCGGCCATCGGTGAACGCCTTCGACGCGTTCGGCCGTACCTGGAGGACGACGAGTACTTCCTGGCGAACTATGCCGATGTGCTCACCGATGCGCCGATGGACGACGTGGTCGCGAAGTTCCACCAGTCCGGTGCCGATGCGTCGATGTTGATCGTTCCTCCGCAGTCATCCTTCCACTGTGTCGACGTCAGCGAGACCGGCGAGGTCAAGGACATCATCGCGGTCTCCAGGCTCCCGATCTACGAGAACGGGGGATTCTTCGTGCTGTCTCAGCGGGTGTTCGATCATCTGCCCGTCGGTGGGTGCCTCGTCGAGGACGCCTGCACCGCACTGGCCGGCGAAGGAAAACTGTTCGGATACAAGTACGACGGATTCTGGAAGCCCGCCGACACGTTCAAGGAGCGCGCAGAACTCGACGCACGGTACAACAGCGGCGAGCGCCCATGGATGGTCTGGGAACACGACCAAGCTGTGGCAGCCCGATGATCCCACTCTGCACCGACGATCTCACCGAAATCGCGGTTGTCGGGGCGCATTGCGACGACATCGCCATCGGAATGGGCGGTACGCTCCTCACCCTCGCCCTTGCTCATCCAGGCTTGCGAGTCCGTGCCATGGTGCTGGCAGGAGGCGGGTCCGAGCGCGAAGCCGAGGAGCGCGAGGCCCTCGCCGCCTTCTGCCCGGGAGCTGACCTCGACGTGACGATCATGGGATTTCGGGACGGTAGGGCCCCGGCAAACTGGGACTCGATCAAGGATCACCTCGGGGAGTTTCGTCGCTCATGCGATCCCCAGATCGTGTTCGGTCCGCAGCGCGACGACGCTCACCAGGACCATCGGTTGCTCGCGAAACTGCTGCCAACAGAGTTTCGTGACCACCTCATTCTGGGGTACGAGATCTTGAAGTGGGAGACGGACACCGTGCGTCCCAGCATTTTTCAGCCCTTGAACAGCTATCTGGCCGAAGAGAAGGCGCGATTGCTGCTCAAACATTACCCGTCACAGATGGCGCATGACTGGTTCGACGAAGAAGCGTTTCTCGGTCTCTCCAGGCTTCGCGGCCTGCAGTGCCGTAGTCGCCACGCTGAGGGTTTCGTGTTGGAGAAGGCAACTGTCACATTCGGGCGCCGACCGAGGGCCGAAAAGACAGCGTGAAGGGACTGAGGATGCGAGTTTTGTTAACCGGCCACCAGGGCTATCTCGGCACGGTCATGGCGCCGATCCTGTCGGCGGCAGGGCATGAAGTCACGGGCCTGGATATCGGTTATTTCGACGACTGCGTGCTCGGCCCTTACCCGCAAGATCCGTCGACGATCCGTGTCGACCTACGGGATGTGACAATCGAGCAACTCGTCGGTTTCGACGCCGTGATCCACCTTGCCGCTCTATCCAACGATCCGGTGGGCGCACTTGCGCCCGAGATCACCCATGACATCAATCATCACGCCTCGGTCCGGTTGGCAGGGCTGGCGAAAGCGGCTGGTGTCAAACGCTTCCTATACGCATCGACGTGCTCGGTCTACGGCTCAGCCGGAAACGATCTGGTCGCTGAGGACGCGCCACTGCGGCCGCTGACTCCATATGCGGAGAGCAAGGTACGTGTCGAAGACGATGTCGCAGCGATCGCCGATAGTTCCTTCTCGCCGGTATTCTTGCGCAACGCAACGGCTTTCGGCTTCTCGCCGCGATTGCGTGCAGACATCGTACTCAACAATCTCGTCGGACACGCTGTTCTCACTGGTCAGGTCCGCGTACTCTCCGACGGCACACCGTGGCGTCCGCTGGTGCACGCACGTGATATCGCCGCGGCGTTTGTCACCGCGCTCGAGGCGCCGACCGAGAAGGTGCACTGCGTCGCCTACAACGTGGGCACAGAGATGAACAACGTCACCGTCGCAGAGATCGCGGAGGCTGTCGTCGACGTGGTTCCTGGTGCAGAACTATTGATCACCGGCGAGTCCGGGCCCGATCCGCGCTCGTACCGGGTGGACTTCTCTGCCTTCCGCCGTGAACTCGGGTTCGAGGCGGCGTGGTCAATCGCCGACGGAGCGGCCGAGCTTTACCGCGAGTACATGTCAGCGGGTTTGACAGCCGACGATTTCGCAAAACGGTTCACCCGGTTGGCGCATCTGCAAACCCTCCGTGACGGGGGCATCCTCGATCAGTCGATGCGGAGGGTCAGGACAGATGTGTGAGCAACTGGGCCCAGCTTCCTGCGCCTGCGTCGCGTTCGGAGATCACCGTGACCGGCAGCGGCCAATCGATCGCAATGTCCGGGTCGTTGTAAGCGACCGCTAGGTCTTCGGCGGGATCATGCGGCCGATCGATCCGGTAGCACACGTCCGCGGTGGCGGACAGCGCCTGAAAACCGTGCAAAAAGCCGGGGGGAACATAGAGATGGCGAAAGTCTTTGTCGTCAAGCATGAATGCTTGTTTGCGTCCGAACGTGGGCGACTGTGTGCGGATGTCGACCAGGACGTCGTGCACGGCACCGTGGGCACAACGCACCAGCTTCGCCTCGCCGCGACCCCCGCGCCCGTGCATGCCGCGGATCACGCCCTGCCGGGACCTGGATTGAGAATCCTGGACGAAAGCCGCCGAAGCGCCGGGGCTTTCCAGGTAGTCGTCGAAGATCTCCGCATCGAAAGTGCGGGTGAACAGTCCGCGGTCGTCGTGGAATGGTTGCGGGGTGAGAACGAGAACGTCCATCAGGGCGGTCGTTTCGATAAGCACAAGACCATGCTGTCATGACTGCGTGCAGAGGATGCGGGGAAGCCGAACTGAGCCGAGTACTCGATCTGGGCAAGGTTCCAGCGGCTGATTTCTTCCCGCCTGCGCGAGACCTGGTGAGCTCGGATGAGGCCTCCCACGATCTGGCAATGGACATGTGTGGCAGATGCGGTCTCGCTCAGTTGGCCGACGATGACACGGTGACCGACGAGCCCAGGGGCGTGGAGCCGCAGGCCTTGCGGGACCAGGCCGCAGATGCCATCCAGCGGGTCGCTGATGCAGGTTGGCTGCGCGGTCGCACCGTGACGGAATTCGGCAGCCCGCATGGAGGCACATGGATCCCGCTGCTCTCAGAGCGTGGATTCACAACCGTCGATTCGTCGGCCGACGTGGTGCTGGACTGTTTCGGCATCATGCACGAGCCGGACCAGCGCAGCGCCTTTGAACGGCGCGCACAAGTCACCAATACCTCCGGAGTCTTGTTACTCCAGTACCACTCGATAGCCACGATCATTGAACAAGGGCAATGGAATGCTCTGCGGCACGGCCATTTCGCGTACTACTCGCTTACCGCGCTGCGACGCCTGTTAGGCGATGCCGGAATGAGCATCGCCTCGGCGTGGGAGTTCGACCTCTACGGCGGATCGGTGTTGATCGCAGCGGTCCATGGGGAGATCGAGCCGGACGAAACTGTCGCGCGGATCCTGGCGAGCGAGGCGTCGCTCGGGGTGACGGCTCCCGACACTGTCAGACGTCTTCAGCTCCACGCGGATGAACACGTCCGTTCCCTACGTGAGTGGCTGCGTGACGAGGCAACTGCCGGGCGATCCGTTTTCGCATACGGGGCAGCCTCGCGTGCGGTCGCTCTGCTCAGTCGGGCGGGAATCGATTCGCAGTTGCTCGGTGCCGTCGCCGATGCGTCGCCGGCCAAACAGGGCAGGCGTATGCCGGGGACCGACATTCCGATCGTGTCACCGGAGGACCTGCTCGCGGCTGATCCGGATCGGGTACTTCTCACACTTCCCGATCTGCTGCCTGAAGTGAGCAGAAAGTTCCCGCAGCTCGCCGGGCGCTGGCGGGTCGACGGACGGTGACTTTTCAGCCTCCGCCGATCGATTGAGTCGCTGCGGCTTCCATGTCGAGCCGCCGCGGTGCAGCGAACCTGCGGATCGCAGGCGCGACTGACCGACCACGCAAAATTCCCGCGACCGAACCCTGTTCGATCGCACGACGGTAGATCGGCAGTGCTCCGCACACCGCTCTGACCGTCTGGTCGACGTCGAGGTCGGTGTGGGCCGCGGACGTCACGAAGGACTGACCGAGGACCCCGCGCTGTAGCAACTCCTGCAGGAACAGCGTGCGAAACGGTTGGGACGGCATACGGTCGCTGTCGCGGGTCACGAACGCCAGGCACGATGGCCTACCGATCACTTGCACGTAATCCTGTAGACCTTCGTCTCGCACCGCTGCTTCGACTCCGTCCTTGAGAAGCCGCCCCGCCGCCTCCATTTGGCGGATCGGCGCGTCGTTCACGTACGCCTCGACCACCGCGCGAAACGCCGCCAGCGATGCGGCTTCTGGTCCATGGGTCGTGGACAGCAAGAACACTCGCTCACGATCGGTCTGCAATCCGCCGAGCTCCATGAACTCACGTTTACCCGCCAGCGCGGACAACGGAAAACCGTTGCCCATCGCCTTACCCCAGCACGACAGGTCAGGTTGGACGCCGTACACGGCTTGCGCGCCGTGGGAAGACCACCGGAACCCGGTGATCATCTCATCGAAGATCAGCAGCGTGCCGTGCCGGTCACACAGCGCGCGCACTCCCTCGAGGAAACCGGGCTCCGGCTCACCGGTGGCCGTAGCTGCCTCGAGGATCACACACGCGACGTCGTCGGCCGCCAGAACCGTCGAAAGCGACTCGAGGTCGTTGTACAGGAATCGGACGGTGGCCTGCTGACTCGTCAGCGGAATTCCACCGTCCATCTCCGTTGTGCCGATGAACCAGTCGTCGGTGGAGAAGAAGGGCTGGTTGCATGCGGCGACCTTCACGCGACCGGTTGCCGCTCTGGCCAAGCGGATTGCGGCGGTGGTCACATCGGATCCGTTCTTCGCGAACTTCACCATGTCGGCGCCTGGGACAAGCGCGAGGAAGTCCTCGGCCGCCGCGAGTTCGAGGACCGTCGGTCGGGTGAAATTCACCCCGTCGGCGATGGTGGCCCGGACCGCGTCGATCACCGGCCCGAAGCCGTGGCCGAGGGTGACTGACCGCAGCCCCATGCCGTACTCGACATAGGTATTGCCGTCGGCGTCCCAGACCCTGCAACCCTCGCCGCGCACCAGAACGGGCGTCATGTGTTCGGGATACTGATCAGATCCGCGCGCGTAGGTGTGCGCACCACCCGGGATCAGGTGGTGCAGCTTTTCCTGAAGTTCATTCGATCGTTCGAATGAGCGAGCGGGTCCACGGACAGTCACAGCGGTGCCAATCCTGCTTCAGTGGTGGCAATGGAGAATCCGTCTTGGTACACGACGCCGGTAGGGACAATGTCGGCATCGCGGTAGTACCCCTGCTTGAAGTACACGCCCCGGCCCCCGGGCATGAGGGTCCGGACCATGCAACGAGTCTGACCCGTACACGGCGCGGACGTGAACGTCTGCGGGACACCGTTCAACCAGAACTCGACGAAGCCCACGTCGTCGCGCTCAGACCACTTGACGTGGAACTTGACATCATTCCAACTGCCAGGAACGACCGGAGCGCTCCAGGGGGTGTAGGTCGGCCCGGGTGCTCCGGGGGCCTGCCACGTGGACAACACGATTCCCCAACGGTTTTCGGCCACATTCGTCGGGCCGGCGTTGATTGCCAGCGGGGGCGAACCGTCAGCATTGGCGTGCCACTGATCGAGTACCGTCCAGCCTTCGGCCGCGGAAAAACCATCTCCGAACCTTGTGCTCCATTGATACCAGCGGTCGTCGCCTTCGCCGGCGGCCGTTGCGTCCTCACCGCTGACCTCCGACCGGTCGTTGCAACAGACGCCTTTCGGTTGGTCGCCCTGGCGCACCTCGAACCGCGCAGCGAATCTGCCTTGCCGGACAATCTCGGTCTCGACCGCCATACTGTGGGTCGGGCCGCCCACCTCGCTGCATGGCACGCTTCCGACTGCGACGTTCTGGCAGTTGAGCCACTGGTCGAAGTTGCCGGTTTCGTAGTCACCGACAAAGCTCGGCCGTGCCGCAGGGGGAGGCGGGCTCGCCGGTATGTCGACACTCGGCGGCGCAGGTGCTGCCACCGGAGTACATCCGACGAGCGATGCCACGACAACGGTCAAGAGCACGCGTCGAGCTGAACCCCAATTCATTTGAATTCCTCTCGCTGCAAATCAATTTCGGTCCGCGCTCCGTTGCCCGCACATTTCGCTTCGCCGCCGCTGTATCCGCGGTGGCAGTGACACCAGCTCCGCAATCGACGGCCAACGTCAAGTATTGACATAATGCACTGGCTCGATAACACCCTTCCGCTCGGTGCGATCGCCGTTCGCTGTTGCGAATACGCCTTCGTAGAACCTGAGAAGGTTCCGACGCGAGGTGTCCCAAGACAATTCGTCTTCGACGCGCTTGCGGCCGATTCGGCCCATCTCCGCCCGGCGATCGGGATCTTCGAGCAATGCGTTGATTGCGGCCGCGAATGCAGCCTCGTCGTTAGCAGGCACATATACCGCGGCCTCGCCCGCTGAGACCCTTGCTTCGGCAAGGTCGAACGATACCAATGGTTTTACCATCGCCATGTATTCGATGACCTTGTTCATTGTGGAGACGTCGTTCAGCGGATTCTTCGGATCGGGCGACAGGCAGACGTCAGCGCTGGACAGGCAACGCTGCACGAATTCGTCCGGGACCCGGCCAGTGAACTCCACGTCAGCGGAGATGCCTAGCTGCTCGGATAGTGCGACCATGTCGTCGAACGCGTCACCGGCACCCATGAAAATGAAATGTGTATCTAACCGCCCGATTTCGTTGCGTAGATGGGCGATCGCGCGGAGCGCGTAATCCACTCCGTCCTGAGGACCCATCACACCAAGGTATGCCGCGAGGTAGCGTTTTCCTCTACGCAGGCTCGGATCGGGATCGCGTTGCACAAATCGCGAAAGGTCAGGCGCACTCCTGACCACCGAAACCCGTTCCGGGAGCATCTTTCCGCGGTCGATCGCAATCCGGCGATAGCTCTCGTTCGTCGATATCACGGCGTCGGCACACATGAATGTGAGGCGTTCGAGGAGAATCGTCAGCCGGTACAACCCCTTCCCGCCCGACGGGAATCGAGATAGGAACAGTTCGGGCACGAGATCGTGCTGGTCGAACACCGACCGGGTGCCGTCGAGGAGACGCAGGATGAACGCGACGATGAAGAAGAGGTCGGGCGGGTTGCAGGAGTGGACAACATCGATGCGGCCTTGTCGCCGGACCTTCAGTGCCAGCCGCGTCGTATACCACAGGGCGACGGTGTATTCCCGAAGATAACCGAGGGGCCCGCCTGAAGCGGTGCGCAGTGGATACCGCAGGATGCGCACACCGTCGATCGTCTCTTCACGCTCGGTGTCCTGTTTTGTTCCCTGCGGGCAGATGACGGTGACTCGATATCCCGCGTTCACCAGGGCACGGCTCTCCTGCCAGACTCGACGGTCGAACGGCACAGAAAGGTTCTCGACGAGGATCAGAATGTGTCCGGTCATTTTTCTATGCCTTCCGCGCCAAGATGTCGATCAGTAGGTCCTCGTACCCGCGCGCCGTGCCGCGGATGCCGAATTCGGCTTCGGCCCGCGCCCGCCCGCACTTGCCGAGCTGGGTGCGCAGGTGTTCGTCGTCGGCAAGAAGCCGAAGGCGGTCGGCGAACTGCTCGACATCGCCAACGGGTACGACGAAGCCTTGCTCACCGTCCTCGACGATGTCGCGAACCGAACCGCAATCAGTCGTCACGACGGGCAGTCCGGATGCCATCGCTTCGATCAGTGTGATCGGCACGCCTTCGTGCACCGATGACAGGCATGCGACGTCGAGGCCAGGCATAAGGTCCGGAACATCTCGGCGGATTCCAAGGAACGTGGTGCGTGCACCGATCCCGAGTTTGCCTGCCAGTTCGACCAATTCGGCTTCACGATCACCACCGCCGATGACGACGAGTCGAATATGCGGCACCTTTTCCTTGCAGATGGCCACCGCCTCAAAAAGCACTTCATGCGCCTTCTGCCGGCTCAGCCGGGCAACTATTCCGACCACAAAGTCGGATGGCTGGACCCCCAGCACGTCTCGCGCACGCAACCTATCTGCCTCGGTCGGAGGGGGCGATATCGGAATCCCGTTGGGTATCACCACTTCCCGGGTGGTGGCAAGCAGTCGCCGACCCACCCCTTCTTCTCGGTGCAGGTATTCGCCCTGTCCGGGTGACAACAGCACAAGCGCATCGGCGAACGCGAGGGTGGCGACCGTCCAGCGGGGAAGCACCCGTTGGCCGGTCGAGGACAGGTCCATGTCGTGTGCCGCAACTATATTCGCTGGCACGCCGGCCACGCGTGCTGCAATTCGACCGAGTGCCAACGACGCGCGGTGATGATGGGTGACGAGGACTGCGTCCGCATGGGTTCTGCGAAGCGATCGGACTAGCCGCGGCAGTGTGCGCAAGTCGTATCTGCCAGTTCGACCCAGCACCTCGACGTCGAAGCCTGCCGATCGGAAGTCGTCTGCAAGTGGACCGGCCTCGCGCAGGCATACCAAGCGCGGCTCGACGCGGTTGAGATCGAAGTTCTTGAACAGGTCCAGGAGGAGCATTTCGGCGCCACCGACAAACGTGAGATCAAGAACGACCGTCAATCGCACTGGCCTATCCGGCGACTGGCGCACATCGACCATGGTGTCCAGAGCGTGTTCGGTCGCCGAAACGCTCGAGCGCAGACTGAAGTTCGTCTCGGCGCGCTCACGAGCGGCTTTCCCCATTCGCTGTGCGAGTTCGGCATCAGATAGCAAGCGCACCAGACGATCGGCCAGTTCATCCGAATTTTCAGGTGGCACAAGATATCCCGTCGTCGCCTCGGCGATCATCTCTGGCACGCCGCCGACTGCGGTGCACACAGCCGGCCGGCCTGTTGCCATCGCCTCGAGCAGGGCGATCGGGAAGCACTCGACGGTGCGGGAACACAACACGAACACGTCGATCGCCCGTAGCAGGTCGGGGACATCCCTGCGGGCGCCCGTGAGTATCACATGTGCTGTGAGATCGAGTTCTTCGACGAGCCTCTCGATCTGGGAGCGCATCGGGCCGTCTCCGACAATCAAAAACTTTGTGGAGGGGATGCGATCGACGACGACGCGCGCAGCGCGAAGCAGGGTCTGGTGATCCTTCTCCGGGCGCAGCATCGCAAAAATCCCAACAACCTTGTCGCAGTTGTCAACACCCAGTTCTTCCACACTGCTGCGATCGTCGGTCCATTCGAATTGGTCGAGGTCGACCCCATTGCGGATGGTGTGGATCTTGTGCATCGGGTACTTCAAGTCGTCGACCATGTAGTCGACCTGGGCCCGCACCAAGCCGTAGTAGGCACTTGTCACACGGTTCAGCAACCGATCAGCGATTCGGCGAGTTGCCGGTCGCCGTTCGGTGTCGCCGCAATTGTGAACCCAGACCACGTTGTAGCGCACACCGGTGAGCCAGGCTGCAATCCTGCCCAGCATCTCGGCGTTGTACCCGCGGGTGATGACGACATCGGGAGCGAAGCGTCGCATCTCGCGCATCAAGTCGCGCAAGGCGCGCACCGCCTGTCGCTTGGTGCGGTGCAGGGCAACAGCGTGAACTTGGGACGACGAGAGATCCGAGAAGAGGTCACCTTCGTCACCGATGCACACAACGGCGGTGGCGAACCGTGCGCTGTCGAGATTCGGCATCAGGGTCGTGACATGCCTTTCCGCACCGCCGACTCTGAGATCGGGCACGACGTACATCACCCGAGTTCGTCGGTGAGGCGGCATCGGTAGCCTCTCGATTTGCCGTTCATGGTGGGCGGCTGCGGTTTTGTGCAGCCATGTTCGATTCTGGCAAACAGCCGTGGTGACGTCAAATGCACGCAAGTCAGGTACTATCCACGTATTGCAAACTTTGGGCGTCTTCGGCTGACGATCCTGCTGCGCGCACAGAAAGTTAGCTGGAACAGCTCGCCTTCGGTATGGTTGCCTGCTATGCGGGTGGACGCGCGATGTGCGGCATAGCGGGAGTCGTCAACCTCGACGGCGCACCGGCGAGACCGGAGCTGCTGGCCGCGATGGCAGGCCACCTGGAGCACCGCGGCCCCGACGACTGCGGTATCTGGACCGAGGGTCCCGTCGGACTGGCCCACACACGGCTGTCGATCATCGATCTTGCTGCGTCGCGGCAGCCGATGACCGGGGCAAGCGGGCGTGTCCATCTGGTGTTCAACGGCGAGATCCTGAACTACCGCGAGTTGAGGAAGGGACTGTCCTACCCGTTCCGCACCGATGGTGATACCGAAGTTTTGCTTGCCCTGTATGAGAAGTACGGACCCGGTGCGGTCAATCGTTTGCGGGGCCAATTCGCGTATGCCATTCACGACAGCGTTAGGGGCGAGACGCACGTTTTCCGTGATCGGCTGGGAATTCTGCCTCTCTACTACTTCGTCGACAGCAAGGTGTTCGCATTCGCGTCCGAGATCAAGGCGCTGCTGCCGGTCATCGGTTCCACCGAGGTCGATGAGGACAGCCTGCACGACTATCTGGCCCACCGGTCCGTTGCCGCTCCATACACACTGATCAAGGGTGTGCGCAAAGTGCCGCAGGGGCATCATCTGGTCATCACGTCCGATGGCAAGCCGCGGTTGTCCGCGTACTGGCGGTTGCCTGCGAACCCCGAGGTCCGCACGAGGTCGCCGAGCCGCGCGGTTCAACTCGTCGGCGAAGGTCTCACCGAAGCCGTGCGCGATGCCCTCGTCGCAGATGTCCCCGTCGGCACTTATTTATCCGGTGGTGTCGACAGCAGCTTGATCAGCGCAATTGTCGCGAACGAACGCAACGGCGCGGGACTACACACCTTCTCCGCGGGGTTCGGTGACACCCGCTTCGACGAGACGGCGTGGGCGCGTACTGTCGCGGGCCTCATCGGGAGCACACATCATCAGGTGCTGGTGACTCCGGACGACTTTGCTCAGAACTGGGCCAGGTTGAGTTGGCACCGGGACGCACCGCTGTCCGAGCCCGCCGACGTCGCCGTGTACCGCCTCGCTCAGGCAGCGCGCGAACACGTCAAAGTCGTGCTGTCGGGTGAGGGCAGCGACGAATTGTTCGGGGGATATCCGAAGCATCGGTTCGCGGGCACGACGCGCTGGGTCGGCCCGATGCCCTCGTCCACACTGCGATTCTTGGAGCGGAAGCTACCCGCGCGGGGTGCCCGGCTGGCTACGGCTATGCGAGCGCTCTCCGAGCCCACCCGCGCGGAACGGATGCGCGGGTGGTTTGCGCCCTTCACAACCGCCGAGCGAGCGGCTCTGGTCGGTCGCCCGCCGGCGCGTAGCGTCCTAGCTCCCTTCGTCGACGGCCAGGGAGATGCGCTGAGGCGGATGCTCTACGCCGATGTCCATACCTGGCTGGCCGACAACTTGCTCGAGCGCGGCGACCGCATGTCGATGGCGGCGTCCCTCGAACTGCGGCCACCCTTTCTCGATCACCGTCTGGTGGAGCTTGCGTTTTCACTGCCAAGCAGTGTGAAGGTGCGGGGAACGACGAAATGGGTCGTCAAAGAAGTCGCTCGTCAGTACTTACCGAACGAGATCGTCGACCGCCCGAAAGTCGGTTTCAGGGTTCCGTTGGATGAGTGGTTCCGCGGCGGTCTGCGTGACCTGGCGTTTGACCTGCTGACCGGGCCCTCCTCGTTCGTCGGCGGCACGCTGGACCCGTCGGCGGTGGGCAAATTGCTCAGCTCGCATCTGTCTGGGGATCGCAACGAGCAATCGCGAATCTGGACGTTGATGTCCCTCGAGGTATGGCACCGCGAGTGGAGTCGCCGACAACGCCGACCGGCAGCCTGAGGCGGGCGGCAGCTTTGCTGAGGTCCACCCGGAGACCTTGCCATGCCCGACTGGACCGACCCAGAGCCGGATCGACTCGATAGCCGCACCCTCCCGCTGTCTTCTGCAAATAACTGTTAGTTTGCTGAAACTGCATCCTCGTGTCGATCTCATGTGGATATTGTTCGTCGGGCTTGCTAGGCTCGGGCCGACGAACGTGACGATACCGGTCCTGTATCTGGATAAATCGCCGATACGAGGGAATATGTGCGGCATCGCGGCAGTCAGATCGCTGACGGGCGGAGGGTGAGTGGCTTACACAAACTATGATCGCTGGAAACAAATTCAGCGACGGTGGGTGGTCGTGGCCGTCGTCACACTGTTCGCAGTGTTGGGAGCGATAGGGTTTGCCCTGACCGCCCGTGAGACGTACACGGCGAAGTCGACCCTCATCCTCTCGGGGCGCACGCCCGACCAGGATGCGGTGATGACGGTCGGCTACCTGACCCTCTTCAACGACCCGGCGGCGGTCGATCGGCTGAAGGCGACGATCGGCCTGCCGGAGAACGTCACCGCGGAAGCGCGGACGGCCGGTGCCAGTCCGATTCTCAACATCCTGGCGACTGCCGACGATCCGGTCGTTGCGCAAAACGCGGCGGAGAGAATGGCTCTGACGTTCATTTCCGATATCAACGCGACTCAGCGAAAGGGCAAGGACGAGCGTCTGGCGGATCTGGAGAGACAGCTCGGCGGCGTGACCCCCCTGGCGCCGGACGGTTCGGCGAACCCCTACTTCACCGCCCTGCAGACGCAGGTCAACCAGGTGAAGTCGGACCCGACGAATGAACTCATGGTGCTGCAGGCACGTGCCGGGGTCAACGAAAACGCGCCGAACACCGCTCTCACCGTCATCGCGGGAGCCCTTGGAGGGTTGCTGCTCGGCGTTCTCATGGCGCTCGGTCTGGCGGTGTGGTCGAGACGGCCCGCCGATGCGATCGAACTGCGACAAAGGACCGGCATCGAAGTCTTGGCCGAGGTGCCTGCCGCCGGCAGTGCCAAACGGGAGATCGCTCGGCGCCAGCGGTTTCGCGCACTGGCCAACGTGGTCAGCATCCAGGGGCCGCCGACGCCGAGCGTCATTGCCGTCACCGCTACCCGCAGTGGGTCGCAGGCTCGAGAGGTCGCAAAGGCCCTCGCCCTATCGTCTGCGCAGCAAGGGTCTCGCACCATCCTCGTCTATGCAGACAATGAGCCGAACACCTGGGGCCGAGGTATCGGGTTCAACGATGCTCTTGTCAAAGGCGGACTCGGCTACGACGTTTTGAACGACGGTGACAGCGAGTTCCCAAAGGTCGTGCCGTCGGGTTCCATTCTCGCTGACCGCTACTCGTTGATCACCCACGCTCGGGTCGGTGCGATCTTCGATGAGCTGCGTGCCCTCGCGGACACCATCGTCGTCGTCGCTCCTTCCGTCTCCGACATCGTAGAAGCCCCCGTGCTGTGCGCGGCTGCCGATGTCACGATCCTCGTCGTCTCGACAAAGTCTCGATTCGCCGACCTCACCTCGGCAGTCGGGGCGCTGAAGATGGCCCGGGCTCGCCTTCTCGGTGCGGTGATGGTCGGCCGTGGCCGGGCTACGAAGAAGCGCTCGAGCGCAGGCTTTGACGACCTTGCGTCATCTGATTCAACGCCGGAGACCGAGCGAATCGTCGTGCCCTTCCGAGGACAGCGCACGTCCGTGGCCACTGCCAGCGGCACCGCTGGTCAGCCGCCATTTGCGATAGATGCCTGAACAAATGACGCTGCCCGTATCAGAGCCGACGGCCCGAGCACTCGCCGTCGTCGAGCCCGAGCCCCCCGGCGGCAGAGCACAGCCATGGATGACCGGACCTGTGATCACCGCTCTTGCGATGGTCGTAGCGACCTTCCTCCACCGCGGGCTGCAGGATGTACTGCCCAACAAGACATTCGCAGTGCTGTTGCTCGCGACGATCCTCGCCACCGTGGTTTGGGCGAGTCGCACACCGACGCGCCTGCAGGGTTTTGGCGCAGTCGAGTGGGCCATGGCGGCATACCTGCTGTGGAACGTCTACTCGATGTTTGCGCAACACGAGTACCCGGCAGTCAATCCGACGACGGGAGTCAGCCATTCCGTCGGCCAATTCATCATGGTCGCGACAGGCATCCCCCTGGTGATGTATGTGGTGGGGCGCTATACCTTCGACCGGACGTGGGCGGTGCGGTCGTTGTTGTGGACGATCGTGATCCTGGCTGCATATTCCGCGGCGATGAGCATCCTGCCCGTCACGGGACCCAAGTCGTGGGTCTGGCCCCGCTTCATCGTCGACGGGTCGTTGATCCCTGGCGTAGACACCTGGGCCGGCCGCGCGATCGGTGTTTTCAACCAACCGGTCCTGAACGGGATGATCCTGGTACTCGGCTTTACCGTCGCGATGCTCCTGGCGAGTAGGCGAGACGAACCGTCCTGGCGTCGATGGGTGGCGCTCGCGACAGCACTCGCTTGCGGCGTCGGCATATACCTCACCTATACCAGGGCCGTATGGATGGGCGCCGCTGCGGCGCTCATCCTTGGTGCGCTGCTGGCCAAGGGTTACCGCCGCGGGTTCATCGTGACCATCGGCTTCGTCGCGATCGCCATCGCGACGAACTGGTCGCGGTTCACCAGCAGTGACCGCGCTGCAGGCGGCGTGGGCTCCGAAGGTGAGGTCGAGGACCGTCTGAACATGATCCAGACGGCGATCTGGGCGGCTGAGCGAAAGCCCTTGATGGGCTGGGGAATCCTGCGTTTTGAGGCGGTCAACACCTTTCATCACCAGCAGTGGACGCCGGAGACGCCCTTCATCCGCGGATACGGGATCGTCTCGCATCAAAACGAATTCGGCATCCTCGCGGAGCTGGGACTGGTCGGGCTCGGCCTGTGGATCGCGATCATTCTGCTCATCGCGCACAGGCTTCTGAAGGCTTATCAGACGCTGCCCGACGACGACTTGTGCGGAAAGCCGCTGGTGCTCGTCGCGATCAGTGCCTTCGTCATCCTGCTTATCAGCGGGTTGACCGTCGACCTCAGATTCTTCGACTTCACAGGCAGCCTGATTTTCTTGGTCGTCGGCGCGGCAGTGGGCTGGTCCGATCGTCTCAGGCGCGGGAATGGCTGAGCGTCCGGCGCTATGGGTTTCCACCAGCACGCACACCCGTGGTGGTATCGCCACCTACGTACGCGACATGCAGAAGACACCCTTGTGGACCGAGTGGAATGTCAGACACATCCCGACCCATCGGGACGGATCGGCACTGGACAAGGTCATCGCATTCGCCAGTGGTGCAGTGTGTTTCGTGGTCGAACTGCTCCGGAGCAGGCCCAGTGTCGTGCACCTGCACACTAGCGCCGACGCCAGCTTCATTCGCAAATGCGTCCTCTTCTGGATCAGTCGGCTGGCCGGAGTGCCGGTCGTCGTGCATGTTCATGCGTCTGACTTTCCTGGGTACTACGACCAGTCTCCCCGTTTGATCCGCAGAATCATCGCAAGAACGCTCACCAGCGCCGACGCGGTCGTCGCGCTAGGAGAGTTCCTGGCGGAACGGCTCCGTGTCATCGCGCCTGACGCCCGAATCACAGCAATTCCGAACGCCGTTCGAATTGCTGATCGCGTTGCGCAACCGGCCGCTGACGAGCCCGTGCGGGTGGTCTTCCTCGGCCGCATCGGCGATCGCAAGGGAACGTTCCGGCTCTTGGACGCGTGGGCTGAACTGGCTGGTGAACCCGGATTCGAAGCAGACTGGGGAACGCGGGCGACGTTGACGATCGCAGGCGACGGGGATGTCGACCGCGCACGACGACGTATCGACGAACTTGGACTCACGCATAGCGTCCGCTTGAGCGAGTGGCTACCGCCGGAGGCCGTCGTCAATCTTCTCGACAAGGCGCACGTGCTGGTACTCCCATCGCGGAACGAAGGTCAGCCGATGGCCGTACTGGAGGCGATGGCGCGTGGACTCTGTGTTGTCGCAAGCGATGTCGGTGGTCTCAGAGAGATGATTGGTGACGGCGGTGGCATAGTCGTTCCACCCGACGATGTCGCCGCCATCGCTGACGCGTTGCGCGCGGTTATTCGCGACGGTGACTTGCGAGCGGAACTGGGTTCCGCCGCTCACGAGCGCGTCCAATCCAGATTCGATGTGCACAGCACCTCTCGCAGGATCAGCGCTCTGTATACCGAGCTCTGCTTACGACCGCGCGTTGATCAACGCAATCACAAACTCACGGCCACTCGAGGAGTAGTCATATGACCCAGACCATGTCCAGTCGAGAGACCCATGCTGGAGCGCAGCATTTCTGTCGAACTGTTCGCTCGGCGGGCGACATCGGAGGTGAGCCGAGGGTGTTCGTCGCGGGGTGCGGGCGCGGGCATGAGGCCCTCTTCATCCGACGTGAACTGGGTGGATCACTTGTGGGAGTAGATATCTCAAGCGAATGGGATACACGATTGGGCGAGGAGCTTGGCGACTTTCACTTGATGGAAGGCAACATCCTCGATCTACCCTTCCCCGACAGTTCCTTCGATGCGGTCTTTTTTCATCACGTCATCGAGCACGTTGATGATCCCGCCGCGAGCCTTCGCGAGTTGGCCAGAATATTGGCGCCAGGTGGACTGCTGTATGTCGGAACGCCCAATCGGCATCGCGCGGTCGGCTACCTCGGGTCCTTCGATGCGACGGCCGCACAGAAATTGCGGTGGAACCTCAGCGAGTACAAGGCCCGATTGCAACGGCGATTCCACAACGAGTTCGGCGTCCACGCCGGCTTCTCGGAACGAGAACTCAATGACCTGCTCGCGGTTGACTTCACCGACATCCGCTTCCTCACCGGTGATTACCTCCGCTTCAAATACGGCGAGCGACTGCCGGAGCCGGTCTTGAATGCCCTGTGCGCACGCGGCGTACGCGACGTGGCTGCACCGTCGGTCTACGCCATCGCCTCCCGCCGCGCTGAGACACAGGAGCATCAGTGACCAATCTGATGTGGTACGCCGGTCGCGCGGTAGCCATGTCTCCTCAAGAGATGCTATGGAGACTCGGGCGGGCGGGCTCGAGCATCACCGAGCGGTTCGGACACAGCGAACCGAGTGATTCCAAGGTGCTGGGCAGTTCCATGCGGGACTGGGACACCCTGCTGCAGGAATTCCGGGAGGGCCAGGCCCGACCAGTCCTGCTCGATATCGACCGTGCCCGCCGAATCGCGGCGGACAATCCGTCCGAGGCGACCGCACTCGTCGTCGAGGCCGACAGAATCGTTGCGGGTGAACGGACCTACTTCGGCTACCCGTGCGTCGATGTCGGGGCGAACGTCGATTGGAACTATGACGCTGTTGCCGACTTCAACTGGCCTGACATGGCCAGCTCGCGGATCAATTACCGCTTCGCCAAAGGCGACCCGAAGTGGATCTGGGAGCTGAACCGGCTCCAGCATCTGCCGATATTGGCGCAGGCGTGGCTGCTCACCGGTGAATCCATCTACGCTGAAACAGCTTTCGACCACCTCGATACCTGGATGGAACAGAACCCGTTCGGCTCCGGTATCGCGTGGCATGGTGCCTTCGAGGCGGGACTGCGGGCGATTTCAGTAAGCATCGCGCTACAGGGCCTGCGGACCTCCCGCGCGCTGACCGCGAAGCGGTATCGGCAGATCGTCCGCATGCTGGACGCGAGTGCGCGGTATTGCTGGCGGGCGCGGTCTAGGTTCAGCTCGGCCAACAACCATCTGGTCGGCGAACTCGTCGGTGTAGCGACAGTGCATCTGCTGTTACCAGAGCTCGCCGCGCCCGCGACGGTGTTCGACGATTGTCTGAAGAGTTTGTGCGACGAGGCAGAACGACAGATCCTCCCAGACGGTGCGGGCGCCGAGCAGGCAATCTCCTATCAGATTTTCACCGTCGAACTCTTCTCGATAGTGATTCGACTGCTGCAGGCGAGAGGAGACGAGGTGCCCCCGCAGCTGACTGCGGCGGTTGAGCGCAGTTCGCGGTATCTGTCAGCGCTCGTCGGTACCGATGACCCGGACCCGCGTTACGGCGATGACGACGACGGTTTCGTGTTGAGGTTGGGCGCCGAACCGAAACGCACGGTACGCCAGCACCTAGGGATAACCGCAGCGATCACCGGCGCGAATCCGAGGACAAGCGAGCGCACGTTGACAGCGGCGTGGTTCGAGACAGCCCTGACGAGTCATCCGGTTAAGCATCCCGTCGATGCCGGCGAGGCGATTGAAACAAGTATCTACGCGCGGCACGGAGGACTTGTCGTGCTGCGATCGGGTCGCCGCCGGCTCACCATGGATGTCGGCCCGTTGGGTTACCTCTCGATCGCGGCTCATGGTCATGCCGATGCGCTTGCCGTGACGCTGAGTGTCGAGGGCCGCGAACTCATAGTCGATCCTGGAACCGCCAGCTATTACGGCCGCCCGCAGTGGCGATCCGCGCACCGCGGCACCCGCACACACCCGACCGTATGCGTGGACGGACTCGACCAGTCAGTGATCGGCGGCCCGTTCTACTGGAGCCGGCACGCCGAAACCACGGTTCACTCAGTAGATCTCGACCAAGGCGTCATCGACGCGGAGCACGACGGATACCGCCGACTCAGTGATCCAGTAGTGCACAGGCGGTGGCTGATCGCGCCGCCCGCCGACGACACGATCGCGGTGGTCGATCTGATCGACAGCCGCACTGCACACGACATCGCGGTGTCGTGGCCGCTGGCCCCAGATCTCGAGGTGATAGCCAGCCGGCATGGGCATCGGGCCGCACGCGACGGTGACACTGCGCTCGAGATCAGTTATGCCGCAAGCGCCGATCTCGGGGTCGAGCAGGTCAAGGCGGACGCAGAGAATCAGCTCGGATGGTGGTCGGATCGTCTTGAAGCGAGGACGCCGTCGTGGCTGGTCGGTGCACGGTGTCGCGCCGTGGGTCCGGTGGCCGTACTCACCCTCCTGCGCACCGTCGACGCGGGAGCGATCACAGAACCGGCGATATCCATGGCCGGCGTAAGGGTCACAGCCAGCTGGTACGAGCACGGTGTCGAACGTGGACTGACGATCGACCGCACATTGTCCGGAGCTGTTGTCGATGGCCCGTTTTCACGAGCCGAGGAGGTGCTCAGCAACCCATGAGCGATCACAGGATGGCGGTCAGCGTTTTCGGTCTCGGCTATGTCGGCTGCGTTTCAGCAGCGTGCCTCGCATCGCGGGGCCATGCCGTCATCGGCGTTGATGTCAATCCGGATAAGGTCGAGTCCCTCCGCCAGGGGCGGTCACCGGTCGTCGAGGAGCGCATCGGGGAGCTCACCGCCGAGGTCGTAGGGGCAGGCGATCTCACAGTGACAACCGACGCGCGGTCGGCCGTTCTCGCTACCGACATATCCCTGGTCTGCGTCGGCACTCCGTCAGGTGCGGGAGGGGGCTTGTCGACGGCATTCCTCGAACAGGTGACTGACGAGCTCGGCAACGCGCTGGCGGACAAAGATGGATGGCACGTCGTTGTCTACCGCAGCACCATGGTGCCGGGCACATGCGAAAGCCTGTTGGTGCCGCGGCTCGAGGCGGCATCGGGAAAGCGCGCGGGTGTCGACTTCGGGGTCTGCGTCAACCCGGAGTACCTTCGTGAAGGCTCGAGCGTAAGAGACTTTCTCGATCCGCCGAAAACTGTAGTTGGCCAATCTGATCCGCGAAGCGGCGCAATCGTCATGGAACTCTACGAGGGCCTCCCTGGACCACGGTTCCACGTGCCGATCGGTGTGGCCGAGATGACCAAGTACGTCGACAACAGTTTCCACGCGCTCAAAGTCGGTTTCGCCAATGAGATCGGGGTGATCTGTGCCTCGCTCGGGTTGGACAGCCATGACGTGATGGACATCTTCGTTGCCGATACGAAGTTGAACATCAGTCCTGCGTACCTTCGTCCGGGTTTCGCCTTTGGCGGATCATGCCTACCGAAGGATGTTCGGGCGCTTACTCACACCGCCCGGCGTAATGACATCGACGTGCCTCTGCTCTCGAATCTGATGGCCTCCAACGAGGCCCATCTGCGGCGTGCGGTCGATCTTGTCATAGCCGACGGACGCCGCAAGGTAGGAATCTTCGGGCTGTCCTTCAAGCAGGGCACCGACGATCTGCGCGAGAGTCCGATGGTCGAACTCGCAGAACGACTTATCGGCAAGGGGTTCGACGTGAAGATTCACGATGCCAACGTAACGCTGTCTCGACTTATCGGCGCCAACCGCAGCTTCATCCAGCAGCAGCTTCCACACATCGGTGACCTGCTGACAGATGATGTGGACGCAGTGCTCGAACACGGCGAGGTGCTGATCGCCGGGTCGCGAGCCCCGGAAGTCGTCGAAGCCGTGGAGCGTGCCCACTCGGAGAAGCTTGTCATCGATCTCGTCCGCCTGCCCAACGCCGCAGAACTGCAACAGAAGTCGAACTACTGTGGCATCGGTTGGTGAGCAACTCGAGATGCGTGGCCGCATCACGAGGCAGGACCGGCCCTTCGTCAGCTTCCTGACGACGGCGTACCGGACCGAAGATTACGTCGGCGAAACGATTGAATCCGTGATCAGCCAGACACGCACGGACTGGGAACTGATCATCGTCGACAACGGCAACTCCGACGAGATGGCCCGAGTGGTCGGCGGCTATATGGACGACCCGCGCATCTCGCTGATCAGACAGGACAACAAGGGCTACCTTGGCGGTGTGACGGCGGCAGCTGATGCCGCCAACGGACGGTACGTCTGTGTGCTCGACAGTGACGACCTGATCGAGCCTCGGTACTGCGAGCGGATCGGCGCCCTGATCGATCGAAATCCGAATATCGAAGCTGTCGGCTGCAGTTCGCTGCTCTTCTCTGATCCGGACGACGGCCAGTTGCCCCGCGAATACTTCGCATCGATCGGACGAAAGCGCGCGCCCGACCCGTCGCGACCGGCCTCCTTTTTCGAACTCCTCGATGAGGGGGTGCCGCATTACGTCGGCGTGATTCAGCGCAACGCTTGGGACGCTGCCCGCGGGTATGCGCCGCACACTGCCGACGCCGAACCCGACGTCCTGCTGTGGCTGCGCCTGGTTTCCGCCGGCCGCGATGTGCGCATCCTGCCAGACACCTTGGTCAGGACCAGAACGCGGGAATCGTCACTGTCACACGACAAAGCCACCGTCGAGGGTTTCGAGACCCGTATGGAACGGGCGTTCGTCCTGGCGGCCCGCGAGCACGGTCTGAGTGAGCACTTGATCGCCAGGACGGGAATGCTCCGCCGACTGCGTTACCGACGATCGTTGCGCAGAGCGAGAGTGGCGCTGCTCACCCGTGACATCGAGGCCGCACGTACCGCGGCTCGCGATGCGCTTCGGCAGCGCCGTACCGTTCGCGCGGCCATCGCCGTTGCGGGGCTGTATCTCAGCCCAGATCTACTGATTTCGATCCATCCCGCGAAGACTCGCGTCCTCGACGCTGCGTTTCGCGCGCGACGCCGAATGTCGCGTCGGTCGAAAGCAGGCGTCTCGGATGACTGAGGCGACGGCGAGTCTGGGGGGCGTACTCAAACGCGGAGCCACGATGTCCGCGATCGGCCTCGTCCTCGCTCAAGTGGCCACCATCATTCAGACGGTTGTGCTTGGTCGGATTCTCGGCCCCGTCGAAGTCGGTGTCTTCACGGCCGGGACGGTTCTGATCGGGTTTCTCGTGACGTTCTCGCAGGGAGGTCTCGCGCAAGCGCTCATCCAGCGGGCCACCGATGTCGAGGATGCGGCAAAAACGGCACTGGTGGCCACCTTCGTGACAGGCCTGCTAAGCACCCTTGCGGTACTTGCGGCTGCTCCATTGATCGGCCTCGTGTTCCACAGTCCGCGGGTGGCGACGATCGCGGCCGCGTCGTCCGGTCTCATGGTGCTCTATGCATTGTCCAGTGTCCCGGATGCTCTGATGCAGAGGGCATTTCAGTTCAAGCGGCAGATGATCATCACCCCCGCCGTTTCGTTCGTGCTTGCCGGCGTGTCGATCGTATTCGCGGTTCTGGATTACGGAGCATGGTCGATGGTCATCGGGTGGTACGCGGCGGTCTTGACCGCGGTGGTCCTGAGTTGGTGGATGGCCGAATGGCGGCCGTTCGGCGGACGGTTCTCGATCCGCATCTGGCGGGAAATGGCAGGATTCTCGTTGCCCGTCCTGCTCGACTCCATCGCCGATCGCTTACGCGAGGTCTTCGAACAGGCAATAGTCGGCCGTGCCCTGGGCGCCGGCGATCTAGGACAATTCAAGTACGCGTTTCGCATCGCCTCGCTACCGACGTTGGCGCTCGTCACGATCTGCTCACATGTACTGTTCCCCGCCTTCTCACGGATCTCGGACGACAGCAGTCGCTTCAGGACGGCCTTTCTGCGCGCTCTGGGCTGGGTCTGGTTCGCCGCAGCCCCAGCCGGCGTGCTCATGGTGGCAGTCGGTGAGCCAGTGGTGGTCCTCATGCTGGGCGAGCAATGGCGTGCGGCCGGTCACGCCACCGCCGCGATGGCCGGTATCGGACTCGGTGTCGCGCTCAGCACCGTGACCGCAGAGGCGATCAAGGGCGCGGGCCGATCGGCCCTACTGAACTGGTCGCCGGCGTTGTGTCTGGGACTGGGGGTGCCGCTGATCCTCCTGTCGGTGCCGTTTGGTTTGGTCGGCGTCGGCATCGCCATCTCGGTGACCGCCTTGGCCGTCGGGATCGTCAACCTCGAACTCGCTCGTAGCTTGGTCGGTGCGACCCGCCGTGAAGTGTGCGCGCATCTGGTGCCGACGTCGGTGGCGGCGGTGGTGGCGCTGTGTGCGCTGTGGCCTCTGGAGAACGTGCTCGTCCGGTCGGACGGGTATTCAGAGTTCACCGGGCTGGCGTTCATCGCCGCAGAGTGCGTGCTGTTCGCACTCATCTACCTCGCGGTGCTGCGCTTCATCGCACCGCACTATTACTTCTCCCTGCGCGACTTCTGCGCTCGGAGATTCACGCGGATGACCCAGAGAGGACCGAGATGAGCCAGCAACTAGCGATCAGGACCGTAGATTCCTGGGAGGAGGATGATGCCATCCTGTCGTCGGCGATCAAGCGGCTCGACGGCCCGCTCGAGATTCTCGAGGCGGGTTGTGGCCGTCGATGGACTCTGGATGTGGAGGGCGTCGACTACCGGCTGACGGGTATCGACCTCGACGCCGACGCACTCCAAAGCCGGGTCTCGATGATCGGTGATCTGGACGAAGCGATTGTCGGCGACCTGAGCCTCAAGGGGGCGATCCCCGAAGCGCGCTACGACGTCATCTTCAGTTCGTATGTGCTCGAACACGTTCACGAAGCCGAAGCGGCGCTTGAGAACATGGTCAACGGGCTGAAGCCGGGCGGCCTTCTGCTGCTGAGGATTCCGGACCGTGACTCGGTGCAGGGCTGGACGGCGAGAAATACACCGCACGGCGTCCACATCGCCTATTACCGGCATGTCGCGGATTATCCCGACGCCGGCAAGCCCGGCCATCCGCCCTATCCGACCGTGCATGCACCGATCGTCTCGCGAAAGTCGATTCGCGACTTCTGCGACAAGCACGGGTGTGAAATCCTCGAGGAGCATGGCCATACGGCCTATATCCAGGGCACCTCTGTGAAAACCCGATTGATCCGCCTCTACGTGCGAACGATGTCGCTGCTGTCATTCCGGCGTCTTGCCTGGGAACACAACAATCTCACGTACATCATCCGCAAGTGACGACCGGATACACCAGATGACGTCAGTGAGCACACGCGGCAAACAGCTCCTGCACCGAGTGCATGCTGCTGCCGGGCGCATGGGCACCACCCAAGGGCTTTCACGCAGACTTCGCGACGCCCGCGGCTACTGGACGCATGAGTCAGGGGAACGGTGGCTGTCGGACTCCCATTGGCGCGGTGGACTGGACGATGAACTATGGCAACAAGTCGGCAACGACCATCTCGAACTGTTTGAAACGTTCGCGAAAGCCCTTGACCGACAGGGTAATTTAGGTGTCGCCATCGAATGGGGGTGCGGCGGCGGAGCGAACGCCGTCGCCTTCGCTCCCTCCGCCGAGAAGTTCATCGCCGCAGATGTGTCGGCCGACAGCGTCGCCGAGTGCATACGTCAGGTCAATGCGGTGTGCGACACTCCGGCCGAGCCGCTGGTCATCGACATCGAGGACCCCGAACAAGCCGCCAAGGACCTCGAGGCCAGCTGCGACACCTTCCTGTGCATGTATGTACTCGAATTGACAGCGGGGCCGGAGGAGGCACTCCGCATCATCAGGATCGCCGAACGACTACTGGTCAGCGGTGGGATGGCATTCGTCCAAGTCAAGTATCACAACACTGACCCCCACACCCGGGGTCACACCCGCAACTATCGGCGAAACCTCGCCAACATGACCACCTTTGGAATCGACGAGTTCTGGCTGCAATCGCAGCAGTGCGGACTCACTCCGCGGCTCATCAGTCTGGTGCCGCGTAACCGCCTGGATTCCCGCTACGCCTATTACGCCCTCACGAAGCCGTAACTTCTAAGCAGGTGTCAGCTCCACGCCTGCCAGTGCGACAGCGTCGTCGCGCTCCGGTGCGGTGACGATGGCGATGAAGCCGCACCCTCTTTATTGGTTTCCGGGCTATTCGGCTGACCCGGCGGCCGGCAAACTCGGTTTCGGCCAAGCGAGTCTCTTTTGTTGTCCCTTTGACCGCTGGCGATCGGCTTCGCCTGCAGTGGGGTGGCATCGGTGACGCGTCGGCCGGCATGTCGTCCTGAGCAACCTGTCTTGGGTGCCAGCAGGGTCGGAGACGGTGCGCGAAATCGACTCTCTCAAGCGTTCGAGAGCTAAGAAACGCAGGAACGCGCAAGTTTGGCAAATTCAGCTGGTGCCCGTCGATCGACTGACGTGCCCGTAATCTAACGGGCGATCACGGCGTCGGCCGAATGTAGCGCGTGTAGTCCGAAGTGCTACAACGCGCTCGTTCAATGGTACGAACTCTGCCGAGCAGGTCTTGTGCATGTCGCACCAACCGGTAATCTCTCGCGTTCCAAGCAAATATTCGGCGCGAGGTGGTCGCAAAGCCAATCGCACAATCCCCGGGGGGTTCGATGAGGCCAGCAGTAAACAACGAAGTGCCGACATGCTCGAGCTGCGACGCCCAGCAACCGACGGCGGAGCAGGTAGCCGAAGTGGTGGCCGGAATTCCCGCAATCGGGGCAGCCAGGGC
>Ga0075370_10000075_pt1 | contig 30481 bp, 27 predicted proteins | sample EndMethybrTD3035_FD_71398 | JGI IMG/M metagenome (GOLD analysis project Ga0075370, IMG submission 71398) | Populus endosphere microbial communities from Tennessee, USA - Endosphere MetaG P. TD hybrid TD303-5 | ecosystem: Host-associated > Plants > Roots > Endosphere | place: USA: Tennessee... | reverse complement strand
GCATCAGCGGGTACGGGAACATCCCGCTTGAGCGTGAACCGCATCTCGACGTGAGATCCATCAGGTCGAATGCTGACTACGTTGCCGACCTTCACACCGGCGACGCGGACCTCATCACCCTCGTAAATGCCGATTGCCGAAACAAACTGCGCAACAATTGTTTTCGGGCCGGTCAGCGACTGCACGCAAAGCAAAGCGGATGCCGACACGATTTGTACGACGAACAGGACAATGATGGCGCGTTTCAGAGTACGTTTCGGAATCGTCATCGGGGAGCCCCTGGAATGCCGTTCCGCGGGATAGGGAATTTCGCGCGCGGCTGCAGATGGAAGAGCGCGTCGATGAAGGGTTGCGTCATCGATCCCAGGGCCAGATTGGGCACAAATGCCATGTAGTAATGTCCGCTGGAAACGGTCTCGCCAAGGGTAATCATGTATTTCGACAACCGCGGCAACGTTTCGTCAATGGTAGCCCTATTGCGTTCGAGCATGGCTAGAACCGAGTTCAGCTGATCGAGGGCAGGTCCCAGCTTTTCCCGGTTGTCGCTGACGATTCCCGTCAGCGCTGAGGCGACAGCGGATGTGTTGGCAAGTAGGTCCACGATTGCCTGGCGGCGCTCGACGAGCACGCCGACAAGGTCGTTCGCGTTGAGAATGAGGGAATTGATCTGATCACTGCGCTCGGAAAGAACGCCCGTTACCGCCGACGCGCTCTTCAGCAGTTCGCCGAGCGTCTCGTCTCGTTCGTTGACGGTCTTAGAGACGCGGATAAGTCCGTCCATCGTCGGCCCGAGTTGGGGGGCGATCCGGTCGAGAGTCGCCGACAGGGTGTCGAGCGAACTGTTCAGGGATGCGAGGTCCGTCCCCGCGGTGTTGGTCGTCAATTCATCGACGGCCTGTGTCAGCGAATACGGGGATGAGGTACGTGAGGTGGGAATCACCGCTTGTGGCGGCAGCTTTCCGGGGCCAGCCGGCTCAATCCTCAGCACGCGTTCGCCCAGCAGAGTGCCGGTGGCGATCTGCGCCTTGGTGTCCGTGCCGAGAATCAGTCGGCGCTCCACCGTGAATGAGACCTCCGCGGTGAGCCCCTGCAGCCCGACTTCGGTGACCGTCCCGACATCGACCCCGGAGATCTTCACCTTGTTTCCGACCGTGAGGCCGCTGGCATCCTCGAACATCGCGCGGTACTGCGCGGTCATGGCCATCGCCAGCAAGCGCTCCGGCTGGAGCCCGATCGCGACGACGAGGACACAGACGACGATACCGATGATCCCCGCCCTGATAAGGCTCGCGCCTTTGTATTTCAGCATCAGGGCTCCGCGCACCTTCCTGTGTCCTGTTGAATCCAGGGGAAGACGGCTGTGTTCCCCTGAAGGTCGCTGACGCGCACGGTCACGCCACAGATGTAATAGTTGACGAAACTGCCGTAGGAACCGATGCGGACGAGCTTGCGGTAGTTCTCGGGAGCCTTTAGCAACGCGGTCTCCAAACGCTCTTTCTGCCCGTCGAGAATGGGTGCCAACCGTCCGAGTTCGTTGACTGTTCCCGCTAATGACGGCCGCGCACTAACCAGCAGATCGGCGATCGAAGCGGTTCCGCTGTCGAGGGCCGTGATGGCCTCGCCGATCGGGTCGCGTTGCTCCGCGAGCTGACCGACGAGGTTCTGTAACCGGTCGATCGTTCCCGCGAACTGCTGCCTGTCGTCGGCGACCTGGGTCAGCGCGACTTTCAGGTGGTCGATCACAGCCTGCAGCGTCTGAGCATTGTCGGCGAGGGTTCCCGAGAAAGACGCCACCCTGGCCATGACGGATTCGGCGGAGACGCCCTGATCCTGGAACACGTCGAGGAGCGAAGCGGTCAACGCGTTGACGTCCTGCGGATTCAGCCCGCGGATCACAGGCTTGAGGCCGCCCAATAGTAGATCCAGGTCAAGCGCTGGCACGGTGCGCTCCAGGGGGATCTGCGATCCGGCGGGTAGGACAGCCGTCGAACCGGGATCGTCAACGATCTCCAGGAACCGATCGCCGACGAGATTGAGGTAACGCACCGATACACGGGATCCTGATGTCAGCGCCAATTCGCGATCGGCATCGAAGGACACCAGGACCGTCGTGTCCTGCCGCAGATGCACCGATTTCACGGTGCCCACCCGAATTCCGGCGAAGCGCACGGAGTCTCCGGTTTTCAGGCTCGATGCATCGCCGAACACGGCGGTGTAATCGTTGACGGGCCCGGTGCGACCCTCGGCGAAGACCATGAACAAACACGCCGTTGCGATACTCATCGAAAGAGCAAAGATGAGGAATTTGACGGCCGCGCCCCTCATCCCGGGTGACCGATCTCAGTCGTATTGCGCGGTGGTCCATCGATGGGGCCGAACAACAGCCGTTTGAGCCCGTCGGTGTTGAGCAGCAGGTTCTGATTCCCGTACTTCCACGGGTTGGTGCCGACGTCGGCAATGACGTACGGCGGCCGAGTGTCGAACGGTACTACCGGCAGTCCCGCGCACTGCGGTCCACCCGTGGCGGCCACTTTCGGTAGGTCGCCGGGGAAGCGGAATCGTTCCATCCCGGCGGTGAACCCCGCCAGTACCTGCGTGCCCGCCCTGGGGAAGGGGTCGGCCGCCGCCATTGTGTTTAGTCCGCCCATCACGCAGGTCAGCGCCTCGTGGTACTGGTTGGTGAGCGAAGTCGTCGGAACGAGAAGCCGAAGGACGTCGGACAGCCCCTGGGTGTTTTCCTCGATCACCGGGGTTCCTACGTCGGACAGCCCGATCAAGCTCACCAGCAGGGCATCGAGCTCCTGTTGTTTCTCCACGATCGTTTGGCTGAGCCGGGTGGCGTTATCGACGACGCTCATCAGGTCGGGCGCGGCATCGGCATAGGCGCCGAAGACCGCTGGAGCGAGCTGGATATCGCTTCGCAGAGACGGCATTACGCTCTGTATACGTGCGAGGAAAGCGTCGAGTGCGACGAGGGAGTCGCCGAGCCGCTCCCCCCGTCCGTGCAGCGCGGTTGATAGGGCGCCGAGTGCCTGGTTCAGCTTCGCGGGGTCTATGGCCGAAAGTACAGTCGTCAGCCGCTTGAAGACTGTGTTGATTTCGACGACGACGTGTTCGGCCGCCAGCGACTCACCTGGTTGTAGTCGTTCTGCGCTCGGTCGATCCGGCATAGACAACTCGACGGACTTCGCGCCGAACAAGGTGGTCGATGCGATATCGATCCCGATGTTCCGGGGCAGCTGCTCAAGCTGGTCCGGGTCGATGTCCAGCCTGATCTCCACGCGACCGTCGTCCCGATCGTCGATTGAGGCGACGCGGCCGATCTGGACGTCACGCAGTTTGACCTTTGCGCCGGGATTGAGTACGAGTCCGGCCCGCGGCGCGACCACGAAGAGCGGGTCGGAAACTCGGAAGGATCCCCTGAACGACGCGATCGACAGTGCGACGACGGCGATAATGCCGAGAACCATCACCGAGCCGAGCATCGGCCGAAGCCAGTCCCTCACGGGCAGCCGCGCAGCTGCTTGGCGGTGCGTAGACCGCTCAAGCCTAAGTCGAACAACTGAGCCTCCCTACTCACTCCTGCATCGTGTAGCGAGTTAAGCACATGCTTAACTCGCCGGAAAGGCTTTTTTAGGAATCCCCAGCCCGGTCTACGCGGTGAGAGCCGAACGTTGACCTTGCCCGGCACGTGTGTTAAGCACTTGCTTAACACACGTGAGCACCCTACCCTGCATCGGAGGACCATGCCGTTGTCACCTGGCTACCCCAACTCGTCGGATAGGCGGCGAATCAAGCTGCGCGGGAACGGATCCCGATCGTGACCCATAGGGTCAGGTCGATCGTGGTGACGGGCGCGTCATCGGGGATCGGCAGGGCGGCCGTCGAACGATTGGCCCGCGCCGGCCACACGGTGATGATGGGAGCCAGGAGGGTTGAGGAGTGTGAGATCCTCGCCAAACAGTTGACCTCGGACGGCGCGCGTGTGTTCGCTGCCGCACTGGATGTGACCGACGCCGGTTCCGTCGAGCGCTTCGTGGATCGCGCCCGTGACGAAATCGGTCAGGTCGATACCTTGATCTCGAACGCGGGTCAGTCGCGCCCGATGGCAGCGGTCGAATACGACCACACCGCCTTGACCAACGTCATCGGCGTAAATCTCCTTGGTGCGCAGGCGCTCACGGCTGCACTCGCGCCCGCGATGATCGAGCGCGGCGACGGTGACTTGATCTTCATCAGTTCCGAAGTCGTCAATGCCCCGCCGCGGCCCTACATGTCGGCGTACTCGGCCTCGAAGCACGCTCTCGAAGCTTGGATCTCAGTGCTCCACTGCGAACTCGAGGGCACCGGTGTGCGCGCATCGGTGATCCGACCAGGGCACACAGTCACCGGATACGCGTCCGACTGGACTGAGAATGAGATCACCCCGATGGTGAGCGCGTGGAACCGTTTCGGAGTTCTCCGGCATCTCGAGATGCTTCAAGCCGATGATGTCGCTCACGTGCTTCAGACGGTCCTCGAGTTTCCATCCCACGTACATCTTCGATTGGTGGAGGTGCAACCGACGATTTCTCGTGGTGCCGGAGCGGAACTGTGAGCGTGAACGACGTTCTCACCGGCGTCCGTGTTCTCGAGGTTGCCGCGTGGACGTTCGTACCTGCAGCGGGTGCAGTCCTCGCGGAATGGGGCGCCGATGTCATCAAAGTCGAACCGCGCGAGGGCGGCGACCCGCAGCGCGGCTTGGTCTCGATGGGACTGGTACCGCCCGGCGCGGGCGGTGTGAACTACATGATCGAAATGCCCAACCGCGGCAAGAAATCCATCGGAGTCGACCTTCGAATGTCCGAGGGACAGGAGGTGGTGCGTGAGCTGGCGAAAACGTGTGACGTATTCCTGACAAGCTACCTACCGGGCCGGCGCGCCGCCTTCGGCATCGATGTCGAGCACATTCGGGGGGCCAACCCAGACATCATCTACGTCCGCGGCTCCGGATATGGCCCGCTTGGCGAGGACAGCGACCGACCGGGGTTCGATGGCGTGTCCTACTGGTCCCGCGGAGGAGTCGGATCGGCGCTCACCGAGGATGGCGACGAATTGGTCAAACCCCGAGCGGCTTTCGGCGATCTCCTGGGAGGAATGACCATCGCCGGGGGAATCGCCGCCGCGCTGTACAAACGCAACGCGACGGGTGTGCCCTCGGTCGTCGATGTCTCCCTACTTGGGCTCGCTGCGTTCAACATCACTCCCGACATCACGACGAGCCGCCTATACCAAAACGATCCGATGCCGTCATTCAGCCATTCGGATGCACCGAATCCACTCGCGGGCAATTACCGGACAAAGGACGGCCGCTACGTCACCCTCATGATGCTTCAGGCTGACCGCTTCTATGCGGAGTTCATGTCGCTTATCGGCTTGCCCGACCTCATCGACGACGAGCGGTTCAACAGCGGTGCCGCTCGCTACGTGAATCGCACCGAACTGATAGCCATTCTCGACGATGTGTTCCAAGCGAAGACACTCAAAGAATGGCGCCTGATCCTCGCATCACTGTCAGGAGCGTGGGGTCCCGTTCAAGACCCAGGCGAGTTACCCGACGATCGAGCCGTCGTCGCCAACGGATATATCCCGACGGTCACCACGATGAGCGGTGCGCAGTATCAACTACCGGTTAATCCCGTTCAGTTCGACGAACAACACGTCGTTCCCAGCGGAGCGCCGGAGCATGGGCAGCACACCGAGGAGGTTCTGCTCGATGCGGGTGTGGCCTGGGACAAGATCGAGGAACTCAAGTCGCTCGGCGCGATCCTCTGAACTGCGCCGAGCTCCGCCGCCGTTAATGACACCAGGATAGGGACGATATGGGCAGGCTCGATGGCAAGGTTGCGCTCGTCACGGGCGCAGCACGAGGCCAAGGACGAAGTCATGCTGTTCGGTTGGCAAACGAGGGTGCCGACATCATCGTGGTAGACGCGTGTTCGGCGTTTCCGGCTCTTCGCTATTCAATGCCGGATAGCGAAGAATTGGAGCGCACCGCTCGACTCGTCCGCTCCGCAGGCCGGCGCGTCATCACCCGGCAGATGGACGTACGTGAGCATCGCGCTATGCGCGACGCAGTCGCCGAGGATGCAGCACAACTAGGAGGGTTGCACATCGTCGTGGCGAACGCCGGCGTACTTGGGCTGGCCGGCGATCCGCCGATCGACGCGTGGTCCGATGTCATCGACGTCAATCTCACCGGCGCCATCAACACCGTTCACGCTACGCTGCCACACCTGGGAGACGGTGCATCGATCATCGCAATCGGCTCGTTGTCGGCGCTCATCACTGAACTCAACAACACCACGCCCGGAGCAGATCTGGGTCATTCCGCTTACGTGCTGTCCAAACGTCTTCTCGCACAGTATATTCACGATCTCGCCCGACAGATGGCACCTCTAGGAATTCGCGTAAACATCGTCCACCCGACCAACTGCGACACTCCGATGTTGCAGAACGACACTATGTACCGCGCGTTCCGTCCCGATTTGGCCTCCCCCACACGCGACGAAGCCGAGCCGGCGTTCAACGTTCTGCACGCGATCCGCGTTCCGTATGTCGACCCAGCCGATGTCAGTAGTGCGGTCGCATTCCTTGCGTCGGACGAATCGAGATTCATCACCGGCATGCAATTGCGTGTCGATGCCGGCGGGTATGTGAAGGCGCACGAGTACCGGGATTGACGCCCGAAGCCGTGCATCTATGAAGACGGAAACTTCAGCCTTCTTAGTCGCCGCCGCTGGCCGCTTTCGCGTGCTCAGTCGTCGCCGCTGGCGGCTTTTGCCTTCTCCTGCAGTTCCGCGAAGCTGACTGTCGACTTCTCGCGATTGGACATCGCCTTGACGGAAACGTCGTGGCCTTCGGCCGCCTTGCGCAGCGCGCCGACGGTCGCCTGCTCCCTGGTGATGTGGGTGAACGGATCCCAGTGGTACCAGCGCATCGCGTTCTCATACGTCATCTTGTTGATCTCGACGTCGGGCACATTGTGCTCCTTGAGCACCTCATCGAGTTGCTCGGGGGCCCCGGGCCACATCGAATCGGAGTGCGGATAGTCGGCTTCCCAGCAGATGTTGTCGATACCTATATCGTGTCGCAGTCCCACGCCTACTGGATCGGCGATGAAGCACGTCAGGAAGTGATCGCGGAACACCTCCGACGGCTTCTGCTTACCGAAATCCTGCCCCGTCCACGTCGAGTGCATCTCATAGGTGCGATCGGCCCGCTCGAGGAAGTAGGGAATCCAGCCGGTGCCACCCTCAGACAGCGCGATCTTCAGATCGGGGTAGGCCTTGATCGGCTTGGACCACAACAGATCCGCGGCCGCCTGCACGATGTTCATCGGCTGCAGCGTAATCATCACGTCCACTGGTGCGTCCGGCGCGGTGATCGCCAACCGACCCGACGACCCGATGTGCACATTGAGCACCGTGTCGGTGTCGACGAGCGCATCCCACATCGGCTTCCAGTAATCGAAGTCGTGAAAGCTCGGATAACCCATCGCGGCCGGGTTCTCGGTGAACGTCAGCGAGTGCACCCCGCGCTTGGCGTTGCGCCGAATCTCCGCAGCACACGCCTCGGCATCCCAGATCACCGGCAGCGTCATCGGAATGAACCGCGCCGGATAGGCGCCACACCACTCCTCGACATGCCAGTCGTTATAGGCCTGCACCAACGCCAGGCTGAAATCGGGATCCTCGGTGGCGAACAACCGGCCGGCGAAACCGGGAAACGAGGGGAAGCACATCGAACCGAGAATGCCCCCGCCGTTCATGTCCTTGACCCGCTCATCGACGTCGTAACACCCTTTGCGGATCTCGTCGAGCCCTTGAGGCTCTAAACCGTACTCCTCCTTCGGTTTTCCGGCGACCGCGTTGAGTGCGACGTTGGGGATCACGATGTCGCGGAACTGCCAGGTGTCAGACCCATCAGGGTTGTGCACCAACCGCGGCGCCTCATCCAGATACTTCTTCTGCAGATGATTCCTGAACATGCCCGGCGGCTCGACGATGTGATCATCAACGCTCACCAAAATCATGTCTTCTTTGTTCACAACGGTTCCTTCCGGGGCCGACGAGTATCGTGACGCGAGTTGCCCAGCGTCGAGATCGGTCAGAGTTCCATCTGCAACAAGAAATCGACCAGGGGCTTGCCAGGCGCGTAGGCCCCCGCGCGCGAGGACATCACGTGGCCGTGGTCGACGAGAATGCTGACGCCGCTGACGGCCGACGCCGCGGCACTGTTGAGGAACACCATGACGTCGGCCATCTGTTCGGGAGTGTGCAGACTGAGTCCGGTGTCGTCTCGGTAGTCCTGGCCGAAACTCAACCAGAGTTCGGCGTTGGCCTGCGCGAGCGGAGTATTCGTCGGGCCGGGACAGATCGCGTTGATCCGCAATCCCTCTTTGATGAACGGAAAGGCTTGCGCTGCAACGTATGTATTCAAGGCTTGCTTGCTGAATGGGTAGCTGTTGATGTTGCCGCCGTTGTCGTGTTCGGCGATCCACCGCTCCGCGGCCTCGAAGTCCGGTGTGCGGAGGAAATCGTTCAACCTTTCCAAATCACTCTCCCACCCGATACCGCCGACCGAGGAAATGAAGCAGATAGCTGCTCCGCGGTTGAATTGCCCTTGCTCGCGGAGCGTGTCAATCATGTGGCGATGGCCGATGAAGTTAATTTTCACCACGTCGGGGCCGTCGGCGACGCCGGCGGCCGAGAACAGCGCGTCAACTGGCTTGGGCAGGCCGCTAATGGCAGCATCGATCGACGCGGGATCACGTAGGTCAACCGATGCGGCGTGGTGGATTTCGTAGTCGACCGGGGCGTGATCCAAGACAGTCACCTCGGCGCCGAGATCAGCAACCGCCCTCGCGGCAGCGGCCCCCATGCCGGTTGCTCCACCTACGACGACGGCGTGTTTGCCGTCGTACCTAAACTTTTCAGCCGTCGTCATCGTCGGATCTCCCGTGATCGTTGGGGCTCACCGGTGGCACATCTCCGATTCGTGTGACCACCTACCGTTGATTTAAGCAGGTGCTTAAATCGCCGCGCAAGCAGCCGTTCGGAGTCTCGACGGTTCGACTCTCAAAACCGGCGTCAGCAGCATGATCGGGTGAGACGTAACCCGCGCCCTTGCCCGATCCGCGTCTCCAATTGAATCGCGGTGCTTGACCTGCACTTCCGCAGTGTGTTAAGCAAGTGCTTAAATCAGTTGGGTAGTTCGACACCGAGACTCTCTCGCTTCGACCCCCCTTTCGCGAAAGGTCTTTCTGTGACAGTTGGCGCCGCCAAGGACGTCTTCTTCGACCCCTACGACGTCGAACTCAACGCCGATCCGTATCCGATGTACCGGCGCCTACGCGAAGAAGCGCCGCTCTACTACAACGAGCAACATGACTTCTACGCGGTCAGTCGATTCGCAGACGTGAACCAAGGCATCATCGACTACGAAACGTATGCCTCTACCCGTGGCGCCTTTCTGGAAATCATCCGAGCCGACATGCCTATTCCCCCGGGTACGTTGGTTTTCGAGGATCCGCCGGTTCACGACATCCATCGTTCCCTGCTCTCCCGAATGTTCACCCCTCGCAAGATCCGTGCCCTTGAACCGCAGATTCGCGAGTACACCGTTCGCTGTCTCGATGCAGTCGGCGACACAGGGCAGTTCGACTTCGTCCACGATCTGGGCGCGCAGATGCCCATGCGAGTGATCGGAATGCTTCTCGGCATCCCCGAGGGTGATCAGGATTCGTTGCGCGACCAGTGGAACGACGCGATCCGTACCGAAGCCGGCCAGCCGATGGACGTTTCGAATCGGCAGTGGGACGTGGAGGACGTCTACGCCGAGTACATCGACTGGCGCGTCAAGCACCCGTCCGACGACATCATCACCGAGTTGCTCAACGTGGAGTTCACCGACGAACATGGTGAGAGACGCCGACTCGCCAAGGAGGAGCTCCTCACCTTCGTGCACATCGTCGCCGGCGCTGGCAGCGAGACAACCACACGCCTCATTGGTTGGGCAGGCAAAGTGTTGGCCGAGCACCCAGACCAGCGGGCGGATCTCGTCGCCGATCCCGCGCTCATTCCGCAGGCCCTCGAGGAGCTGGTCCGCTTCGAACCTCCAGCACCACACATGGCCAGATACGTCACCCGCGATGTCGAACTCTACGGTCAAACCGTCCCTGAAGGCAGCGTCATGATGATGCTGATCGGCGCAGCCTGCCGAGACGGCCGCCAATTCCCGCCCGACGGAGATGTTTTCAACATCCATCGCGAGGCCCGGCAACATCTCGGCTACGCTGTCGGTGTCCACTACTGCCTTGGTTCAGCGCTCGCACGGATGGAAGGTAGGGTCGCGTTGGAGGAGATCCTCAAGCGCTTCCCCGAATGGGATCTCGACATGGCGAATGCCTCGCTGTCTCCGACCTCAACTGTGCGCGGTTGGGATTCCATGCCGACTTTCGTGACGCGCGCTTGAGCATGGTCTCGCACGTAGGCGACTGGGAGGGACGGCTTCGAACGCCCTGTTGATAGTCGACAGCAGAGCTTGTGCTCCTGCGAACAACCAGGTCCCCGGCGATGCTGCAAAGACGGCTTCGCTTTAGCCCCGCACTACAGCTCTGGTGATCAAAACCATGTCACAGTCTACGAACTCGACACGGAGCTATGCCTGGCAAAGGCAAACCTGCGGTCAGCCGTCGCGGCGGCGCATCTCCGAGCCTTATGGAGCTGCAGTCGGCGTCCATGATCTTTGGGTTCAGGGGTGCCGGAAGGCGCCTGGGTGGGCAATGCGATCGCCTACCGACAGAGTGCTTAGCGGCAACTGCCCTGAGAGCGTTCGCAATAACGAGTCTGCACTGGGCTCAACCAACCTGCCCTACGCAAGGCAGATACTGAATACCTCGGCCCGGCCGGCGTGGTTGTCAAACGTCAGACGTGGGGCACCAAGACGGAGCCGTCCATCCAGCGACCACGCCATCAAAAGTTCGGGAATACTTCCAGATCGTGCAACGCAACGTCGGTCCCGTTGTCAGCTCGCAGGATTCGCGCACGACCCCGGTGAGTCGTTGAATGCTCGACTGCTGCCACGGTGAATATCCGACGCCGGTCGCATGGCCGCTCCCCTGACACCATCAGCTTCTGATAACACCCGGGGTTCTGTCGGGTCCACAAGTAATCGAGCCGCTGGCGCCAATAGAATCGGTAAGTGCCCGGCCTCGAGTTCGTTGGGACAGATGACTTCGGACGTATTCCTCTGCCAGGGCGCCCGAGTAGCCGGTTCTTGTTGCGCCACAACGCCGACCGCCCAGTACGAGTACTCGTCCAATTCCGAACTACGAACACTGCTCACTGCTCACTGCTCACTGCGGCAGCGTCATCACGTGCCGTTCACCGAGCGCGCGACCACCGGCCTGACCACTCCGTTCAGCGACGGGACTCACGAGGAGGATGTTGATCGGCTTGGGCCGCCCGCTGCCACGGATCCTGCGGTTCGTCCGCGATTCGGTCTCGATCTGCCGCCCACGCAGGATCCTCGGGCCTGTCGAAAAGGTCAGCCACCTCAACCGATGGTCGCCAGCGTCGAGCAGGGTCCACCTTGTCGTACGTCACGTGCCCACGCCCCTGTTGTCGCCCGAAGAGCCGGCCACTCTCGTGTGATTCCGGCGTCGCCGGATCGAGCGCTGATAAGCGCTCCGCTCCATCATGAAGATGTGACCTCAACTAGACGGTCGTCTTCCGTTACCCGCAACAGTGGCTGGTTGAACGCCTGCTGAATCAGCTGGACGGTGTCCACGAGATCGTCGTACCGCTCCCAGCGAAGAAGGTCGTGCGAGCCATCGACCCACCCCAGCCTGTCGCCGTCGTAGTACACCTCTGCGATGAAGTACTCGGATCCGTCAGCGGACTGCACGACGCGGTAGTTCCAGTCAGCGATGCTCGCGTTATCCAGCTTACTCTCGTTGGGAAGCGGTGGTTCCAGATCCGCGCCCGAGAAGCGCTGCTGCGCACCACTTCTACTCCGCGATGCCAACGCGTCGAGATAATCCTGAACGGCCTGGGAGCGCGCGTGGCCATCGGGCACTTCGCGGCCTTCGAGCCGCGCAGACGCCTTCGTGTTTCTGGCGATCATGCGCTTGATCGCGCTTTCGGAGACAGCCACGCGCTTCGCCCGGTGCACTTACTGCGCTAACCGCTAGTGCGCCGCATGTACGGAATGCAGCCCGTTTCAGTTGACGATACGAGATCGGCAACACAGATGGCCCGTCGCACCTGCTTTGATGCCCGGAAGTCTACGGGCAGCCGCATGGACAGCTGGCCGAGACGCTGGCTCTTCTCAGAATTGCTGCGACGCCCCGCTGCCTGGTCTTTCGTGGCCCTACTCACGGGATTAGCGTACTACTAGTAGGGCTACTGTTACAGGTCCGTGCAGGTAAAGGGCGTGCCTGCAGTCAGGGTAGTAATTCCGCCGGCGCAACCCCCAGGGCCTCCGCAATATCGAGGAGCCGCTCGAACAGCAAGCCGCGCCGTCCGTGTTCCACGTCGATGAGCACGTTGCGGGTCACGCCAGATCGCAGAGCGAGCGACTCCTGCGTCATCCCCCGCGATAGCCGGACGTCCCGGATCTTCGTGCCGACCTCCAACCGCCAGGCCTCCCACATGGCAACCCTTTCGGGGTTGTTCTGACTTGGGCGAGTCGGCATCCCTCAAGTAGTCAGCGGGGGCCCTCGATTGTCTGCCCTACTAGTAGTACATTCGACGTTGCGCCGACACGTCACATGGGGCGGCTTACCGAGGTCACGGGATCATGCCGACGGAACTGAGCTTGTTGCCAACGAGGGTCACTCTGAGCGAAGACGAAGCACTCGATAGCTTTCTTGAGCGCCTCACCCAAGCCAACGATCTCGACCCCCAGTACGTCGTGGCTGCGCTCCGCTGCAGCGAAAGCGCAGCCCGTACGACACTCGCGTTCTTCATGACGGCACCCACCAACACCGTTCTCGCACGAATCGAAAGGCTCAGCGGTATCCCTGTCGAGCGACTTCGAAATGCCACTCTTACGCGCTTCGACGCAGGACGGCCCCTTTACCTCGACGCCCTTGATCCGCTAGACCGGCACAGCTATCGCAAAGTCGTGGTTCAGGGATGGTTTCCTCCCTTTGGCACGCAAGTCTGTCACTTATGCGTTGCGCAGCAGGGAATCTGGCGCATCTATTGGCGATTGCCGATCATGACCACGTGCATCCATCACGGCACCTATCTGACCACCGAATGTGGCGGCTGCGGCCAACGGTTTCGGAGCCACCGGTACTGGCCATTTCGCCCGGTGCTCGGACCGAGGCAACCATGCTGCAACTCTGTCGCCTTGCGGCGGCCCTGTCTCCGCTCGGTACTCACACACGTTGCTGAGCCAGCAGGCGCCCTTGCGCTCGCCTGCACTGAGTCCGTCCATCGAGCGATGAACGGCCAGCCGGTGAGCATGTTCGGCGCGCCTGCCGACCCTCGTGTTTTTCTTGCCGAACTCCGCAACCTTGCAACACTTATGCTTCATCTGGGGGCCAGGACGTCGGCCCAGACTGCAGTATGGTGGGCGAGCAATTTACGTGATGAGGCGCGGGCTCGGTCTACGCGCGTTCGTGGAGCTCGTTGGGGCTTCAGTCCCCCGCACAGCGCAATGATTCGCGGAGCCGTGTTGGGATGTGCCCACGAGATTCTGATGCAACGAAATCTTGAGTCTGGTGGTGCGCGGTTGCGTGAGTGGATTCGCTTCGTCGAAGACGAGAAGAACGGCCCCGCCGTCTGGCTCATTAATCGCACCAAGAGAACGCCGACGATGGAGCGACTGATCGCTGCGGCTGTATCCAAGCGCCGCGATGTGGGTCGTCGAATCGATCACGGTCGCCGCTGTCGGCGGATTCAACCATCGGCGATACCCCAATTGATAGATGCTGGCATTTATCGTCAACTGTTCGCCGGCATGCTTGGCGGCTACGAACACACCGGCCGGCTTTATGTGTCGCTATGCATGGTGAGAGCGATTGTCTTAGTGCAGAACTGGGCCGACGCGGCTGTCAGGATCGGCCTGCCGCCCGGCCTTGGCTCCCGTACCTCGCGCGCCGCGCGTGCGCGGATGCGTGCAACGCCGGAGGATCTCCAAGGCGCAATCGATTTGGCGCTGAGCACCATTCCTGCGAACAGAGACTTTCGCGCGCTCGAGGCACAGGTGCGCGGGCTGGCTCGTGATTCCACAAGTTGGTACTCAGATTGGCGCCTGTCGACCACCCCGCCGCGGCGGCCTGATTTGGTGCTCTACGCCGTCACGTGGATGTGGTGTGAGGTGGCATTGGGCTGTCTCGACAGCAGCCCGGCGTGGGCCGGACCGCCTTCCCCTGACGTTAAGGTCGGCTATCGCGCCTTTCGTGACCGACTGCCGGTCGCAGCCCAGGATTCGTTACGCCGACTCGTTCTTCCGGCCCCAGCGCGTTGAGATCAGAGACGCGTGCGCTCTTCTGGCGCCGCCGCGTCTGCGCCGACGACTCAGTGCGGCGGCGCCCCGCCTCCGCTGCAGCCTCATGAATTGCACGCTTGCTCAGGGTGATGGCCTTGAGGTGATCCGCGCTGATCCGGTATGAGCCATCCGCAATCGCCGCAACGGTCGCTCGACTGACTAGCTTCCGCAAGTCGCCAATGTAGCCCTGCGTGCGAAACCAAAGTTCTCCGGCCAACTTCAGGAAAAGCATCCCCGGCTCACCCGCGGGTAAGTGAGGCAGCACAAGCCTTTCCAGGTCACGTACGACGCGTTGCCATTCGGCTTGTTCTACCTCGCTATCCACTCCGTAGGGTGCGACGGACAACTCCGTTAATCGGCATGCAATTTGCGGGTCGTTCACCAGGTCGCCATTTGCGAGGTTGGCGCCGACCAGGACGAGGGTCGCGCTCGAGACCTGACCAAGTTTGGTGTTGATGCTCTTGATGTGGTCTAGAACATCGCGCCCACTCTTGGAGTCGGTCTTCAAAAGATGCGCATCGTCCATGACGATGATCTGGGTGCGGTGCAGGCGTAGTCCGTGCATCGCTCGATGAGTCAGATCACGTGTTAGGCCGGTGCTCGCGAGGTTGAAACCGTTGAGCAACTCGGTGGTTACGTCGTTGACTTTGGCGGCCGAACCCAGGTCGATCCAAATAACGGGACATAGGTCGGCCTCGACGCCGTCCGATGGATAGTGAACGGGACGCCCGCGTCGGTCATGCGGCGCATTTTTGGTCCATTCCAAATATCGTCTCTTCGCCCACCGCAGCATGAACGTGCTCTTGCCGACATAGTTCGGTCCGGTCAACACGATGATCTGTTTGGCGCCCGGACCTTCCAGCATGTTGTCCTGGACGGTCCGGTCAAGAGCATGCTCGATTTCGGTAAACGCTGCTGTCGGAAGGTAGAGCCGGGCGAGCCACGCCTCGAGTTGCTCGATATACCCCTGTCGCGCCTGGTCTGACATGGCGTTCAGTCGCTTGGACGATGGGCGCGGAGGTTCGTGCGGTAGCTCTTTGACGCAGTTGTCGTGCCACTCCTGCGAGTCCATCGCCTACTCGGTTTCCAGCAAGTTGTCCCACGGCCGCCTGATCGAGGGAGTCGGCAACGTCCGCGGTGCGATGCTGCGCACGGGATTGACGCGTTCCTGGGCAGCTTCTGCCTCGGCATGGTCGATACGCGACTGTTCGACCCGTTGCGCCGCAGCAGCCGTCTTGCGGCGATCCGCTTTCGATCTTGCCGTCGTGAGTTCGCCGAGTTCGTTGATGATCAGTTGGGTCGTCAAGCCCCGCTTGAACACGTGGTTGCCGCCGCGGCGTCTGATCTTCCGACAGAGCTCGTCGAGGATAACGTCGGTCATCGGCGCATCGGCCTTGCTGCGGCCGACCCATTCTATTGGCTCGATCCTGTCTGTGGACTCGTCATGAAACCATATGCGTGAGAGGTCGTTTGGATCGTAGAAGAACGGCGCGGCTCGGTCCTTCTCGCGAAATCGGCCAACCTCGACATAGCGCAAGGAGTCGAAGACGAGCGGGTTCTCGTATCGGAGATTGGAAAACTCCACTCCCGCGGGTCCGATGGTGCCCCACTTGATAGGTAGGAATTGGTAGATCAGGTCGTGCCGCTGGGGCACATCGATACGACCAGTGGCTTCGATCATGACGTCCCACAGGTCGAGTGGACACATCTTGGCGGCCTCGACGCCCGGTTGGATCAGACCGTCGTGTCCGTGTCTGTGGTAATCGAGCGCAATGAACTTTCGCAGGTGTAGTTGCAGTTCGCGAGCCGTCAACAGCGGCTCATCGGCGACGAGTCGTCCCCGCTCAGACACGTTTCGTCCCTTGTAGCCCGGAATCTGCTGCAGACCACGTTGGATCGTTTCATGCCATCGCTCGACCTGCGGATTGTCGGTGGGGTTGCCCGGACGGCTGAGCAACAGGTCGATCTGAAGATCGCGCAGAAGTGCACGGAAGTGCACGCTGGTGAAGATCGCGGCGTTGTCGCAATGAATCGCATCCGGCATCACAGACGGGATCGGGTGCTGGCCCTGCAACGTATCGAAGTCAACCTCCAGGTCTTGACGCCACACCTTGCCCACCGCACACGAAAGGTCGACCGTTTCAGGCAGGCCGACCCATCTCCAATCGCTGACGGTCGTGCCTGCGACCAGCATCGAGAACGGCCTACAGACGTCATACAGGAGCAGACCCGCTTCGAAGCCATTCGCGCTCATCGGGACCACCCGTAGCGCTAGGACCACGCGCGTGGCGATGTCGATAGCGGTGATGATTTCAACGCTGAGCGGCCTACCGTTGAAGGTGTCGTATACGAGATTGTCGGCTCGCGTGACATCGATCGCCACGACTTGGCCTGGTCTAACACCCGGGTATTGTGTTGAACCTGAAGCGGTTTGCAATTTCTTGGTGCGCTGCGACCTGGTGGTCTCACCTCTCTGGTGCTTCAAGTTCGAGAGAAACTTCTGCGTCGTCCGCTGCGGCGCGTGGTAATCCTCGATGCCCTCGTTGCGGAGCCTGACCAGTACTCGCCTGTGCATCTCTTGGATCGCCAGACTTGATCTATCACCGTCCAGAGTCGCGAACTCTTCCTCAGCGATCGTGCGGTAGCGCGGATCGATGACCTCCCACGACAGGCTCTTGCGGATGTGCCGCCCATCGATGAGCCCGAGCAGACCCTTCTGCCTCCAGCTTCGCACCCAGTTTCTGATGGTGCTCTCGTTCGTCCCGAGCGACGTCAGCTCGCCGTCTCGCAACCGGCGCTGGCCCTTACGGTCATTTCGACCTTCTTGGATGAGAACCGACGCCATCGCTACGGCCCGCTTCGACTCGGATAAGCCAAACCCTGGCCCGAAGGGAGGGTATGGTTCGCCGGGTCGTTTGAGCTCGGGATGACCATCGCGGTATCCAGTCACGATCTCGAGAACAATTTCGAGTTTGTTGAGCGCGCGTTCGCGGGCAACGTCGTTGAGGCTGTCCCAGAGCGGCCGGAGAGACCGGACGACGGCAACCGGTCGACCATCGACGATGTTCTGCACGAGCGGAAGATCGTCCCAGTCCGTATGTCGGATGTTGTTGAGACAGTCGCGAAGATCGACACCCGTGGGGTCGAATCGAACGACGAGTTCCGCACCCGTCTCCGTGAGCACGCGAGCGCCCTCGTGGAGAAATGTGCGGCCGGCGTTCATCGCGATGGTTCGACAGGTAGATGCACCGACGTATCCAACCCCCACTGGCACGTCATGTCGATACTCAAAGCTCCCTTCCAAACCAAATGCCAGACCGACGATTTCAACTCACCGGAACCGTCATCCGCGTCAAACAGTGTTCCGAGACTTGCTCCGTGACCGGAAACAAGGTCAGCAATGTGGCGTTCATGAAACTGCAACCATGATGGCTCTCTTCTAAAACCGTTCAGCCACATGAGATTCAGCCGTTCAGCTTGACCCATTTCGCCGAAAACCTCATAGCGCCATCCAATGGCAGCGCACGCGTGGTCTGTGATGCGGCTCTGGGCCTTGAACTCGTCGTCCTGCTTTTCAGGCGCGCGGACATCCCAGGTGGTCACGTGCCCTTTGACGTCAACGGTCAGGAGATCGGGAGTATGACGTCCAGGTAAACCCTTCCAAGCCAGCCTGAACGGCTGCGAGACTATCCAGGCGACACACGGATCTCTGTCGAGTCGCCGGAAAAGGTCATGCTCCAATCCGGACTCAAGAGACACATTCGCGCCGTTGGTCATGGAGTACGCCGTCACGGGTACATGGCGACTGAAGGTGGACGAGACCGGCCTTCGCACAGGCTCGAGACTGTGCAACGGCGGTGAGCTGCTCCGCTGCCACATCCAGACAATTTCGCTGCCCTGCAGCATAAACGTCCACGTCAGCCCCGGCGCGCGCAATGCCAAGGCGCCAAGCAGATCGTCTTCATCGCGACTCGAAGGCATGGTTCGAACCTTTTCGTCGGTTCCCGCGCGCCAAAAAGGACAAGCCCCCACGGGAGACCAGCGCGGACTATCTTACGTGGTCAAGACGACGGTGAATAGCACAAGTTGATTCTGCGGGGGCTGAAATGCGCTCTAGCCGAACCGATCTTCTAGTTTACGGGTAGCTATGTGAGGTCCGCGACACCAATTATTTTGAGCGGAGGATGCCACTCGACAGGCTCGTCGATCCCGAGGCCACGTAGATACACCAATGCCTGGTCTGGTTGCTGGAGCGCCGTCCACGGCTGTGCTTCGTCCGTGGATTCGCCTCTGATCCTGAGCCAGTCCTCCCACCCGAGTCGAGCTGAGTAGGCCAGCTTCCTCCGACGCGCGTAGTCGATTTCTGCACCGTGAGCTTCGAGATAGTCGCTCAGATTGATCAGCGCTGCACATATAAGGTTCCACCGCGGCAACGAATAGAGAAGCTCTAGATGTCGGTTCACGGTGCGGTGGGATGTGCGCGCAGACAACAGCTTCTCCGCACCACCGATTGTGATATTGCTGCCGACGATGAGCGTGGCGATCGATAGCGCTCGCCGCATTTCCGCATCTACGGACGTATCCGCGAACAACTTATCGCACCACGCTGGCCACATCAACGAGGGGAGTGAAGCCGCGAAGCTCCAGTCGTCCAGGTAAGTGCGCTGTGGGGCTTCGGGCGCCAGAGTTGCCGCGCGGTAGCGAAGATCGCCCTGCGGCCCGAGATGCTGCCTACTCGCCTGGATTGTGATCGCCGCCGCTAGAGAATCGTCAGTGCGACACCAAAGCAACTCGGTCTGGCGGCCTTTGGCGTCTTGGCCGTCTACCAGCCACCGTAGCCGGCTCGCTGATTCCTCAATGGTTTCGGCGGCTAAGACCTTAACGGCAGCGGTTACCCCCACCGCTGTGTCAACGGTTCGCATCGATGGGTAGGAATTCACCGCACTTCGCCCACGGTTCGGATTCGGTTCCGCGGAAAGCTCATCGAATGCGAATCCACCTCCCAGGCTTGCTGCGGTCGCCAAGCCGTAGCGTGCCGAGAAATTGATTGTTCGATTGGCCAGACTCCGGACTGCATCCAGTGACTCGCGAAGCGAACGCGCCTGCTGCGCAAGCACTCCGCCGGTCGGGCGGGCTCCGTTGAGGAGCTCATCGATGAAGCGTTGCGCATTGACGACGTCGTGCTCGCTCCCAACCGCAATGGTGGTCACCGACGTGAGATCGCAGCCGCACCGACATCGCGTAGGCATCGGAGTACTTGTGTAATTCTGCCGCCGCCGCTGATTCTCTCCGCAACTCGGACATCGATCAGCTAGCAACCGGCCGTGAGTTGTGCATGCAAATGACCAGCCCAACCGCCAGGCGAGCCGCCATCTGCCGCTCGACTCGTGTAGGCACTCTGGACAGAACCTCGATCCCGGCACAACTCCGAATGGGAAGGTGCGGTCGGGTTCGTGCGATTTGGTGAGGACACGCAGACCCTTCGCGGTGTAGGCGTCGAGTGTCATCGACGCGATATCTGCCGCCGGCGTGCCCGTCAACACTTGCAGAGAGTCCAACTGGTACTTCGGCAGCCACCAAATCCATTGCGGCTTCGCGGCTATCGGTAGATGCAATTGGCGAGCTACATCGCCGAGGGTAACTCCCATGACGGCCGCCGTCGCATCCAACCATGAGTCGATGCACTCGCCTGACGCAGGCTTGATCCGCACGGGCAGGAGAGCGGCGGTCACGATTAGTCGGCGCCCGTTCTGTGAGCACGATCCGGCGGACTCAACCTCGTTTGTAGTCGACCGCGCATACTTCAGGAAGTCACGCAAATAGCCACATGTCCGCCCTACTAGTGGTGCCGCGATCGCGCCGGTCTCAGCGAGGAACTATGGCGACATCGACTCGCGTGCGGCGAGGGCATTACCGCTAGACGTTGGCCCCGGGTCCTCGTCCGCGAGCTGGCCAAGTTCGGACTGATCGAAGTAACCGACCCGATGCCGAACCGCAAACGCAGCCGCATCCAAGCGGAACATAGGGGCGAGAAACCCCATGAGCCCTATGAGATTTCCACGCCGATGTTCAATGGTATGCCGTCCACCGACGCCCGATTTGATCTCTCGAAGTTCAACACGCCGGCCACCGACCGCGTGGCGTTCAACCTAACCTTTCAAGCGCCACGGTTCAGATAGCACAATGTGGCAGGGTGAAATCGGCCCCGGCGCGCCATGGGTAGCACGATCCAATGCGGCGTAATTGCTCGATATGGTGTTGGCAGCATATGGCTCTAAAGCCATACTTGTGGACATGGACGTCGACGGACCCCCCGAGTTCTTCGACTGGCTGGACCGCACCGAAGACAGGCCCGAAACGGGGACGAACCCCCAGACGGCTACTCGCCCGCGCAGTTGACGCGCTCAACCAACTGCGAACGCTCCAACAGGCACCGACCGAAGACACACCCGATCTAAGAGAGGAGTACGACAATCGAAGATTCGCCAGGTCTGGCGCACAGCCCACCCCTTCGATCGCAAAATCGCCTTCGGCTTGATCTGCTTCTGGTTCCTACCGCACAGCACCACCGTCGTAGTTGCGCTCTTCGCCGCCGACAAAGCCCGCATGGGCGACGTCTTCTACAACAGCGTCGGAAGCCGGGCCGACGCCGCAATATCCATATGGCTTCACGAAATTGAGGAGGACCACGATGAGTGAAGGCAAGACATTCCGTCGGATGAACAACAGGATCGACGAGCTGGTCACCGATCCCATCATCGCGGATGACGTGCGCGGCTACGCGGCTGAACGCGAGAACGTAAACCGGGTCTACGCCGAAAGTCTGGCCGACATCCGCCGCGCAGGAAACCTGACGCAACAACAGATCGCGGCCGCACTGGGCACTGACCAAGGCACAGTCTCACGCATCGAGCGTCGCCACAACCTTCTCCTGTCGACGCTGCGCGACTATCTCAAAGCCGCAGGCATCGAGCACTCACGAATTGTCGTAGAACGCGACGGAGTCGAAATCAGCGTCGACCTCGACACTTTCGCCCAGTAGTAAGAGACCACGACCTGCTTCATTTGGCCAGCCTAGAGGTCGTCGACGATCAACGGGCGCGACATCCGCCACAAGGTGTCGGGATTGCCGTCGACGAGGTGCGCTCCTCGTCCGTGTTGGCGGCCTGGGCGGCCTCTCGTATGGCCAGTCGCCGCAAAGCTGCTCGTTCGTTCATGTCAGCCCTCGCCGTCGGACCGCGAAGCACGCGCCCGTCTTCGAGCACGATCCAGCCTGAGACCACCAACCATGGCAGGCTCTTGAGTACATCGGCCTCGCCGCGAAAGATTCTCTGCACTCGAGCGTTTCGGAGAAAGTCCGCAAACTCTTTGATAGTCGGGTTGTGTTTGTGCTTGTACCTGAACCTTGCGACCGCAGCAGCAACACGACGACCCATGTCTCGCGGCTGTCTAACTCGCAGCTTTTGTCCGGGTGATGCCAGGTAGGTCGGCCCAACGCGAAGCGACCGCGGCTCGTCCGAGTAGGCCAGCCAGCCGCGACCGGCAGCGCGCGCCATCAAAGCCTCCATTCGCGGGTGCAAGCCGGGAAGCCTCTGTTGTTCAAGGAAATTCAACACGTCCGGTGAGTCGAAGACTTCCCTCCAGGAGGGGGCGGCAGCGCCCGAGCACCAACGCAGATAGAGCAGGTCACCGACAACTCGACCGAATCGATCGACATACTCGAGGCTTGGCGCAGGCGAGCAATCATGCAGTGTCTCAACCATTTCAACCTCGCAATCGGGTCTCGCGTGCCCTACTAGTAGTACTAGACGATACCGCACTGCGCCCGGAATCGGCGGCATTAACACGCTTGTGTGAAGACCGAAAGTTGCTGGCGTACAGTCAAAAACGCCTAGAGAGCCTGTTGTTTCGCGCGCCACTGCCGGACTATCGCGGTAGCCTCCGATCGACCGACTTTTCTTTCGCGGAAGCGCTCGTAGATGGTCCCGAGGCGGGGATCGATACGTCCGCCGTGCCCGATACAAAGGCCCGCCTCGCCCGGACTAATGCCACAACCTGCTAGTTCTACAGCAATGTCTGGACGCTGGCCATCACTGAGCCGAATCCACTTGATTACTAGAGATTCATCGTCTCCAAGACCGTTTAGTTGTGCTTCAGCCCACCGCTTGCTGAGTCCTGCGGCCTTTTTCAGTTCCCGTACGAAGTATCCACTCGCCGGTGCGGCGAGATGTTCTGGCCGCTGCGGAACGACAACATCGTCAAGTAGCGCCTGCAGGATCGGTGGATACCATCGCGCAACCTTGTTCTGGCCCTTAACCTTCGACCGAGCTCGAGCCTTCGCAAGTTCGTCCTCGAAACCTGTGTCGACTTCGCCTATCGCAAGCTCCGCCGAGTGGCCATACATCCCCGGACTGAGCGTCGCGTCTGGGTTTGGCCCAGTGCTGACGGTCCCAAACTCGCGCAGAAGGGCGCGGACGACCGGCGCCTCCAACTGGCTAGCCGCCGACTTCACGAACTCGCCGCGCCGATTCAACTCGGCGAGCAGCTGCCGAGGCGTCCAACCCAACTCACGGGCCAGTTCGCGCACTCGGACCTTCTGCCGTGGCGGAGGGTTTAGTTTCACCGGCTAACCAACTTGTTAAACAATTAGGGATCGTTTGTTAATTTCCGTTGCATCTCGACACCGGTCTTCTCACGCCTTGGCCATGTTGGTGAAACGCGACAAGTGCAACTGATGCGCCACGGTCACCGTCCGTGTCGGCCCCGCGCGGTGTTTGGCGATGATCAGGTCCGCTTCACCACCACGCGGGTCGTCGCTTTCGAACGCATCCGGTCGATGCAACAGGATCACCAAATCGCTATCTTGTTCGATCGATCCCGATTCGCGCAGGTCGGACAACATCGGCTTCTTGTCAGTGCGCTGTTCGGGACCGCGGTTCAGCTGGCTCATGGCCACCACGGGTACTTCGAGCTCCTTCGCCAAAAGCTTGATCTGGCGCGAGAATTCGGACACTTCCTGCTGACGTGACTCGACCTTCTTGCCCGACGTCATCAGCTGAAGGTAGTCGATGACGATGAGGCGCAGGTCCGCCTTCTGCTTCAGCCGTCGCGCCTTGGCGCGGATCTCCATCATCGTCAGGTTCGGAGAATCGTCGATATAAAGCGGCGCTTCGCTGATCTCACTCATGCGGCGCGCCAGGCGCGTCCAGTCGTCGTCGCTCATCCGACCCGACCGCATGTCGGCGAGTTTGATCTTCGCCTCTGCCGACAGCAAGCGCATCACGATCTCGGACTTACTCATCTCGAGTGAGAACACAATGCTCGGCAGATGATTCTTGATCGAGCACGACCGCATGAAATCCAAACCGAGAGTCGATTTCCCCATACCGGGCCGCGCCGCGACGACGATCATCTGGCCGGGGTGCAGCCCGTTGGTCAGATCGTCGAGATCGGTGAAGCCCGTCGGCACGCCTCGCGAAATTCCGCCCTGCGAAGCGATGGCGTCGATCTCGTCCATCGTCGGCTGCAGGAGTTCCTCGAGCGGCACGAAGTCCTCAGAAGTGCGGCCCTCGGTCACGTCGTAGATCTCGGCCTGGGCACGGTCGACGATCTCGGCGACATCCGCACCCTCGGCGCCCGCGTAGCCGTACTGCACGACGCGCGTACCGGCTTCCACCAGGCGGCGGAGCAAGGACTTCTCCGCGACGATGCCCGCGTAGTACCCGGCGTTCGCCGCGGTCGGCACCGTCGAAATGAGCGTGTGCAGATACGGGGCGCCCCCGATGCGCCGCAGCAGACCGCGCCGGTCCAGCTCGGCCGCCACCGTCACCGCGTCGGCCGGTTCCCCGCGGCCGTACAGATCGAGGATCGCGTCGTAGACGTTCTGATGTGCTGGCCGGTAGAAGTCCCCCGGGCGCAGCCTCTCCAGGACGTCAGCGATCGCGTCCTTGCTCAGCAGCATGCCGCCGAGCACGGCCTGTTCGGCCGCGGCATCCTGCGGAGGTTGGCGACCGAAATCCTCGCTCGGAGGCGGGGCGTCCATGTCTGAACGGCCGAGATCATCGACAACAGCCACGGGCTACACCTCCCCTGAACAAAGCCGAACACGCGTTCGATTGAAGGTTACCGAGACCTGCAGACAAGCGACGCTCATCCGCCCCCTTTGGTCGCCCTAACGGCTTGCGACGGCAACGCTAAGCGTTTGCTGAAGGCAAGGCAAAGGTGCCCTGTTCATGAATCTGTTAATGGACTGTGGATAGGTCCGGACAGGCATGTTGAGTCGTTGGGGAGAACCTGTGCATAAACAACTTTGTTCACTCAGTCCGCGCAGATAGCCGCACCATATGCGGTGTGAACCCCTGTGCATGGGAATTCACTCGGCGTGTCGCCATTGGTTGCCGTCTCGGGCGTGTTGTGTTTCCGGTCGGGACCGCGCAGGTTAACAGCCGGTTATCTTCGCTGTCGTCGAATTGCAGCGTCGAGTTCGCCAGCGCACACAGCAACGGCCGGGTGAGGAACGAAGGCGTCCCCACCCGGCCGTATCGACTGCTGGGTTATTGCCCGGCGACGACGCTGAGCGACAAAGCGGCATTCACTTCTGGGTGCAGCCGCACCGTGATCGGATGAGTGCCGACCGACTTGATGTGCGCTTTGGGCAACTGCACCGTGCGCTTGTCGAGATTCGGGCCGCCGGCCTTCTTGATGGCGGCGACCACGTCGGAGCCCGTCACCGAACCGAACAGCTTGCCGGTGTCCCCGGCCGCCTTCACCGACAGCTCGACGGCGCCGAGCCCCTCGATCGCGGTCTTCAGCTCCCGAGCGTGCTCGAGGCCCTGAACGGCCTTGGCCTCGCGGGCGCGGCGGATCTCCTCGGCCTGGCGCTCGGCACCGCGCGACGCCACAACGGCCATGCCGCGGGGCAGCAGGAAGTTCCGGCCGTACCCGTCCTTGACCTCGACGATGTCGCCCGAGATACCGAGGTGCTCCACCTCGGTGGTGAGAATGAGTTTCATATCAGTGTTTCCTTGTGCCTATCGCGTCGAGCTGCTGAACGGCAGCAGCGCCACCTCGCGGGCGTTCTTCACCGCGATCGCGACGTCACGCTGGTGCTGCACGCAGTTGCCGGTGACACGGCGGGCACGGATCTTGCCGCGCTCGCTGATGTAGGTACGCAGCAGTGCCGTGTCCTTGTAGTCGATGATCTGGTTCTTGCCCTTTTTGGAGCAGAACACGCACTTGCGGGTCTTGACCGGCTTCTCGGGAGCCGGACGCCTCTTGGTCGAGGACTTGGCCATTGGTTCTATCTCTTTCTGGTAATTGAAATTGAAGTCAGAAGGGTGGCTCGTCGTCGGCGCCGCTGAACGAACCCGACGCGGGCGCGCTGCCCCACGGATCGTCCTGCCTGCCATCGGAGCCGCCGGCCGGAGCTGCGGCACGCGAGCCGCCGCCGCCACCGAATCCGCCGCCACCGCCGCCGCTGCGGCTGGCCTTGTTCACCTTGGCTGTCGCGTACTTCAGTGACGGGCCGATCTCGTCGACCTCGAGCTCCACCACCGTGCGCTTCTCGCCCTCGCGGGTTTCGAACGAACGCTGCTTGAGACGTCCGCTGACGATCACCCGTGAACCACGAGTCAGGCTCTCGGCCACGTTCTCCGCTGCCTCACGCCAGATATTGCAGCGGAGGAACAGCGCTTCGCCGTCCTTCCACTCATTGGTCTGACGGTCGAAGATGCGCGGCGTCGACGCCACCGTGAAGTTGGCGACGGCCGCACCCGACGGCGTGAACCGCAGCTCGGGATCGGCGGTCAGGTTTCCGATGACCGTGATGATGGTGTCACCAGCCACGAGTTCCTCCTGGAGTTTGGCGTGTGCGCGAAGCAGTCGCAGGCGAGCCTACGGAGCCGCTCCGACGTACGGCACCCTTTAGTGCTTGTCGGTCCGCATAACCTTGGTCCGCAGGACGGACTCGTTCAGGTTGAGCTGGCGGTCCAGCTCGGACACGGTCGCGGATTCGGCCTTCACATCGACGACGGCGTAGATGCCCTCGGCGTGCTTGGCGATCTCGTATGCCAGGCGGCGCTTTCCCCAGATGTCGACCTTTTCGACACTGCCACCGTCCTTGCGGATGACGTTGAGAAACGTCTCCAGCGACGGAGCAACAGTGCGCTCGTCGAGAGTGGGGTCGAGGATGACCATGATTTCGTATGGACGCATAAGGAACCCATCACCTCCTACGGTCTTGCGGCCACGGTCGTTCCGTGGCAGGAGGGTCGCCTGCGTCGGCAACCGGCCCAGGCTACAGGAATGCCTGCTGAACTGCGAAATCGTGCTGCTGACGGGCTTACGCTTCGGTGGTGTTCTCCGAGACACGCTATGCATTGAACGGAGACCTGCGCGTCGCCTATCGAGCGTCCCCGCCAGGCGAGCGCGACCTCGTCATCGGGTCCGGCCTTGAGTTCGACGATCGCGGCGCTCACCAACTCAAGGGCGTGCCCGGCGACTGGCATCTCTTCGCCGTGGCGTATTAACTCCCTGCGCGAGCAGACGCGGAAGTGCGTGTCGCGGCAGCGTGTCGGGTGATTCTGCGTCTGCTCGCGGTGGTGTGGGTCCAGCAGGTGGCGCTGGTCTAAATGCTCAATGACACGGGGCGGGCACTGCGCCGGCGAGCTCTGTCGCCCACGCCGCGTACGCCTCCGGCGTGGGATGGATACCGTCCTCGACCCACTGGTTGTCATCGGCCTGCTGCTTGTAAGTCGCACGCATGTCGATGAACTCGGCGCCCGCGGCGTTCGCCTCCTCGATCAGTGCGGCGTCGAACGCGTCGCGTTGCGTCGCGAGGTCGTCACCGTAGGTCTTTCCCTCCGGGGATCGGAACCACTCGTTCTGCGCCAGCACGATGACACGTGCGCCGCTGCCCGTTGCGGCCTCCAGCACGGACTTGACGTTCTGCCGGTACTGATCGAGCGTCACACCGTTGACGATGTCGTTGCCGCCGGCCTGGAACGTGATCAATGTCGGCGCAAACTCCTCGATCTGGGGCACTTCGTCCGTCAGCACCTGCTCGGCGGTGTAGCCGCTGATGCCTGCGTTCTGCAGTTCGACCTCACACCCCGCCCCGCGCCATTGCTCGGCCAGCAGCGCAGGAAAAGCGCCCGTCTGTTCGTCGGGGGCGCCGACACCCTGGCTCAGCGAATCGCCCAGCGCGAGATAACGCACAGCCCCGTCCTGCGGTACCGCTGAAGTCGGGCCGTCCTCCTGCGGCGCTGCGGCCGCCGACGAGGACGAAGACGAAGACGGGGCCGGACTCTCGGGCTTACTGCAGCCGACCAGAGCGATGATCGCGGCCATGACGACAAGCAGGCGTCTCGTCGTCGCGGTCATGCGTCGAGGGTAACGCTCGGCTTCTCCTCGACGGGCCCGATCAACCGCATCCTGTCGCGGTCTGGGCGCAGCCAATCCGGTAGCCAGTTCGGCGGGTCATCGGGCGCGCGGTCGAAGACCCCGCCGGCCGGGTCGTCGATCTCGCCGCCAAACCTCACCAGGTCCTTCTCGGGTCGATAGATCTGGTGAATCACCAACGCGCACAGACCGACCACCGCGATGTCGCGCAACAGCACCACGATGGTGAACGGCTGCTCGGGCAGGCCCTTGTTCTGCTCGCCGAAGAGGTACAGCATGCGCGGTACCCACACCAGCGCGTCGATGGTCATCCAGGCGAGCAGGATTCGCCGGTGCGGCAACGCGAGCACCGCCAGCGGGACCAACCACAGCGAGAACTGCGGACTCCACACCTTGTTGGTCAACAGGAACGCCGCGACGACAAGGAAGGCGATCTGTGCCACCCGTGGTCGCTGCGCAGCCGTGAGTGCGATGTAAACGATTGCGATGCAACAAGATACAAACAACACCGCCGAGACGGCGTTCAACACCGTCGGCGGCTCCCACATCCCGAGATCAGTGTCGAACCCCTGCCAGCCGGTGAACGACTTGATGACGTTGTAGATCGAGTCCATGTCATCGCCCCGGCGAGTGTTGAGCCGGAAGAACTCCGACCAACCCCTCGGGAACAACACCATGATCGGGAGGTTCACGACCAACCACGTCACCGCCGCGGCGATCGCCGTCTTACCGACCTCACGCAGCTTGCCGGTGCGCACCGCCAGCACCGCCAACGGGATGAGGAGCAGCACCGGGTACAGCTTGGCTGCCACCCCGATACCGATGAGGGCGCCCGCCAACGCCGGCTTTCGCCGCGCCCACGCGAGTAGCGCCCCCGTCGCGAAAGCCGTTGCGAGCGCGTCGAAGTTGGTGAAGATCTGAAAAATGAGGATCGGCGACGCCGCGACCAGAGCCGCGTCCCAGACCCGTCGCGGTCCGGCCAGCCGAGACGTCGCCCACACGGTCGCCAACCACGCCAGGGCCAATCCGAAGGCGGCGATGTTGAAGAACATCACGACCTCGGCCAACAGCGGCAACGACACCAGTTTCGACAGCGCGGTGTACGACTTGGCCACGGCCATCGACCCGTACTGATACAGCCCGGTCAGCACCGGATACTCCATGTACCGCACCGCGATGTTGCCGTCGAATTGCCGCTTGGGCTGGCCGGAAGCATCCTTCTCGATCCAGCTGGACTTGTAGGGGAACTTACCGAGATTCAACAGTTCCGCGGTGTAGAGCGGAACGGTGTCGGAGTAGCACAGTTCGTAGTACGACCGCTGATTCTCCCAGTTGGCGACTCGCTGGTCGGGCGCGCCGTTGCCGATGGTCTGCAGGCACGCGGCCTTGGTCGAGTAACCGAGTGCCAGAAACACCAGCGCGATCAGCAGCATCGCGCGCAGCGGGGTGAAGAACCGTTGCCTGCCGATCAGGGCGTGCTTGCCGACGGGTCCGCCGATCACTTCCGACAGCGCGGCGCCGATTGTGTCGGTGCGACTTGGCAAGTCGCGGTCGTCGAGGCTCCGGGTGTCTTCTGCGAGGGCTACTGGCGACACCACCGGCGACGCCGGCGTTACATTCGCTGCCGCGCCGTCGTCGCCGGAATCGACAACGTCGGTCACGGAGGCGGCGGCGGTGCGCCGGGCGCGACGGGCACCGGGGGCTGGCCGGGCAGGGGTGCTGCCGGCACTGGCGCAGGCGGCGCAGGCTCACCAGGCCCGGGCGGCGGTGCGGCCGGCACGGTTGTCGGCGGCCCCCACGGAATGGTGATGCCCGGCGCCAGCTCGATCGTCGGCTGAATCACGGTTCCCGGTTGCGGGGTCGGCGGGCCCGGTGGCGGTGTCGACGGCGGCGGTGGGGCCTGCGGCACACCCGCGTATCCCCCGATCTCCTCGGGCTTGGGGAACGACTCGTTCTCGGTGTCCTCCAGCGCACCGTCCATCGTCGACTTCCAGATGTCCGACGGCAGCCCCGAGCCGTACACCGGCGAGCCGTAACTGTTCTCCAATGGCTTGGTGCCTTCGGTGGTGCCGACCCACACCGCGGTCGACAAGGACGGCGTGAAGCCGACCATCCACGCGTCACGGTTGGCACCGGTGTCACCGAGCTGATTCGTCCCGGTCTTTGCGCCCGACGGGCGACCGCCCGCCAACGCGTGTCCGTTGGAGTACGCGGCGATCGGCTGCATGGCGGCGATGACGTTGTCAGCGACCTTCTTGTCGATCCGCTGCTCGCCCTCGTTGTCTTGCTGCGACGCGTCGAAGAGCACCTCGCCCGATGAGTTGACGACCTTCTGCACGAAGTGCGGCTTGTGGTACACACCCGACGCCGCGATCGTTGCGTACGCGGACGCCATGTCGAGCACGCGACTCTGGTACTGGCCCAAGACGACTCCGTTGTTGGGCGGACCACCCTTTCCGTCCTCGGACAGCGTGTGGTCGACGCCCGGGAAGCTCTCAGCGATGCCCGCATCGTGTGCGGCCTTCGCAACGTCGGCGGG
>Ga0075370_10000073_pt1 | contig 30960 bp, 43 predicted proteins | sample EndMethybrTD3035_FD_71398 | JGI IMG/M metagenome (GOLD analysis project Ga0075370, IMG submission 71398) | Populus endosphere microbial communities from Tennessee, USA - Endosphere MetaG P. TD hybrid TD303-5 | ecosystem: Host-associated > Plants > Roots > Endosphere | place: USA: Tennessee... | reverse complement strand
GGGCAGCAGGAAGAACGAACGCGTCACCAGCGTGATCACGCCCAGCCCGAGGATCGCGATGACGGCCTCCCAGCCGCTCATGGCTGCTTCTCCAGCTTGACCCCGGGTGCCGGTGTGGGCGAGAAGTGGTCCATCAGGATGCCGATGGCGACGGCTGCCGCGATCGCAACGACGATGTTGAGCTTGAAGGGCAGCGCAAAGGCCGCGACGGCAGCACAACCCGCCACCGCGGCCGCGATCCACGTGGCGCGGTCGGAAAGCAGCGAACCCGTCAGTCCGAGCAAGGCCAGCGTGCCGGCGAAGCCCAGGCCCCATTCGGTGGGGATGCGGTCGGCCAGGGCGATGCCCAGCATCGACATCAGTTGCCACGTGACCCAGTTGACGCTCACGCCGCCCCAGAAATACGGGCCCTGGTTAGGATGCGGCCTGGGCTCGGGAAAGCGCCGCATGAACATCACGTAGTTCAGGTCGGCGGTGAAGTAGCCGTACATCATCCGCTGGCGCAGCGACAGCTCGGCGAGGTAGGGCCGCCAGCTCGCGCTGAAGATGACGAAGCGAAGATTCACGCAGGCGGCCGTGGCCCACACGACCCAGATCGGCGCGCCGGTGGCTATCAGCGGGAGCGAGGCGAGCTGGGCACTGCCGGCAAAGACGATGAGGGACATCAGCACCGACAGCGGGATGCCGAGGCCGGTCTTGACCATTGCCACGCCGGTCACCAGGCCCCAGGCTCCGAGGCCCAGCGCGATGCCGGTCATCTCACGTGCACCGTCGCGGAACGCGGGGTGGCGCCAAACGGGGGCGCTGGAGGCGGGATCGGGCATCCCGCGATTGTCGTCTAGGGTTTTCACCCATCCCGCCTGCACGGTTGCCGGCGGGATATGCACCCTTGCAGGGCACGGCCCGGCTCAATGGGTGGTCGTCGCCTTCTTGCTGGCCGCGCGCGCTTCCTTGACGTCGGCAGCCCCTGCGACCTTGCGCTCCGATTTGCCACCATCTTCGGTAGCCTCCTCATCGCTCTTGGCGCTGGCGCGCGCGACATCCGGCGTCAGCTGCGGCGGCACCGGCTCGAGCTTGTTCTCGCGCATGTAGTCGTCCATCTCGCGCCAGCCGGCGTAGATGGCGGCCTTGTCGGCCTTCCGGTTCAGGGTGTAGCAATCCTCGATCGCGCGGGCCGCGTTGCGGCACGCCGCACCGATGGCCTTGCCCTCGGCCGCCCGGCGTTCGGCCACGGCGCTGGCGCCCTCGATGCCCAGCAGGTCGCAGCCGGCCAGCAGCATGCCGGCCAGGACGGCTACGAGGGCAGGAGGCGGGCGGCGCATGGCGGACAGGCTTTCGTCGGGCGTGGGACTGCCTGTCTTATCGGCCGCCGCCTGGCGGACTTGAGCGCGCCCCTTCAGGCCCTGGCAGCGCCTGCCCGGGCCATCTCCAGCAGGCGTTCCACCCGCTCTTCGGTGCTCGGGTGGGTCGAGAACAGGCCGGCGATGCCGCGTCCGGACAGCGGGTTCATGATCATCATCTGTGCCGTCTCGGGGTGGCGCTCCGTGGTTTCCAGCGGCACGCCCTGGGCCACGCGGTGGATCTTCTGCAGGGCCGAAGCCAGCGCCTGCGGATCGCCCGAGATCTCGGCGCCACCGCGGTCGGCCTCGAACTCGCGAGCCCGGCTGATGGCCATCTGGATCAGGCTGGCTGCCAGCGGGGCCAGGATCATCACCAGGATGGACACGATCGGATTGACCGGGCGGCCCTCGTCATCCCGGCCGCCGAAGAACATCGCGAAGTTGGCCAGCATCGAGATCGCGCCGGCCATGGTCGCGCTGACGGTCGAGATGAGGATGTCGCGGTGCTTGACGTGCGCCAGCTCGTGCGCCATCACGCCGCGCAACTCGCGCTCGCTGAGCACGCGCAGGATGCCGGTGGTGGCGGCCACGGCGGCGTGGGCAGGGTTGCGGCCCGTGGCGAAAGCGTTGGGCGCGTTCTCGTCGATGAGGTAGACGCGCGGCATCGGGAGCTCCGCGCGCTGGGCCAGCTCCTGGATCATCCGGTAGAACTGGGGCGCGCTCTGGGCGTCGACCTCCTGCGCGTTGTACATGCGCAGCACCAGCTTGTCCGAGAACCAGTAGCTGAAGAAATTCATGCCCAGTGCCAGCACCAGCGCGAACACCATGCCCTGGTGCCCGCCGATGAGGCGGCCGATGGTCATGAAAAGGGCGGTGATGGCCGCCATCAGGACGGCGGTCTTCAGCAGATTGAACATGGAGGGCAATTCCTCGCGCCGGCGTTGGCGCGCGTCAGTCACGGTACTGGGTCAGATGCGGGCGGCGGGTCGCGAGTTCAATGGACCTGCAGTTCGCAGCCTTCAAGCCCGGGCCGCGCCTGCATGAAGGCCGCCGCCGGCAGGCGCTTGCCGCCGGGCCTCTGGAGCTCCAGCAGCGACAGGCCACCGTCGGCGCAGGCGACCACCAGGGATTGGCCGTCGGCTTGCAGCACCCGCCCCGCCGGCCCGACGAGATCAGGGCGTAGCGAGGCCTGCCAGACCTTGATCGTCTCTCCTCCGGATTCGAAGCTGGCGCCGGGGAACGGGTCGAAGGCGCGCACCCGGCGCTCGATCGTCGCCGCCGGCAGGCTCCAGTCGATCGCCGCTTCGGCCTTGTCGATCTTGTGGGCGTAGGTGACGCCCTGCGCCGGCTGGGCGGTGGCGACCAGGCGGCCGGAGGACGCATCCGCCAGGGCCCGCACGATCATCCGGGCGCCCAGCGCGGCCAGGCGGTCGTGTAAGCGGCCGGTGGTGTCGTCCGGCCGGATCGCCTCGCGCTCCATGGCCAGCATGGCACCCGTGTCCAGGCCTTCATCCATCTGCATGATGGTGATGCCGGTATCTACGTCGCCGGCTTCGATCGCGCGGTGGATCGGGGCGGCGCCACGCCAGCGCGGCAGCAGCGACGCGTGGATGTTCAGGCAGCCCAGGCGCGGCCATTCCAGCACCCAGCGCGGCAGGATGAGGCCATAGGCGGCCACCACCATCACGTCGGGCGCCGCGGCCTCGAGCTGCGCCCGCGCCGCGGCGGCATCCTCGGCGTACTTGCCGTCCAGCTTCAGCCCCTGAGGCTGCGCGACGTCAAGCCCGTGAGCCAGCGCAAACTTCTTGACAGGAGACGGGGTGAGTTTCATGCCTCGTCCGGCCGGCCGGTCCGGCTGGGTGAGGACGATCGGGATCACGTGGCCCGCGGCGTGGAGGGCGGCCAGGGCGGCCGCCGCGAAATCGGGCGTGCCCGCGAAGGCGACGCGCATCGGCCGTTCTTCGCTCATCGCGCCTTCTGCTCTTCGCGCGCCTTCTTCAGCATCTTGGTCTTGATGCGCTCGCGCTTGAGCGGGCTGAGGTATTCGACGAAGACCTTGCCGAGGAGGTGATCCATCTCGTGCTGGACGCAGACCGCCGTCAGGCCCTCGGCGTCGAATTCATAAGGCTGTCCGTCCCGGCCGAGCGCCCGCACTGTCACCCTGGCGTGGCGGGGCACGGCGTCGTAGATGGTCGGCACGGACAGGCAGCCCTCTTCGCCCACCATCATCTCGTCGCTGATCTTCACCAGTTCCGGGTTGATCAGCACCCGCGGCTGATCGCGCTGCTCGGAGGTGTCCATCACGATCACGCGGCGATGAACGTCCACTTGCGTGGCCGCCAGGCCGACGCCATCGGACTCGTACATGGTCTGCAGCATGTCGTCGACGAGCTGGCGTACCTGTTCGTCGACCTCGGCCACGGCGGTGGCGACGGTGTGCAGGCGCGGGTCGGGGTAGCGCAGGATGGGAAGCAGGGCCATGGGAAGAATGAGGATCCGAATTCAGCTCGGGGCTTGCCCCCGGTTTGTCAACGCGACACCACAAATAGTGCCGTTTGTCGTGACAAAGGGTTGCGACACGCGGCCAAGTTTGTTTACGGTATCAAGGATTTAGAGGCAGAATTTGCCGAGCTTTCTCAAGTTTTCGCTCGGCTGAGCGAACTGGTTAGGCGGTGACCGAAGGGTGGCTGCCACAGCGCCCGGCCGGAATTGTTGCATCGCCCCAGATTTCCGGCTCGTCGCCCGGGAGTGTCCATTCATGATGAGCCGAACTGTCCGCCAGCCCCTTTTGCGTCGTTCTTCCTGGGTCGTGGCCTTCAGTCTGGGTCTGGCGGCGGCTTCGGCCGGAGCCGCGACGTGGCCGGTCACACCCGGTCAGCGCTCCACGGCCCAGCAGGTGGCCGAAGCCGGCGTGCCGCTGTCCGAGCTGGCCCCCAACGCTCCTGACAGCTACACCGTCAAGCGCGGCGACACCCTGTGGGACATCTCGAAGATCTTCCTCAAGACGCCGTGGCGCTGGCCCGAGCTCTGGGGCATGAACCTCGACCAGATCCGCAATCCGCACCTGATCTATCCTGGCCAGGTCCTTTATCTCGACAAGACCGGTGACCGCGCGCGCCTGCGCCTGGGCAAGCCGATCGAGACCCAGGACGGCAAGCTTTCGCCGCGCGTGCGGGCCGAGCCGCTGCCCGACGACGCCATCGCCTCGGTGCCCATGCACCTCATCGGCCCGTTCCTGAACGATGCCATCGTGCTCGACTCCAACACGCTGGAGACCGCGCCTCGCGTGGTAGCCACGCAAGAAGGGCGGGTCCTGGTCTCGAAGGGCGAGAACGCCTACGTGCGCGGTGATCTTTCGGCGGCCCGCAACTGGCAGCTGTTCCGCGAGCCCAAGCCCCTGATCGACCCGACGACCAACGAGTTGCTCGGCTTCGAGGCGCGTTACGTCGGCACCGCCGAATACACGCGGCCGGGCGAGATCCGCGCCCTGCCGGACGGCAAGAGCGAGATCGTGCCTTCCACCATCACCGTCACCAACCTGCGCGAGGAAGCCAACATCGGCGACCGCCTGTCGCCGGCGCCGGCTCGTGATGTCGAGGCCTTCGCACCGCACTCGCCGGGCGGCCCGATGTCCGGGCGCATCATTTCCGTCTACGGCGACGGTCTCAACGCCGGCCAGAACCAGATCGTCTCGATCAACCGCGGCGCGCGCGATGGCGTGGAGCGCGGTCACGTGCTGGCGCTGTGGCGGGCCGGGACGCAGCGCGTCGACACCACCGACGAGGCCAAGGCGATGATCCGCCTGCCGGACGAACGTCACGGCCTGCTGTTCGTTTTCCGGGTGTTCGAGCGCGTGTCCTATGCGCTGATCCTGCAGGTGAAGGATCCGGTCTCCGCCGGCGATCTGTTCACCGAACCGTGAGCGCCGTCCCGCGGCGGCTCGGGCCGTCCGCGGGCCACCGTTTCGGGGGACGGCTGCCACCCTCGACTGCCGCATGCCCACTGCCGCCCATCCCTTGTCTGACGACGAGCTGTTTGCCTGGCTGCGCCTGGTGCATTCGCCGGGCCTGTCCGCCAGCGCGGCGCGCCGCCTGCTGGCCGCGTTCGGCGCTCCCGAGACGGCCATCGGAGCCGGTCCCGGCGCCTGGCGGGAGGTCGCAGGCTCGGCGGCGAGCCAGGCGCTGCTGAAGCCGACGCTCGACCCCGACGAGATCTTCGCGAGAACCCGGGCGTGGCTGGCCGAGGATCCGGGCCGGCGCCATACCATCACGCTGGGCGACCCCGCCTACCCCGCCGCGCTGCTGGAGACTGCTGACCCGCCGCTGCTGCTTTATGGCCACGGCAGGCTGTCCCTGCTGGAGCGCCCATCGCTGGCCATCGTGGGCAGCCGCCACGCCACCCCTGGCGGGCTCGACAATGCCCGGGCCTTTGCGGCCCATCTCTCGCAGGCCGGCCTGGTGATCGTCTCGGGACTGGCCCTTGGCATCGACGGCGCGGCGCACGAGGGTGCGCTGGAGGGGGCGGCCTCGGGCGGCACCGGCGGCACCATCGCCGTGGTCGGCACCGGTCTGGATCGGGTCTACCCCAAGCGCCACCATGCGCTGGCCCACCGCCTGGTCGATGGCGCCGGATTGCAGCTGAGCGAGTTCATGCTGGGCGCCGAGTCGCTGAAGGAGCACTTCCCGCGCCGCAACCGAATCATTGCCGGGATGTCGCTGGGCACGCTGGTGGTCGAGGCCGCCGTGCAGTCCGGTTCGCTGATCACGGCGCGGCTGGCCGTCGAATGCGGCCGCGATGTGTTCGCCATCCCCGGGTCCATCCACAGCCCGCAGTCGCGCGGCTGCCATCGGCTGATCAAGGAGGGTGCGAAGCTCGTCGAGACGGCGGACGACATCCTGCACGAGCTGCGTTGGCCCGCGACGCAAGCCCCGGCGCCTCCCTCGTCCGCCGGCAAGGGGCGCGAGGATCCAGTGCTGGCTGCCATGGGCCACGATCCGGTGACGACGGACACCCTGTCGGACCGGACCGGCTGGCCCGCCGCCGAATTGCAGGCCCGACTGCTCGAGCTGGAGCTCGAAGGACGCATCGCGCGCTTGCCCGGCGGCCTGTTCCAGCGCCGCGCGGCCGCTTGAGGGGGCCCCGGCGATACGCCGTCGACCTGGCCCCGAAGGCCGCCAAATGCTCCCGACCCGGGCAAAGGCGCTCGGGTATAGTCAACCCATCATGTTCGACGTGCTGGTCTACCTGTACGAAAACTACTGGCGGCCCGACGCGTGCCCCGACCATGAGCAGCTCACGCGCAAGCTCTCGGCGGTCGGCTTTGAATCGGACGAGATCCAGGAGGCGCTGCACTGGCTTGACGGCCTGGCGCTGCGCACCGACGAGTTGAGCGCCGAGGCGGGCGCACCGGCTGCGCCCCTGGCACAGTCGGCCTCGGCCGTCCGCATCTACTTGCCCGAGGAGCAGGAGCTGCTCGGCGAAGAGTCGATCGGCTTCATCAGCTTCCTCGAATCCGCCGGCGTGCTCACCGCGCCGCTGCGCGAGATGGTGATCGATCGAGCCGCCGCGGTCGGCGCGGGCCCGCTCCCGCTGGACGACCTGAAGATCATCGTCCTGATGGTCTTCTGGAGCCTCGGCGCCGAGCCGGACGCGCTCATCCTGGACGAGCTCTTCGTCGCACCGGAAGACCGGCTCATTCACTGAGCGGCTGGCGACGCCGTCAGGCGAGCAGCCGCGCCGGATCGGCCTTGATCTTCTCGATGGCGCTGCGGGTGGCGGCGACGGTCAGGGACTCGTCCTGCAAAGGCACCAGCAAACCGGCCTGCAGGAAAGCTGCCAGTCGCGCCTTCTGAAACAGCACGCAGCGCCCGTCGGCCGCCGAGAACAGCGAAAGCTGCCGGCTCATCCCCTGCCAGACCAGGCGCACCGAGAACTGCCGCCCGCGAAGGTCCAGGGTGAAGGCTGCACCCAACTGCAGTTCAGCCGCCCATTCCAGCATGGCGGGGCTCGGCATCGAGCCGCCATCGGCCACGATCTCGAGGCCTTCGTGCTGGTGGCTGCTGCTGTCGAGGACCCAGCTCTCGTCGATCTCGACGTCTTCTTCCGGCAGCAGCTCCTCGATCATCTCCAGCCGCTGCTTCAGGTCGTCCAGTTGCTGGGCCGTGATCGCGGTGGCGCGTGCACTGAAGGCCGCGGTGAGCGCGAGGTTGAGCGACTTGATCGCCTTGTCCTGCTTCTCCGCGGCGAGGCCGACGGAAGCCATGCCTTGTCGCAGGGTCGTGAGCAGCGGCGGCACGCGGCGGATCACCTCGGCCCTGTCCTCGCGATTGGTCTTGGCGCTGGCCGTCCACAACAACTCGCTGGCGGCAGCTCGGACGGTCTTGACCTGGTCGCTCTGCGCGCCGTGGCGCACCGCGGCCGTGGCCAGGACGTCGGCCCACACATGGAACATGAACTCGCGGATGCCTTCGTGCACCGGGACGTTGCCCAGCAGCTTGCGCAACTCGATCGTGTACTGGATGGCCAGCGTTTCCCGCTGCTCCACCTGCTGGGCCAGCGAAACACCGGCGCGGCTCTTCTCGTTCTGCTCGCGGAAATAGCCCTCGAGGAATTTCTCGAACTCGTTGAGCACGGTCTGGAAGACACGTCGGCCGGTGTCGGGAAAGGCCTCCACCACCTGGACCACGCGCTTGATTTCCGTCTCCAGCGGCGTGCCCAGGACCTCGGCCCCGCCCTCGAAGCCCATGACGCACGCCCCCATCCGGTCGATCAGCCGGCGCGCCGGGTGGTCGGCGGTGGAGAAGAAGTCGGGCTCGGCGATGGCGACCCGCAGGGTCGGCATCTGCAGGCGCGCGAACCACACCCGCAGCTGAGCCGGGATTCGCTCCTCGGTGAGGATGGCCTGGAAGAGCAGCGCCACCAGCTCTACGGTGGCCCGCTCGGCCGGCGTGCTGGCCGCCGCCTTCAGCGCGGCCTGGCGATCGCGCAGCTCCTGCAGGAGGATCTCCGGCGCGGGCCCCACACCGGCCACCGCGCCGCCTGCTATGGCGCCGTCGCCGGCCGGGCCGCCGGCCTGCTCCACCAGGCGCTGCTGCGCCTTGGCCATCGCCTCCGACAGCCGTGCCGACGCGGGCCGTGCGTGAGCGGTGTCGCGAAAGCCGGGCAGATGACGCTCCATCACCTCGGAGAAATGCTCCAGCACGACGTCTGCACGCGCCGAGGCGCCGGCCGCCGGCCGGGTCATCATGCGGGTTTCGTCTTCGATGCTGTGGCCGTGCAGGATGCTCTGCGGCGGACGCGGCCCGCCACCGAACGGGTCGTTGCCCGCTGCCGGTCCGACCGCGCCCGCTCCAACAGGACGGGTCGGTGCACCCCCCATGCCGCCGTGACCCGTGGGTCCATAGACGCTGGAGCGTCCGGCCGCCGTCGGCATGGGCGCGGAGGCGACCGACGTGTCGGCAAAGCGGGTGCTCGCTCCACCGCCACGCGTGGCGGGGGGATCCGGCTCAGGCGTGAGTCCGCCGGGCGATGTGGAACTGCCATCGGAGCGGCGGATCGCGCCGCGCAAGTCCACCTCGGGCAATACGCCCCGCTCGATCAGCCACTTGTTGGTCTCCTGCCAGACCGCCTCCATCGGCTTGGAGCAGGCCTTGACCAGGTACTCCTCCAGTCCGCGCCAGCTTTCAAGCGCGAGTCCGGCATCCTTCCAGGCGTCTATGACGCATTCGGCCAGGACCGGCGGGCGGAACAGGTCGCCCGTTTCCAGGTCAGGCAGATGGGACAGCGAGGTGAGTCTTGCCCGAAGGGCGTTGAACTCCCAGATGCCCTTGTCGAGCATGCTCTGGGCGAGGCGGGAGATCAGGATCTCCCGCTGGATCTCGTCATCGTCGACGAGCTTCAGATCGAGCGCCCCGCTCAGCGTGGCCGGCCCGTTTGCAGCGGCCGCGGCTTGCACCGCGCTGCCTGAGGCCACCTGCTTTTGAAGCCGCTCGGCCAGCCTGCGCGGCCATTGGCTGCCGTTGCGCATCAGGTCCTGCAGCATGTCGCGCCTGGCCTGGGCGACGGTGCGCTCCGCTGTCTTCTCGTTCAGCGCCTGGGCCCCCGCCATCGCGGCGTCCAGCCAGGGCTGGAATTCCTTCACCAGACGTTCAGCAAAATACAGTCGCGCTTGGTCGAGAAGACTCGTCTGGGCCGAGGATGAAGGCATGTGGGCGGCGGGGACCGGCGGGCCAGTGTGGGCCTTTGACTCTACACCACGGCCCCGGCGTTCGGGTCGTTCGGATCGCCGCCTTCCTTGGCCGGACCCGACTTGATCAGGTCCTCGCGCTTGACGCCCAGCCACATCGCGATCGCCGCCGCGACGAAGACCGAGGAGTAGATGCCGAACAGGATGCCGATGGTGAGCGCGACAGCGAAGTAGTGCAGCGTCGGGCCGCCGAAGATCAGCATCGACAGCACCATCATCTGAGTGCAGCCGTGGGTGATGATGGTGCGGCTCATCGTGGAGGTGATCGCGTGGTCGATCACCTCGTGGGTCGTCATCTTGCGGTACCTGCGGAAGGCCTCGCGGATCCGGTCGAAGATCACCACCGACTCGTTGACCGAGTAGCCCAGGACCGCCAGCACCGCGGCCAGCACCGAGAGCGAGAACTCCCACTGGAAGAAGGCGAAGAAGCCCAGGATGATCACCACGTCGTGCAGGTTCGCGATGATGGCGGCGACCGAGAACTTCCACTCGAAGCGGATCGCGAGGTAGATCATGATGCCGATCACCACGCAGGCCAGGGCCTTGGCGCCGTCCTGCGCCAGCTCGGCGCCCACCGACGGGCCGACGAACTCGGTGCGGGCCAGCTCGAAAGGCTCGTTGCCATCAGCCTTGGTGCAGGCCGGTCGGGTGATCGCCTCGCCCTTGGGCGTGGTCACGGCCTTGGTCGAGACCTGGCCCTGTTCGGCTGCGCACAGTGCATCGAAGACGCGTTGGGCCACCTCCGCCTGCTTGACGTCCGAGCGCACCGGCACGCGGATCATGACGTCCTGCGAGGTGCCGAAGTTTTGCACCTGCACCTCGCCGAAGCCGAGCTTGTCGACGGCTTCTCGCACGTGGGCGAGGTTGGCCGTCTGCGTGTAGTGGATTTCGGACACCGTGCCGCCGGTGAACTCGATCGAGAAATGCAGGCCTCGCGTGGCGAGGAAGAACACCGCGGCGAGGAAGGTGACGGCAGAGACGATGTTGAACACCAGCGCGTGCCGCATGAACGGGATGTCGCGCCGGATACGGAAGAATTCCATGGTGGACCCTTGTGAGAGCTGCTCGTCGCGGGCCGGTCAGGCCTTGTCGGCGGCTTCGCCGCCAGGTGCCGGCGCGCCATCCGGCCGCCAGACCTGGCCGATCGAGACCGACTTGAGCTTCTTTTGCCGGCCGTACCAGAGGTTGACGAGCCCGCGCGAGAACATCACGGCCGAGAACATCGACGTCAGGATGCCGAGGCAGTGCACGACCGCGAAGCCGCGCACCGGGCCGGAGCCGAAGGCCAGCAGGGCCAGGCCCGCGATGAGCGTGGTGATGTTGGAGTCCAGGATGGTGGCCCAGGCGCGCTCGTAGCCCGCCGAGATGGCCGCCTGGGCAGAGGCGCCGCCGCGCAGTTCCTCGCGCACCCGCTCGTTGATCAGGACGTTCGAGTCGATGGCCATGCCCAGCGCCAGGGCGATGGCGGCGATGCCGGGCAGCGACAGGGTGGCCTGCAACATCGACAGCACCGCGATCAGCATCAGCAGGTTGAAGGCGAGCGCGAGCGTCGAGAACATGCCGAACAGCAGGTAGTACAGGCACATGAAGACAGCGATCGCGGCGAAGCCATAGGTCACGCTGGCGAAGCCCTTCGCGATGTTGTCCGCGCCCAGGCTCGGGCCTATGGTCCGCTCCTCGATGATCTCCATCGGCGCGGCCAGCGAGCCGGCGCGCAGCAGCAGGGCCGTGTCGTTGGCCTCCTGGGTGGTCATCCGGCCCGAGATCTGGAACCTCGCACCCAGCTCGCCACGGATCACAGGCGCCGTCACCACCTCGCCCTTGCCCTTTTCGAACAGCAGGATGGCCATGCGCTTGCCGATGTTCTCGCGGGAGACATCGCGCATGATCCGGGCACCCTTGGCATCGACCGTCAGGTGCACCGCGGGTTGCTGGTGGTCGTCGAAGCCCGGCTGGGCGTCGCTCAGGCTGTCGCCGGTGATGATCACCTGGCGCTTGACCATCAGCGGGCCGCCGCCTCGCTCGACATAGCGCTCCGTGCCGTAGGGCACCGGACCGCCGCCGGCCGCGGCGGCAGCCGCCTCGACCGAATCGTCGACCATGCGCAGTTCGAGCGTCGCCGTGCGGCCGATGATGTCCTTCGCCTTGGCCGTGTCCTGCACACCTGGCAGCTGCACCACGACCCGGTCTGCGCCTTGCTGCTGGATCACCGGCTCAGCCACGCCGAGCTCGTTGACGCGGTTGTGAAGCGTGGTGATGTTCTGCTTGAGCGCGGCATCCTGGACGCGGCGCACCGCTTCGGGCTTGAGCGAGCCGCTGAGCAGCAGGTCGCCGTTCGAAGCATTTCCATCCACCCAGACGATGTCCGGCTGGGAGTCGTTGAGCACGGGCAGCGCCGCGGCGCGCGTTTCTGCATCGCGGAAGCGCACTTCGACGATATTGCCTTCGCGGTTGATGCCGGCGTGCCGGATGTTCTTGTCGCGAAGCGTGCTGCGGATGTCGCCGGCGACCGACTCGGCCTTCTTGGTGAGCGCCGCCTTCATGTCGACCTGCATCAGGAAGTGCACGCCGCCTCGCAGGTCCAGTCCGAGGTACATCGGCAACGCGTGCAACCGCGCCAGCCAATGCGGCGAGCGGGACACCAGGTTCAGCGCGACGATGTAGGAGGGATCGCTTGGGTCGGTGTTGAAGGCCTTGTTCAACGCGTCCTTGGCCTTGAGCTGCGTATCCGTGTCGGCCAGGCGGGCCTTGACGGAGTTGCCTTCGAACTGCACGAAATCAGGCTTGATCCCGGCAGCCTGCAGCGCCTGCTCGACCCGCCCGGCCAGCGAGGCATCCACCTTGAGCGTCGCCTTGCCGCTGGAGACCTGCACCGCCGGCGCCTCGCCGAAGAAGTTGGGCAGCGTATAGACCAGTCCCACCACCAGCGCGAAGGCCAGCAGCAGGTACTTCCACAAGGGGTATCGGTTCATGTCGGGCTTTCTTGCCGAGGGCCGGGGACGACCCGCGGGTGCGCGCGAAACGGCAGGCGCACGCGCCGCTGCCGCCGGTCGTCAGGCTTACTTGTAGGTGCCCTTGGGCAGCACCTGGACCACGGACGAGCGCTGGACCTGGACTTCGACATCCTTGGCGACTTCGACGTGCAGCACGCTGTCACCGATCTTGGCCACACGTCCGATCACGCCACCACCGATGACCACCTCGTCGCCCTTGGCGAGCGCGTCGATCATGGCCTTGTGCTCCTTCTGCCGCTTCATCTGCGGGCGGATCATGATGAAGTACAGCACCACGAACATCAGCACGAGCGGCAGGAACTGCATCAGGCTGCTGGCCGCGCCACCGGCGCTGGTGGTGGTGCCCTGGGCGTAGGCGTTGGAGATGAACACAGGAATTTCCTTCTCTTCAGTGTGCGGCCGATCGACGGCGCGGCATTGTAGTTGTGGTGCCTTGACGGCCAATCAAGCGGCGCTCGGGCATCGAAGCCCTGGGACAAACCCGCGACCGACAGGAGGCGGGCCCAGAAACGATCAAGCCCTCGCTACACGGGGTAGGGAGGGCTTGGACGCGCAGCCGGCTCGGGCTGCATGAAACTGGTTGCGGGGGCAGGATTTGAACCTGCGACCTTTGGGTTATGAGCCCAACGAGCTACCAGACTGCTCCACCCCGCGACAGAAAGACGGACTATAGCACAGCGATTCTCAAACGCCAGCTGCATCGAGCGTGGCACTGAACTTTTCTGCGTTCTGGAAGCCGATCACGCGCACGCCGGGAAGCTCCTGCCCACCGGCTCCGAAGAAGATCGTCCCCGGCGGGCCAAAGAGCTGGAAGCGCTTGAGCAGCGCCACGTCGTCCGGTGAATTGGCCGTGACGTCGGCCTTGAGAAGCAGCGCCTTCGACAATCGTGCACGGATGGCCGGGTCGCTGAAAGTGAAGCGCTCCATCTCCTTGCACGAGACGCACCAGTCGGCATAGAAGTCGAGCATCACCGGCCGGCCGGCACGCTGCAATTGCGCGTCCAGCTCGGCGACGGTGGCCACCTTGATGAAGTCGAGTCCCGCCGTGTCGGCGCCGGCCCGCGCGGACTCGCCCATGCGCGCGAGATGGGCCAGGGGCTGCAGGGGATCACGTCCGCCGGAAGCGGCGCCGCCAAGCAGCATCACGCCCCAGGCCAGGGCCGCCACGCCCAGTGCCCGCTGAAGCCACACGCGTGGCGCACCGCTGTGCGGGTTCGGATCGAACGGCCTGAGCATGAACCCGCCCATGAGCAGAAGGCCGCCCCACAGCGCCAGCCCGACAGAAGCGGCGAGCACGGGCTGAACGACCCACAGCGCGACGCCCAGCAGCACCAGTCCGAAGAAGCGCTTGACTGCATGCATCCACGCGCCTGAGCGCGGCAGCCAGGCGCCCGCAGAGGCCCCGAGCAGCAGCAGTGGTGTACTCATTCCCACGGCCAGGGCGAACAGCGCACTGCCGGCCAGGGTCACATCGTGGGTCTGGCTCAGGAACAGCAATGCACCCGCCAGCGGCGCGGTGACGCAAGGGCTCACGATGAGCGCCGACAGTCCTCCCATCAGGAACACGCCGGCCATCTGTCCGCCGGGCAAGCGGCGCGAGGCGCCATCGAGCTTGGTGGAGAGCGCCGAAGGCAGGCGGAGCTCGTAGACGTCGAACATCGACAGCGAGAACAGCACGAGCAGGGCAGCGAAAGCCGTCAGGACCGCCGGCTTCTGCAGCGCCGCCGCCAGGCCCTCGCCGGCCAGCCCGGCGGCAACCCCCAGTGCCGTGTAGACCAACGCCATGCCGAGCGAATACGAACTGGCCAGCGCAAAGCCGCGGCGGCGGGAAACGGCGGCTCCGCCCGTCAGGATGGACGACAGGATCGGCAGCATCGGCAACACGCAGGGGGTGAAGGCGAGCAACAGCCCCATCAACCAGAACGCTCCGACGGCTGTCCACCAGGAGCCGCTCTGGAGCACGCGCTGGACCCGGTCTCCATCATTCGATGGCGTGCCCGACTGCGAATTCGCCAGCACCTGGCCTTCAGGCGAGACTGAATTCCGGATGGCCGACTGCAGCAATCCGGGCGATGCCTGCACGGCTGTCGTCGCCGAGGGCACTTCGTTGGGGGACACGAGCGTGGTCTGCCCCGTCCCGCCGAATCCGGCGAGCGAGACACGCACCTGACGGGTCAGCGGCGGGTAGCACAGTCCGGCGTCAGCACATCCCTGCGAGACCACGTCGACCGTGAATCCTCCCGTCGCCGCCGCGCTCACCGGCAAGCGGATCTCCAATGGGCCGTGGTACGTCTCGACGTTCTTCTGGAAGTTTTCGTCGTACTTCACCTGGCCAGCGGGGAGGACGGGTTCTCCGAGCGTCGCTTCCGCGGCCGTGAAGCGAAACTTCTCGCGGTAAAGGTAGTAGCCCGGGACGGTCCGGAAGGCGAGCAGGATCTCCTTCGGGCCAACCGCCTTCGCCTCGAGAGGGAAGGCCACCTCCGGCTCGAGGAAGTCATCGGCAGCCCTGGCCGCGGACATGGCGCCGCCGAATATCAGGGCAGCCCAGAGCAGCACCCGGCTCAGCAGGCGGAATGGAGTGCCAGGCGAGTTCATCGGTCGGATCATGTCGTCTCTACAGAGCGGCTGCGGCGTCCGGTGGTTCCGTGCGGCCGCGGTCTGCCTGAGCCACCTTGTGAGCGGGCCGCAGGCACCAAGCAAAAGGGCCAGCGTCGCTGGCCCTTTCAGGATGTCTCGCGCAGCAAGGCTGCCTGAGAGTTTATTCGGCCGTCGCCTCGGCGGCTTCGGTCGACACGTCGGGGCGATCAACCAGCTCGACGAAGGCCATCGGCGCATTGTCGCCAACACGGAAACCCATCTTGAGAATGCGCGTGTAGCCGCCCGGGCGGGTCTGGTAGCGAGGGCCCAGCTCGTTGAAGAGCTTGGTCACGATGTCGCGGTCGCGCAGGCGAGCGAAGGCCAGGCGGCGGTTCGCGAGCGTAGGCTGCTTGCCCAGCGTGATGAGCGGCTCGACGACGCGGCGCAGTTCCTTGGCCTTGGGCAGCGTGGTCTTGATGGCCTCGTGCTGCAGCAGCGAGACGCACATGTTGCGCAGCATCGCGGCGCGATGTTCGCTGGTACGGTTGAGCTTGCGAAGTCCGTTGCGGTGACGCATGGTGGTGCTTTCCTTTCCTTATTGAACCCCCAGCCGTATCAGGTACTGGGGGGTGCACGTGGTCGCTGTTCAAGGCGACCGCTCCATTGACGGCGCTCGCCGCCGTCTTTCCTACTTAACGCTTATCCAGGCCCTGAGGCGGCCAGTTCTCAAGGCGAGCGCCCAGCGTGAGACCACGCGAGGCGAGCACTTCCTTGATCTCGTTGAGCGACTTGCGGCCCAGGTTCGGCGTCTTGAGCAGCTCCGTCTCGGTGCGCTGGATCAGGTCGCCGATGTAGTAGATGTTCTCGGCCTTCAGGCAGTTGGCCGAACGCACCGTCAGCTCCAGCTCGTCGACCGGGCGCAGCAGGATCGGGTCGAACACGGCCGAGCTCTTGGCCGGCTGGTCGAAGGTGGCGATGTCGCCCACGTCCAGCTGCGCGAAGACCGCGAGCTGCTCGACGAGGATCTTGGCCGAGGCACGGATCGCTTCCTCCGGCGAAATGGCGCCGTTGGTCTCGATCTCCATCACCAGCTTGTCGAGGTCGGTGCGCTGCTCCACGCGGGCATTCTCGACCGCGTAGCTCACGCGCTTGACCGGCGAGAAGGAGGCATCCAGGACGATGCGACCGATCGACTTGGTCGGCTCATCGCCATAGCGGCGAAGGTTGCCGGGAACATAGCCGCGGCCCTTCTCGACCTTGATCTGCATGTCGAGCTTGCCGCCTTGCGCCAGATTGGCGATGACATGCTCGGGGTTGACGATCTCGACGTCGTGCGGCGTCTGGATGTCGGCGGCGGTGACCGGGCCCTCGCCTTCCTTGCGCAGCACCAGCGTGACTTCGTCGCGGTTGTGGAGGCGGAAGACCACGCCCTTGAGGTTCAGCATGATGTGCACGACATCCTCGGCCACGCCGTCGACCGTCGAGTACTCGTGCAGCACGCCGGCGATCGTCACCTCCGTCGGCGCATAACCCACCATCGACGACAGCAGCACGCGACGCAGCGCGTTGCCGAGCGTGTGACCGTAGCCGCGCTCGAAAGGCTCGAGCGTGACCTTGGCGCGGTGGCCGCCCAGCGGCTCCGCAACGATGGCTTTGGGTTTCAGCAGATTGGTTTGCATGTAAGTCCTGTTCCTCTCAATACCCTCGGCTCGTTACACCGATAAGGCTGACGGACCACACCGGAGCGCGAGGGAACCGCCGCGGAACCGGCTTGCCGCGGCGGCGTTGGCCGCACGCATCCCCAACGGATGCGTGCACCGAAAACGGCATCAACGCGAGTACAACTCGACGATCAGCGATTCGTTGATCTCGGCACCGAACTGGTCCCGATCCGGCACCTTCTTGAAGGTGCCTTCCATCTTCGAGGCGTCGACCTGGACCCAGTCGGGCAGACCGATGGACTCGGCGAGCTTCAGGGCATCCGCCACGCGAAGCTGCTTCTTGGACTTCTCGCGAATCGAGACGACGTCACCTGCCTTGACCTGGTACGACGGGATGTTCACCACCTCGCCATTGACGGTCAGAGCCTTGTGCGAAACCAGCTGACGAGCCTCGGCGCGCGTCGAGCCGAAACCCATGCGGTAGACGACGTTGTCGAGGCGCGATTCCAGCAGGACCAGCAGGTTGGCGCCGGTGTTGCCCTTGCGGCGCTCGGCTTCCGCGAAATAGCGGCGGAACTGGCGCTCCAGCACTCCATACATCCGCTTGACCTTCTGCTTCTCGCGCAGCTGCAGGCCGAAATCGGAGGTGCGGGAGCCGGAAGTGCGGCCGTGCTGGCCAGGCTTGGAATCGAACTTGGCCTTGTCGCTGATGGCGCGGCGGGCGCTCTTCAGGAACAGGTCGGTGCCTTCACGGCGGGACAACTTGGCCTTGGGCCCAAGGTAACGTGCCACGGTATGTCCTTTTCAGGTGTGTTGCTGACGCGCCCGGTGGCCTGGCGAATGCCGGGCCGGCGCGCGAGTCTGGCGAATGTTTTGTAGTGCGCTCAGACGGTGGGCTTCGGAAGACGAAGAACCGGCCGCGAATTTCTTCGCGGTCGGCATTCGGGAAACTCTCCATTGTAGCAGAGCCGACGCGGCCCCGCCAAAGCTCAGATGCGGCGGCGCTTCTGCGGGCGGCAACCGTTGTGCGGGATCGGCGTGATGTCCGAGATCGAGTTGATGCGGATGCCCAGCGACGCCAGCGCGCGCACCGAGGATTCGCGTCCAGGACCCGGGCCCTTGATCCGCACGTCGAGGTTCTTGATGCCCTGCTCCTGGGCAGCACGGCCTGCGACTTCGGCGGCCACCTGGGCGGCGAACGGGGTCGACTTGCGCGAGCCCTTGAAACCCTGGCCGCCCGACGAGGCCCACGACAGCGCGCCGCCCTGGCGGTCGGTGATCGTGATGATCGTGTTGTTGAACGAGGCGTGCACGTGGGCAATGCCATCCGCGACGTTCTTGCGGATCTTCTTGCTCACACGCCGCGCGGCGGTGTTGGCAGGTGCTTTGGCCATGTTGTGTTCTCTTTGCTAGTCCGTGGACGGCGGATTACTTCTTCAGCGCGGCTGCACCCTTGCGCGGCCCCTTGCGGGTACGGGCGTTGGTGCGGGTGCGCTGACCGCGCATTGGCAGGCCACGGCGATGGCGGAAGCCGCGGTAGCAGCCCAGATCCATCAGTCGCTTGATGTTGATCGAGATTTCGCGACGCAGGTCGCCTTCGATCGTCAGCTTGCCCACCTCTTCCCGGATCTTCTCCAGGTCGCCGTCGGTCAGGTCCTTGACCTTCTTCGAGTAGGCGATGCCGACCGCGTCACAGATCTGCTGCGCCGTCGTGCGGCCGATGCCGTAGATGTGCGTCAGGCCGATCTCCGCGTGCTTGTGCGGCGGAATGTTGATACCAGCAATACGTGCCATTGTGCTTCCTTCGATTCGCTGTCAGCCGTAGTGGCTCAACCCTGACGCTGCTTATGGCGCGGGTCGGTGCAGATCACGCGAACCACGCCGTTGCGGCGGATGATCTTGCAGTTGCGGCACATCTTCTTGACCGAGGCCGAGACTTTCATGGTCTTCTCCTGGAGGGTTCAAACGCTCTGGACGTTGTTCACTTTGCGCGGAAAACGATCCGAGCGCGACTCAAATCGTACGGGGTCAGTTCGACAGTCACCCGGTCGCCAGGCAGGATGCGGATGTAGTGCATGCGCATCTTGCCGGAGATGTGCCCGAGAACCACATGCCCGTTTTCCAGCTTCACACGGAAGGTGGCGTTGGGCAGGTTCTCGAGAATCTCGCCCTGCATCTGGATGACGTCGTCTTTCGACATTTTTGGTTCTGGTGGCAGCCGGCTCTAGCGCGGTCAACTGGCCTTGAAATTCGCCTTCTTCAGCAGCGACTCGTACTGCTGACTCATCACGTAAGACTGCACCTGGGCCCAGAAGTCCATCGTGACCACCACGATGATGAGCAAGGAGGTCCCACCGAAGTAGAAGGGCACGTTGTACCTGAGCACCAGGAACTCGGGCAGCAGGCACACCGCCGTGATGTAGATCGCGCCGGCAAGGGTCAGTCGCGACAGGATCTTGTCGATGTGCCTGGCGGTCTGCTCGCCTGGGCGGATGCCCGGGATGAACGCTCCGCTCTTCTTCAGGTTGTCGGCGGTCTCGCGGCTGTTGAACACCAGCGCCGTGTAGAAGAAGCAGAAGAACACGATCATCGCGGCATACAGCAGCACATAGATCGGCTGTCCCGGCGACAGGGCGCCAGAGATGTCCTTCAGCCAGCGCAGACCTTCGCCCGTGGCAAACCATCCGACGATGGTGGCCGGCAGCAGGATGATCGACGACGCGAAGATCGGCGGGATCACGCCCGACATGTTCAGCTTCAAAGGCAGGTGCGACGACTGGCCGCCATACACCTTGTTGCCGACCTGCCGCTTGGCATAGTTGACCAATATCTTGCGCTGGCCACGCTCGACGAACACGACCGCAAAGGTCACGCCGATCACGATCGCGATGATGAACAGGCAGGCGATGATGCTCATCGCGCCGGTGCGAACCAGCTCGAACAGGCCCCCGATGGCGTTGGGCAGGCCCGCCGCGATCCCGCTGAAGATCAGGATCGAAATGCCGTTGCCCAAGCCGCGCTCGGTGATCTGTTCACCCAGCCACATCAGGAACATCGTGCCGGCCACCAGGCTCACCACCGCGGTCACGCGGAATCCGAAGCCCGGCGTGATCACCAGGCCCGACGAGCCCTCCAGCGCCAGGGCGATCCCCAGCGACTGGAACACCGCCAGCAACAGCGTGCCGTAGCGCGTGTACTGCGTGATCTTGCGTCGACCCGACTCGCCTTCCTTCTTCAGCGCCTCCAGGCTCGGCACCACGTAGCTCATGAGCTGCATGATGATCGAGGCGGAGATGTACGGCATGATCCCCAGTGCGAACACCGTGAACCGCGACAGCGCGCCACCCGAGAACATGTTGAACAGGTTCAGGATGCCGCCCTGCTGGCCCTGGAACAGCGCCTGCAGTTGCTGCGGATTGATGCCGGGCACAGGAATGTGCGCGCCGATCCGGTAGACCACGAGCGCCAGCAGCAGGAAGACCAGTCGCCGACGCAGGTCGCCGAACTTGCCCGACTTGGCCAGCTGATTCGGGGAGGTTGCCACGAGGGTGGGTGTCCTTCGAGTCGTTAGCGAAGCAGCCGGCCCTTAGGCCAGCGAGCCACCCGCAGCCTCGATCGCGGCCTTGGCCCCGACCGTGGCGCCGATGCCCTTGAGCGCGACCTTCTTGCTCAGCTCGCCCGACTTGATCACCTTGACGTGCTTCACCAGCTCGCCGACCAGGCCGGCTTGCTTGAGCGTCAGCAGATCCACCTCATCGGCGCCCAGCGTCTGCAGTTCGTACAACGTGATCTCGGCGTTGAACTTCAGCTGAGCCGACTTGAAGCCGCGCTTGGGAAGGCGGCGATGCAGCGGCATCTGGCCGCCTTCGAAGCCGACCTTGTGGAAGCCACCCGCACGGGATTTCTGGCCCTTGTGGCCACGACCGGCAGTCTTGCCCAGGCCGGAGCCGATGCCACGGCCCACACGGCGCTTGGCATGCTTGGCACCCGTGGCCGGCTTGATCGAATTGAGTTGCATGTCTTGTCCTCGTCTGCTCAGGCGCTCAGAGCACCTGCACCAGGTAGGCGATCTTGTTGATCATGCCGCGCACCGCGGGGGTGTCTTCCAGCACGCGCTCGCTGTTGAGCTTGCGCAGGCCCAGGCCGCGCACGGTATCCCGGTGCGAGGCCTTGCAGCCGATCGGGCTGCGGACCAGCTTGACCTTCAGGGTCTTCTTGGCGTCGGTCATTCGAGTTTCTCCTGCCTGGCCGATCAGTTGAAGATCTCTTCAACCGTCTTGCCGCGCTTGGCGGCGACCTCGGCCGGCGTGGTCGAGCGCTTCAGTGCGTCCAGCGTGGCGCGCACCATGTTGTACGGGTTGGTCGAGCCGTGGCTCTTGGCCACGATGTCGGTCACGCCCATCACCTCGAACACCGCGCGCATCGGGCCGCCGGCGATGATGCCGGTACCGGCCGGCGCCGGCGCCATCAGCACCTTGGCCGCGCCGTGCTCACCTTCCACCTTGTGGAAGATGGTGCCGTTCTTCAGGGCCACCTTGACCATGCCGCGGCGAGCCGCTTCCATGGCCTTCTGCACCGACACCGGCACTTCCTTGGCCTTGCCCTTGCCCATGCCGATGCGGCCATCGCCGTCACCGACCACGGTCAGCGCCGCGAAGCTCAGCGTGCGACCACCCTTGACGACCTTGGTGACGCGGTTGACCGCGATCATCTTTTCCTTCAGGCCATCGTCCCGGCCTTCGTCCTGAATGCGGGGTTGAAACTTTGCCATGTTGCTATTCCTTCGCCGCTCGTGATCAGAACTGGAGGCCGGCTTCGCGCGCAGCCTCGGCCAGCGCCTTCACGCGGCCGTGGTAGGCGAAACCAGCGCGATCGAACGCGACCTTCTCGACGCCAGCAGCCTTCGCCTTCTCGGCGATGCGCTTGCCCACCAGGGCCGCGGCGGCGGCATTGCCGCCATTGCCGGACAGCTGCTCGCGCAAGTCCTTCTCGGCCGTCGAGGCCGAGGCGACGACGCGCGTGCCGTCTTCCGAAATGACTCGGGCGTAGATGTGCAGGTTCGAGCGGAAGACCGTCAGACGGGCGACGCCTTGCTTGGCAATGCGCTCGCGCGTTTGACGCGAGCGACGCAGACGCTGTTCTTTCTTGTTCAGCATGGTGTCGCTCCTTACTTCTTCTTGGTCTCTTTCAGGACCACGCGCTCATCGGCGTAGCGGATGCCCTTGCCCTTGTAGGGCTCAGGGGGGCGGATGGCGCGCACTTCGGCAGCGATCTGGCCGACGACCTGGCGGTCGGCGCCCTTGATCACGATCTCGGTCGGCGTCGCGGTCGCCACGGTGATGCCGGCAGGCATCTCCTTGACCACCGGGTGCGAGAAGCCCACCTGCAGGTTCAGCTTCTGGCCCTGGGCCTGGGCACGAAAGCCCACGCCGACCAGGTTCAGCTTCTTCTCGAAACCCTTGGCGACGCCGTTGACCATGTTGGCCACCAGCGCACGCACCGTGCCGCTCATGGCGTTCGACTCGGAAGAGTCGTTGGCCGGGGCGAACTGCAGCGAACCGTTTTCCAGCTTGACCGTCACCAGCGCCCCCAGGGGCAGCACGAGAGTGCCGTTGGCCCCCTTCACGGTGATCTGGTCAGCGGTGATCTTCACGTCCACGCCTTGCGGGACGGTGATCGGCATTTTTCCAACGCGGGACATTGCTCGATTCCTTCCTTATGGCGTCGTCAGGCGACGTAGCACAGCACTTCGCCACCGACGCCGGCGGCACGCGCCTTGCGGTCGGTCATCACGCCCTTGGGCGTGGTGACGATCGCGACGCCGAGGCCGTTCATGACCTGCGGGATCGCATCGCGACCGCGGTAGATGCGCAGGCCGGGGCGGCTCACGCGCTCGATGCGCTCGATCACGGGGCGGCCGGCGTAGTACTTCAGGCCGATCTCGAGTTCGTTCTTGCCGCTGTCACCCTTGACGGCGAAGGTGTCGATATAACCCTCGTCCTTCAGCACCTGCGCGATCGCGACCTTGAGCTTCGACGCCGGCATGGTCACCGAGGTCTTCTCAACGGCTTGCGCGTTGCGGATGCGGGTCAGCATGTCGGCGATAGGATCACTCATGCTCATGGTGTTTTCTCCTTGTCGCCTCGATTACCAGCTGGCCTTGATCACGCCAGGAATATCGCCCTTGAAGGCGAGCTCGCGGATCTTGTTGCGGGCCAGGCCGAACTTGCGGAACGTGCCGCGGGGACGACCGGTCAACTCGCAACGGTTGCGCAGGCGGGTCGGGTTGGCGTTGCGCGGGAGCTTCTGCAGCTCCAGGCGGGCCGCATAACGCTCGTCGTCGGACTTCTTGGCGTCGTCGATGATCGCCTTCAGCTCGGCATACTTCTTCGCGTACTTGGCGACCAGCTTTTCACGCTTGTCTTCGCGCTGCTTCAGAGAGGTTTTAGCCACAGGTCACCTCAGTTCTTGAACGGGAAGCGGAACGCAGCGAGCAGCGCCTTGCACTCGTCGTCGGTCTTCGCGGTGGTCGTGAAGGAGATGTTCATCCCACGGATCGCGTCGATCTTGTCGTACTCGATTTCCGGGAAGATGATCTGCTCCTTGACGCCGATGTTGTAGTTGCCGCGGCCGTCGAAGGAACGACCGGAGATACCGCGGAAGTCACGCACCCGCGGCAGCGCGACGGTGACGAAACGATCCAGGAATTCGAACATGCGCGCGCCGCGCAGCGTGACCATGCATCCGATGGGCACACCGTCGCGGATCTTGAATCCGGCGATGGCCTTCTTGGACTTGGTGACCACGGGCTTCTGGCCGGCGATCTTGGTCAGGTCGCCGACGGCGTGGTCCATGACCTTCTTGTCCGCCACGGCTTCGCTGACACCCATGTTCAGCGTGATCTTGGTCAGGCGCGGCACTTCCATCACCGACTCGTAGCCGAACTTGGCCATCATGTCGGGCACCACCTTTTCCTGGTAGTAGGCCTGCAGGCGCGCGACGATCGCGGCTTTTTGCTGTTGACTCATGCTCGCGCTCCTCAGGCCTTGATCTCTTCGCCGCTGGACTTGAAGACGCGGACCCTCTTGCCTTCGCCGCCCATCTTGATGCCCACGCGGTCGGCCTTGCCGGCCGCGGCATTCCAGATGGCAACGTTCGACTGATGGATCGGCATCGTCTTGTCGACCACACCGCCGGTCGTGCCCTTGAGCGGGTTCGGCTTCACGTGCTTCTTCACCACGTTGACGCCTTCGACCACGATGTGGTCTGCATCCACGCGCTCGGTCACGGTGCCGCGCTTGCCCTTGTCACGGCCCGTCAGCACCACGACCTGGTCGCCTTTGCGAATCTTGTTCATCGCGTTTGTCCTTTACTCGTCGCGGGTGCGTCAGAGCACTTCCGGAGCCAGCGACACGATCTTCATGAAGCGCTCGGAGCGCAACTCGCGCGTGACCGGGCCGAAGATGCGGGTGCCGATAGGCTCCAGCTTGGCGTTCAGCAGCACGGCGGCATTGCCGTCGAACTTCAGCAACGACCCGTCCTGGCGGCGCACACCCTTGGCGGTGCGAACGACCACTGCGTTGTAGATCTCGCCCTTCTTGACGCGACCACGCGGAGCGGCCTCCTTGATCGACACCTTGATGATGTCGCCAATGCCCGCATACCGGCGCTTGGAACCACCCAGCACCTTGATGCACATGATGGACTTCGCGCCCGTGTTGTCAGCGACGTCGAGTCGCGTTTGCATTTGGATCATTTGTGTCCCCAACTTGTCTCGTTCCACCCGCGAGAGATCAGGTGAGTCGAGCAGTCTTGGGCCCGTCAGTTGCCTTCAGAGTGCTGAAAGCGCCTGCTTGGGGCGGATCCGGCTAGCCACTTGCAACGAATGTGCAAGCCGAAAGCCGGCGAAGCTTTGAATTATCAGCGTAATCCCGAGGGCTTGTCAAGCCACCCGGGATCAAATCAGAGCTCGCGCGGGAGCTCAGCGACCCTGGCGAGCCTGCGCCAGCATCGTGGAGGCGTCGCTCACCTCGAACTTGCCGGGCTGCTCCAGGTTCAACGTCTTGACGACGCCATCGACCACCAGCATCGAGAAGCGCTTGGCTCGCACCCCCATCCCGCCAGCCGACAGGTCCTGCTCCAGGCCCAGCGCGCGGGTGAAGTCGGCGCTGCCATCGGCCATCATGCGCACCTTGCCGGCGGTCTTCTGGTCGCGACCCCAGGCGCCCATCACGAAGGCGTCGTTGACCGACACGCACCAGATCTCGTCCACCCCCGCCGCCTTCAGGGCATCAGCCTGTTCGACGTAGCCCGGCACGTGCTTGGCCGAACAGGTGGGCGTGAAGGCTCCGGGAAGCGCGAACAGGGCGATCGTCTTGCCGGCCGCCTCTTTCTGGACATCGAAGGCGTTGGGGCCGATCGAACAGCCATTGCCTTCAACCTCGACGTATTCCTTGAGCGTGCCGGCGGGCAGCTTGTCTCCAACCTGGATCATGGTGATCTCCTCGTACGGGTGGTGAGCAGGGCCATCAAGAACAACGGCCGGGCGCCAGTATTCCAGCGTCCGGCCGCATCGGCTCGGCGAAAGTCGTCAAGACCCCGCCGGCCCGGTTGGCGTGGCGTTCAGACCAGGCGAGCCTTCTCGACCAGGCGGGTCACGACCCAGCTCTTGGTCTTGGAGATCGGACGGGACTCGGCGATCTCGACGGTGTCGCCCAGGTGGTATTCGCCCTTTTCGTCATGGGCGTGGTACTTGCGCGAATGGCCGACGATCTTGCCGTACAGCGCATGCGCGGTGCGGCGCTCCACCAGCACGGTCACGGTCTTGGCGCGCTTGTCGCTGACAACCTTGCCGACCAGCGTGCGGGTGTTCTTGGTGGTCGCTTGAGCTTCGGTCACTTCGCAGCCCCCTTCTTCTTCTCGGCCAGGATGGTCTTGGCACGGGCAATGTCACGACGGGTCTGGCCCAGCGTGGCCGTGTTCGACAGCTGCTGGGTGCCCTTTTGCATGCGCAGGCCGAAGTGCGCCTTGAGGAGATCAGCGACCTCCTTCTCGAGCGCAGCGACGTCCTTGGCGCGCAGTTCAGATGCTTTCATGGTGCTATGTCCTCGTTCAGGCGCCGATCTGGCGCGCCACGAAGGTGCAGCGCAGCGGCAACTTGGCGGCCGCCAGCGTGAACGCTTCGCGGGCCAGCGCTTCGGGAACGCCGTTGATCTCGTACAGCACCTTGCCCGGCTGGATCTCGGCGACGTAGTACTCGGGGTTGCCCTTGCCGTTACCCATGCGGACCTCGGCCGGCTTCTGCGAAATCGGCTTGTCCGGGAAGATGCGGATGAAGATGCGGCCACCGCGCTTGATGTGGCGCGAAATGGCACGACGAGCCGCTTCGATCTGGCGTGCGGTCAGGCGACCACGCTCGGTGGCCTTCAGACCGAAGTCGCCGAACGACACGTTGGCGCCACGGGTGGCGACGCCGGTGTTGCGGCCCTTCTGCTCCTTGCGGAACTTGCGACGTGCTGGTTGCAGCATGCTTATTCTCCTTTGCCTTCGCCGCCGGCAGCCGGAGGCGCGGCGACCTTGCGCACGCGCTTGACCGCCGGAGCGCCGGGGGCAGCGCCCTCGGCAGGCTTGTCGGCTCCCAGGCGCGGAGCGCCACGGTCACCACGGTCACCGCCCGGACGGCCGCGGCCGGTCGGGGCGCCCGGACGGGCCGGACGACGGGGACGACGCTCTTCTTCCTGGCCCTCGGGCTTGGCCACGGGGGCCTCGCCGGCACCCAGGCGGTCGCCACGGTAGACCCAGACCTTGACGCCGATGACGCCGTAGGTGGTCTTGGCTTCGGAGAAGCCGTAGTCGATGTCGGCCTTCAGGGTGTGCAGGGGCACGCGACCTTCGCGGTACCACTCGGTACGGGCGATCTCGATGCCGTTCAGGCGGCCGGCGGACATGATCTTGATGCCCTGGGCGCCCAGGCGCATCGCGTTCTGCATCGCGCGCTTCATGGCGCGGCGGAACATGATGCGCTTTTCCAGCTGCTGGGTGATCGAGTCGGCGATCAGCTGAGCATCGATTTCAGGCTTGCGCACTTCCTCGATGTTCACTGCCACCGGCACGCCCAGGCGGCGGGTCAGTTCGGCCTTCAGGTTCTCGATGTCCTCGCCCTTCTTGCCGATCACGACGCCCGGACGAGCCGAGAAGATCGTGATGCGGGCGTTCTTGGCGGGGCGCTCGATCAGGATGCGCGAGACCGCGGCATTCTTCAGGCGAGTCTTCAGGTAATCGCGCACCTGCAGGTCTTCGGCCAGCATCGTGGCGAAGTTGCGGCTCGACGCATACCAGCGCGACGCCCAGGCGCGCGTGACGGGCAGTCGGAAGCCGGTCGGATGGATTTTCTGTCCCATGGTCTTCCTTCAGTTCCCCACGGTCACGTAGATGTGGCAGGTGCCCTTGCTGATGCGGTTGCCGCGACCCTTGGCCCGGGCCGAGAAACGCTTCAGCGTGGTGCCTTGCTCCACGTAGATCGACGTGACCTTCAGCTCGTCGATGTCGGCGCCGTCGTTGTGCTCGGCGTTCGCGATCGCGGACTCCAGAGCCTTCTTGACGATGCCGGCGGCCTTTTTCTGTGTGAAGTTCAGGATGTTGAGCGCCTGGTCGACCTTCTTGCCGCGGACCAGATCGGCCACCAGACGACCCTTGTCGACCGACAGGCGAACACCACGAACGATTGCCTTGGTTTCCATCGTCGTGTTCCTTTACTTCTTGGCCTTCTTGTCCGCCGGGTGACCCTTGAAAGTACGGGTCAGGGCGAACTCGCCGAGCTTGTGGCCGACCATCTGGTCCGTCACATACACCGGCACGTGCTGCTTGCCGTTGTGCACGGCAATGGTCAGGCCGATGAAGTCGGGCAGGATGGTCGAGCGACGCGACCAGGTCTTGATCGGCTTCTTGTCCTTCGTGGTCACGGCCTTGTCGGCCTTGGCCAGGAGGTGGTGGTCCACGAACGGACCCTTCTTGAGTGAACGTGCCATGTTCTACGGCCTCACTTCTTGCGGCGCGAGACGATGAACGTCTGCGTGCGCTTGTTGTTGCGCGTACGGTAACCCTTGGTCAGCGTGTTCCACGGCGACACCGGGGCCTGGCCCTCGCCGGTGCGGCCTTCGCCGCCGCCGTGCGGGTGATCCACCGGGTTCATCGCCACACCGCGCACGGTCGGGCGGATGCCCTTCCAGCGGATGGCGCCGGCCTTGCCGTACTGGCGCAGGTTGTGCTCTTCATTCGACACCTCGCCGATGGTGGCGCGGCAGTCGATGTGGATCTTGCGCACTTCACCCGAACGCAGGCGGACCTGAGCGTAGGTGCCTTCGCGGGCCATCAGCGTGACCGAGGCGCCGGCCGAGCGGGCGATCTGGGCACCCTTGCCCGGCAGCATCTCGATGCAGTGGATGGTCGAACCCACCGGGATGTTGCGGATCGGCAGCGTGTTGCCCGCCTTGATCGGCGCTTCCGAGCCGCTCAGGACGGTGGAACCCACCTCCAGGCCGCGCGGGGCGATGATGTAGCGGCGCTCGCCATCCGCGTAGCACACCAGCGCGATGTGCGCCGTGCGGTTCGGGTCGTACTCGATGCGCTCGACCTTGGCGGGGATCCCGTCCTTGTTGCGCTTGAAGTCGACCACGCGGTAGTGGTGCTTGTGACCACCGCCCTTGTGGCGGGTGGTGATGTGACCGTTGTTGTTGCGGCCGGCGTTCTGCTTCTGGGGCTCCAGCAGCGAGGCTTCCGGATCGCCCTTGTGCAGATGCGGGTGCACCACCTTCACGACGGCGCGGCGGCCGGCGGAAGTTGGCTTGACTTTGACGACTGGCATGGCTTACGCAGCCTCCCCGGAGAAGTTCAGCTCCTGGCCCGCCTTCAGCGAGACATAAGCCTTCTTGACATGGTCGCGACGGCCGATGGAGCGGCCAAAGCGCTTGACCTTGCCCTTCACGTTGACCACCGACACCGCCTCGACCTCGACCTTGAACAGCAGCTCGACAGCGGCCTTGATCTCGGGCTTGGTGGCATCGCGCAGGACCTTGAACAGCACCTGGTTGTGCTTCTCGGCGACCTGCGTGGCCTTCTCGGACACGATCGGGGCCACGAGCACCTGGGCGAGGCGACCCTCGCTGGCCTTCACCGGGCCGGGATTGATACGGGTGCTCATGCGAACATCTCCTTGAGCTGCTCGATCGCGGCCTTGGTCACCAGCACCTTCTTGTAGAAGACCAGCGACAGCGGATCGGCGTAGCGCGGCTCGACGACCAGCACATTGGCCAGGTTGCGCGAAGCCAGGATCAGGTTGTCGTCGACCTGGTCGGCGATGACCATCACCGAGTCCAGGCCCATGGCCTTGAACTTCTGGGCCAGCAGCTTGGTCTTGGGCGCCTCGACGGTCAGCGAATCGACCACCGCCAGGCGGCCGTCACGGGCCAGCTGCGACAGGATCGCGGCCATGCCGGCGCGGTACATCTTCTTGTTGACCTTGTGCGAGAAGTTCTCGTCAGGCGTGTTCGGGAAGATGCGACCGCCCCCGCGCCACAGCGGCGACGAGGTCATGCCGGCGCGAGCGCGGCCGGTGCCCTTCTGGCGGAACGGCTTCTTGGTCGAGTGGTGGACTTCGGCGCGGGTCAGCTGCTTGCGGGTGCCTTGACGCGCATTGGCCTGGTAGGCCACGACGATCTGGTGCACCAGCGCTTCGTTGTAGTCGCGTGCGAACACGGTGTCAGGCGCATCCACCTTGGCGGTGGCCTGACCTTGTTCGTTCAGGAGCTCGAGTTGCATGGCTTAGGCTCCCTTCTTGACCTTGGCCTTGACGGCGGGGCGCACGACCACGTGGCCGTTCTTGGCGCCCGGCACCGCGCCGCGCACCAGCAGCAGCTGGCGGGCTTCGTCGATGCGGATCACGTCGAGGTTCTGGGTGGTGACGGTCTCGTCGCCCATGTGGCCGGTCATCTTCTTGCCCGGGAACACGCGGCCCGGATCCTGCGCCATCGAGATCGAGCCGGGCACGTTGTGCGAACGGCTGTTGCCGTGCGACGCGCGCTGCGAGCTGAAGTTGTGGCGCTTGATGGTGCCGGCGTAGCCCTTGCCGATCGAGGTGCCCTGCACGTCGACCTTCTGGCCCGCGGCAAAGAGCGTGACGGGGACGGTCGCACCAGCCTGGTACTGGCCGGCGACGTCGGCGTCGACGCGGAATTCCTTCAGGATTTCGCCGGCTTCGACGCCCGCCTTGGCGAGGTGGCCAGCTTCGGGCTTGGACACGCGCGATGCTTTGCGCGTACCGAACACCACCTGGACGGCGCTGTAGCCGTCGGTCTCAACGGTCTTGACCTGGGTCACGCGGTTGTTGGACACATCGAGCACGGTCACGGGAACGGCGTCGCCGTCGTCCGTGAACACGCGCATCATGCCCACCTTGCGGCCCAGCAATCCGAGGCGATTGCTAAGACTCATGGTTTTCTCCGCCCTCATGGGGAGGGCCGGTTTACACGACCCGACATCGATTGGCCGGGCTGACGAATGGAAAGCCGGGCAACGAGATCGTCACCCGGCTTCCAGGAAAGCTCGCGAGTATAGCAGGTGCGGGATATCCCGCAACCGCCGCCCACGCGGCGCTGCTTTGCTTACTGCAGCTTGATCTCGACGTCCACGCCGGCCGGCAGGTCCAGCTTCATCAGCGCGTCGACGGTCTTGTCGGTGGGGTCGACGATGTCCATCAGGCGCTGGTGCGTGCGGATCTCGAACTGGTCGCGCGAGGTCTTGTTGACGTGCGGCGAACGCAGGATGTCGAAACGCTGCATGCGGGTCGGCAGGGGCACGGGGCCCTTGACGATCGCGCCGGTGCGCTTGGCGGTGTCGACGATCTCCAGCGCGGACTGGTCGATCAGCTTGTAGTCGAAGGCCTTCAGGCGAATGCGGATCTTTTGCTTTTGCATGATGCAGCCCGCCCTTACGCGATGATCTTGGCCACGACGCCGGCGCCGACGGTGCGGCCGCCTTCACGGATGGCGAAGCGCAGGCCTTCTTCCATCGCGATCGGGGCGATCAGCTTGACGGTGATGCTGACGTTGTCGCCGGGCATGACCATT
>Ga0075370_10000072_pt1 | contig 31056 bp, 33 predicted proteins | sample EndMethybrTD3035_FD_71398 | JGI IMG/M metagenome (GOLD analysis project Ga0075370, IMG submission 71398) | Populus endosphere microbial communities from Tennessee, USA - Endosphere MetaG P. TD hybrid TD303-5 | ecosystem: Host-associated > Plants > Roots > Endosphere | place: USA: Tennessee... | reverse complement strand
GCGGACCAGAGGTCCTTGAGTTCGTCGACATACAGGTCGGACAGGTTCGAGATCTGAGACATGAGTACTCCATACGGTTGCGTGCAGCGCGAGGCTGCGAGAGGCCCGCGGGCCTCTCGCGAGATTGCTTGCTGGTCACCCCAAGGCGCGTTCAGGGGCGGTAGACGTCCTGAGCGCGATGCGTCGTCCAGTTCTTCTGGAGATAGTCCGCGTCGTCGTCGTTGCGCGGCCGAACGCCGACCAGGATGCCGCCCTTCTTGATGCCTTCCTCGTAGCGCTTCACACGCTCCTCAGGCATGTTCCATCCGACAAGCGCGCCCACGAGGCCGCCGGTCGCGGCGCCTGCCCCAGCGCCTGCGATGGCTGCGGCCAGCGGCCCGGCGATCACGAGGCCAAGCCCCGGAATGACCAGCGTGGTCCCGACCGCCGCCACAGCCGCGGCGATGGCGCCAACCGTGCCGCCGATGGCACCGCCGACGCCGGCGCCTTCTGCCGCCTTGTTGCCGAGTTCAGTCTCGGTTCCCGCTTGCACGAAGTGGGTCTTGCGCGTGTCTTCCGACATCGCGACGTTGACGTCGTCCTTGGTGTATCCACGCTCGGTGAGCGCGTCGTAGCCCTTCTCCGCACTGTCGCGGTCGGGGAAAAGTCCAGTCATGAGAGGACGTTCTGAAGCCATGTAGATCTCCTGTGAGGGTGCGATGGTCGAGTGCCGCTTGCGGCGTCTCGCGGTGCCACAACGTGGTCCGTGGATGGTGCTCACTGCGCTGCACGCAGCGAGCGGGACATCACCGCGTATTGGTTACGACTGCGTCCTACAGGGCACCTTTTCCGGCGGCTGCGAGGCTTGGGCGATCCGAGAATGGCTCACACGAGGAGAACCCATGCTCAAGCCCGCTTCCATTCGCCGCTATCTGGTCGCACTGTCGGCGACGTTCGCGGGTGCCTGGGCCATGGACCTGACTGGTTCGATGATCCCTTTGGCACTGGGTGCGTCGTTCACGCTGATCTGCACGGCCTCGCTGGTCAGGGAGACCCTGACTCGAGGTCGAAGGCGCTGAGCGGACGCGTTGGCCATCGGGCCCTCGGCGGGCTCGCTTGGCACCGCATGCACTCGTGCCACGCGATGACGATCACTGGCTGTCGATGCGTCCGTAGACGCCGTGCGTCTCGTCGGCGGGCCCGGCCGTGTAGAACAAGGTGTTCACCGGCTGGCCGTTGATGCCGTTGCCGAACGCGATGCCCCACAGGCCATCCACCGCAATCGGAGTGCCGGCGGGCGTAGACAAGGTGCCGAGTGAGGCTCCGCTCGCTGGGTCATAGGCATTGATGCGCCCGTCGCCGAAGTTCGCCACCAGCAGCGCGTTGCTGAACGCGCCGAAGTTGGCCGGCGCCATCGCGATGCCCCAGGGCGCGTTCAGTTTGCCGCCGGCCGTGATCAGGCGTTTGACGAGGTTGCCCGAGAAGTCGAAGGTGTTGACGATGCCCAGGCCGGCGCCGGCCACTTCGTCTTCCTGCGCGGCGTCTTGCTTCGCGTATGCCACGTAGACGAGGCTGCCGATGACCTGGATGCCGAACGGCGCATAGCCGGCCGGCAGCGTGGTGTCGACGAACCCGCCGGGCACCGTGATCGGCGCGAAGGTTCCATCGAACACGTCGACCGCGCCGTTGTGGAAGTCTGCCGCGAACAAGCGGCCCGCTCCTGCCTGGCTGCCGATCGCAAGGCCCTTGTAGATCTTGCCGGAGGCCGCTCCGTCGAACACGGTGATCGCATTCGTCAGGTTCACGTTCGGTGACCAACCCGCGATCGTCCCGACCTCGCCCGCAAAGATGAACGGACTCGCGCCGCTCACGCCACCTTGCGACACCTGGAACTCCTGGCCCGCATTGAAGACGATGCCGGTCGGCTTGGCCGGGCCGGCCGTGCCTGCCGGGATGGCCACCACGAGCGATTGCGCCACACCGCTGCCGTCGTACAGGGTTGAGGTCGAGCTCGCGTTGTCGCAGACCCAGACGAAGCCCTGTGGGTTGAAGGCAATTCCCCACGGATTGACGAGGTGCGCATCGGTGTGCGCGCCGCTGTACGGATTGCCCGAAGCATTGACGTCGGTGACGAGGCTCGTCGCGACGTAGCCGCTGCCCATCACGGGAGCGTCGCTGCCGCCGCCGCATGCGGCCAGCGTCATGAGGCCCGCGCAGAGCGATCTGCACAGCACCTCGCGATGTGATGCGAACTTCATGGTCATCTCCTGATCGCTTGCTGCGTCACGAACTGCGCACGCACGATGCGTGGCCTTCACCGCCGTGTATGCCGGTGCGTGCGCGATCGGTTCAGATCAGAACGAAAGCAGCGCGCTGAGCTGCCAGGTGCTTCGACGGCCCGCGTATACCGCGGGATACGGCCCGCCACGAGAGGCTTCGACCCACGCGAGCTGAACGTCGAACGCGCCCGCGCTCGCGCCGAGCCCGAGGCGCATGTCGAACCGCGTGCGCTTGTCGTCAGCCCACGGGCTGGCCAGCACGGCGAGCGCACCCGCGTGGCCGAACAGTCGAAAGGTCTCGTTCAATGGCCAATGCACGTTCGCATCGAGATAGGCACTTCGAACGCCGCGGCCGAAGTAGTCGGGTGCGAAGTGAACGCGCAGTGCCCAACGCTCCATGAGGAGGCCCACGTACGCCTCGAGGTAGTCGTAGCTCGCGTCACCGGTGAAGTGCGAGAAGCTTGCGCCGAACTCGATGCTGCCCACGTCACGCAGCCGCGTGACGTAGCCTGCGTAGCCGACGAGCTGCGAGTAGCGATCGTCGCGCGCGAGCTCGACGCGCGTGGCAGACGCACCCGCATACGCACCCGAGACGAAGTCGTGGTTCAGCGTGAGGCGCCATGCCGGCTTGGAGTCGCTGAGCGAAACGCCGCGAAAACGGTAGTCCGACTCGACGCCCAACGTGGCGCCGAGTTGTGCCTGCGCCGCACCGAACGACATCAGCACCACTGCCAGGGCGCTTCGAGTCGTCCTGCGCATGGCCGGTCCCGGCCTCAATGACGGGCGATCGAATCAGCTGATCCGGTGGCGCCGGCAGCTGCGGCCTGCTCGCAATCGCAGACACAGCGCTGTGCCGCGCGCTCGATCGAAGCGCAGGCATCGACGCGGCGATCACCGCGCACTGCGATGACGTCGGACACGCCGGCGGCAGCGCCAGGGGTGCGTGCGCGCAGTTCGAGTATCAGCGCGAGCAGCCCGCTCACATGCGCTGCCGCGTACGAGCTTCCTGTCACCGTGGCCCAACGTGAGCCCGGCAAGGTGGTCGGCACGTCGGTGCCCGGCGCGATCACGGCCGTCGGGAGAGCGGGGCCATCGTCCGCAACGGCAATCACGTTCGCGAGGCCAGCCGGGAACCCGCCGCGCGCCTGCAGCCGATCGGCCGCCGCGACGACCAGCGCGCCGCGCGCCTGGGCTGACTCGATCAGGCGCTGCACGAGCTTGTCCGCCGGGCCGCCCAAGCTGAGATTGACGATCTGGGCGCCGCTCTCGATCGCCTTGTGCAATGCGAGCGCGAGCGTCAGGCTCGTGCACAGCGTGTCGGCCGCACTCGACTGCCAGCATCCGCGCAACGCGAGCAGCTCGGCCTGCGGCGCCACGCCGACGATGCCCACGCGGTTGTCGGCGCGGGCGGCGACGATGCCGGCGACGGCCGTTCCGTGCAGCTCCGCCGCGTCGGGGTGGGCCGCCACGAAGTTTCCGCTCAGCGCAACCTGGCCGGCGAGATCGGGGTGGTCACGCTGTACGCCGCTGTCGATCACCGCCACACGCACGCCGCGTCCGGTCGCCGCCGCGTGAAGCTGGTCAAGCCGCCATTCGCGTGCGGCCGGCTGCAGCGCGAACAGCGCATCGTCGTGGGCCACTCGGCCTTGCGGCTTGAAAACGTTCATCGGCTGCGCCCAGGCCACGCGTGGCTCGCGGCTGAGCCGCTCGGCAACCTCGTCGGAGCGCTGCGGTGCCGGCACGTCGAGCACATAGCAGTCGACGCCGAGTGCGGGCAGCGGCCAGTCCGTCACCAGGCGCAGCCCGTGGCTGCGCGCCAGTGCGTCGACGGTACGCCGCCGTGCCGAGCGAGACGCCGGGTCGGCGTAGCCGCCGGCATAGTTGCCGTCGGGTCGGTAGTGCGGCGCAGGCATCTCGAGCAGCACGAGCACCCGCTGCGTGTCGTCTGCCTCGGCCGCCAGCACGGCAGGTGCGGCGAGCAGGATCACGACCACCAGCGCAACCACCGCGGCGAGCAGCTTGGCCAGGCGCACCGTCGTCATCGCGTGGCCTCCGATTCGAGCGACTCGATCCGCAACACGCCGGGCTGCCCCCGCAGCCTCGACAGCGTGGCCTGGTCGGTGGTCCGCAGGCGCAGCAGATAGGCATCGGTGACGGTCGGGCCGCCGACAAGCTGTGCATCGCCTGCGCGCAGCGCGGCGCGAATCTGCGCCTCGGTCGCATCTGCACGGAAGGCGGCGATCGCGTTCGCTGCTGCGCCGGTGGGTCCGCCATTGAGACCGCGGTACGGTTCGACCCGCGGCGACAGCACCTGCCACGCGCCCGCCAGGACGAACATCACCAGCACAGCCGCCTGGGCGGCGAACGCGAACGTCCAGGCGCGTGGTAGCGGCTGCCTCTGCGTCGACCTCGAAGAAGCGCTGTCAGCCTCGAGCTGCCGCCGCAACGCTGCCCATCGGCCATCGACGGGGGGCAGCTCGGGCGGCGCCAGGTCGACCGATGTCTGGCGCAGGCGCGCCTGCCAGGCGAGGTCGGCCTGACAGCGCGGGCACTCGGCAACGTGCGCCTCGACGCGCGCGGTGTCATCCGCGCCGAGCATCGCCTTGCCGTGCCAGGGCAGCAGCAGTTGCACGGCCTGATGTTCGGCGCCGTCGATCGGCAGCACGTCGGCCTTCACAGCCAATCTCCCAGTCCGCCGCTCAGCAGCGCGCGCAGCCGACGCCGTGCGTGGAACATGCGCGTCTTCACGGTGTCGACCGGGCACGACATGATCTGCGCGATCTCCGCGTACGGCAGGTCATGGAAGTACGTCAGCACCAGCACGCTGCGCTGCTCGCTCGACAGCATGTCGAGTGCGCGCATCAGCGCGGCCCGGGTTTCAGTGTCGCTGCGGCGCTGTTCGGGGCCGGGCTGCTCGGCCACCAGCTCGTCCGCCGGGTCGGCCAGCGGCTCGTCGTGGCGGTGCAGCGCCTTCAGCGCGGTGCGATAGGCGATCGCGAAGATCCAGGTCGAGACCTTGCTCTCGTGGTTGTAGGTGGCGGCACGGTTCCAGACGACCAGCATGGTGTCGTTCAGGACTTCCTCGACGATCGCGCGGTGCGCGACCATCAAGCCGAGGAATCGCGCCAGGCGCGGGTCGTAGATGCGGTACAGCGTTTCGAACGCTGCCAGGTCGCGTGCGACGACGCGCGCCATCAACGCGATGTCCAGCGTATCGCCATGCTCGGCGGACACACCGGTTCCGCTTTCCGCAACGGGCCTGCGCCGACCGGCAACGAATCGAAACATGCACTCTCTCCGGACTCATCCGGAGGTTAATGCCGCCGCGCTGAAAAAGGTTCAATCCCGCGTCGAAAACGCCTAGAGGTCCAGTTCCGACAAGCCCGGGTGATCGTCGGGCCGGCGCCCGAGCGGCCAGCGGAACAGGCGCGCCGCCTCGGCGATCGGCAGGTCGTTGATGCTCGCGTAGCGACGCCGCATCAGGCCCTCGGCCGTGAACTCCCAGTTCTCGTTGCCGTAGCTGCGAAACCATTGGCCCGAGTCGTCGTGCCACTCGTAGGCAAAACGCACGGCGATGCGGTTGCCGTCGAAGGCCCACAGCTCCTTGATGAGACGGTAGTCGAGTTCCTTCGCCCACTTGCGCTGCAGGAACAGGCGCACTTGCTCGCGGCCGACCGGAAACTCTGCGCGGTTGCGCCAGCGCGTGTCGTCGGTGTAGACAAGCACCACGCGATCGGGGTCTCGCGTGTTCCACGCGTCCTCGGCCATGCGCACTTTCTGCTTGGCCGTCTCGAGAGTGAACGGCGGCAGCGGCGGTCTGGTGTCCATCAGTAGGTCTTGTAGGGGAGGAACTTGCCGCTCATCGTAATGGACACCCGGTCACCCTTCGGGTCGTGTTCCCTCTGCAGGTCCATCTTGAAGTCGATCGCCGACATGATGCCGTCGCCGAACTCCTCGTGGATCAGCTCCTTGAAGGTCGTGCCGTAGACACTCACGAGTTCGTAGAAGCGGTAGATCAGCGGGTCGGTGGGCACGCTCGTGAGCAGCGACCCCTTGTAGGGCACGACCGTCAGCCATCGCTGTTCTTCGGGCGTGAGGCCGAAGATCTCGCCGACGATGCCGGCCTGCTCGGCGCTCAGCGTCATCTGCCCGAGGCAGGCGGCGGTCACCCACTCCTTGCTCAGGCCGATCTTGGCGGCAACGTCGGACCATTTCAGGCCCTTGGCCACCTTGGTGGCGACGATCTTCTCGGTGACGTCCAGACGGCTCATGCGACTCTCCTCGAGGCAGGTTGGCATGCGCTGCGCCGCTTGCAAGCAGCATGCCGGGCTCGCGGGCCCCTGGCATCATCGGGACACCATGACCGATACACGCACCGATGCACGCGAGACACCCTTCGATTTCGGCGCCTACCGGCGCCGCATCCAATTCGACGGACCCGCCACGCCAACACTCGATACGCTGACGCACCTCATCGAGCGGCATGCCGCGACCCTCCCGTTCGAGAACATCGACGTGCTGGGCGGGCGCGTGCCGTCTCTCGAGTTGGCCTCGCTTCAGGCAAAGCTCGTGCAAGGCCGGCGCGGAGGCTATTGCTTCGAACAGAACGGCTTGTTTCTCGCCGCCCTGAAGGAGGTCGGGTTCGTGGTCGCCGGCCTCGAAGCGCGGGTGCGCGCGGGCGTGCCGGCCGATGTCGTCACCGCGCGCACGCACATGGCGCTGCGGGTGACGCTGCAGGGCGAGGACTATCTCGCGGACGTCGGTTTCGGCGGCTTCGCGCCCACCGCACCGTTGAAGTTGAGTGAGCGCGGCGATCAGCACGACCCCATCGGCACCTATCGGTTCGTCGACGTGAAGAGCGACCTCCTGCTGCAGTGCCAGACCCACGACGGTTGGACGGACTGCTATCAAATCGGCCCCGGCGAGCCGCAGCAGATCGACTACGAGATGGGCAACTGGTTCGTCGCCACGCATCACAAGGCCATGCTGCGCCACAACCTGCTCGTGGCGCGCTCCACGCCTGCCGGCCGCCTGACACTGTTCAACGGCAAGCTGTCGCTGCGCAACGGCGCGGCGGCGCCTCCTGAAGAGAGCTCGCTGGCAGCACGCGCCGAGTTCGCCGACGTGTTGCGCGACGCCTTCGGCCTGCAGATCGACGACGCCGATCTCGACGCCGTGATGGCGGTGCTCGAGCGCCAGTAGCCTGCGGCGCGCCTGCCGCGGCGCGCGTCGCCGCTATCGCTTCAGGAAGTCGAGAACGAGCACCGCCGTCGCCTTCGGGTTCTCTTCCATGATCCAGTGGCCGGAATCCGGGACGACGCCCTCGGTCACGTCGTCGCCGGCGGCGCGCATGACGGTCGCCATCATCGGCCCGAACGACTTCTGCCCGCCGAGCGCGAGGATGGGCAGCTTGAGCCGGCCGCGTGCGAGGAATTCGCGGTTGTCGATGGCGTCCTGGTCGAACGCCGCGAACTGCGCAAAGCCGGAGTGCATCGCGCCCGGAAGGGCGTAGAGCTTCGCGTAGTGCTGGCGTGCCGCTTCGGTGAAGCGCTCGGGCGATGCGGAGAACTCGTTCCAGAAGCGGTCGAGGTAGATCCGCTCTCGCCCGGCGACGAGCCGCTCCATGTCGGGCCCCCCGAAGCGGAAGTGCCACAGCAGCGGGTTCTTCAGGATCTCTTCCCACGGCCCGACGCCGGGCACCGGCGCGTCGATGAGCACCAGGCGCCGAATGCGCTGCGGGTACTGCGCCGCGAACTGGAACGCGACCATGTTGCCGATGTCGTGCGCAACGACGTCGGCGCTCTGCACGCCGAGCGCCGTCATGACGCCGCTCACGTCGCCGGCTTGAGTCTTCTTGTCGAAGCCGCCGCTGGGCTTGGCGGAGAGACCCAGGCCACGCAGGTCGGGAACGATCACCGTGTGGTCGCGTGCCAGCTCGACCGCCAGCGGCACCCACATGTCGCCGGTTTCACCATAGCCGTGCAGCAGCACGACGGCCGGCCCGGTGCCGGCAGAGCGGACGTGCAGGGTCGTGCCGTTCGCGGCGACGTCGCGCAGCGTGAAGCTGGACGGGTACGTGAGCGTCTGCGCAGACGACGGCGCGATGAGCGACATCGACGCGAGCCCGGCGAGAACAAGAGACAAGAAGCTTCGCATCGGATTCTCCGAATGTTCAGTTGTGCACGGAGTGTCGGTCGGTCATCACGATCCCACTAGCCGGAATCGGACGAAATCTTCTTCAACTCGCGGTTTAAGATGAGCCATGGCCCACCTACAGCACCTCGTGTCCTTCGTGCAGACCGCCGAGCACGGCAGCTTCTCCGCTGCGGCGCGCGTGCTGGGCCTGACGCCGGCCGGCGTGAGCAAGAACGTGGCAAGCCTCGAGGCCGACCTCGGCACGCGTCTCTTTCAGCGCAGCACGCGAAGGCTCACCCTGACCGAAGACGGCGAGCGCTTCCTCCAGCGCGTGCACGATCCGCTGGCGTCGCTGCAGACAGCCCTGGCCACCTCGCGGGATCGCGACGACACGCCGGCCGGCACCTTGAAGGTCAGCATGGGCCAGGCCCTAGGCCGCCAATTCCTCGTCCCTCTGCTGGAAGAATTCCTGAGCCGCTATCCAGCCGTGCTGCCGGATTGGCACTTCGACAACCGCCGGGTCGACATCGTGGGCGAAGGGTTCGATGCCGCCATCGGAGGCGGCTTCGGCCTGACGGGCGGCCTGGTCGCGCGCGAGCTGGCGCCGGTGCACATCGTCGCCGTCGCCTCGCCGGCCTACCTTGCCGGGCGCGCGCTGCCGCACAAGCCGGACGATCTGGCGTCGTTCGACGGGATCATGCGGCGCTCCTCGCCCACCGGCCGGGTACGCCCCTGGACGCTGCGATCGCGCCGTGCGGCCGAGCAGCCGGTGCCATGCCGTCAGCGCCTCATCTTCAGCGACCCAGAGGCGATCGCCCAGGCGGCGCGCATGGGGCTGGGCGTCGCGTTGCTGCCGATGATCTTCGCCTTCGCGCACATCAGGAGCGGCGAGCTGGTCCGTCTTCTTCCGGGCTGGTACAGCGACGCCGGCCCGCTGTCTCTCTACTATCCGAGCAGCAAGATGCTGCCGGCAAAGACGCGCGTCTTCATCGACTTCGTCGTCGAGCGCTTTCGGTCGGCGGGCTTCGCCCAGCTGGTCGACGGCCGGTGACTCGACGGCCGCGGCGCATCACTCGGAGCAGTTGTCGCCGGCGGACGGAGCCGACGTCACGCCGACCATGGAGAACATGTGATCGAGGCCTTCGAGAAAGGTCTGGACGAGCAGCGCGTGATAGTGCGAATACGCCTCCTTGGTGACGTAGTCGTCGGCGGACCGGACGATGTTGAACGTGAGCACGCTGGCAAGAAGCTGCGGCTTGAACCATGCCTTGGCAACCCACTGCTCGGCCACGCAGGTGTAGTGCTCGCCGTCTTCGGCGAATCCCCACGCGCTCACGCTTTTTTCACCGCGCCGCACCGCCGCCTCGAAGGCCTTCAACAAGGCCCGCGGGTTCGAAGTCGAGAAGTGGACTGCCATCTTGACTACCCTGCGCACATGACCGAAGGCGCGGACGGTACGACATTGCAAGCGCGCTCCCCATAGTCAACTCTTACAGGTTCTTGATCGGGGTCAATGCGTGGGGCGTTCGGCGCACCGCCGTGGAGCACCCGAAAAGCGTGCGCTATCGGCTGCTCTTTCGCCGATCGGCCGAGCTGGCCGGTTCCTAGACTGCAGGTTCGATGAGCACCGACTTCCTGATCCACCTGACCGGCATGTCCGCGCTGGTCCTCAACGTGCTCGCCATCGTCAGGACCTGCGAGCGCCGCCTGAGGCTGCAGTCCGGCGCCGCCGGGCTCGTCTGGGCGCTCAACAACCTGCTGCTCGACGCGCATTCGGCTGCTGCGCTGAGCCTGGTCAGTGCCGGTCGCACCGCTTCGTCGGCAGCCACGCTGCAGAGCGGCGTGACGCGGCGGCGCCTCGCGTTCGCGGGTTTCGCGGCCCTGACCATGCTGGTCGCAGGGCTCACCTGGCAAGGCTGGCTATCCCTGTTCCTCGTGGTGGCGTCACTGCTGTCGACCTACTCGATGTTCTACATGCGTGGCGCGCCGCTGCGCTGGGTGATGCTGCTCGTCTCGATGCTGTGGATGGTCAACGCCTGGACGTATGGTTCGTGGGAGCAGGTCGCCGCCAATGCAGCGACTGGCGCCGCCGCGCTCTATGCGGCGTGGCGCACTGCCCGCACGCAAGCCCGCTGAACGCCGCTCCCCGGCCGCCGGCTTCGCCGGTCCCCGGGCAACTTCCGGCTGCGTTGCAACGTCTCGGCGCGTGGCGTTACCAATGCACTCCACACACGATCTATGGAGGAGCGGATGGAGCTCGGCAACACTCACAAGGCCACGCGCAAGCACGACCTGTGGTCGCAAGCCGATTCGGCGGACGTCTCACATCTGCTTCCGCAGACCCTGCGGATCGAGGCCAGGCGCGCAGGCGTCCCGTCCGGTCTGTTGAACGAGCTGGCCCGTCACGTTGACGGCCTGAGGTGGCTGGACGATCAGGGCGTTCAATGGGATCGCGCGTTCTTCACGGACGCCATGTCGGCACACGCCGGCGCCGGGATCGGAGAGTTCATCGTCGAGCGCATAGCCGGCCGCATCGATCAACTCTTCGGGGAGCTGTACCACCAGAAGGCAAGCATCGGCGATGCCGACGCGCGGCGGTTCGTCGCCCGCATGCTGATAGGCAAGGATGGCCGGCTCAACCTGAGTTGCATGAGGCCGCTCTCGAACACCGTCGTGTGGTGCGAAACGAATATCGGCAGCCTGCTGAACGTGATGCGCTTGCGGTTGAAGCAGTTCGACGACAACCCCAAGCTCGTCGCGCTGTTCAACTCGATCGGCCGTCACGACGATGGGTCGACGAAAATTCATCCCCACGCCCAGATCCTGATGCAAGCCGATCTGGAAGAGCCCGGCGGCCTGACGCTTTCGCCACAGGAGATCGGTCTGATCACGCTGAGGGCCTGCATTTGGCCGGAGCGCCAAGGCGAAGTCGGCATATGCGCGATCCTGGGTCCGCAGTCGACCGTGTACCTCAACGATTTCGAGTTGGTTCTGACGGAGCTGAAGTCGCTCGTCGAAGATGGCGCGCTGCACATGGTGTTCGGCGAGCCGTTGAACTTGGAGATTCTGTGCGCGTGCCAGCTCTCCAAGGCCGACCTCCGAGCGGTCACGATCGACGCGGGCACCGCCGTCGCCGATCCGACGAAGCATGCCGAGCAATTGCTCGAAAGGATGCCGAGCCTTCGCCGCGCATTCGACTTCATGCATGGGAAGCCGCTGGATCCGAAGACGCACAACACCATCATGAAGGACGCGCTGAGCACGCTTGCGGCGGACAAGGCGTCACGAAAGGAGCCCGGTACTGCGCTGAGCGCCAGCTTGTGGGACATCTGCCTGGCCGCCCTGGCGAACCCGAACGACGTCTCGCTGACCCAGCTGAAGGAGTTGATGAGTCGCCCGTTGACTTCATCGCACCCGATCGTGCCGCAACTTCGAAAGGATGTCGAAAAGGCGCGACTGGCGCTGATCTCGTCGACTCACTCCATCTTGTCCAAAGCGTGGTTCGAGGTCCTTGCGCAAGCAACCAGCCGGCGAGCACGGCAGTCGCTGTGCGATGCCATCGTCGCCGAGTTGTTTCCCACGTGGATCGTTCAAGAGTGGCCAGGTGGATCGAAAGCCAAGGCGGACTTCGCAGCGCTGCTGATGCAAAAGTGCCAACTGCTCGCGCATGAAGAAGTCGACGGGTTCAGGCTCTTCGTGCGCACCGCGACCATGGGAGAGCTCGGCTCGCGGGTAACGTCTGCCGATCAGTTCTCGGATTGCATGGCCAGCCTGATCGACGAGTGGGCCGCGCAGGTTCTCCAGACCGCAGACGGTTCCTCGGGAGAAACAAGAGCGAAAGCCGTGCGAGAGATTCTGGAGTTGTGCCGAGATTCGCGCTTCGCAACCAGGGTGAACGGGCGCCTCCCTTCCGACAGGTTTCGAACACCCTGGCTCACCTTGTCCGGAACCGTTTCGACACGCCACAGCACGATCGACGGCGTTCGTCACCTGGCGGCCAAGCCGCGAAAGGAAGTGCTGATCAAGCACACGTTTGACTTGATCGAGCATGTGCTGGCGGACACGGCATCAAGACGCAACGAGCTGGCCAGTCTGTCGGACGTCGAGAAGTGCAGCGCGAGGCTGGACCTTTCCGCGCGCGGGCATCGGTTCGCGGTTCTCTACGCGCAACCTTGCTGGGAGCACCTGCAGGCCTCCGGGATGAAAGCGGATGACTGGCTCAACGAGCACCTGTCCGAGCCCGGCCGCCTCTGGGCCCAGCAGCCCTGGGACCCCAGCGAACGTGCGAGCGCCTGGGCCGCCCTGAGCAAAGTGGTGCCGAACTACGACGTCGAAGTCGATCGCAAGTTCATCGCCGACAACGGAGGCAACGCGTCCCCCGAAAAGTTCATCAAGGCCGTTCAGAGCCTCATTGGCAGGAAGGGCACGAAGGGCGAGGCGAAGAATCTGGTGGAGACGCTCAGCCTGGCCATTGCTTGCATACGTGGAGCCCAGCTCTTCGTCGTCGCGGATCTGAACTACGACGGCGCCGACAGCCTGCTATGCGTCTATTACGACCCTTGCCGCAACTCATGCCGTTACGTCAGGTCATCGGACCACCTCGATCCTCCCCTGGAGGGGGATGCGGCGGGCCTGCCCCGCGCTCGCAGCCTTGCGGTCGAGACGCTCGAGTTCTATGGCGACGCGGAAGGCGGCTCCGTCAGCGCCTGGTTCTGGTGACCGATTCAGTCGCGGTGCTTGTTGCCGTGACCGTTGCCATGGCCATGGCCGTGACCACGATCATCATGTCTGCCTTGATGCTTGTCCCAACCGCGATGACGGCCGCGCTCCCAGCCCGGGTGCTCATGCTCGTAGCGTTCGCGCACCCAGGTGTCACGCACGAAGTACACCGGCTGGCCGCAAGCTGCGTAGCGGCCGCAGTAGCGGCGCCAGTCGCGCTGGTGCGCATCGGGAACGTACAGATAGATCGGGCGGCGCGGAACCGCGACCGGCGGCGGCGCAATCAGCACAGGCTGCGGAAGGATGAGCGCCGGCGGCGGCACGTCGCCGATATTGATGCGGCCATAGACGCCAGGTTGGTTGATGCCGATCGAAACGCCGACGCTGGGTTGCGCAAACGCCGGAACCATTGCACAGACAGCCAGTGCGCCGAGCAGGATCTTCTTCATTGTCTTTCTCCTCTGAGTTTCGAGAACCGGATGCGGCCCCCCTGGGAACTACAACGCAGTGTCGCCCGAGCTGGCCGACAGAGGGTGCAGCGAGTCAACGTGACCGCGCCTTGTTACCGAAGCCTAGTGCTTCACAGCAACGCCCGAAGCACACGCTCGACGAACCAGACAACTCCTACACGCTGCCAGGGTCAGCGCCGACGCACGCGAGGTCGAGGCGCTGTTTAATCACAACGAGCACGGAGGTTGGAGGACGTCATGACAATGCTTCAGGGTATCGCCGAAAGTCTGCGTGCCATGACGTTGCTGCATTTGCTCCTCGCCTTCCTCGCATGCATGGGCTACCTGGTCGCCGAAGGTCAACTGGCCCCGGTGCGCATGCGCCTGTATGGCGGTCTCGTCGCGGCGGCGAGTGCCATCTGGTTCGTGATCGACTCGCCGCAATGGACTGCCGGTGCGATGCTGGTGGCACTCGCGGTCGGCATCGTCGGACTGTTCACCGCTCTCGTGTGGCTGCTGAGCGCAGCGCTGGGCCTGCGGCACGCAGTGAGCGTTGCCGCCGCGCAGCCCGCAACCGAAACGGTTGGAGCGCCGCTGGATCGGCGCGTGCAAGTGGCGGCGGCCACGCGCCCGGGCGCGCTCACATCGCACTGAGCCTTCTCATTCGTGCGATCTGGCGCACCTTGCGCCGACAACTTGCAAGCATTTGCAACGAGCGGCATGAGCCCGCTCAATCACGCATTACCTTCGCCGATCACCAAACGATGAACCACCGCACGCCGAGATGAAGCCTGACCTGGCCAGGATGCTGGCGAACATTCCGCTGTTCGGCGCGTTGCGCCGCAAGCCTTCGGCACACGCGAGTGCGGCCGATGGGCCGGTCCCGATCGAAGAGATCGGCTGGAATGAGTTCGAACAGCTCGTGCTCGAAGGATTCACGCGCCGCGGCTATCACGCCACGGGCAACTCACGTGGCGCGGCGAGCGGCGGCGATCTGCTGTTGCGGCGAGACCGCGAGACCTATCTCGTCTACTGCAAGACCTGGCAGAGCAAGAAGGTTGGGCTGAGTTCGGTCAAGGCGCTGCATCAGGCGATGCAGGCGCGCGGCGCGAACGGCGGCTTCCTGCTGAGCTTCGGTCGCGTCGGGCGCGATGCTGCGCGCTATGCCAGCGGCGAGAAGATGCAACTGCTCGACGGGCCGGCACTGAAGGCGTTGATCGAGCCGGTACGCCAGACGCGGCGCACCGCCACGGCGGTGGCCGCTGCGGCCGAACCCGCGCCGGTCAACCGCGCGGTTCCCGAGTCGCCCGAGTGCCCGTTGTGCGGCAAGGGAATGCGACTGCGCACCGCGAAGCGCGGCAGCCATGCCGGCCACGGCTTCTGGGGCTGCCTCGACCACCCGCACTGCAAGGGACTGCGCGCACTCGCCTGAGCGCGCCGGGCAAGCCTACTTCTCGGCCTGCGCCTTCAGGTTGGCAAGGCCGACGGCGAAGTCATCGCCGATCATCTTGTCCATGTCGAAGAACACGCCCATCAGCTTGGTGATGTAGGCGCTCGGGCCGGTCATCGTCCAGCTGACCAGCGTGGTTTCGCCTTTCGGCTCGAAGCCGAAGGTCGCGACGTTGTGGCCCTCGAAGGGCTTGATGAAGTCGAGCTTGATCGCAATCTTCGACACCGGCGTGGACTCCGTGATCTCCATGCGCCCCTGGCCCACGTTCGAGTTGCCGTTCCACTCATAGACCGCGCCCTTGCCGGCCGTGATGCTGCCGAAGGTGCGCGCCATCGCCGGGTCTTTCTTCTCGTACGGTGACCACGCCGCCCATGCCTTGAGGTCGTTCACGTACGGGAATATCTTCTCCGGCGGCGCCTTGATCGCAAGCGTGCGCTCGACTCGCAGCTCGTTGGGCCTGGTTGCCGCGTACGCGAGCAGCCCGCCGATCAGTACGACGATGACGATGGCGATCGTCTTGAACATGTGCATCCTCCCCCATTCATGAAACCGCGCGATTGTGCGCGGCTCACACCCTGGCAGGCAACACCGTTCCAGCACACTCGCCCAGGCCGATGCGCGCAAAGCCCGCCCGCTCGCAGAACGCGCGCAGGATCAGCGTGTCGCCATCGGCAAGGAAGGTTCGCGCTTCGCCGTTGGGCAGCTGCAGCGGTTCCTTGCCGCCCTTTGACAGCTCGAGCAGCGAGCCTCCCTGCCCTTCGCCGGGGCCAGACTGCGTGCCCGTGCCGAGCAGGTCGCCGCTCTGCAGGTTGCACCCGTTGACGGTGTGATGCGCGACGAGCTGCGCAAGCGTCCAGTAGGCATCGCGAAAGTTCGACTGCATCAAGCGCACCGCCGGCTCGCCGCTCTCGCGCATCCGCGCGGTCTGCAGCCAGGTCTCGAGCGTGATGTCGATCGAACCCTCGCTGCGGTTCGTCTCGCTGTCGAGATAAGCCAGCGGCTGCGGGTCTCCGGCCGGGCGCACGAAGGCCGTGCGGTACGGAGCGAGCGCGTCCATCGTCACCACCCACGGCGAGATCGTCGTCGCGAAGTTCTTCGAGAGGAACGGACCCAGCGGCTGGTATTCCCACGCCTGCACGTCGCGCGCCGACCAATCGTTCAGCAGCACGATCCCGAACAGCGCGTCCTCGGCCTTGGCGATGCCGATCGGCGCGCCCTGCGCGTTGCCCACACCGATGAGCGCACCCAGCTCGAGCTCGTGATCGAGCCGCTTGCTCGGACCGAACACCGGCGCATCGCCCTCGCCCTTGGTCTGCCCGAGCGGGCGCGCGAACGACTGCCCGCTGACGCCGATCGACGAGGCGCGGCCGTGGTAGCCGATCGGTACCCACTTGTAGTTCGGCAGCAGTGGCGCGTCCGGGCGGAACATCTTGCCGACCGTCGTTGCGTGGTGGACGCTGGTATAGAAGTCTGTGTAGTCGCCGATCGTGCACGGCAGCGCCATCTCGGCCGCCGCCTGCGGCACGAGGCACAGCTCGAGGAACGGCCCCTGCTCGCTGCCCTCGCGCAGCGCGTGCGACATCGCCGCACGCAGCTCGCGACGCGCCGCCGTCCCGAGCGCCATGAAACGGTTCATGTCGCCGCCTGCGAGTGGCTCCAGCAGGCGGTCGACGTCTGCGCCCCACGGGCACTGAGCCCGCGCGAGCCGCAGGTCGAGCACCTGATCGCCGATGGCGATGCCGATGCGCCAGGGCTCGTCGCTGCCGGCTCTGCGAAAGCGGCCGAGCGGCAGGTTCTGGATCGGGAAGTCGCAGTCGCCCTCGTTGGCCGACGTGACCCAGCTGCGCAGCGCGGCGTCATGGGTCGCGTCGATCACGAGCGTGCTCCCGCCGTGCCGGCAAAACGATCCTGCAGAGCCGACCAGCACTCTGCGTAGCGAACATCGAGTGCGCCGTTCGTCATGGCGAACTCGGTCGGCAGGAAGCGCCAACGGCTCTCGAACATGAAGGCGAGCGTGTTGTCGAGCTTTTGAGGCGCGAGCTCGGAGGTGCTGGCCTTGTCGAAGGCTTCGGCATCGGGGCCGTGCGGCACCATCGAGTTGTGCAGGCTCGCACCGCCGGGCTTGAAGCCCTCCGGCTTCGCGTCGTACTGGCCATGCACCAGGCCCATGAACTCGCTCATCACGTTGCGGTGGTACCAGGGCGGGCGGAAGGTGTCCTCGGCCACGAGCCAGCGCGGCGGGAAGATCACGAAGTCGCAGTTCGCGGTGCCGGGCGTGTCGCTGGGCGACGTCAGCACCGTGAAGATCGACGGATCCGGATGGTCGTAGCTGATCGAGCCGATCGTCATGAAGTGCGCGGTGTCGTACCGATACGGCACGAGGTTGCCATGCCACGCGACGACGTTGAACGGGCTCGCCATCGCATCGGCTCGCCAAAGGCTGCCGCCGAATTTCTTGATCAGCTCGTAGGGCCCGTCGTCGAGTTCGTAAGCCGCGCTCGGCGCCTGGAAGTCACGCGCATTCGCGAGGCCGTTCGAGCCGATCGGCCCGAGCTCCGGCAGATGGAACGGCGCGCCGTAGTTCTCGCACACGTAGGCACGCGCGATGCCGTCGATCAGCGCCACCTTGAACGCCATGCCGCGCGGCAGCACCGCCAGCTGGCCAGGCGCGATGTCGAGCAGGCCGAGCTCGGTCGTGATGCGCAAGCGACCCTGCTGCGCAACGATCAGCATCTCTCCGTCGGCATTGACGAAGGCGCGCCGCGTCATCGAGCGGTTGGCGAGCACGAGGTGCGCGGCCACGCCGGTCTGCGCCTGCTCGTCGCCGTTGACGACCAGCGTTCGCAGGCCGTCGATGAAGTCGAGCGGCTCGGTCTTGGCATCGGGCACCGCGATCGGCGCCCAGCGCATCGGGTCGGGCGGCGCCATCACGCCGCCCTTGGCACCGCTCTTCAGCCACGCGTGAGGCAGCGGCGTGTAGGCGCCGGCCTGCACCGATGGGCGGCGTCTGTACATCCAGGTGCGCAGGTTGCTCGCGCGCGGCGCGGTGAACGCCGTGCCGCTGAGGAGCTCGGCATACAGACCGTGCGCAACTTGCTGCGGGCTGTTGCGGCCGATAGGCAGCGCACCGGCGACAGCCTCGCTCTCGTGCTGGTTGCCGAAGCCGTTGAGGTAGGTGAGAGGCTCGGCGAGCGTCTCGGCTGGTGCATGGGCAGCGTATTTCATCGTCGTGGTTCAGCTTTCGGAATCGGAGTTCGGGCGGATCGTGCGGCGTGCCGCCGCGAGTGCTTCCTGCAGCACGGCGAGTTCGCCGATGTGATTGGCCAGCAGCAGCACCAGCCGCGCGTTGAGTTGCTGGCTCTGCTCGTCGCTCAGGTCCCGGTGGGCATCGATCAACGCCTCGTAGAAGTCGTCGGGTGCGTCGAGGTGGGGCGTGGTGATGAGCATCGTCTTTCTCGTTCGTCAGCCGCCGCGCGCACGCGCGAGCGCCGCACGCACGGCCGTTTCGCTCGGTGCACGCCAGCGCGCGCAGACATGCAGGTCGGGGCGAATGAGGTAGGCGGTTGCGGGACGCCCGTCGTAGCGCGCGGTCGCAAGACCTTCGGCGTCGACGAGCGACGCTGCGTCGATCGCAAGCGTACTCAGCGGCAGCTTCGCGGCCCACGCCGGCGCGGCGCCGAACACCAGCAGCGTGAAGCCGCTGCCGCACGCGCGCAGCAGCCAATGTGGTTCGCCATGCGCAAGCAGCGGCGCATCGGCTGCCACTGCGCCCGGGCACAGCGGCGTGTCGAAGGTGTCGCCGTCGACATCGGGCGTGTTCAACGGCGAATCGGTGAGCGTGGCGGGCACCGAGAGCCGCCCGCTGTTGACGAGACGGCGCGCGAACGGGAACTCGCGCGAGAGGTCGAGCACCGCGTCCCGGAACAGGCGGCTGACCTTGCTCTTGGGCGTGATGAAGTCGGTGCTGCGCGTGCTGTTCAGGATGTTCTCGTCGGCCGCGTGTTCGCGTTCGCGCGCGTAGCTGTCGAGAAGCGCGTCGGCTTCGCGCGCGCTGACCTCGCCGCGCGCGATGGCCGCAAGCTTCCAGGCGAGGTTCTCGGCGTCCTGCACGCCGGAGTTCGCGCCGCGCGCGCCGAAGGGCGAGACGCCGTGCGCGGAATCGCCCGCGAACAGCACGCGCCCGTGGCGAAAGCTCGCCATCCGCATGCACGCGAAGGTGTACACGCTCGCCCAACCGATCGTGAAAGGCGTGGCGCCGGCGCCGATGCTGTCAAGCAGCGCCTGCACGCGCGGCACGATGCGCTCGGGCTTGCGTTCCTCGACCGGGTCGGCATCCCAGCCGAGCTGGAAGTCGACGCGCCACATGTCGTCGGCCTGCTTGTGAAGCAGCACGCTCTGGCGCGGGTGGAACGGCGGATCGAACCAGAAGCGGCGCTCGGCCGGGAAGTCGGGCGCGTGCATCTGCACGTCGGCAATGAGGAAGCGGTCGCGGAAGACGCGGCCCTGGGTTTCGAGGCCGAGCAGCGAGCGCATCGCCGAGCGCGAGCCGTCGCATGCGGCCACGTGGTCGGCGCGCAGCGTGTACGGGCCGTCGGGCGTGTCGATGCGCAGCAGGACCGAATCGGCGCCTTGCTCCACGCCCGTGACGGTGTTGCACCAGCGGATCTCGAGGTTCTCGAGTTCGGCCGCGCGATCGGCGAGCATGCCCTCGACGTAGTACTGCTGCAGGTTGATGAACGCCGGGCGCTCGTGCCCGGCCTCGGGCAGCAGGTCGAAGCCGTACACAGCCTCGCTGCCGAAGTACACGCGGCCGCGGCTCCAAGAGACACCCTTCTCGACCATCGCGTCGGCGCAGCCGAGCCGGTCGAAGATCTCGAGCGTGCGCTTGGCGAAGCAGATCGCGCGCGAGCCGGTCGAGAGCTTGTGGTCGTTGTCGAGCAGCAGCGTGCGGACGCCGCGCTGCGCGAGGTCGATGGCAAGGCTCAGCCCGACAGGGCCTGCACCGACGACGACGACCGGGTGGCGCGCCGGCTCGGCGGCGCGCTGGTCGGGCGATGCGCGGTACTCGAATTCGAGCGACTGATAGTCGCGCTCTGCGACGGCCCGCACGCTGTCAGCCCTCGAGCGATTCCCACATCGCCTTGTCGCGCTCGGCGGTCCAGATGCGCGGGTCCGGGTGCTGCGTTGCCTCGTCGAGCGCGCGCGTCACGTCGAACGGCATGCAGTGATCGAAGATCACCCACTGGCCGTAGGTCGGCTTCAGCGCCGCATGCGCTTCCTTGTAGATCGTGTTCAGGTTCTTGCCGGCGGCTGCGCCGGCCTTCACGTTGGCATACAGCTCGCTGACGAAAGCCTTCGTGCCGGCCAGGCCGTCGCGAACCATCTGGGGCGTGGTGAGCGCGTCGCCTCGGCCCGGCACCAGGGCCACCGGCTCCAGTGCGGCGAGGTTGTCCAGCGTCTTCGGCCAGTCCTGGAAGTAGGCGTCTCCGGCGTATGGCGTGGCGCCGTACTCGACCAGGTCTCCGCTGAAGAGAATCTTCTGCTGCGGCAGCCAGGCGACCGTGTCGCCCTTCGTGTGGCCGCGGCCGAGCTGCAGCAGCTGAACCTCGAGCTTGCCGAGCCACAGGCTCATCTTGCCGACGAACGTGACGGTCGGCCAGGTCAGGCCGGGGATCGTCTCGACCGAGCGGAACAGGCGCGGAAAGCGTTCGATCTCGCTCTTCATGTCTTGCGCGCCGCGCTCGACGATGAGGTCTCGCGTGTCCTGGCTCGCGATGATCACTTCGGCGCCGTAGGCGCTCGCGCCCAGCACGCGCACCGCGTGGTAGTGGCTCATCACGACGTACTTGATCGGCTTGTCGGTGACCCCGCGGATGCGGCGGATCACGTCTTGCGCCATCACCGGCGTGGCCTGCGTGTCGATCACCATCACCGCGTCGTCGCCGATCACGACGCCGGTGTTCGGGTCGCCTTCGGCGGTGTAGGCGTACGCGTTGTCGGACAGCTTGGTGAAGCTGACCTTCTTCTCGTGAAGGTCGGCTTGCGAGGCGAAGGCCTTGCTCATGGTGCGTCTCCTGTGATTCGGTTTAGGCGAATTCGTTCGTCAATGACGAAAAGCCTTGATGTTAGCGGCAACCTTCGATAATGTCGAATCCGTTCGTCATGGACGAATCTCAAGCCTGGCTGGATCTCGATGCCCACCACTGCCCGCAGCAAGCCAACGCCCAAGCCGAAATCCAAGCCGAAGCCCGCGCCCGCCCGCGAGCAGCGCGGCATCCAGAGCGTCGAGGTCGGAGGCCAGCTGCTGCGCGCGCTCGCGCACCACGGCCGGCCGATGGCGCTGAAAGACCTCGCGCGCGAAGCCGGCATGACACCCGCCAAGGCGCACCCGTACCTCGTGAGCTTCGGCAAGCTCGGGCTGATCGAGCAGACCAACGCATCGGGGCACTATGGACTCGGCGCCCTGGCGATGCAACTCGGGCTGATCAGCCTGCAGCAGTTCGACCCGGTCCGCCTCGCCACACCGCGTCTGGCCGAGCTCGCGCGCACGCTCGGGCATACCGTCGCGCTCGCGGTATGGGGCAACCGCGGCGCAACGATCGTGCGGATCGAAGAGGCGCCGTCGGCAGTGCACGTGAACATGCGCCACGGTACCGTGCTCACCTTGCGCGGCACCGCGTCTGGCCAGCTGTTCGCAGCCTATCTGCCGGCGGCGAAGGTGCAGGCCGCGCTGGCGCTGGAGCCGGGCAGCTCGGCGCGCATAGACCGCGCGTTCGCGGCCGGGCTCGAACGCATTCGCGAGGAGCGCATCAGCCGCGCGGTCGACGCGGCCGTGCCGGGCGTCAGCGCGCTTGCCGCGCCGGTGTTCGACGGGCAGGGGCAGATCGTTCTGAGCCTGACGGCGATCGGCCCGAGCGCGATCTTCGACACGGCGCCCGACGGCTCCCTGGCGCGCGAGCTGCGGCGCGTTGCCGGCGAGCTGTCATCGCAGCTCGGCGCGACCGGGCACGAGGGTTAGCGCACGCGAGCGAGAAACGCGTCGACCGCCGCCGCGAACGCCGCCGGCTGCTCGACGACGCTGATGTGCGAGGCATCGGCCAGCGTCACGAGCTCCGCGCCGCGCACGCGCTCGGCGATCGCCTGCGCCATGGCCGGCGGTGCGCCTACGTCGTGCGCGCCGGCGATCACGAGCGTGGGGCATGCAACGCGCGGCAATTGATCGAGCCAGTCGACCGCCGCGACCGCGTGGCAGCCGGCAACGTACCCGGCCGCGCTCGTGCGCAACAGCGTTGCCAGCTGAGCGGCCGCCGCCTCGGCGTGCTGCGCGCGAAATGCCGGCGTGAAGTAGCGCTCCATCGCCATCTCGGCAATGGCGCCGACACCGCCCTGCTCCACCGTGGCGATGCGCTGCGCCCACATCGCGAGCGCAGCCTCCGGATACTTGGCCGTCGTGTTCGCAAGCACCACGCCCTTCACGAGCTCGGGGTGGCGGATCGCCAGACCCTGCGCGACCATCCCGCCCATCGACAGCCCGACGAAGACAACCGGACCGCGCCCCCATTCGCGGATGACCCGCGCGGCGTCGTCGACCAGATCGTCGAGGCGGTAAGGGCCCTGCGGCACTGCCGATGCGCCATGGCCGCGCTGGTCGTAGCGCAGCACCGAACGCGTTCCCGCCAGATGCGCCGCGAGCCCGTCCCACATCGACAAATCGAGGCCGAGCGCATGCGCAAGAACGACAGGCGCGGCATCGGCCTGCGCCGGGCCCTGCACGACGACGCGCAGCTGCGGCTGGCTGAACGTGTGGTGCGTCGAGACGCGCGCATCGGCGGACAGCGGCTGCGCGGGCGGCAGCAGGCCCTGCGCGCGCAGGATGTCCATCGTGATCTTGAACGCCGTGTTGGCTGCCGGCACGCCGCAGTAGATCGCGCCCTGCATCAGCGTTTCCTTGATCTTCTCGAGCGGCACGCCGCCGCGGATTGCGGCACCGCAATGCAGCTCGAACTCCTCCCAGCGCGCGAGCCCCATCGTCATGCCGAGCACGAGCAGGCGCCGCGTCGTGTGATCGAGCCCGGGGCGGCCCCAGATGTCGTGCCACGCATAGCGCGTGATCAGGCTCTGGAACTCGGCATTGAACTCGGTGGCGTTGTTCAGAGACTTGTCGACCCAGGCATCGCCGAGCACGGCGCGCCTGTTGCGCAGGCCGCGGTCGAAGTCGTCTTGCTGGGGTGTGTTGGCGTCGTCGTTCATCTCAGCTCCGCGGTGTGAAGCGTTCTTGCGCGAGCGCACCGGCGCGTCGCGCGGCGAGCTCGACGTCGAAGGCCTGGTCGAGCGCTTGCGCGTCGATTGCCGATGCCAGTGCGGCGTCCGCGCTGCGTGCTTCCTGCGCCAGCGCGCGCAGCGGCCGGCGCTCGGCGACGCAGCGCTGCGCGAGTTTGTCGAGCAGCGCGTGCGCGGCCGACTTGCCGAGCACGCCTGCGAAGAGGTTGGCCGCAGCCTCCGCGAAGACGAGCCCGTTCAGCGCATCGATGTTGGCGCGCATGCGCGAGGCATCCACCGAGAGCCCCGCGGCGACATCGGCCAGCGCCTGCACCGCGCCCTCGGCACCGAGCATCAGGTGCGGCCATTCGGCGAGCTCGGCCTGCCAGGCGCCGAGCGCACGCTCGTGTTCCTGCGGCATTGCCGAGAGCAGCGCGGCCACTCGCTGCGGCGTGCGCAGCGCGACGGCGCGCACGATCATCGAGCCGACCGGGTTGCGCTTGTGCGGCATCGCCGACGAACCGCCCCGCCCTGCGCCGCTCGGCTCGGCCATTTCGCCGACCTCGGCCTGCGCCAGCAAGCCGATGTCTAGCGCGATCTTGCCCAGCGATCCGCACAGCACGCCGACCTCGCAGCCGAGCGCGAGCCACTCGTCGCGCTGCGTGTGCCATGCGCCCTCGGGCGCACGCAGGCCGAGCTCGGCGGCCACGCGGCGCGCCACCGCTGCGCCGCGATCGCCCAGCGTTGCCAAGGTGCCGACCGCGCCGCCCATCTGCAACTGGAGCGCCGCTTGCGCTGCGTGGTGCAGACGCTGCCGCGCACGCAGTAGCGGCGCGATCCAGGCGACCAGCTTGAAGCCGACGCTGATCACCTGCGCCGGCTGCAGCAGCGTGCGCGCGAGCATCGGCGTGTCGCGGTGGCTGCGGGCAAGCGTCGTCAACGCGGCGATCGCCCGGCCCAGCCCGGCGTCGATGCGAGCGAGCGAGGCACGCGTGGCCAGCACCATCGCGGTGTCGATCACGTCCTGGCTCGTGCTGCCCCAGTGCACCCATGCGGCCGCCTTCGCATCTTGCGCCGCGACTGCCGCCGTCAGCGCCTTCACGAGCGGGATCGCCACGCTGCCGGCGACGGCGCCGTCGGCAACGATCTGCTGCGCATCGAACTTGTCGGCACGACAGGCGGCGGCGATGCAGGCCGCTGCGCTCGCCGGAACGATGCCCTCGTCGGCCTGCGCCTTTGCGAGCGCCGCTTCGACGGCCAGCATGTGCCCGATGAGCGCTTCGGCACCGAACCCTTCAACCGCCTCCTGCGTCGAGAGGAAGCGATCGAAGGGCAGCGCGGCCGCGTCCATCATCGTCGTCATCGCCTCAGGTGGCTGGCTTCATGCGCTGCACCTTGCGCTCGATCAGCGGGCGCAGGTGGGCGAGCGAGAGGATGTGGGAGTACATCATCGCGAGCGAGCCGTCCCGGTGCAGCTCGAGCACTGTTCGCTCGGGCAACGAACGCAGCGCCGCCTCCTCGATCGCGTAGAAGCCCTTGACCGAGAGCGTCTGCCCGTTCGGCAGCGTGGCATCGGCCTTCATCTCGCGCAGCACGTCGAGTTGCACGAGGCGCGCGCAGAACTCGCGCGTGCGCGCTGCCTCGGCCTCGAAGCGGTTGATGAACTCGAGCGCGCTGCGCAGCGTGGAGGTTGGCGTGCCGTCGCGCTCGAAGAGCGGCTCGCCCTCGTTGTCGGAGAACCCGCTCCACGCCACGTCGACCAGCACGCCGGCGGCATGCGGATCGCTCGTGTCGGTGGTCCAGAAGGGATAGCGGCGGATGAACGCCGGCACGTAGCGCGCCAGCCACCGCTTGCCATCGACCATCAGGTTCTCGCCCGGGGTCATGCCCAGCAGCACGGCGGGGGAGACCTGCGCACGCCCGCCGTTCTCGGCGGCGCTGTCGACGAACATGATCACGAACTCGAGCGCGGCCCAGGCGAACTCGTCGATGCCGACGTAGCTCGCGTGCATGGCGCTGGCGATCGAGTAATCGGTCAGCGGCTGCAGCCGCTTGTAGCGGTGCTCATCGGCGTCTAGCGGAACCGGGTTGCGATACAGCTGGTAGGGGTTGCTCAAGCGCGTGGGCTCCAGGCAGGCGGAGGATGATGGTCCATCAGTCGGTCGATTGTTTCACTCTTGCGGCGGCACCTCGGGCAGCCGCTCGGCGAGCACCTTGTCGACCCGCTTGCCGTCGAGGTCGACCACCTCGAAGCGCCAGCCTTCCCACTCCACCGAATCGGCCGTGCGCGGCAGCCGGCCGAGCAACAGCATCACCATGCCGGCCAGAGTGTTGTAGCGGCCGCGGTCTTCCTCGGGCAGCTCCTTGAGGTCGAGCCGGTCTTTGAGCTCGGGCACCGGGATCAACCCGTCGAACAGCCAGCTGCCGTCTTCGCGCTGCACCGCCCAGGAGTTGTCGTCGGTCGGCGTGGTGAACTCGCCGGTGATGGCTTCCAGCACGTCGCGCACGGTGATCATGCCCTGCACCTCGCCGTACTCGTCGACGACGAACACCAGCTGCGCGCTCGACGCGCGAAAGTGGTCGAGCAGCTCCATGCCCGAGAGCGTTTCGGGCACGAACACCGAGGGCTGGAGCTTGTCTTGCAGCGAGACGGGCTCGCCCTGCATCACCTGCTGCAGCAGGCTTTGCGCCGAGACGACGCCCAGCACGTCTTCGAGCCCGCCGCGGCACACCGGATAGCGCGAGTGCTCTTCGGCGCTGATCGCGCGCAGCACGTCTTGCGCCGTGGCGGCCACGTCGAGCCAGACGATCTCGGCGCGCGGAATCATCATCGAGCCGACCTGCCGGTCATCGAGACGAAACACGTTGCGCACCATCTGGTGCTCCTGCGCCTCGATCACGCCGGCGTCCAGCCCCTCTTCGAGGCTCGCTGCAATCTCCTCTTCAGTGACGCTGCGGTCAGGCCCGCCGCGAATACCGAAGAGACGCAGCGTGCCTTCGGTGCACCACGACAGCAGCTTCACGAACGGCCGAGTGATCAGCGAGAGCCACTCCATCGGCCGCGCGACCAGGCGCGCCACCTTCTCGGGATACATCAGGCCGAAACGCTTGGGCACCAGCTCGCCGAAGATGATCGTGAGGAAGGTGATGATCACCACCACCATCGCCGTGGCCGTGATGTCGGCAGCGCGGGCCTGGATCGGGAAGGTCTGCTGCAGCCAGTGGGCGAAAGGGGCGGAGAACGCGGCGTCGCCGACGATGCCGTTCAGGATGCCGATCGACGTGATGCCGACCTGCACGACCGACAGGAACTTGGTCGGGTTCTCGTGCAGATCCATCGCGGCCTGCGCGCCCGAATCGCCGGCTTCCACCATCACCTGCAACCGTGCCTTGCGGCTTGCGGTGAGCGCCATTTCGGACATCGCGAACAGCGCGTTCAACAGGATCAGGAAGATCAGGAAGGCAACGTCCATGCGGGGCGCGCGGCGATGTGGGACGACGAGCGTAGCAGAATCACTGCATGGACTACCTGATCGGCGACGTGCAAGGCTGCTGCGATGCACTCGACGCCTTGCTCGCGAAGATCGACTTCTCGCCCTCACGGGACCGCATCTTCGTGCTCGGCGACCTCGTCAACCGCGGCCCACGCTCGCTCGATACGCTGCGCCGGCTGCGCGACCTCGGCAACGCCGCGCACTGCCTGCTCGGCAACCACGACCTGAACCTCCTCGCCGTGGCGCACGGCGTGCGCAAGCCGCACCGCGGCGACACGATCCAGGAGATCCTGGACGCGCGCGACCGCGACCGCTGGCTCGACTGGCTGCGCCAGCGGCCGCTCGCACTCACGCTCGGAAGCGGCGCGGCAAGCTGGTTGATGGTGCACGCGGGCGTGGTGCCGCAATGGACGCGCGAGCAGACACTGCAGCTCGCAGGCGAAGTCGAGCACGTGCTGCGCAGCGCCGCGGCAGGCGAGTTTCTCGAAGTGATGTACGGCGACGAGCCCGCCCGCTGGCACGACGGGCTGGCGGGAGCGCAGCGGCTGCGCTTCGTCGTGAACGTGCTGACGCGGGTGCGTTTCGTCGCTGCCGACGGCACGCTGGACCTGCAGACGAAGGAAGGCCTCGACGGCGCACCTGCAGGCATGTACCCGTGGTTCGACGCGCCGAACCGCGCCACCGCGGGCGTGCAGATCGCCTGCGGCCACTGGGCCACGCTCGGCCTCGTCAACCGCCCGGATCTGCTGGCGCTCGATACAGGCTGCGTGTGGGGCCGGCAACTCACCGCGGTGCGGGTGGACGGCGGGCGGCGCGACGTGGTGCAGGTCGAGTGCGGGTGATCGATCGTCGATACGATCGCCGATAGAATTGCGGTCTGCCGACGCCGGAGACGTGGCCGAGTGGTTTAAGGCTGCAGTCTTGAAAACTGCCGAGGGGGCAACCCCTCCGTGAGTTCGAATCTCACCGTCTCCGCCAATGCTCGACCCGAAGAGCCTGCGCAGCGCAGCTCGAAATCTCTGGGTCGTCTTCCTGGTCTACGACCGCCGCGGCAGTCAGCAGCGCAAGTCCTTCTTCTGCTTTCGCAGGCTGTACACGTGCAACTCGGCATCGTCCTTTGTCGCTTTGTCGGAGGCGGCGCGCATGGCTTGCTCGGCGGCGGGGAGTTCCCGGTCAAGGCGAGAGCATGTCGATTGGGCCGCTGCCGAAAGCTTCTGGCGGCGACCGGCCGTGTCGAGTTGTTCTGCCGTCATGCCTGTCAGGGGTTTGATGGCTTGCGCGATAGCCTCTCGCGACTCCTCTCTTTGAACGTCCGGGCCCTTTAGAGTCGTGCCGGTGCTCTTGTTGAGTCCGCGAGTTGGAGTCACGTCGACCGTGGTCGCACCGACGCAAGGCTCGTCCGAGTAAGCGGTCTTACCTGCGATGACGCACTTGTAGACCGTGCGAGTCGGCTGCGCGGCCAACAACGCGGAGCTCAGAAGGAGAGAGAGACCGACAGCGAAAGTGCAGCGCTTCATATACGAGCGGAGTATGACTTCTTCGCGGCGGTCGCAGCACCACCTGCGGGCCGCAGTCGACGAAGGTTGCTTGGCGACCTACCGAATCGTCTTGCTAACTTCCGCAGACGCCGCGCTCTCCTTGCCCGCAGCATCGATCGCCTTGATCGCGAAGAAGTACGTGCCCGGCGGCAAGTTGTTGATCGTCACCGACGTGCCGCTGGCGTTGACTGACTGCGTGTAGGCCCCGCTCATCGTTCCGTACATCACTCGGTAGCCGGTGATCCTCGCGAGCGGTGTGCCGTCGGCGCGCTTGGTCGGTGCCGCCCAGCTCAGCTGGACCGAGCCGAGGCTCCTGGCTGCGGGTGCGGCGGGCACCACGCTCGACACCTCGCAGGCTTTTCTCACGGCGGGCATCGGGTCGCCGCCGAAGAAGGTATTCGAGCACTCGCCGGTGCCGGTCACGATCTTCTCGATCCAGGTGGCGCCCACTCCATAGCGCACGGTCCGCGCAGCATCGCCAACGTTGAACATCTGCTCCTCGTTGGCGATTCGCTTCCATGTCGGCGCAGCTGTGGCGCTGCACGCTGCGACCAGCGCCAGAACAACGAAACAGTGCTTCATCGAATCTCCAGATGTGCGCATCCGTCGGCACTTCCGCCGGGCGCGCAGGCCACTTGACCATTGTTGACATTCTGAGGCTCGCCGCGCGATCAAGGTCGCCGGTGGGCGACCGATACGGGTGCAGTGATGCCATTCATCACCCCCCTACGCCTGCTGACGGGCCACGGGATGCACTCTCGGAGTCCTCCATGCAGAAGTTCATCGGCAACCTTTTCCTCTGGCAGAAGTTCGCACTGATCGGCTTGATCGCGATGTGCGCACTCGTGCCACCGCTCTGGCTGGTTGCGAAGACCCATCTCGGCGAGTTGGCCGCAGCACGTTCCGAGTTGTCGGGCGTTGCGCCGGCGCGTGCCGTGCTCGGGCTGGTGCAGGCCACGCAGTTGCATCGCGATATGTCGGCGCGCTGGCTCGCCGGCGATCAGTCGGCGCAGGCGGTTCGCGACGCCAGGCGCGGCGAGGTTCTCCAGGCCGTGTCGACGGCCCGCAGCGTGCTCGCGTCGATGAATGACAGCGCGCTAGACGCCAAGCTCGCATCAGCGCAGAAGAGCTGGGCCTCGCTCGCGACGGCGGTAGACGCCAAGACAGTGAACGGCGCGGAGAGCTTCGCGCGCCATGGCGAACTGATTGCGGAGCTGCTGGCCGTGCTCGAGGGCATCACCGACAACTCCGGCCTGATCCTCGACCCGGAGGCCTCGAGCTATCACGTCGTCTCGTCCAGCCTTGTCACGCTGCCTCGCCTCGCCGAGACGCTCGGCCAGGCACGCGCACGTGGTGCCCTGGCACTCTCGAACCCGCAGCTTCAGGCCGACGAGCGGCTCGCGCTCGGCTCGCTGTTCGGCACCGCGCGCGAGCAGCTCACGACGACTCGCAACGAGCTCCAGAAGTCGATCGCTGCAGACGAGTCGCTGGGCAAGCGCTTGTCGCCCGCGCTCGCCGCAGCCGTCAAGGCGGCCCAGTCGGCGCTGAAGCAGGCCACGCAGATTGCGGCGATCGACGGCACGCCGCCGAGTGCATCGGCGTACTTCGAGACGGTGACCAAGGCGGTCGACGCGCAGTACGCGCTCGCCGGCACCGCGCTCGACCTGCTCGACGAGCTGCTCTCGCATCGCGTGGTCGAAAAGCGCAACGAGCTGGTGCTGGTGTTGGCAATGGTCTCGGGCCTCGCGGCGCTGGCGATCGGCGTCATCGTGCTCGTCACGCGCTCCACCTCGCACGCGGTGCGCACTGCCGTCGGCGCCGCAAAGGCGCTCGCCAGCGGTGACCTGACGCATCAGGTCGACGTGTCGTCGCGCGACGAGCTCGGCCAACTGCTGGGCGCGCTGCGCGAGTCGATGGGCACGCTCGGCCGCGTCGTTGGCGGCATCAAGCAGGCGAGCGATTCGGTCAGCACCGCTGCCGTGCAGATCGCGCAAGGCAACCTCGATCTCAGCGACCGCACGGAGCAACAGGCGAGCAACCTGCAGCAGACCGCCGCGTCGATGGACGAGCTCAACGCCACCGTGCGCAACAACGCCGATACGGCACGTCAGGCTGCCGAGATGGCGCAGCAGGCGAGCGCTGTGGCAACCGAGGGCGGTCAGGCGGTCTCGCGAGTCGTCGAGACGATGGACGCGATCACAGGCAACTCCAAGCGCATCGCAGACATCATCGGCGTGATCAACGCGATCGCGTTCCAGACCAACATCCTCGCGCTCAATGCAGCCGTCGAGGCCGCGCGTGCCGGCGAGCAGGGCCGCGGTTTTGCGGTGGTGGCCAGCGAGGTCCGCAGTCTCGCGGGCCGGGCGTCGGACGCCGCGAAGGAGATCCGCGGCCTGATCGAGGCGAGCGTGGCAAAAGTGGAAATCGGTTCGCGCCAGGTCGGCGAGGCCGGGCAGACGATGGGCAGCATCGTCGAGCAGGTGAACCGCGTCACGCAGATGATCGCGGCAATCAGCAATGCGACGTCGGAGCAGACGGCGGGCATCGGCCAGGTCAACGACGCCGTCAACCAGCTCGACCAGATGACCCAGCAGAACGCGGCGCTGGTCGAAGAGTCCGCTGCCGCAGCCGAGAGCTTGAAGCAGCAGGCTGGGCAGCTCGTCGACGCGGTCAGCTCATTTCGGGTCTAGCGAACCCAGCCGCCGGCTCGCAGATGCCAGTGCCCACCCTGGTTGACCCAGGCGTGCGCACGCC
>Ga0075370_10000070_pt1 | contig 31239 bp, 26 predicted proteins | sample EndMethybrTD3035_FD_71398 | JGI IMG/M metagenome (GOLD analysis project Ga0075370, IMG submission 71398) | Populus endosphere microbial communities from Tennessee, USA - Endosphere MetaG P. TD hybrid TD303-5 | ecosystem: Host-associated > Plants > Roots > Endosphere | place: USA: Tennessee... | reverse complement strand
TTATCGTCAATTTTCAGATCAACTCCAAGTCGATTATAACGCATATATTGTAGTGAATGACACCCTGAGCAATAATTCATAAAATATTTTGCCCCACGTTGCAAGGAAGCCAATTCAGATGGTCGAATTGAGGATATTAATAATTTATTTTCAAAAGGACTTGCAATCATGAAAAAAAATAGACTGATAAATAGAAAAACTATACTTATTTTCCACATATAGATTTGGGTAGCGGTTTATTTTTTTCATATTTTGTATAAAAGGGCATGAAGAGAAAAAAAAGAAAATAGTTTAATAATAAAATTTGTAAGAGAAATATCTTATTGGGAGTAAGTATGGTTGTACTCATATAATTAAATAAACCAAAACTTAGTATAAAAATTGCTAAAGCGCAACGAGAATAATAACCTCTATAACGCATTGATCGAACCGGGCTGCGGTCAAGCCAAGGCAGCACAAATGGCATGCAAATAACTCCTAGCATAATTAAAATACCTAATGACTTATTGGGGATGACGCATAATACGCCATAAAGAGGTGCCAAATACCATATTGGTTCGATATGACTAGGAGTGAATAAAGGGTTTGCAGGTATGAAATTATTTGCTTCAAGAAAATACCCATGCATTTCGGGAACAAAAAATACGATAATGGAAAAAATCAGCAGAAAAATTAATAAAGCATGAAATTCTTTGACTGAGTAATATGGGTGAAAAGGGACTTTATAAAGCGTTTTATTATGTAAGTTTTGTTTTGCCAATACAGAAATTCCTTCAGGATTATTACAGCCAACTTTATGTAAAGCAGTAAGATGTAGCCGAATTAAAAAAACCAAAATCAAAGGTATAGCGATCACATGAAAGGCAAAAAAACGATGTAAAGTTTCTCCTGATACAATGTTATTACCTCGTATCCAAACCATAAGCATTGGACCAATTTTGGGAATTGAGTCTAGCAATGAAGTGCCAATTTGGCTTGCCCAATAGGAGGTTTGCCCCCAGGGGAGTAAATAGCCGAGGAACGCCTCTAGTAATAAAATAATATAAAGGCATACACCTAACAACCAAACTAGCTCTCTAGGTTTTTTATAAGATCCATATAAAAGACTGCGAAAGATGTGTGCGTAAATTATAAGAAAAAAAGCAGAAGCCCCAGTAGAATGTAGGTAGCGAAATAACCATCCATAAGGAATATCTCGCATCATCATTTCGATTGAAGTAAAGGCTCCTTCAGGCGTTGGGGTGTAAAAGAGGGTTAACCATATACCACTCAAAATTTGCAAAAAAAAAGTAAAGAGGCTTAAAGAACCAAAGAAATACCAAAAATTAAGATTTTTCGGTAAATAGTAATGTGTTAAATGCTGGTGTATGTATTCATTGATTGGAAAACGCTCAGATATCCAATTGATTATATTTTTAGGAGTTAAATTTTTGTCTGCGCTGCTCAATTATCAATCTCCAAGATTGTTTTAGATGCTTATTTGCAAAATCTTACTATTTCAGTTGCCGTGAGCAAATGATTTTTTTATTACACTAAATTTGGATTTTCGCCTATCACGACAGTATGCATGTTTATGAATCGATAGGGAGGAATTTTGAGGTTAATGGGCGCAGGAACTCCTTTCATAACCCGTCCTGCAAGATCGAATTTAGAACCATGACAAGGACAATATAAACCACCTGGCCATTTGCTATTTAACTCACCTGGTATGGGTTTAAATTTCGGGGAGCAGCCTAAATGAGTACATAAGCCAATAAGTATCAAATATTCAGGATTAAGGGAGCGATATTCATTACGCGCATAAAAGGGTTGTTGTTCTGTTGAAGAATCTGGATCGCGCAATAAAGAATGAATATTAGAAAGGTTATCTAACATTGCTTGGGTTCGTCGGATAATCCAAATAGGCTTATTTTGCCAAGTAACTACCATGGATTCACCTGGGGCTAGATGAGTTAGATCAACTTCCATAGAATCAGTCGCTTGTGCGAGTGTTTCTGTAGTTGGCTGTAACGATACTAAAAAAGGTATAGAGCTTTTGGCTATACCAAATCCAGCCATGATAGTTATTATAATAGCCAGTAAATGGCGACGATCTTCTTCCATTTTTTTCGTCGTTAAAAAGTATATAACTAATTATTGATATGCTTGGCCTTTATAAACACCACATAATAATATGATGATTATCGTTTTGAATATTGAGTTCCCTTACGTGCTTTATGTCGACCGACTTTTTTTCTTTCAACTTTTCTTGCATCTCGAGTAACTAAACCAGCACGGCGCAATAGTCGACGAAATGAAACATCGTTAGCAGCATCATCATCGGTGTTTACAGTGGTCGATTCGTCATAACCTATTAACGCTCGACTTATCCCATGTCGGACAGCGCCTGCTTGACCGCTACTCCCTCCACCAGAAACTGTTACTGTGATATCAAATTTACCCATTTGATCAACTACTTCTAGTGGCTGGTTTACGATCATTTGGGCTGTTTCACGGCCAAAATAATTTTCTAAAGTACGACCATTTATTTGTATAATACCAGTTCCTTTTCTAAGGAAAATTCTTGCCGTCGCTGTTTTGCGGCGACCTGTACCATAATTCTGTTCTAACGCCATAATTATAACCTATCAATGCAAGTTGGTTTAGGGTTTTGAGCGCTATGAGGATGTGAAGAGCCAGCATAGACTTTAAGTTTACTTATCATGGCATAACCTAAAGGATTTTTAGGTAGCATGCCTTTAACAGCTTTTTCAATAATTCGAGCAGGAAAGCTTTTTTGTAGCTTCTCAAAAGAAATAGATTTTAATCCACCAGGATAGCCAGTATAGCGCTCATATAATTTATTTTTAGCCTTTGTGCCGGTTACAGTCACTTTTTCAGCATTAATAACAACAATATAATCACCAGTATCAACATGAGGTGTGAATTCTGGCTTATGTTTTCCGCGCAGAATATGAGCTATTTTAGTAGCCAAGTTACCTAAGGTTTTACCTGAGGCGTCAATCAAAAGCCATTTTTGTTCAATAAGGCCGGGTTTGGCCATCAATGTTTTCATAACTGGGAAGCTCCGAAGCTCTCTAATGCAATGACTACTCTATGAGTAGGGCGGATGATTCTAACAAAAATAAATCAAACAATACAAGTACAGTGTTGAGTATTGTTTAAATATGTAATTTTATCAGTTAAAGTACTGCAAAATAAAATATAGAACAATTTAATAGGTAGGTACTTTATGCGTCAGTTTCCGCATACGCGCTTACGTCGCCTAAGAGAGAATCCATTTAGTCGGCGCTTAATACGCGAAACTAGGCTTAGCTGTGATGATTTAATTTACCCAGTATTTCTGCTTCCTGGGGAAAGTCAAAAGCAGAATATAGTAACGATGCCTGGAATAGAACGGCTTACCTTAGATTATTTATTGGATGAAGTCAGTGTTTTACAACAGTTGAAACTCCCGGCTATTGCCTTATTTCCAGTTATTCCTGCAAAAGATAAAACCTGGGATGCTTGTGAGGCTTATAATCCAGAAGGCTTAATCCCTAATGCGATAAGAGAGTTAAAAAAGAATTTTCCAGAAATGGGGATTATCGCAGATATTGCTCTTGATCCTTATACATCACATGGTCATGATGGTATTTTATCCGAATGGGGTGTTATTTTAAATGATGAATCGATAAAAATATTGGTTAAACAAGCGCTTTGCTATGCCCAAGCGGGTGTGGATGCTATTGCCCCTTCTGATATGATGGATGGTAGAATTGGCTGGATTCGTAAGGCGCTAGAGGAAAAAGGCTATCGAAATACTCAAATTATTGCCTATTCTGCTAAATATGCTTCTCATTTTTATGGGCCTTTTCGTGATGCAATAGGAACTGCTGGACAATTAAAAACCGCTGACAAAAAAACTTACCAAATGGATCCTGCAAATAGTAATGAGGCTCTACAAGAGGTAGCATTAGACCTTGCTGAAGGAGCAGATATAGTCATGGTTAAGCCAGGTATGCCCTATTTGGATATTCTTTATCGCATCAAACAGCATTTTGGAGTACCTACTTTTATTTACCAAGTTAGTGGGGAATATGCCATGCAAAAAGCTGCTATTATGCAAGGCTATTTAAATGAGCGTGAGAGTATTTTGGAGGGTCTTGTAGCTATGAAACGTGCTGGAGCTGATGGTATTTTGACCTATTTTGCCAAGCAAGCAGCTAATTGGCTGACAAATTCACTAGATTGATTTTTTTCATGATAAGATACCTGTATAATTAACGACCTTTGCGAAAGTGGCGAAATTGGTAGACGCGCTGGATTTAGGTTCCAGTGGGGTAACCCTTGAGAGTTCGAGTCTCTCCTTTCGCACCAGCATGGCCCCCTAGGATTTATAACGATAAGAGCCTTAAATTTTATGAATGAAATGCAAGTTTCGGTAGAAAGCGTCGATAACTTTACTCGACGTCTAAATGTCACAGTGCCTATCAGCCAGTTAGAAGAGAGAAAGAAGCTACATATTCTTGAATTGGCTAAGAAGACGCGTTTGGATGGGTTTCGGACTGGAAAAGTGCCACCAAGTCATATTGAGAAGCTTTATGGAAATAGCATCTGGCAAGAGGTCATCGAAAAATCTTTACAGATTAGTTTATCTACTGCTCTAGAACAAGAGACTTTAAATCCAGTGGGACACCCCCATATTGAGTCCATAAAAGCAGAGCCGGGTACAGATCTTACATACATAGCAAGCTTTGAAATTTATCCGCAAGTAGAGGCCCCTTCATTAAAAGGTGCTAGCTTAGAAAAGCTTAAAGTAAATATAACCGAGGAAGATATAGTTAAGGTCTTAGAGCAAATGCGTAAGCAATACGCTGAGTGGATTGAAGTTCCTGATAAAGCTTGTTATGGCGATCGGGTGAGCTTTGATATTATTTTTGCCGATGCTGAAGAGAAAACGCGTAAAGATTTACAATGGGTTCTTGAGGAAGATAAAATTCCCGAAGGTTTTTCAGCGTTGCTTTCTAGCGTGGCTGGAGACACTTTATCAGTTTCTTTTCCTAAAGAACAAGGATCTGAATATGGTAATTCAGCAACAATAAAAGTAAAAAAAGTTGCAAAAGCAAAATTACCCGAATTAGATAATGCTTTTGCAAAACGGCTTGATATTAAAGAGGGCACTATCGAGGCCTTAAAAGATCAAGTTAGAGAACATATGCAGATAGAGTTAGATAGAATTTTACGTGAAAAATTAAAAGCTCAAGTTATAGACATGTTAGTTACTATGCATGCAATTAATGAATTGCCACAGGGAGCGCTTAATCAAGAATTTAAGCGTTTAGAGCAAGATGTATTCAGGCAACAAAAACAACAAAATAATGAAAGAATTAGTTTATCAGAAATTGAAAAAGCAGATTTAATGAAAATGGCGTATCGACGAGTTACGCTTGGATTGTTATTTAATTCACTTATTGAAAAGCATCATCTTCATGTTGATGAATCTCGAGTTCAACAACATATTGATAAATTAGTAGGAGCTTTTCAATTTGATCAAATGGTGAGGGATAAGTTATATAAAGACAAAAACATGATGATGAATATTCGTTCTTCGGTTTTAGAAGATCAAGTAATTGACAAATTATTAGAAGAAGTAGAATACACCGAAAAACTAGCTGAATATTCGGAAATTATGAATCTAACAAAGAAAAATGGTGGTGTGGGCAATACTGATGGAGTAGCTGTTTAAATGACTAATTGGTTTTAGTTTTTTAAATAACGAATATGATATATCTTAGCAACAACCAAGAAATTTATTTTTATCTTTAGAGAGTAGTTATGTATTTACGCAGTTTATCAAAGGAAGTAACGAATTCATTATTAGTCCCTATGGTCGTTGAGCAAACCGGCCGAGGAGAAAGGGCTTATGATATTTATTCTCGTTTATTAAAGGACCGCATTATCTTTGTTGTGGGTCCTATTGAAGACCACATGGCTAATTTAATTATTGCACAGATGCTTTTTTTAGAGTCTGAAAATCCTGACAAAGATATTTCGCTTTATATAAATTCACCAGGAGGCGTGGTGACATCCGGATTAGCTATTTACGATACCATGCAATTTATTAAGCCTGATGTGAGTACAATGTGTATTGGCCAAGCAGCCAGCGCGGCAGCTTTGTTGCTTTGCGGTGGAACAAAAGGAAAACGCCATTGTTTACCACATGCTCGGATGATGATTCATCAACCTTTAGGCGGCTATCAGGGGCAAGCAACGGATATTGAAATCCATACTCGTGAAATGTTGTTAGTTAGAGAAAGAATTAACAATATTATGGCCAAACATACAGGAAAAAATACTGAACAGATTTTGCGTGATACCGATCGTGATAATTTCATGGGAGCGCAGCAAGCCATAAATTATGGCTTAATCGATACAGTTTTAACAATGCGTACAGAAACTGGGAAAACCAAAGAATCTTTAGCTGTTTCATCGATTGATTAAGTAGTTAGTTATTCGAAAGTTTTAAAAATTTTGTTTAAATATCATTATATGAATAATAGTTTGTTGAGGTAATAAAATATGAGTAGTTCCATAAACGATAAAACCTCGGGGCCTCTTCACTGTTCATTTTGCGGTAAAAGTCAGGATGAAGTGCCAAAATTAATTGCAGGCCCTTCTATTTTTATTTGTAATGAATGCGTGCAGCTATGTAGTGATATTTTGCAAGAAGAGTTTCAACAGGAAGTTCCGCGCCAGGAAGGTGGGATGTCTATTCCTAAGCCTGCAGAGATTCATGCTGTATTTAATGAGTTTGTTATTGGTCAAGAATTTGCTAAGAAAATATTATCCGTAGCTGCTTACAACCATTATAAGCGCTTAGAATTAATGAAAAAGGCGCGGCTTCATCCGTTGAACGTCAAAGATGATACTGAACTTAGTAAGAGTAATGTGTTGCTTATAGGTCCTACCGGGAGTGGTAAAACTTTATTAGCAAAAACTTTAGCGCGATTTTTCAATTTACCATTTGCTATTGCGGATGCGACTACCTTAACCGAAGCGGGTTATGTCGGTGATGACGTAGAAAATATCTTACAAAAGTTATTACAGGCGGCTAATGGAAATATTGAAAAGGCCCAGCTAGGAATTATCTATATCGATGAAATTGATAAAATTAGTCGGCGTGCCGAAAATCCCTCTATTACTCGAGATGTTTCAGGTGAAGGTGTTCAACAAGGATTACTTAAATTACTTGAAGGTACTGTTGCTTCCGTGCCTCTGCAAGGAGGGCGTAAGCATCCTAATCAAGAGACAGTACAGATAGACACAACTAATATTTTATTTATTTGTGGAGGCACTTTCTCCGGTCTAGAGAAAATTATTCGTGAACGTACCGAGAAAACTGGAATTGGATTTTCTGCCGATGTGCGCAGCAAAGGAGATAAAAGGAGTTTAACAACGTTGTTAAATCGGCTTGAATCAGAAGATTTAATTAAATATGGAATTATACCCGAGCTAATAGGACGTTTACCTGTTATTGCAACTTTAGAAGAACTTGATGAAAAAATGCTGATTCAAATCTTAAAAGAACCTAAGAACGCTTTGATCAAACAATATTTTAAATTATTTAAAATGGACAACGTTGATTTAGAATTTCGTGAAGACGCTTTACAAATGGTGGCTAGAAGATCTTTAGAACGTAAAACAGGCGCAAGAGGTTTACGTGCAATCTTAGAAAATGTTTTATTAGATATAATGTACGAATTGCCTTCTATGCAGAATGTAAATAAAATTGTTATTGAAGCAAGCACCGTTAGCAAGGGAGCAAAACCCTTGGTGATTTACAAACAAGAAAAAGAACTTGAATTAGATAATAAAGAAATGGCGGCGGGTAGCGAGTAAATCTTTCAAAGGTTGAATTTATGGTAAAGCAACTAATGGGCGGTGGAACAGTAACTTCTAAACTCTCAGAGAAGCTTCCGCTACTCCCTTTACGGGATGTTGTAGTTTATCCTCATATGGTAATACCGCTATTTGTAGGCAGAAAGCAGTCGATTAAAGCTTTGGAAGCCGCGATGAATGAATCCAGTGCGGAGAAAAAAGTATTACTTATTGCACAAAAAAATCCAGATGAAGATAGTCCTACTATTGAAGATTTTTATCAAATTGGAACCATAGCTACTATTTTACAATTGTTAGAATTGAAAGATGGTACTGTTAAAGTATTGGTTGAAGGTTCTCAACGAGGTAAAGTTAAGCAATTTTTACAAGAGAAAGATTATATTGCCGCAGATATTGAAATCGTAGGGATACCTCCAGTTGAGCCTGATCAAGAGATTGAGGTTCTAACACGAACAATTTTAAGTCAATTCGAACAATACGTTAAGTTAAATAAAAAAATACCTCTAGAAATTTTAAGTACCTTATCGAGCATTGATAATCCTGGCCGATTGGCCGATATGATTGCGGCACATTTGACACTTAGAATTCAAGAAAAACAAGAGATACTCGAAATTTTTCCATTAAAAAAACGTTTAGAACGATTATTAGCTTTCCTTGAAAGTGAAATTGAACTATTGCAAATGCAAAAGCGTATTCGCGGGCGTGTTAAAAAGCAAATGGAAAGAAGTCAACGAGAATATTATTTAAATGAACAGGTTAAAGCGATTCAAAAGGAACTGGGCGAGTCTCAAGGCGTTACGAATGAGCTAGATGATCTTGCAAAACGTATCGAAAAAGCAAAAATGCCTAAAGAGGTAAAGGATAAATCAATTGCTGAATTAAATAAATTAAAATCGATGTCTCCTATGGCGGCAGAAGCGACAGTAAGTCGAAATTATTTAGATTGGATTTTATCTCTTCCTTGGAACAAACGGAGCAAAGTTTGCTATGATTTAGACAAAGCACAAAAAGTACTACAAGAAGCGCATTATGGTTTGGAAAAAGTCAAAGAACGGATTATTGAGTTTTTGGCAGTTCATCAACGGGTTAAAAAATTAAAGGGTCCAATTTTATGCTTAGTAGGGCCGCCTGGTGTTGGAAAAACATCCTTAGGACAATCTATTGCTAAGGCCATAGGACGCGAATTTGTACGTATGTCCTTAGGTGGTGTACGTGATGAAGCAGAAATTAGAGGTCATCGTCGTACCTATATTGGTTCTATGCCTGGTCGAATTATGCAAAAAATGGCTAAGGTAGGGGTTAAGAATCCTTTATTTATGCTTGATGAAATCGATAAAATGGCAATGGATTTTAGGGGGGACCCTGCAGCAGCATTACTTGAAGTATTAGATCCTGAGCAAAACCACGCTTTTGATGATCATTATCTTGAGGTAAGTTATGACTTATCTGAAGTTTTATTTATCGCTACGGCAAATACTTTGAATATTCCTCCAGCTTTATTAGATCGCATGGAAGTTATTCGTATACCTGGCTATACCGAAGACGAAAAAATTAACATTGCTAGACAACACTTATTACCTAAACAACTTATCCAGAATGGTTTAAAAATTACAGCAAAAAATAAAGAATTAATTTTGGCTGAAAGCGCATTGCAAGACATTATTCGTTATTATACTCGTGAAGCAGGTGTTCGTAGTCTTGAGCGTGAAATTGCTAAAATTTGTCGGAAAGTTGTTACAGAAATTGCACGCAAGCCTAGTGTAAAATCAATTACTGTGGTTAGTAATAACTTAGAAAAGTATCTTGGTGTAAGGCAGTATCGTTACGGATTGGTTGAACAACATGATCAAGTAGGTCAAGTAAGTGGTTTGGCATGGACTGAGGTGGGCGGTGACTTATTAACTATCGAAGCAGCAGTTGTGCCTGGAAAAGGAAAAACAAGTTATACAGGCCATTTAGGCGAAGTGATGCAAGAATCTATTCAAGCTGCTTTAACAGTGGTACGAAGTCGTGCTGAAGTTCTAGGCATTCCTATTCACTTTTATGAAAAAAAGGATATTCATGTTCATGTTCCTGAAGGTGCAACGCCGAAAGACGGCCCTAGTGCAGGGATAGGTATGTGTACGGCGCTGGTTTCTGCAATTACTAAAGTACCTGTACGAGCTGATGTCGCGATGACAGGAGAAATAACTTTACGTGGTGAAGTTTTGCCGATTGGTGGTTTAAAAGAAAAATTACTTGCAGCTCATCGTGGAGGGATACGTGAAGTTATTATCCCTGAAGAGAATAAACGCGATCTCAAGGAAATTCCAAAAAATATTAAAGAAGGTTTAATTATTCATCCTGTCCGTTGGATAGATCAAGTGTTGGATATTGCTTTACAACATCCAAAAAAGACTTCAGTTAAGCCTAAAGCTAAAAAGAAGCGAGAAAAAAAAATGATTGTACCTATCAAGCTAATTGATAAAAAAAATCAAGCAAAAATTAGTCCTACTACAAATACTCGTTAAATACTTATAGTAATGAAGTTTCTTCATTGATCGCTGAAGTAACTAATGCGTTGCCTGTTGTGGATTGCATATTGGGCAGCAATACTGAAAAAAATTTAAGTGTGAAGAGTATATCTCTTATTCCCTTGACAGAGGATTCACGCTATTGATATAAACAGTCCGCTTATAATCTATAGCAAAATGCTTAAAATTTAACTTAAAGGTATGGGCCTTAATTTTTATCGTTGTGAGGGTATATATGAACAAATCAGATTTAGTTGACGTTATTGTGGAAGCTGCACAAGTTACAAAAAATGTTGCTGGAAAGACTTTAGAAAAAATTTTAGATTCTATTACTAAAGCTTTATGTAAAGGAGAAGATGTTAGCTTAGTTGGATTTGCTACACTTTGTGTTCGTCATCGTAAAGCACGTACTGGACGTAATCCGAAGACAGGAGAATCTTTACATATTAAGGCAAGCAATGTTGTAGCGTTTAAGGCAGGAAAGGCATTAAAAGACGCTGTGCAAAAAGAGTAGCAATATTTTGCAAATAAGTTTAGAATGACACCCCTTTCAACAGGGTGCTTAGCTCAGTTGGTAGAGCATCGCCCTTACAAGGCGAGGGTCGTAGGTTCGATCCCTACAGCACCCACCATAATATATATATAGCGGGAGTGGTAGTTCAGTTGGTTAGAATACCGGCCTGTCACGCCGGGGGTCGCGGGTTCGAGTCCCGTCCACTCCGCCAGTCCTCTAAAATTTTAAATATAAATTGTAAATGTAGATTAAAGTCAGAATAATAAAGTGTTCTCACTAGAGTTTATTTTATTCATTAAAAGCTTTTTTATATTGATTTAAAGTTAAGTTTCCTTAATATGTTGCAATCCATTCGTGATAGAACGCAAGGCTGGATTACCAGCACGGTAGTAGGATTATTAATTGTTGTTTTTGCTTTATGGGGCATACATGGCTTTCTGGAGCTTAACTTAAGAAGCAATAATAAAGTTGTTGTTAAGATTGCCGGTCAAACATTATTACAAAGTGAGTTTGATAAGTTATATCAACGTGCTTATCAACAAGCTCAGAATCGATTAGGAAAGAATTTTTCTAATAATAAAAAAATACTTGAACAATTAAGACAACAAACTTTACAGGAGTGGGAAGCAACACAAGTTTTATTTCAAGCCGCGTTACAATCCAAATATCGTATTAGTCAGGTCCTAATAAATTCTGTTTTATTACAAATTCCAGCATTTCAATTAGCAGGTCGTTTTTCTGTTGAGCAATTTTATGATGTGTTGCATGCTATACATTATACCAAACTTCAGTTTTTAATGGACATAAAAAAAACATTGCTCATTAACCAGGTACAGCAAGGAATTACACAAAGCGCATTTGCTTTACCTCAGGATATCAACAATTACGTAAAATATACGCATCAAAAAAGGGATTTTGCTTATCTTATTATTCCTTATTCCAGATTTTTACACCAACAATTCATGTCCCAGGATCCCAAAATTTTTGCCTATTATCTGAAAAATAAACAAATCTTTAGTCAACCAGAACAAGCTAGTATTGAATATCTCCAACTTTCTTCCAAGAATGAAAAGATCTTCCTGGAAAATAGAACTAGCTTAGCTAATTTAACTTACATTCATCCTGATTCTTTAGCAATCGCAGCCAAGAAATTGAATTTAACGATACATTCCACAGGCTTTTTCGATAAGAATGGCGGAAAAGAAAAATTGAGTAAAGTTCCAAAAATCATTGCTGCTACATTTAGCCAAGATGTTTTGCAAGGAAATAACAGTGCAGTTATTAATATTAATCCGAATATAGCCATTGTTTTGCGTATCAAAAAATATCAACCTGCAAGGATTCAGCCTTTTAATGAGGTTCGAGAAAAAGTCAAGGAAATTTTGAATCAACAAACTGCTATTTCTAAAGCGCAACAATATGGAAAGAATTTACTCGAAAATTTAGAAAAAACTACTATTACACCTAAAAGTTTCGCGAGTAAAAATTTAAAATGGCAGTTTATTCAGAAAGTAGATCGGTATAACAATAAAATAAATAAGGATATAGTAAAAACTGCATTTATGTTAACTCCCCCGAATAATAGTATTTCTAGTGCGTTATCGATGAAAGGTATTAGCTTGAAAACAGGAGATTATGCGTTGGTTAGATTAATTGCAGTTCACGATGAAAAATACCCACTTACAAGTAACTCTATGCCAAACCTTTATCGTGAAGAAGTAGCTAATAGTTTTGGCCAGTTGGAATATGCGCTATATAGAAACAACTTATTGAAAAAAAGCTCAATTAATTAATTGATAACCACTGTGAATTTAAAAGATTAAGATTGACAAAGGTCAGGCCGAATAGAAAGATAATAATTAAGTAAATTTAGATCATCTTTATCAGTCACTTTAATATTATCTTTACGTCCTTCTATCATTTTAGGTTGCTGACCAAATAACTCAATTGCATTGGCTTCATCTGAAGGGAATTGGTTTCTTTTGATAGTTGAATCAAGTGCGTTGACTAGCCAATGGTAGCGAAACATTTGAGGTGTTACTGCCATCCATAATTTTTTTCGATCTAAAGTTTCAAGAAACCGATTATTAAGGAATTTAACAGTATTCTTTATCGGGTATCCTAAAAGCCCCCCTACGGGATGGTTATCCAGATGCATAATTAGCTTATCGATATCGTTGTGGTGCAAAAGTGGCCGCGCGGCATCATGTACTAACACCCAATCATTTTTTTTTGCAAATTCTTTTAAAGCTAATAAACCATTAAATACCGAATGGCAACGTTCTTCCCCTCCCCATACTGTGATTAAATGGGGTGAGATTAATTGGAGAGTTGACCAATGTTTGTCTTCTTTATTGATGACTACAACACATTTTTTAAATTTTTGATAGTTCAATAAAGTGGCTAATGTGTATTGGAGTATTTTTTTTCCATTAATAGATATATATTGTTTAGGTAAATCCATTTGCATACGATTACCTATGCCTGCAGCTGGGACTATTGCAAAATAATTAGTTGAGTTTTTCATTTTTAGGTTTAAGTCCTAAACAGTTTAAATTTTTGTATTTTCTTAATGAGCTGTATACTGCCAATTTATGAATTCTTTGCTTAATGATGTAGTTTCTCTTGCTAAACAAGCCGGGAAACAAGTTCTTAATATTTACCAACGTGATCTAACTGTAGAGTATAAAGCAGATACATCGCCTATTACTGTCGCAGATTTAGCCTCTCATGATTGTATTTGTCAAGGATTGCGCCATTTAACCCCCGATTTGCCTATTATTTCTGAAGAATCTGTACCTGTATCTTTTCAAAAACGTCGATCCTGGGAAAAATATTGGTTAATTGATCCCTTGGATGGAACAAAAGAATTTTTAGATAAAAATGGCGAATTTACTATTAATATTGCTTTAATCGAGCAGCATAGTCCAAGTTTAGGAGTTATATTTGTTCCATCCATGAATATTTGTTATTTTGCTAAGAAGGGACTAGGCGCTTATAAACAAATAGGCCAGACTCAGCCAAAAGTAATGCTTAGTCGAGTTTGGAAAGAAAAACTCCCCATTACCGTAGTTATCAGCCGTCGACATGGGATGGAGGAGTTAAAAAAATTTTTAGCTCAATTTTCCAGTTTAAATTTATTATATTGTGGAAGTGCATTAAAATTTTGTTGGTTGGCTGAAGGTGTAGCCGATATATATCCGCGTTTTTCGCCTACTTTTGAATGGGATACAGCCGCGGGACAGTGCATACTTAAAGAAGCAGGAGGTTTGGTGATCAATAATACAGGACGGGAATTGCAATATAATAGGTCAGTTTCTCTAAAGATTGCCGATTTTTTGGCTATAGCGGATAAACGACACCATTGGTTACATTATCTTAAGTCATAAAAAATTACTAATTATTAGTTTTATAGGAATCTAAATATGAACAAAAAACCAATTAAAATAGCTATTACCGGAGCAGCTGGTCAAATAGGCTATGCTTTATTATTTCGTATCGCCTCAGGCCAAATGTTTGGCTCTGATCAACCGGTAATACTTCATTTATTAGAATTGGAAAGAAGTCTCCCTACCTTACATGGAATAGCCATGGAGCTTGATGATTGTGCTTTTCCATTATTAAAAAGTATTATTTGTACTAGTCAATTAAACGAATCGATGCGGGATATAAATTGGGCTATTTTAGTAGGTTCCATGCCACGTAAAGAGGGAATGGAGCGTGCGGATTTATTAAAAATAAATGGTAGTATATTTGCTCCGCAAGGCAAGGCCATCAATGCTCATGCTGCTGCGGATGTAAAAGTTTTTGTGGTAGGGAATCCCTGTAATACCAATTGTTTGATCGCTATGCACCATGCTCCAGATATCCCCAATGATCGTTTTTTTGCTATGACTTTATTAGATGAAAATCGAGCTCGTGCACAATTAGCTAAAAAAGCTGTAGTTTCAATCGATAAAATAACTCAAATGGCAATTTGGGGAAACCATTCATCAACACAATATCCTGATTTTTATAACGCAAAAATTGCAAATAAACCTGTAGTTGAAGTGATTACTGATAAAAATTGGTTAGAAAATGACTTTATCTCAATAGTGCAGAAACGAGGAGCAGCTGTCATTAAAGCTAGAGGGTCATCCTCTGCTGCATCTGCAGCTAATGCAGTAGTGGGTAGTATTTATCATTTAACCCATGATACAAAAAAGGATGATTTTTTTTCGGTTGCTTCTTGCTCGACAGGCCAATATGGAGTTGATAAAGGGTTAATATTTTCTTTTCCGAGCCGGGTAGAAAAGGATCAATTTAGTATTATTACTGATATTCAGCATAATTTATTTGGACAAGAAAAAATTAAACTGAGCTTAAAGGAGTTGCGAGCAGAAAAAGATGAAATAAAAGAAATGGGCTTAATTTGATTGATGCTTTTTAACCTGAAAATAAAAAATTGTACGGTGGGGTTTTTTAATTAAAGTTTCTTGCCTCCGTACAATATAGCAAATTATTTTTATTTTACAATAAGCCGAAAGTTATTATTTTTTAATTGTCTAAATAAAAAAACTATTAAATATTTTGTAATAAAAGATTATATTACATTCTTAAAAAAATTAAAGAATATTGAGAGAGGAAAATCAAATTTTCTGAAATGATAAAAATAATATTTATAATGTCAGAGATTTTAAATCTTTGAAAATAAATTTATTCATTTAATCTATCGGGTATAAGAATATCACGATTACCATTACTTTCCATAGCGCTGACCAAACCGGCTTTTTCCATATCTTCCATTAGCCGCGCTGCGCGGTTATAACCAATTTTAAGTCGTCGCTGAATACTCGAAATAGAAGCACGGCGTGTATCTATTACAATTTGTACTGCTTGATCATACAGTACATCTTTTTCACTGGAGTTATTGTCTAAAAAATCTGAATCTCCACTTTCATTAAGATTAGCTTGAGTGAGATCAAGCATATATTGTGGGGCAGCTGATTTTTTTAAGGCATTGACTACATGGTGCACTTCCTGGTCAGCAACAAATGCTCCATGCACTCGAATCGGAACACCCGTTCCAGGAGCTAAATACAACATATCCCCATGTCCTAATAGCTGATCAGCACCTTGCTGATCAAGAATAGTACGAGAATCAATTTTTGATGAAACCTGAAAAGAGATACGTGTTGGAATGTTTGCTTTGATTAAGCCGGTAATAACATCAACTGAGGGCCTTTGAGTGGCTAAAATCAGGTGTATACCCGCTGCTCTAGCTTTTTGAGCAATTCTTGCAATTAATTCTTCAACTTTTTTGCCAACTACCATCATCATGTCAGCAAATTCATCGATTAATACAATAATATAGGGGAGATGTTCTAAAGTTTCTGTTTTACCACCTTGCTCAGGTTTCCAAAAAGGATCATTAAGTGGCTGCCCTTTATCATTGGCCTCTTGTATTTTTTGGTTATGTCCTGCTAAATTTCTGACTCCCAAATGCGCCATTAATTTATACCGACGCTCCATTTCTGCGACGCACCAGCGTAATGCATTCGCTGCTTCCTTCATATCGGTGACGACGGGGGCTAAAAGATGAGGAATACCTTCATAGATAGCTAATTCCAACATTTTTGGGTCTATCATAATCAATCTAACTTGCTGAGGCGTTGCTTTATATAAAATACTAAGAAGCATGGCATTGAGACCGACTGATTTTCCCGAACCTGTCGTTCCTGCAACAAGTAGATGTGGCATTTTCCCCAGATCAACAATGACTGGATGACCCGCTATATCTTTACCCAAGGCAAGAGAAAGCGGCGATCTCGCATGTTGATATGCGGTTGAGCTTAATATTTCACTGAGCCGAACAATTTCGCGATGTTTGTTCGGAACTTCGAGTCCAATAACGGACTTCCCGGGAATAACTTCCACAATTCGTACGCTAACGACTGATAATGATCGAGCTAAATCTTTGGCAAGTCCTGTGATACGACTTACTTTAATTCCTGCAGCCGGTTGCATTTCGAAACGTGTAACTACAGGTCCTGGATGTACGGCTACAACTTGTACTTGAATCCCAAAGTCTTTTAACCGCAGTTCAACATCACGTGATAGCTGTTCTAGTTCATGGCGTGTGTATCCTTCTTTACTTAATTTTTCAGCGGGATCTAATAGAGTTAATGAAGGAAGAGAAGATTCGATAATATTTTTTTTATTTAAAACTATAGTGGTAGGGGGTGAATAAGGCTTTATAGATAGAGAATTATGATTAGTTATTTCTGTGTTAGATAGGGGGGAATTGATTATAGAATTAAATTGAGGTGAAGGTTTACTACGAGACCTATTTATTATATCAACCTTATTCAAATTATTTGCATGCGGCGGCTTAATTTTTTCAGATGCTCTTTTTTTTATAACATACATGACAAGTTTTTTTATTTTTTCGGTAATTCTTCCTGGGATTTCCCCGATATAGCTGCTTATTTTATCGATAATATTTAACCAAGAAAAACCAGTTGCAAGCGTTGTGCTGGCTAATAAAAGCGCCAATAGAAACAATGTGCTGCCGACTACATTAAATTGAACGATGAAACTTTTTGTAACGAAACTTCCTAATTGTCCTCCTGGAGTATAGCCATGTGTTGTATGCGTACTATGTAAAGTAGCGAGTCCACAAGCAGCAATAAAAATAGTAAGGAAACCCAATAGACGTAAAGCTAAAAAAGGATAACTAAAAGATAAGCTCGAAAAACGATCTTTAAAACATTGCCATCCGCCATACACTAGTAATGCCGGGAACAAATAGGCTAAAGAACCGAAACTATAAAAGAAGAAATGGGCCAGTTGATCTCCCCAGCGGCCTGCTATGTTCATTGAAACTTTAGTATGTAGTGCAGGATGGTGAGTCCACAAGGCTAAAAACAAAAAAAGAGCAAGGGCCCCACTAACGATGAGTAGGCCTTCTAATAGACGCTGCTTAAGACTTAACTGTAAAAAATCTTTGGTTCTGGCTTTTTTCAAGGGAGCTCCTTATTTAAGGCGTAGCACAATCATACAGTCTTCTTGGATTACTTATGGGTATAGGTACTATTTATAGCGTTCTTTGTTATACTTTGTTAGTAATTTTAATTATAACAATTTTTTTATTATCTGGGTTTTTACCTTAAAAGTGGTTTTTATGAATAAGGTTCAAAATCATCGACTAATTATTTTAGGTTCCGGGCCAGCAGGGTATACAGCAGCGCTTTATGCAGCGAGGGCTAATCTTGATCCAATTATTATTACAGGCTTGCAAAAAGGCGGTCAATTGATGACCACTACTGACGTTGATAATTGGCCAGGGGATATAGAAGGTTTGCAAGGGCCTGCTTTGATGGAACGTATGCATAAGCATGTTGAACGATTTAAAAGTCAAATTATTTTTGATCATATCAATAAGGCTGATTTATCAAGCACACCCTTTCTATTAAAAGGGAATGACGAAACATATCATTGTGATGCTTTGATCATTGCTACGGGCGCAGCAGCTAAATATTTAGGTCTACCTTCGGAAAATGAATTTAAAGGTAAAGGAGTTTCAGCCTGTGCAACTTGTGATGGTTTTTTTTATAAAGGTCAAAAAGTAGCTGTTGTTGGGGGTGGAAATACAGCAGTAGAGGAAGCTCTTTATATGGCTAATATTGCCGCGCATGTTTACCTTATCTATAGAGGTAGTAATTTTTTTCGACCAGAAAAAATTTTGTTGGATAAGTTAATGGCAAAAGTAGAGGCTAAAAAAATATCTCTTATATTAGACACTGTCGTGGATAGTATTCTAGGAGATGAGAAAGGAGTTAATGGACTAAAGATTATAAATACTAATACAAATATAACTAGTGAATTAGAAATACATGGAGTTTTTATAGCAATAGGCCATACTCCCAACACCGAAATATTTAAAAATCAATTAGACATGGAGAATGGTTATATTTTAGTGCGTGGAGGAAGAAAAGGCTTTGCGACAGAAACAAGTATGAAAGGAGTATTTGCTTGTGGTGATGTGATCGATTCTGTTTACCGCCAAGCAATTACTTCCGCTGGAACCGGTTGTATGGCTGCATTGGATGCAGAAAAGTATTTAGGTGAGAGCGCTTAGAATTATACTATAATGAGGCATCGTGAATGCATAATAGATTATTAGGATTTTTCCTATTGTTATCAGTTGCGTCAACGTCCGTAATGGCCGAAGATTTAGATAGTGACCTAAATAACGATCCTTATGAAAATTATAATCGTCATGCATTTAAGCTTAATCAGACTTTAGATAAAGTTTTTTTTAAACCCGTCGCTACAGTTTATAAAACTATTTTACCCTGGCCTGTTACCAAAGGTATTGGCAATTTTTTCAGTAATTTAGAGCAGATCCCCACGGTTGTTAATAATTTATTACAGGGTGACTTTTATGATGCTACATCAAATACATGGCGTTTTTTAATTAATAGCACGATAGGTATTGCGGGCTTTATCGATGTTGCGAGTCGAATTGGTTTGCCCGCTCACAATCAAGACTTTGGTTTAACCTTAGCTAAATGGGGTTATACCTCCTCTGCATATCTAATTGTTCCTATTTTAGGACCACGTACCGTACGGGATGCTGTTTCTTGGCCTATAAATTATGGGGTTTTTTCGGTTTATCCTTATATTAATGATGTAGCTTGGCGAAATGGTTTAACTTGGGGTAGTTTCATTAATGCTCGAGCGCAATTGTTGGATTTCGATCAAGCGATAAAGCAAGCTTCTTTTGACCCCTATATATTCCAACGTAATGCTTATTTGCAACATAGAAATTATTTAATTCGTGAGAACAATAATTTGATAACAGATGAGGATGATAATGTTGACGAGGCGAAATAGCTTCTGTAAGCTTTTTCTTTACATCTTCATAAAATTATATGGATATACTTGATTTAGAAATAACAATCTAAAAATATAAACTTTAATTTTGGAGGTTTCATGAAAGAAGTATTGAATGGTGGATTGACTGAAGCTAAACGGAAAAAAGTGGCTGAAGGGTTGGTTAAATTATTGGCAAATAATTATGTGTTGTATTTGAAGACGCATAATTTTCATTGGAATGTTGTAGGACCTATGTTTCAACCTCTGCATAGTGTATTTGAAGCTCAATATATTGATCTCTGGAATGCAGGTGATACTATTGCTGAACGTGTGCGAGCTTTGGGTTTTCCTGTGCCAGCTAGTTATGCTGATTTTGCAAAATTAAGCAAAATTAAAGAAGTTGTTGGAACGCGCGCAATTAAAGCCAAAGACATGATTAGTCAGCTGGTGCATGATCAGGAAGTTATGGTTCGTTTAGCCCGTGAATTGTTGCCAGAGACTGAAGATGCTGATGATCAAGTATCAGTGGACTTACTTTCTGACCGGATGGAAGTTCACGAGAAAAATGCTTGGATGTTACGTAGCTTTTTAGAATAGTGTTTTTAACATCAAGTTTGCCGTCCTATATACCCTAGAGGATTGTCCTGTGTTACTATGATTGCGTTTAGTTTATCTCTGCCATAGCCAGATTAATAGCGTGGAAACGGTTAATATCTTGGAAGTGGCCTTTTTTAGCCTTTTGGAGGTTTTGCGTGAATAAAAGATTGTATGTGGGTGGTTTAAGCTATAGCGTCGATGACGATGGACTAAGAGAGCTTTTTACCCCTTTTGGGACAGTAAATTTTGTTAAAGTTATCCGAGACTTCCATAGTGGCCGTAGTAAGGGCTTTGGTTTTGTTGAAATGTCTACACCTGAAGAAGCGAAAGAAGCTATAGAAGCTTTGCATGGCAGCATCCATGAAAGGCGTACCATTACTGTTTCCGAAGCTAATCCACCGGATTCTAGCTCAGGTGGTACTGGCGGCGGACGACGTACCGGTGGCGGTGCTAGCGGCGGACGACGTACCGGCGGCGGACGCGGTGGTATGGGCGGTTCTGGCGGTGGCAATGGTGGTGGTTATCATCGTGGCCGTGAGCAACGTGAAGAGCAGTATTAAGAGATTTAATACTTTAGTATAATAGTAGTAGGTTTAATTCCCGCTTAAGTAAGTGCGGGCGCAACACCATACATCTATTCTTTTTACACCCACATCGTATAAAGCGTGACTCATCTCGATGAGTGTATGGCCAGTGGTCATTACATCATCGAGTAGCGCTACATGCTGGTTAGCAAGACTCTTATATGCTACAAACGCATTTTTTACATTACTTGCGCGCTGGTTTGCAGGCAGCATACTTTGAGCCGCGGTGTTTATTACTCTCTTACATCGTTTATAATCAATACGTATGTTTAATTTTTTCGAAATGGGGCGGGCTAACTCTATTGCTTGATTAAAGCCACGCGCATACAGCCTTTTTTTATGTAAAGGCACTGGAATAATTATATCTGGCAGCTCTTCGCTTTGGTACTGTGAACGGATTTTTTCAGCTACTAAAGTTCCCAAAATATGTGCATAAATTAATCGTTGCTGAAACTTAAGGCCAATAACCAATTTTTTTATTGTTTCTGTATAAGAAAAAAAAATACATAATTTATGGAAAGGCAATGGCTTTTTTAAACAAGTACCGCAAACGGATTGTGTTTGAAAAATTAAGGGTGCAGCGCAATAAATACAGACATTTTTCAACCAAGGTAAAAATTCTTCACACTCAATACATAAATCAAAATCTCTATTGGTTTTGTCGTGGCATAAAGTGCAATGGTAAGGAAATAAACAGTGAGTGATTCCTTTACTTATTTGTTTTAATAATTTGCTGATATCCATTATTTAAAATTCTTGATAATCTAGTAAAATATCTAAGCTATATTTTAAGATAAAGAATTGGAAGAAATACTCAATTAATCCATAATAAACCTTTTTATATGACTGAATCAATATGATATAAATGATTAACAAGCGAAGGTTTAAGAAGTTGTAAAGGTATAAATATGTGTGGAATTGTAGCGGGAATAGCACAACGTAATATTGTTCCTATTCTTATTGAGGGTTTGAAAAGACTAGAATATCGAGGTTATGATTCGGCTGGAATCGCCATATTAGATTCTAAGCAACACTTAATACGTCGGCGAACTGTAGGTAAAGTTGATGCTTTAGAGAAAGCAATAGTACCAGAATTTTTATCAGGTAACATTGGTATTGCACACACTCGCTGGGCGACTCATGGAAAACCTAGCGAATCTAATGCTCATCCTCATATTTCAGGTTCCCATATCGCATTAGTTCATAATGGCATTATTGAAAATTATTTATCTTTAAAGCAAGAACTGGTAAAAGCGGGTTATTCCTTTGAATCTGAGACCGATACCGAAATTATGGCCCATTTACTGAACCAAGAGCTTAAAAAAAACAATAATTTTTTAACCGCAGTTCAGAAGACAGTAGCCCGTTTAGAAGGTGCTTTTGCTGTTGTTTTTCTTTATCAAAACGAGCCTCAATCTTTAGTAGCTGCGCGTAAAGGCAGTCCTTTAATGGTTGGATTAGGTCAAGGCGAAAATTTTATTGCTTCCGATCATTTAGCTTTACTTCCGGTAACGCAAAAATTTATTTATTTACATGAAGGTGATATTGTTGAAATTACTAATGAAAAGCTTAGTTTCTACGATAGTAATGGTAAGAAGGTTCATCGTTCTAAGCACTCAGTCGATTTGTCAAAAGATGTGGTGAGTAAGGGAAAGTATCGTCATTTTATGGAAAAGGAGATTTTTGAACAACCGATTGCGGTTAATGCGGCTCTTGAAGGTCGCCTGATGAATCAATTACAAGTCTGGGATGAAATTTGTGGTCCTAATTCTATACAGCGTTTTGCTAAAATTAAACATGTGCAAATAGTTGCTTGTGGCACTAGCTATCATGCAGGTTTGATTGCAGCTCACTGGATAGAGAGATATGTAGGTATTTCTTGTCAGGTAGATATGGGCAGTGAGTTTCGGTATCGACCGCATATTATTTATCCAGATACATTGTTTATTACTATATCTCAATCGGGAGAAACGGCAGATACACTAGAAGCATTAAGGCAAGCTAAAACTGAAAATTATGCAGCTACATTAACGATTTGTAATGTTCCTGGAAGTACTTTGGTGCGGGAGTCTGATTTTGTATTATTAACACGAGCAGGTCCTGAAATTGGCGTAGCATCGACTAAAGCATTTACAGCTCAATTAACAGTTTTATTATTATTAACATCTTTCTTAGGTTTAGCCCATGGCTGGGATGAAGAACAAGAAGCGGCTTTCCTATCTGAATTAAGAAGTTTACCTAAACTTTTAGAACAAACGTTAAAATTAGATCCAGTGATTAAGAAATTAGCTAAAATATTTATGGATAAAGAACATGCTTTATTCATGGCTCGAGGAATTTATTTCCCTGTAGCGCTAGAAGGAGCTCTCAAGCTTAAGGAGATTTCTTATATTCAAACTGAAGCTTATCCCGCTGGGGAATTAAAGCATGGAGCACTTGCTTTAGTTGATAGTAATATGCCAGTAGTCGTTTTAGTCCCATCGAATTCTTTGTTAGATAAACTTAAGTCAAATATCCATGAAGTGCGTGCCCGTAATGGTCAGCTTATTTTGTTTGTTCAAGAAGAATTTGATTCAAATGACACTGAAAGCATAAGTATTTTATTACCCAAGGCAAGTGATATGATTAGTCCGTTAATTTTTGCAATTCCTTTACAACTTTTGGCTTACCATGTAGGGATTTTAAAAGGTACTGATGTAGATCAGCCGCGCAACTTAGCAAAATCGGTGACTGTTGAATAAGGAAGTTAATCTCAGAGATTATTTGAAGAAACTTTAACAATTTCAGCTAATTTATGCGCAATAGTTTGTACTTCTGACCATTCGCTTCCTTCGACCATGACACGAATTTTAGATTCTGTTCCTGAAGGCCGTAATAATATACGGCCGCGATCTTTTAATAAAAATTCTGCTTCTTGTACAGCTTTTTTTATATTAGTGTCGTTTATTACGACTGAAGGATTTTTAACAGGTATGTTAATTAATACCTGAGGAAATTTTTTCATTGATTTTTTGGCAGTATGCAATGATACTCCCGAAGCTTGAATAGCCTCTAGGGTTTGCAATGCAATAATGATTCCATCCCCAGTTTTAGTTAAACGACGAGAAATAATATGTCCAGACGATTCTCCACCTAATTGCCAATTTTTGCTTTGTAATGCTTCATTAACATATCTATCGCCTACTGAGGTACGAATAAAATCGAGGCCTAATTCTTTAATGGCTAATTCTAAACCGAGATTACTCATAGCAGTACCTACAATACCACCTTTAATGTGACCTTTTTTAACGCCATGTTGAGTTAATAGAAATAGTAACTCATCTCCATCAACAATTTCACCCAAATTATCTACCATTAATACCCGATCACCATCACCGTCAAATGCAATGCCTAAATCTGCTTTTTCGGATAAAACTTTTTTTTGTAGAATATCTAAATGTGTAGATCCACAGTCTTTATTAATGTTTAACCCATTTGGCTTTGTACCTAGTAATATTAAATCGGCACCAAATTCAGAAAATAATGCAGGTGCAATATGATAAGTGGCTCCGTTAGCACAATCGAGAATAATTTTTAAACCGTTTAATTGAAATGATTTTGGAACTGTTGATTTGCAGAAATTAACATAGCGTGCTTTAGCATCTTCTACGCGGATTGCTTTGCCTAATTTAGAAGAATCAACCGTATGAATAGTTTGATTAAGGTGATTTTCGATTTGTAGCTCAATGTTATCAGGTAATTTACTTCCATCCTGAGAAAAGAATTTAATTCCGTTATCATAATAAGGATTGTGAGAAGCACTGATTACTATCCCTGCTTGTGCACCTAATTCAGAAGTCAAAAAAGCAATCGCAGGAGTTGGGATAGGGCCTAGAAGATGGATATCAACTCCTGCTGCAGATAAACCAGCTTCTAGAGCAGATTCAAGCATGTAACCAGAGATACGTGTATCCTTACCAATCAAAACTTTATTTCGACCATTAGCTAAAACCTTTCCTATAGCCCAACCTAATTTTAGTACAAATTCCGGTGTAATAGGATTTACACCTACCTTTCCGCGAATACCATCTGTCCCAAAATATTTGCGGGTTTTTGTCATGATGAATCCAAGAATAATTTGATCAATTACAGACTATCTACTGCTGGATCGTCAGTTATTGTCGAGTCTTTTTGAGAAGGAGATTTTTCCTCAGAAGAAGAGGGTGTGTCTTTTTTACTCTCATTGCTCCAACCTTTGGGTTCCCTAGGAGGCTTTCCCTCCATGATGTCATTTATTTGACTTGAATCAATAGTTTCATATTTTATCAAGGCTTCTGCCATGAGATGTAATTTTTCAATGTTATCTTTTAATAATGTTTCTGCAAGCTTGTAATTACGATTAATAATACTGCGGCTTTCTTCATCAATTAGTTGCGCAGTATCATCTGAGAACTTATTGCTTTTAGTAATTTGGTGCCCTAAAAATACTTCTTCATTTTCTTGATTATAAGTTAGAGGACCAAGACGTTCTGATAAGCCCCATTTAGTGATCATGTTCCGGGCAATTTCAGTTGCACGCTGTATATCGTTTGATGCTCCAGTGGTGATTTGCTTTTCTCCAAAAATTAGATACTCAGCAATACGCCCTCCAAATAAACTAGCAATTTGGCTTTCTAAGCGTTGTTTGGTATAGCTATAACGATCTTCTTCTGGCAAGAACATAGTAACGCCTAACGCTTTCCCACGTGGAATAATAGTAACTTTATACACAGGATCATGGTCTGGGACCAAGCGTCCCACAATAGCATGCCCAGCTTCATGGTAAGCAGTTAGTTTTTTTTCTTTCTCATTCATCACCATGGAACGTCTTTCACTGCCCATCATGACTTTATCTTTGGCTTTTTCTAGGTCAATCATGTCCACAGTAGATTTATTTTCACGTGCAGCAAATAAAGCAGCCTCATTGACTAAATTAGCTAGATCTGCACCCGAGAATCCAGGGGTGCCTCTGGCTATAATCACTGGATTCACATCTTTTCCGTAAGGAACTTTTCTAAGATGGACTTTTAGAATTTGTTCACGACCGCGGATATCAGGTAGGCCAACAATAACTTGTCGATCAAATCGACCAGGTCGTAATAAGGCTGGATCTAAAACGTCGGGACGATTAGTGGCAGCCATAACAATAACACCTTCATTACCTTCAAAGCCGTCCATTTCAACCAATAATTGATTCAATGTCTGTTCACGCTCGTCATGTCCGCCACCTAGACCGGCACCGCGATGGCGGCCGACAGCGTCGATTTCGTCGATAAAAATAATACAGGGAGCTTGTTTTTTAGCTTGCTCAAACATATCTCTTACACGAGATGCACCCACACCTACGAACATTTCAACAAAGTCAGAACCAGAGATTGTGAAAAAAGGGACTTTTGCTTCGCCAGCAACAGCTCGAGCTAAAAGTGTTTTACCAGTCCCAGGAGGCCCCATTAATAAAACACCGCGTGGGATTTTTCCACCTAATTTTTGAAATTTAGCGGGGTCTTTTAAAAATTCAACTAATTCACTGACTTCTTCTTTTGCTTCTTCAGCACCTGCCACATCGGCAAAAGTAACTTTAACTTGGTCTTCACCTAATAAACGAGCTCGGCTGCGACCAAAAGATAACGCGCCCTTTCCACCTGCACCTCCCATTTGGCGCATAAAAAATATCCATACCCCAATCAGCAAGAGCATAGGGAACCAATTAATAAAAATACGCATCAAAAAGCTTTCCTGCTGCGGAGGTTCTCCTTTTACATTAACTTTATTTTTCAATAACTCAGGAAGTAAATACTGATCGGGAAGAGGCATATAGCTCGTGAAAGATTTTTCTCCCTGTAACTGGCCTTTTATAACTTGGTTGCTTTGTATCGTTACAGATTGCACATTCCCTTGCTGAACGTCTTTCAAAAACTCAGAATACGTTAAGCGTTCGCTACCGTTATTGCGAGGTTCGAGATTGTTAAATACCGAGATAAGTATGACAGCAATAATGAGCCATAAAAATAGATTTTTCAGCATGTCGTTCAAGCTAGACTACCTCACATTTCTCACAAAGAGGGCATTATATACTAAATTTTGTGTTTCGATTATTTTAAGCTCTTTTTTAGTGTTATCAAAAGAGGACTAAATAAATATACTCTTCGTACTATCGTACTAGAATTTTCTGCGTAACCGCTGCCCCTGCAATCGCTCCTCATGGCATTGGTCAAAACTCCAGAGTGAGTATTAATCCATGTTTATTTTCCCTTACGATACCCCATAGCAACCAGATAAACCTCAGCAGAGCTTCCTCTGGAAGCAGAGGGTTTTCGAATAGTAACTTTTGTAAATAAACTTCTTAAGTTTTTTAAAAAATCTTCAAATCCTTGTCCTTGAAAAGTTTTTACTAATAAGCCCCCTTTGGGTTTTAGTACTTTCTGGGCAAAATCTAAGGCTAATTCAGCTAAATAAATGCATCTAGGTTGGTCAACACTTCGTATTCCACTTAAATTGGGGGCCATATCAGAAATTACAAGATCTATAGGCTTTAATTGTACACGTTGTAAGAAATGTTGCATAACAGATTCTTCTCGAAAATCCCCTTGAAGGAATTCCACATGGCTCAAAGCATCCATTGGCAAAATATCCAAGGCATAAATTTTTCCTGTGATTCCAACTATTCCAGAGACAATTTGAGACCATCCTCCAGGAGCCGCTCCAAGGTCAACGATAGCCATGCCTGGCTTAATTAGCTTGGTTTTCTCTTGAATCTCTAACAATTTATAAGCCGAGCGCGATCGTAAACCCTCTTTTTGCGCGCGTTTTACATAGGGGTCATTAAAATGCTGTTTTAACCAGCGTGGACTACTTTTACTCCTAGACATCAGGTTGTTGCTGACAATGGGTTTCTCGTATTAGGAACTTTCCAATTAATAAAGCTATTAGATAACAAAAAGGCAATATGATTAAGGCTTTTCGATAATTTTCGACATTATAAAAAGGACTCCCATTATAATAGGTTCCATTCCAGTTTAAATGTAAAAGTATACCAATCACTGGTTGAAACAAAGCTCCCCCTGCAACCGTGGCCATGTTATTAATCCCCATGGCTGTTCCTGCTACACTAGAGTGATTATTATCTTTAACAACTCCGAATGCGAGTGATTGTCCCGAAGCTGCAAGACCAAATAAGAATAAACAAATATAAAGCCAAAATGAAGGAAGGTGAGGAATATAAATAACGGGTATTAATCCAATTATACCTAAGCTAGCCGCAAATTTTAAAGGCATTCCACGTAAGTTTACCTTATCTGACCACCAGCCTAATAATGGGCAGCCTATTCCGATAGCTAGCCAAATCATAGTGCAAGCAGTAGAGGCTGCTGTAGTGCTGATACCATAGGCTACAACTAAAAAAGGTACCCCCCATAATGCAGCAAAAGCAGTAATAGGTGCCCATACCATAAAAGAATACAACGCTATGAACCAAGTTTGACTATTAGATGCTACTTGATGAAAACTTTTTAGCATGCTTTTTTTTGAAGTAGGCTGAAATTTGTGACCTTTCGAAACAACTTCTGGACTGTCTCTAACTATCAACCAGATCAAGAGAGCTAAAATAACTCCTATTATACCCAAAATAATGATGGTTAATCGCCATCCCCAATGGCCTACGGCAATAGTTAATGGGGTTTCGCCAACGATTGCCCCTATACAGCTCATTAATTCGACTAAACCTGTTAAAAAAGCAAAATAACGAGAAGGAAACCAGCGTGATATAAGAACTAAAGTGCCTATAAACGAAAAAGCAGAACCCACACCCATCATAAATCGGCCCATGGAAGCGGTGGTAATATTGTTGGTTGACCCAAATAAAAAAGCACCTATAGCACAGGTTAGAACTGCAATAGTTAATAAGCGTCGAGGGCCAAACCGATCAAATAAAAACCCAGCCGGTAGTTGCATCGGGGTATAAGAATAATAATAAAAAGCCGCCATCGTTCCTAAGGTAATAGCATTGAGTCCTAAATCATTAATTAATTGATTAGTCATTACTGCAGGTGAAACTTGCAATATAAACTCGTACATATAAAAACAGGAGGCAAGAATACAGATAATTGCGGCGAGTAAAGTAGGTTTTTGCTTTTCTAAAGGAAGTGAGGAGGGTAAATCGTTATTTTTATTTTCAGACATAAGATTTGATTAAAGTAGAATGCTAATAAAAAAATTAAATTGCACTAGCTGTTTCATTGGAATATTGTGGTCTGCAATAAGTTTCTCGGAGCAAAAAATGACTTACAAAAAATGCAATGATATAACATAAAGGTAATACAAAAAGCGCTTTCTGATAATCTACTATACCATAAAAAGGGGTACCATTATGCATAATGCCCTTCCAATTGACATAAAGCAAAACTCCTATTAAGGGTTGAAACAAAGCTCCTCCCGCGACAACGGCCGTATTATTAAAACCAATAGCTGTCCCGACTACGCAAGAAGTATTGTTATCTTTGACAACTCCAAAGGCTAATGATTGTCCTGATGCAGCTAAGCCAAAGATAAATAAAATAAAGTATAGCCAAAATAATGGGAGTACCGGATAATATATAATTATCGTAAGGCTGATTACTCCTAATAAAGCAGAAAAGCTAAGTGGTTTTGATCGCGAATTGATTTTGTCTGAGAACCAACCCACTAAGGGGCTACCTAAGCCGATACCTAGCCAAATCATTGCACTCGCTTCAGAAGCAGCTTCTGTAGTAAGACCATAGCTGGCTACAAGAAAAGGTATGCCCCACAAAGCTGCAAATGCAGTAACAGGCGCCCATATAGAAAAAGAATATAAGGCAATTAGCCAAGTTTGTTTATTGCTACATACTTGTTGCAGGCGTTTCAATTCCCCTTTTTTGGGTGGGGATTGAAATTTATGCCCTTTTGATACAGCTTCTGGACTATCTCTTACTACTGTCCATACTAATAGTGCTAATAAACAACCAACGATAGCCAAGGAGATAACAGTTGATCGCCAACTCCAATGATTAATTGCTGTTACTAAAGGAACTTGACCTGCGATTGCTCCAACTGAGCTCATCAACTGAACGAGTCCGGTAAGTAAGGCAAAATATTGAGGTGGGAACCAACGTGAGACAAGGAGTAAAGCGCCGATAAACGAAAAAGAAGATCCTATGCCCATTAAGAACCTGCCAAACGAAGCCATAACCGCATTTGGTGTTATACCAAACAGAAATGCTCCAAGAGCACATATTAAAATAGCTAAGGTTATTAAACGTCGTGGACCAAAGCGATCAAAGAGAAGACCGGCGGGTAATTGCATGGGTGTGTAAGAATAATAGTAAAAAGCAGCCATAGTACCTAAGCTTGCTGCATTAAGACCTAAATCACACATCAATTCGTTAGTCATAACTGCAGGAGATACTTGTAAAGTATACTCATACATATAAAACATGGCAGCAAGTATACAAATGACAGAAGCGAGAAGTAATTGTTTTTTAGTAGTTAAAGAGTGTGACACATCTTGTGACATTATCGCTTCATTATTGTACATTATTTACCTCTTAGATCATGTTCCTCATGACCTTATTGTTGATAGCTTTTTTTAAAAGATCAAGTTAACGTTATTATGCAATGCTCTAACGCCATACACTAAAGGTTTAGCAGAAAACAATAAGTGATTGAGATTTTGATTGCAAGCGCATAATTTTCAGACTAATGATAAAGATTGATCCTAAAAAATACTTTGTTATACTTGGGTGGCTATTGCCGGGATGGCGGAATTGGTAGACGCGCCGGACTCAAAATCCGGTGATGGTGACATCGTGTGGGTTCGAGTCCCACTCTCGGTACCAGTAAATAAAAATTATTCAGTTTGAAGAAGAATGACCGCAGTTGCCGCAACTCCCTCTTGGCGCCCAATAAAACCTAGTTTTTCTGTGGTAGTTGCTTTTAAATTGATCTGGTCCAGATCAATTTTCATATCTTGCGCTAAATTAAAACGCATTGCTGCAAAATAGTCTTTAAGCTTGGGTGCTTCTGCGATGACAGTAATATCTGCATTATTGATGGAGTAATTTTTTTCATCCAACATTTGGACGGTTGCTTGTAGGAAATGCCGACTATCCTTATTTTTCCAACGCTCGTCAGTGTCAGGAAAATGTAGGCCTATATCACCCAAAGCACACGCTCCTAAGAGCGCATCAACTAAAGCGTGAATGACGACATCACCATCAGAATGCGCTTTAAGACTCATTCGATATGGAATTTTGACACC
>Ga0075370_10000069_pt1 | contig 31335 bp, 33 predicted proteins | sample EndMethybrTD3035_FD_71398 | JGI IMG/M metagenome (GOLD analysis project Ga0075370, IMG submission 71398) | Populus endosphere microbial communities from Tennessee, USA - Endosphere MetaG P. TD hybrid TD303-5 | ecosystem: Host-associated > Plants > Roots > Endosphere | place: USA: Tennessee... | reverse complement strand
CCCGTTCAGGTACTTGGTCACCGAGTGCACGACGACGTCGAAGCCGAGCTCGAGCGGGCGCTGCACATACGGGCTCGCGAAGGTGTTGTCGGCCACGGTGATGATGCCGCGCGCGCGGCAGGTCTCGGCGATGGCGCGCAGGTCGGCCAGGCGCAGCAGCGGGTTGGTCGGTGTCTCGACCCAGACGAGTCTCGTGTCCGGCTTCAGGGCCTTTTCGAGGCCCTGGGGGTCGGTCAGGTTCGCATAGTCGAAGCGCAGCCCGGCGCTGCGCCGGCGCACCTTGTCGAACAGCCGGAAGCTGCCGCCGTACAGATCGTCGCTGGCGACGACGTGCGAGCCGGCATCGATCAGCTCGAGCACCGTCGAGATCGCAGCCAGGCCGGACGCGAAGGCGAACGCCTGTGCGCCGCCTTCGAGGTCGGCGACGCAGCGCTCGAAGGCCCAGCGCGTCGGGTTGTGCGATCGGCCATAGTCCAGCCCCTTGTGGACGCCGGGGCTCTGCTGCACGTAGGTCGAGGTCGCGTAGATCGGCGGCATGATCGCGCCGGTGCTCGGGTCGGGCGCCTGGCCGGCGTGGATCACGCGCGTCGCAAAGCCCAGCGTCTTGTCGTTCTTCATGGTCATGCGAGGGTCCTTCTCAGATGGTTCAGGAGGTCGAAGCGCGTGATCAGGCCGTGGAAGCCCTGCGCGTCGGCAATGATCGCGACGAGGCCGCGGTCGAGCACCGCTTCGAGTTCGACGAGGCTCGCGCTCGGCGGCAGGGTCGAGGGCGCGTCGGTCATCGCGCTCGACACGGGCGAGCGAAAGCGCGTCGCGTCGGCATGCACGCTGAGCAGCAGGTCCGACTCGTCGATCAGGCCGACCAGCTTGCCCGCATCGAGCACCGGCAGCTGCGAGACGTCGGCGATGCGCATGCGCTGGAACGCGGTCAACAGCGTGTCGTTCGACGTCACGCTGATCACGCTGCCGTCCTCGCTGCGGCGCGAGATCAGGTCGCGCAGGTCGCCGTACTCGTGCCGGCGCAGCAGGCCCTGGTCGACCATCCACGAGTCGTTGTAGACCTTCGAGAGATAGCGTGTGCCGGTGTCGCAGACGAAGGTGACGACGCGCTTGGGCGCGGTCTGCGCGCGGCAGTAGCGCAGCGCCGCTGCGAGCAGCGTGCCGGTCGACGAGCCGCCGGCGATGCCCTCGCGCTTGAGCAGCTCGCGCGCGGTGGCGAAGCTCTCTTCGTCGGGAATCGAATACGCGGTCCGCACGCCCGATAGGTCGGAGATCGGGGGCACGAAATCCTCCCCGATGCCTTCGACGGCCCATGAGCCGGCCTCGCCGACCACGCCGCTGCGCGTGTATTCGGCGAGGATCGAGCCCACAGGATCGGCCAGCACGAATGCGAGCGCCGGCTGGGCGCGACGGAAGAAGCGCGTCAGCCCGGTAAGCGTGCCGCACGAGCCGACGCCGACGACGATCGCGTCGACGTCGTGCTCCATCTGCTGCCAGATCTCCGGCCCGGTGCCTTCTTCATGGGCGCGCGGGTTGTCCGGGTTGCCGAACTGGTTCGCGTAGAACGCGCCCGGAATCTCGCGCGCGAGCGCGGCGGCACGGTCCTGGTAGTAGTCGGGGTGGCCCTTGACGACATCGGAGCGTGTCGTGTGCACCTCGGCGCCCATCGCCTTCAGGTGCAGCACCTTCTCGCTCGACATCTTGTCGGGCACGACCAGTACGACGCGATAGCCCTTCGCGCGCGCCACCAGCGCAAGACCGAGCCCGGTGTTGCCGGCAGTCGCCTCGACGACCGTGCCCCCGGCTTTCAGGCGCCCATCGCGCTCGGCGGACTCGATCATCGAGACGCCGATGCGGTCCTTGATCGAACCGCCCGGGTTCTGCGACTCGAGCTTCAGGAACAGCGTGCAGACGCCGGTGTCGAACCGCGTCACGCGCACCAGCGGCGTGTTGCCGATCAGCGAGAGCACTGCGGGGTCGGCCGCACGGCCGCTCGCGGCGGAGGAAGTGGTCGTGGTCATCGTCGACTCCTCGCAAGCGAGAGGGGATGCATCGCGACGATGGTAGCCGCGTGCTTGCACCGCGTGTGCGATTCCGTAACCCGCGCGCTGTGTACGTGCTCTTGTCGATCACGACCGCGATGCCCGGCGGCGTGAACTCGACCGGCATCGACCAGGCGGCCGCCATCACGTTGCGGCGCTCGCCGTGCTTCGTGCTGACCAGGACGGTCGGGCCGTGGTTGACGAGGCGGCTCGCGTGGCGGAGTTCGACGGACTGTTTCACGCCGCGAGCATGAACGCGCGTCACATCACGTGTCGCATCGAGCGTCGCTAAGATCGGCTGCCGAAAGAACCGGGAGCGTGCGTGGGTTATCTGCTCGTGTTCGGCGTCGGTCTGGTCGCCGGCACGCTGAGCGGCATCATCGGCACGGGCTCGTCGCTGCTGCTGATGCCGGTGCTGGTGCTGCTGTACGGGCCGCAGCAGGCAGTGCCGATCATGGCGATCGCCGCGATCATGGGCAACCTCGGCAGGGTGCTCGCGTGGCGGCGCGAGATCGACTGGCGCGCGGTCGGCGCCTATGCCTCGACGGCGGTGCCCGGCGCGGCGCTCGGTGCGCGCACGCTGCTCGCGCTGCCGCCGCACGCGGTCGAGCTGGCGCTCGGCGTGTTCTTCCTGGCGATGATCCCGGCGCGGCGTTGGTTGAATCGTCGTGCGTTGGGCCTGCGGCTGGTGCATCTCGCGCTGATCGGCGCAGTCGTCGGTTTCCTCACCGGCATCGTCGTCTCGACCGGCCCGATCACGGTGCCGGTGTTCGTCGCCTACGGGCTGGTGAAGGGCGCGTTCCTCGCCACCGAGGCAGCAGGCTCACTCGCGGTGTACCTCGCGAAGGCCGCGGTGTTCCGCCAGCTCGGCGCACTGCCGTTCGAATCGATCGCAAAGGGTGTGCTGGCCGGCACCTCGCTGATGGCGGGCTCGTTCATCGCGCGCCGCATCGTGCTCGAGCTGACGCCCGAAGGGTTCCGGCGCATCGTCGATGCGCTGCTGCTGGTTTCGGGCGTGTCGCTGCTGTGGGCCGCGGCACGCTGAGGCGTGCCGCGCGGTCGAGGGTCAGCGCTTCGAATCGTCGCCCGTGAGCTGCGGCAGCGCCGCGCTGCCGCCCGAGAGCAGGCCGACCTTCGTGTAGGTGGCGAGCTTGTCGCGCGTGTCGACGATGTCGAGGTTACGCATCGTCAGCTGGCCGATGCGGTCGGCCGGCGAGAACATCGACTCGCCCTTTTCCATCGTCAGCCGCTCGGGCTTGTAGGTCAGGTTCGGCGACTCGGTGTTGAGCAGCGAGTAGTCGTTGCCGCGCCGCAGTTCGACGGTCACCTCGCCGCTGATCGCGCGTGCGACCCAGCGCTGCGCGGTCTCGCGCAGCATGATCGCCTGCGGGTCGAACCAGCGGCCCTGGTACAGCAGCCGGCCGAGACGGCGGCCGTGGTCGCGGTACTGCTCGATCGTGTCTTCGTTGTGGATGCCGGTCACGAGGCGCTCGTAGGCGATGAACAGCAGCGCGAGGCCCGGGGCTTCGTAGATGCCGCGGCTCTTCGCTTCGATGATGCGGTTCTCGATCTGGTCGCTCATGCCCAGGCCGTGGCGGCCGCCGATCTCGTTGGCCTTCAGGATCAGGTCGACGAGGTTCGGGTACTCGACGCCGTTCAGCGCCACCGGCCGGCCTTCGTCGAAGCGCACCGAGACCTGCTCGGCCTTCACCGCCACCTCGTCGCGCCAGAACGCGACGCCCATGATCGGCTGCACGATCTTGATGCCGCTGTTCAGGTGCTCGAGGTCCTTGGCCTCGTGGGTCGCGCCCAGCATGTTCGAGTCGGTCGAGTAGGCCTTCTCGGCCGACATCTTGTAGGCGAAGCCGGCCTGGCTCATGAAGGCCGACATCTCGGCGCGCCCGCCGAGCTCGTCGATGAAGGCCTGGTCGAGCCAGGGCTTGTAGATCTTCAGCGCCGGGTTCGCGAGCAGGCCATAGCGGTAGAAGCGCTCGATGTCGTTGCCCTTGAAGGTGCTGCCGTCGCCCCAGATGTTGACGTCGTCCTCCTTCATCGCGGCGACGAGCATCGTGCCGGTCACGGCACGGCCGAGCGGCGTGGTGTTGAAGTAGGTGACGCCGGCCGTCGTGATGTGGAACGCGCCGCTTTGCAGCGCCGCGATGCCCTCGGCGGCGAGCTGCGCGCGGCAGTCGACCAGGCGCGCCTTCTCGGCGCCGTACAGCATCGCCTTGCGCGGGATCTCGTCGTAGTCGGGCTCGTCGGGCTGGCCGAGGTTGGCGGTGTAGGCGTACGGAATCGCGCCCTTGAGCTTCATCCAGTGAAGCGCGGCGCTGGTGTCGAGGCCGCCGGAAAACGCGATGCCGACCTTCTGGCCGGTGGGCAGGTGCTGCAGGATGGTTGCCATGGAGGAAGGGTCGAAAGGGCGGAGCGGCCGCAGCCGCGAACCGCGTATTTTCGACCCTTTTTGGCCTCAGGCCGAATACGGCACTTCTGGCACCGGCGTGCGGAAGCTGACGTTCAGCAGGTTCCAGAACGTGATCGTGCCGATCACGAAGCCGAGGTCGGCGATCTCGCTGTCGCTGAAGTGGGCCTTCAGCTGGGCGAAGTCGGCGTCGCTCGGGTCGCGCTGCGGGATCGCGGTGACGGCCTCGGCCCAGTTCAGCGCGGCGCGCTCACGCTCGCTGAAGAACGGCGCTTCGCGCCAGCCGGCCACCGCGTTGACGTGGCGCGGGTTCACGTCCTGCTTGATCAGGTCGGCCCAGTGCATGTCGATGCAGAACGCGCAGCCGTTGATCTGCGAGACGCGCAGCAGCACGAGGTCGGTCAGGCGCTTGCCGAGCGGGCTGCTGTTGGCTGTCATCGACAGCGTGAGCAGCGCCTTCATGGCCTTCGGGGCGAGGGTGTTGTAGTCGATGCGGGCGGTGTGTGTCATGGCGAGTGCTCCTTGGCGAGTGGTTCGAAGGACAGGAACGCCGCGGACCGCGGCCTTCCATGCACTCAAGACGCGCTGACCCTGGCCCGTGTGACAGGCCGGCCCGCGTTTTTCTAGCGTTTCTTTTCGCGCGGGTGCGGGTTCGGCCGCGGCGCTGCGGCGCGCGCCGGCCGCGCAGAAGGCGCAGCAGAAGGCGCGGCAGCCGGGGGCGCCGCCGCGTGCCGCTGACGCTCGTCGCGTGCCTGCGCGAGCAGCCCATCGAGCTCGCCATCGGCCACGCCCATCAGCGTGCAGAAGTTCGCGCGGGTCAGGTTCGAGGTTTCGAAGGCACGCAGCAGGCGTGCCCGTGCGACCCGCTCCTGGCCGTCGGCTTCGCGCTGGGCGAACTCGGCCTTGCGCTGGGCTTCGATCGCGCCGGCGCGGCGCTGCTGCTGCAGGGCGCGGCGGCGCTGCACTTCGTCGGCCGCCGCCTGGCGATGTTCCGCGCTGACCTCGCCGGCGGCCGCGCCGTCCAGGTCGTAGCGGTTCGGCTCGCTCGCGAGCGCCTTCAGGTACGGCGTGCTGGTCGTGTGCCGGTGCAGGAATGCCGACAACGCGCGCTTCGTGAAGGTGTTGGGCAGCTGCTGCTGGATGTCGGCCGCAATGCGCAGCTTCAGCGGGCGGTGCACGTCCTTGCCGAACAGGGCCGGGAAGCGTGCGGCGAGCAACGCCGCGCACTCGGCGGGTGGCAAATCGGGGAGCCGCGGCGCGGGTTGCGGCGGCTGGGGTGGTACTGCTGCGGCGGCCGGCGCGGGATCGGCGGCCGATTGATCGGGCTCGGGATTCATTCAGGCGGCGGGCGCGTCCCGCCAAGGGGCTCTTGCGGAGCGCCGATGATAGCGACGCGCCCGAAAGCTCACCCGCGGGCGGGTGAGCGTGTGCCGCTCAGAACCAGTCGACGCCGTAGTAGTTGTGCACGCGCCGGCCGTAGTCCTGCGTGTACTCCGGGACTTCGTCCTGCGGATAGCGCGGAGCGTCCTTCAGGCGCGCCTTGTCCAGCGGCACCACATAGCCGCCCTTGTCGGTGTCGTAGGTGAGTGCATCCCACGGCAGCGGGTAGCGGTCGCTGCCCATGCCGAGGAAGCCGCCGAACTCGAGCACGGCGTAGCGGACCTGACCCGAGCGCTTGTCGATCATCAGGTCGTCGATCGAGCCGAGCTTGTCGCCGGCTTCGTTGTAGACGGTCGTGCCCTCGACCCGTTCGGACGAGATCACGTCGTGGGTGGAGGTGTCGGTGGCAGTGTTCATCGTGAGTCTCCTTCAGTCGATAGCCAGGCGATGGGACGACCGCACGCGGGGCGGCGCGTCGTCAAGCTCAGTTATCGGCGTGCGCCGGGCGGCTTCCCATCGGTCTGCGGCGCGCCTGCCTGTAGGACATGCCGCAAGCGCGGCGGCTCAGAACTGCGCGATGGCCGGCGCGCTCAGCGCCTGCTGCTGCGAGCGCACCACGAGGTCGCGGGCGCCTTGCGGATTGGCCGCGAACTGGTCGGCCGCGGTGATCGCGTCGAGGTGGTCGAGCTCCGGGTACATCACGATCGCCCGCTTCACCGCGGACAGCGGGTTCATCTCGGGGAAGTGCTCGAGGAGCCGCGCACTGAACTGGGCGAGCCACAGGTGAGTGGATCGATTGCCGGTCATCACAACCTCCGAGCTGAACCAGACGGTCACAACGATAGGGGGCCGGCGCCTTGCGCGCTGTCAGACAACGCCTCGTGATTGCCGTGGCTACCCCCCTGGATCCGAGGCCCGGATTTGAATCGGGCGCGGATTCGAGCGATCAGAGCGACAGCGGCAGCTCCAGGTGTTCGCGGTACATCATCTCGCGGTGCTCGAACAGGATCGGGTCCAGCGCCGCCAGCGTCTGAGCATCGCAGCTCTCGAACGCGGCGCGCGTCGAGGGGTCCATCGCGCACTGGGCCTGCGGCAGCGGGCGAAACATCGCGGCGACGGTGGCGCAGTAGATGTCGGCGGCCGTCAGCGCGTCGCCGATCAGGTAGCGGCTGCCCGCCGCACGCTGGGCCGCCAGGCGGGCGGTCAGCGCGCCGAGCTTCTCGACGACACGGTGGCCCGCCACGGCACCAGCCTCCGACGTGTGCCCGTACTTCTTGCCGAGATACTTCGCCACCGGCTCCAGGAAGCCATTCGCCCCGTTCAGCCCCGCATGCACGAGCTGCAGCCGGCGCCACCAGGCGAGCCCGTCGGTGCCGCACAGCGCGTCGCCCAACTCGAGCGCGAGGGCGCGCTGCGTCGGGTCGGCGGGCAGCAGCGCGGGTGCCGGCGCCAGCCGCTCCGCAAGCAGCAGGATCTCGTCCCACCGGGCGCGCGGCGGCTCGTTCTCGTAGACGGCGACCGGGCCGCTGCGCTGCCCAGTCCAGCGTTTCAGCGCGTCGCTGTCGTAGGCGAGGCGGACGGCCGCCCATTCGATGCGCTTGACATGCAGGATGCCCTTCGCGGCCTCGCCCCAGGGACTCGGCACGCCGCCCACCACGACCATGCGCAGGCCGCCGCGCGGGATCGCTTCGTCCACCTCGATGTATTCGAACGGCATGGATGTCACGGGCTCAGCGCTGCACCGGGTGCTGCACCTTCGGGCCCGACGCCGCGCCAGACACGCCGACCGAGCTGCGCATTTGCAGACCGGGATCGGCGAACACGCCGTCGAGGCTGGCCGGCGTTGCAGTCGACTTGCCGCGCGCCGCCGACCCGCCACGGGAAATGCCTTCCGGGGGCGTGCCCGCGGCGGCCAGCACCACCTGGCTGCAGCCGGTCTCGTCGTGCGCTTCGACCAGGCTGGTACCGCTGCCGAAGCGTAGCGGCAGCGTCTCGCTGTACGGCCGCGACAGGTCGACCGGCGGCGTCGTCGAACGGTAGATGATGCGCGCACCCTGGTAGACCGTGTAGCAGGCAGCCTGTGCCGGCAGAGCCGACACGGTGCCCAGCGCGGCGAGGGCGAGGGTCAGAGGCAGCTTCATGATGGGGTGCTCCTTTCGCGCCCATCGTAGCCGCTGCCGTGCGCGCCTTCACACCCTCTGCATGAAGGGCGCGTCGATGTTCGCGAGCTTGTCCGGGTTGCGCACCGTGTAGATCGAGACGATGCGTTCACCGTCGATCACGAAGGCCTGGGCCGACTCGAGCTCGCCGTCGATGTAGCGCAGCACGCCGGCCTCGCCGTTGATCGTCGCGAGCCGGTACGTGACCCGTTCGCCGAGCCGCAGGAACTGCGCCCAGTACAGGTTGGCGATTCGGTCTCCGCCGTGCAGCGGCTTCGGGAACGACGGCACCTTGCCGCCGCCGTCGCCGATCGCCTCGGCGTTGTCGGCCAGCAGCGCCTTGATCGCGTCGCGCCGGCCGCTCTGCGCCGCGGCGACGAACTTCTCGAGCAGGTGGCGGTGCGTCGCGCGCGGGACTTCGAAGCGCGGCCGCTGCTGGCGCACCCGCTCGGCGGCGCGGTGCACCATCTGCCGGCAGGCTGCTTCGCTCTTGCCGAGCATCGCGGCGATCTCCGGGTAGTCGTGGTCGAACACCTGGCGCAACAGGAACGCGGCGCGCTCTTCGGGCGCGAGCCGCTCCAGCACCCACAGGAACGCCAGCGACAGGTCGCTCGCCCACTCGGCCACCGCCTCGGGCGTGCGCTCGTCGACCTCGACCAGCGGTTCGGGCAGCCACCAGCCGACGTAGGCCTCGCGCTCGGCTTTCGCGGCGCGCAAGCGGTCGATCGCGAGCCGGGTCACGACCGTGACGAGCCAGGCTTCGACCGACTCGAGCGTTGCCGCGTCGGTGCGGCTCCAGCGCAGCCAGGCATCCTGCAGCACGTCTTCGGCATCGGCGCGGGTGCCGAGCATGCGGTACGCGATCCCGAACAGACGGGGTCGCAGGGCCTGGAAGGGATCGGTCGAAGGGGCGGTGGCGGTCATGCTGGCGTGATTCTGAGCGTGCATGCCAGCAAGACGGGCCGGCCTCACGGCTTGTGACAGGGCCGCCCGGGTTCGGTTACGCGGAGTTACCCGTGCTCGGGCAAGCGAGCTCCTGCGCGGAAAGTTTCACGCTAGAAACGCCGTCATGCGTTTTTTCCTGATCTGTCTGTGCGTGGCGGTGCTCGCCGGTTGCGGTTCGACGCCGACCACGCGGCCGGGGCAACCGTCCGCCCCGGGCGCGCCGAGCGCGCCACCGGCCCCGGGTGCCCCGGCCCCCGAGCCGCCGCGCCCGACGCTTGCCGCCGAGCAGCATCGTCTCGCCGCGCTGTTCGACGGCACACCGGTGGTCTTCTCGATGCAGAACGATGGCAGCCTGCGCGTCGAGGTGCCGCTGCGCTTTTGCTTCGACCCCGGCTCGTCGACGGTGAAGCCGCCGCTCGGCGCGGTGCTCGACCGCATCGCGACCAGCCAGCGGCGCGGCAGCTCGCGGCTGCTGGTGGTGGCGCCGGGCGACAAGCGCGGCAAGGGCATCGTGCTCGGCACCGACCGCGCCGGCAGCACCCGCGACTACCTGGTCGGGCGCGGCATCGCGGCGACGCGCTTCCTGGTGTCGGGTGTGATCGAGCCCGAGGCGGTGCGCATCGTCGTCTCGGAATCGGGACCGCCGCGCCTGCAGTAATCCCCGGCAGGCGCTATGCGTTCGCGTGGCTCAGTCGCCGCGCGAGCGCGTTGACGGCCGCTTCGGTGTCGTCGTCGTCGAAGCTCGGCAGCGCGAGCTCGTTCGCGAGCGCCGTTTCGGCGAGCCGCTGCAGCGTGGCCGCGTGCGGCAGCACGGTGCCGTAGAACAGCACGCGCTCGCCGCGCGCGATCAGCAGGGTCGGGAAGTTCTCGACATCGATGCCGTCCACCAGCTCGGCCTCATCCTCGATGTCGATCCAGCGCGTCCGCACGGCCGCGCCGCTGTCGCGGCCGAGCTCGGCGAGCAGCGGCGCGTAATCGCGGCAGGTGCCGCACCACGCGGCGCACAGGCAGGCCACCAGCAGCGGGGGTTCGTTCATGGCACGGCAGTGTGCCGCGGGCCGGCGGGTGTCTCTTATCTGTTTTCCAGATTTCATTTGCACGGATAAGGAAATTCAGAATCAGTCGTTCCCGATCTGTGGCGCGGCCCCTAGTCTCGCGATCCCCGCATGTCGAGTTCACCATGAGCGCCGTCCTCGCGCCTTCGCCGGCTTCCCCGACCGCCCCACCCGACGCGCCGCTGCGCAAGCCGCGCCGCGTGCTGCCGGGCTTCGGGCTGTCGCTGGGCATCACGATCGCCTATCTGTCGCTGCTGGTGCTGATCCCGCTGTCGGCGGTGTTCCTGAAAAGCAGCACGCTCGGCGTCGAGGCGTTCTGGAATGCGGTGAGCTCGCCGCGGGTGCTCGCGTCGTATCGGCTCAGCTTCGGCATGTCGCTGCTCGCCGCGCTGCTGAATTCGGTGTTCGGCCTGCTGCTCGCGTGGTCGCTGGTGCGCTATTCGTTTCCGGGCAAGAAGCTGGTCGATGCATTGATCGACCTGCCGTTCGCGCTGCCGACCGCGGTGGCCGGCATCGCGCTGACCGCGCTGTATGCGAAGAACGGCTGGCTCGGCTCGCTGCTCGAGCCGCTCGGCCTCAAGGTCGCGTTCACGCCGCTCGGCGTGCTGGTGGCGCTGACCTTCATCGGGCTGCCGTTCGTCGTGCGTACCGTGCAGCCGGTGCTCGAGGACATCGACACCGAGCTCGAGGAGGCCGCCGCAAGCCTCGGCGCCCACCGCTGGCAGACCGTGCGCCACGTCGTGCTGCCGATCCTGACGCCGGCGCTGCTGACCGGCTTCGCGCTCGCGTTCGCGCGTGCGGTCGGCGAATACGGCTCGGTGATCTTCATCGCCGGCAACCTGCCGCTGGTCTCGGAGATCACGCCGCTGATGATCATCACCAAGCTCGAGCAGTACGACTACGCCGGCGCCACCGCGATCGCGGCGGTGATGCTCGTGATCTCGTTCGTGCTGCTGCTCGGCATCAACGGGCTGCAGGCGTGGAGTGCGCGTTCGCGTGGGGTCGGCGCGGGAGCGAAGCGATGAGCGGTGCAGTGGCCACGTTGGCGTCGCCGAAGATCTTCGGCGACGCGCATCGTTTCGAATCCAACCCGGCGACCCGCGAAGTGCCGTGGGTCAAGTGGACGATCCTCTCCCTCGGGCTCGCGTTCTTCGCGCTGTTCCTCGTACTGCCGCTGGTCGCGGTGTTCACCGAGGCGCTGCGCAAGGGCTTCGGCGTCTACTTCGCGGCGCTGCTCGAACCCGACGCGCTGTCGGCCTTGACGCTGACCCTGATCGCCGCGGCGGTCGCGGTGCCGCTGAACCTGGTGTTCGGCGTCTTCGCGGCCTGGGCCGTCACCAAGTTCGACTTTCGCGGCAAGCAGCTGCTGATCACGCTGATCGACCTGCCGTTCTCGGTGTCGCCCGTGGTCGCCGGCCTGATCTACGTGCTGATGTTCGGCGCGCAGGGCTGGTTCGGGCCGTGGCTTTCGGAACACGACCTGAAGATCGTGTTCGCGGTGCCGGGCATCGTGCTCGCGACCGTGTTCGTGACCTTCCCATTCGTCGCGCGCGAGCTGATCCCGCTGATGCAAGCGCAGGGCCGCGAAGAGGAAGAAGCCGCGACCGTGCTCGGCGCCTCCGGCTCGCAGACCTTCTGGCACGTCACCTTGCCGAACGTGAAGTGGGGCCTCTTGTACGGCGTGATCCTGTGCAACGCGCGGGCGATGGGCGAGTTCGGCGCGGTGTCCGTGGTCTCCGGGCATATCCGCGGTCTGACCAACACGCTGCCGCTGCACGTGGAGATTCTCTACAACGAATACCAGTTCGCTGCCGCGTTCGCGGTGGCGTCGCTGCTCGCGCTGCTGGCGCTCGTCACGCTCGGGCTGAAGACCTTCGTCGAATGGCGGCAGGCGCAGGTGCAGCACAACGATTGAGATCACGACGATTGAAATTGGAAGGTGACGAGATGAGCATCCAGGTCCGCAACATCCACAAGGCCTTCGGCGCGTTCACCGCGCTCGGCGACGTGAGCCTCGACTTCCCGACCGGCGAGCTGGTCGCCCTGCTCGGCCCCTCGGGCTGCGGCAAGACCACGCTGCTGCGCATCATCGCCGGCCTCGAGACGGCTGATCGCGGCCAGGTGCTGCTCGACGGCGAAGACGCGTCCGACACCCATGTGCGCGAACGGCAGGTCGGCTTCGTGTTCCAGCACTACGCGCTGTTTCGCCACATGACGGTGTTCGACAACGTTGCGTTCGGGCTGCGCGTGAAGCCACGCAAGTTCCGCCCGAGCGAAGCCGAGATCAAGCGCAAGGTGCACGAGCTGCTGAACCTGGTGCAGCTCGACTGGCTCGCCGACCGCTTCCCGCCCCAGCTCTCCGGCGGCCAGCGCCAGCGTATCGCGCTCGCGCGTGCACTCGCGGTCGAGCCGCGCGTGCTGCTGCTCGACGAGCCGTTCGGCGCGCTCGACGCGAAGGTGCGCAAGGAGCTGCGCCGCTGGCTGCGCCGGCTGCACGACGAGCTGCACATCACCAGCATCTTCGTCACGCACGACCAGGAAGAGGCGCTCGAAGTGGCCGACCGCGTGGTGCTGATGGACCACGGCCGGGTCGAGCAGGTCGGCTCGCCGAGCGAGGTCTACGAAAGCCCGGCCACGCCCTTCGTCTACGGCTTCCTCGGTGCGGCCAACCGTTTCCCCGACCTGGCCGGCCGCGATCAGGGCGCGCTCGGCTTCGCCCGGCCGCATGAAGTGACGATCGCGACGCAGCCGGCGCCGGCCGGCATCGTCGCCTCGGTCAGCCGCGTGCTGAGCTTCGGCGCGGCGAGCCGGGTCGAGCTGCTCGGCGAGCAGGACCAGCACTACGAAGTCGAGCTGTCGCGCGAACGTGCCGATGCGCTGGCGCTGCAGCCGCAGCAGCGGGTCTGGCTGCTGCCGCAGCGGCTCGCGGTGTTCGAGCCTCACGAACTGGCGCGCGCCGCATAAGAACGCCATAGTCACTGTCCATGAACTTCCAGCAACTGCGCATCATCCGCGAGGCGGTCCAGCGCAACTTCAATCTCACCGAGGTCGCGAACGCGCTCTTCACGTCGCAATCGGGCGTCAGCAAGCACATCCTCGATCTCGAGAACGAACTCGGCATCGAACTGTTCGTGCGCAAGGGCAAGCGCCTGACCGGGCTGACCGAACCCGGCAAGGAGCTGGTCGGCATCGTCGAGCGCATGCTGATCGACGCGAAGAACATCAAGCGCCTGGCCGAGCAGTTCGCGAACCGCGACGAGGGCAGCCTGACGATCGCGACCACGCACACCCAGGCGCGCTACGCGCTGCCGCCGGTGGTGCGGCGCTTTCGCGAGTCGTTCCCGAAGGTGCACCTGGTGCTGCACCAGGCCGGGCCGGCCGAGATCGTCTCGCTGCTCCAGTCGGGCGAGGCCGACATCGGCATCGCGACCGAATCGCTCGACGCGAGTCCGGCCGCGGGTTCATCGTTCGTCAGCTTCCCGTTCTACGAATGGCGCCATGCGGTCGTCGTGCCCGACGGCCACCCGCTCGCGGCGCTGCCGACGCTGACGCTCGAAGCGCTCGCCGAACACCCGCTGATCACGTACCACGAGGGCTACACCGGGCGGCCGCGCATCGACGCCACCTTCGCGGCGGCCGGGCTGGTGCCCGATGTCGTGATGTCGGCACTCGATGCCGATGTGATCAAGACGTATGTCGAGGTCGGGCTCGGCGTCGGCATCGTCGCGTCGATGGCGTTCGACCCGGCGCGCGACGTCGGCCTGAAGCGCCTCGACGCCTCGCACCTGTTCGAGGCCAACACGACCCGCATCGCGGTGCGGCGCGGGCACTACCTGCGCGGCTATGCGTACCGCTTTCTCGAGGACTGCTCGGCAGCGCTGACGCCGGCGGTCGTCAAGGAGGCGCTCGAGGAAGCCTGAGGGCCGGCGCGCCTTAGGCCCTCTCGTACAGCGATCCGCCGCCGGCGTTCAGGCTGTCGTAGAGCCGCTGCAGCGCGATCGCATCGCTGTCGTTCACCTGCCCGGCGCGCAGCTTCGCCGCACGTTCGATGGAGCGCAGGCGGAAGAACAGCTCGTCCTCGATCGCCTCGACCTCGGCCGCGTCGCCCGCGTCAACCGAGCTCGCGCTCCATAGCCCGCTCGCATACCAGCCCTTGCGCAGCCGGGCGAGCAGTTGCTGCGCGAGCCCGACCGCGGCCTTCAGCGCCGGCGAGCTGGTGGCGCGCAGCAGCTCGTCAGCGCAGGTTTGCGCGTTCTGCAGCGCGCCGTCGAGCCGCGTCAGGCGCGCGCGGACCTCGTCGACGCCGAGCTCGGCATGCAGGGCAGGCTGCACGCGCGCCGCGTCGGCGATGCGGCCGACCCAGCTCAGGTCGTATTCGCCGGGCACGACCCGCAGCGCGACGCTGATGCGCGCCAGGTAGGGCCGTTCGCTGCGCAGCACGCCGAGCGTCGCTTCGGTGACCGCGAGCAGCTTGCCGAGCGGCGAGATGCCGTCGCGCTGCAGGCTGTGCGGGTAGCCCGAGCCGTCGAGCCGCTCGTGGTGCTCGGCGACCGCCTCGATCACGGCGCCCGGGTAGTTGGTCAGCTGCGTCAGCAGCAGCCGGCCGATGTGCGGGTGCACGACGAGCTGCTGGTAGCTCGTGAAGTCGAGCTGGCGGTCGGCGTCGGCCTCACCGTAGCGCGGGTCGATGTACATCTCGCCGAGGTCGTGCAGCAGCCCGGCCAGCATCGCGATGCGCAGCTCGGCGACCGACGTGCTGTGCTCGGCCATCAGCGCGCCGGCCAGCGCCATCGCCTGCACCGCGTGGTCGAACGATTCGGGCCGTGAGGCCTGGCCGGCGGTCAGCAGCAGCTGGGCGACCGAGTGCAGCGGCAGGTGCGGCACCTGCGCGACGATGCGCGCCGCATGCGGCCGCAGCAGCGCGCCGATCGGCGCGTCGCGCTCGGCCAGCGCCTCGGTCGCGCGCAGCAGCGTCTGCGGCGTGACGCCGTCTTCGGCCATCAGGCAGCTTTCGAGCGGGTTGCGCAGCTCGCGGTCGAGCAGCTTGCGCTGCAATGCGGCCGAGACCGGCTGGTCGCGTGCCCACAGCTTGATGCCCGAGATGTCGAAGATGTCGCGCGACGCGATGATGCTCTTGGTCTGGCTGGCCTCGAGGATGGTCGCGAGCGCGTGCGGGTTCGCGGTGGAGAACAGGGCGCCGGCGGCGCGGACGGTTGAACTCATGCGGATGTCTCCGGTCTGGCGAGGGTTCCTCGTCATGTCGCTTTTCGCCAGCGCGGGCGCTTTTCTGAAGCGCGCAACTGTGACAGTTCGAAACCGGGCGGCGAACTGCACCGGCATCCGCCCGCTTATCCGCGCGTTCGGCCGGCGGGGCACGCCGACACTGTCGATCCGACGATCAACCGGAGCCGCGCCCGTGGCACGTCAGAACCTCGAATCGATCACGCAGTGGATCACCGCGGCGGCGCGACGCAAGCCGCAGGCGCTCGATGTCGAGCTCGCGGCGCGGGCGAACGTCAGCCTGCGCACCGCCCGCCGGATGCTCGGGCGGCTGGTCGAGTTGAACTGGCTGGTCCGCGAGGGCAGCGTGCGCCGTCCGCAATGGGGGCCAGGGCTGCTGCGCCAGGTGGTGCAGCGCTACGAGCTCGCCGGGCTCGAGGAAGACCTGCCCTGGTCGCTCGACTTCGCACCCCACTTCGCGCTGCCGCCGAACGTGCTGCGCATGGTGCAGCACGCGTTCTGCGAGCTGCTGAACAACGCGATCGGGCACAGCGGCGGCACGCACGTGACCGTCTCGCTGCGCCAGACCGCGAGCCAGGCCCAGCTGCTCGTCTCCGACAACGGCATGGGCCTGTTCGAGCGGATCGCGCAGAGCTTCTCGATCGCGAGCCCGGCGCTCGCGATGCTCGAGCTGAGCAAGGGCAAGCTGACGAGCCAGCCCGAGCGCCACACCGGCGAGGGCCTGTTCTTCACCTCGCGGCTGGCCGACGTGTTCGACCTGCACGCGAACGACGCCGCGTTTCAGCAGCGCGCCTGGGACGAGCGCGGCTGGCATCCGCAGCGCGCGTTGCGCCACACCGGAACCTCGATCTATGCGGCATTCGCGCTGGATACGCCGCGCACGCTGGATGGCGTGCGCAGCGCCTACAGCGTGGATGCCGGTCCGTTCGGGGTCGAGTTCAATCGCACGACGGTGCCGCTGCGGCTGATGACTTCGGCGATCGAAGGGCTCGAGTCGCGCGCGCAGGCGCGGCGCGTCTGTGCGCGACTCGGCGAGTTCCGTCGCGCCGAGATCGACTTCGGCGGGGTGACCAGCGTGGGGCATGCATTCGCCGACGAGCTGTTCCGGGTGTTCGGGCCGGCGCAGCATGCGCTGGAGCTGGTCCCGGTCAACATGACGCCGGCGGTCGCGGCGCTGGTGGCGAGCGTGCAGGGTCACCACCCCCGTTCTCGCTGAGGCCGTCGCCGAAGGGCGCATGCGAGCGCCTCGGAACGAGGGCTTCGATACCTCGGCCCGAACGGACACTTGTCGCTCACGACAGCAACTGCTTGCGCGCCCGGTGGATGCGCACGAACAAGTTCTCTTCGCTGATGCCGAGCTCGCGGCAGACCGTCTCGGTCGGCTGATCGTCGATCACGCGCAGCCGCATCACGTCGCGCAGGCCCGGCGGCAGCGCGTCGATGCGCTCGAGCGCACGCGCGAGCAGCTGGTGCTGCTCGGCGATCTCGTCGGGGCGCGGCTGCGGGCATTCGATCGACAGCGCGCCGTCGTCGTCCGACAGGTCGCTGGCCGACTCGAAGCCGGTGTTGCGGCGCACCGCATCGACGATCTTGTTCTTCAGCACCGCGGTCAGCCATGAGCGCAGCGCGGCCCGGCCGGCGAACACGGCCCGGCCCGACAGCACGGCCTCGAACACATCGTGCACCACGTCTTCGGCCAGCAGCGGGTCGCGCAGCCGCCGCTGCGCGAATCGCACGAGGTAGCTGCGGTGCGAGACCAGCTCGGGCCAGGCGATGCTCGGCAGCATCGTCGCGAACGAGGCGGACGGGGCGGAGGTGGCGAGCGCGGTGTTCATCGTGGCCCTTGCAATCGGTGGTGGTCGGTGCCTGAACTTTCGGCGCCGCGCATCGCGCCAAGCTCACCGAAGATCACGGGAAGATCACATTTGCGTCAGCGCTGGCTCGCGGCGCCCCGGCCGGGCGCGTAAGGATCGCCGCCGCGGGCCGACAATCCGCGCATGGCCACCCCCGTCACCACGCCCGCGCGCATCCTGGTCGCCGAAGACCAGGCCGACATCCGCGACCTGCTCGCGATGAACCTGCGCAGCGCCGGCTACGAGGTCGACGCGGTCGACGACGGCGCCCAGGCGCTCGCGCGCCATGCCGAGCGCCCGGCCGATCTGCTGATCCTCGACCTGATGATGCCGCGCATGGACGGCCTCGAAGTCTGCAAGGCGCTGCGCCAGCAAGGCAGCGCGACGCCGATCCTGATGCTGACCGCGAAGTCGACCGAGCTGGACCGCGTGCTGGGGCTCGAGCTGGGCGCGGACGACTACCTGACCAAGCCGTTCTCGCTCGCCGAGCTGCTGGCGCGCGTGAAGGCGTTGCTGCGCCGCGCGAGCCTGCTGGCGGCGGCGCAGGCGAACGCGAACGCCCAATTGCAGCAGCCCAAGGTCATCCGCAACGGCGAGCTCGAGATCCTGCCGGCCAAGCGCCAGGTCACCTGGCGCGGCAAGGCGATCGACTTCACAGCGCTTGAATTCGACCTGCTGCTGCATTTCGCGTCGCACCCGGGGCATGTGTTCTCGCGCTCGCAGCTGCTCAACGCGGTCTGGGGCTACACGCACGACGGCTACGAGCACACGGTGACCACCCACATCAATCGCCTGCGCAACAAGCTCGAAGCGGACCCGATGCGGCCGGAGCTGATCCTCACGGCCCGCGGCGCCGGCTACAAGATGCGCGATATTTCATGACGACCCCTCGTCAGCCCGCTTGGGGCGGCCCGGCGCTGGGCCCGCCATGACAGTCCGCCTCAAGCTCGCCCTCACTGTCTTCGCGACAGGCATCGTCACCGCGCTGCTCGTCCTCGTCACCGTCGTCTACGCCTTCCAGCGCTTCGAGCACGAGACCGCCTACCGGCGCGGCAGCGCGTTCCTGAGCCGGGCCGCGGCCGCCTACGACAACCTGTTCGAGATGCACGAGCGCCAGCCCGACGAGCTGCGCGCCTGGCTGCGCAACATGGTGCTGTTCGAGCCCGACACGCAGCTCTACCTGCTCGACCTGAAGGGCACGGTGCTGGCCTCGAGCGGCACAGCGAGGCTGCCGAGCGGATTCCGGGTCGCGATCGAGCCGGTGCTGAAGGCGGTCGGCCAGCCCGACGCCGCCTACGTGATGGGCGACGATCCAGAGCGCATGGATGCCGACGCGGTCGTCGCGGTGCAGCCGGTGCGCCGCGTGATGATCCGCCCCGACGCGCCGGTGGTCGGCTACCTGTACCTGGTGCTGCACACCGAGCAGCTGCCGGCCGACCGCTGGGCCGCGCTGCGCATGAGCGTGACCCGCCCGGCGCTGTGGCTGGTGGGCGCGGTGGTCACCTTCACGACGGCGCTCGCGCTCTTGATCATCGTCTCGGTGACGCGCCCGCTGCGCCGCCTGACCGACGCGGTCGCGACGATCTCGCAGCGCGGCCTCGATGAAGGGGCGGCCCAGGCGGGGCTCGCCGCGATCGAGAAGTCGAACGACGAGTTCGGCCAGCTGAAGAGCGCATTCGACATGATGCTCGAGACCTTGCGCTCGCAATGGCGCGAGCTGCGCCGCCTCGACCACTTCAGGCGCGAGGGCGTGAGCAACCTGTCGCACGACCTGCGCTCGCCGCTGACGGCGACCGTCGCGTGCCTGGAGACGCTGGAGGCGCGCTGGGCACGCAGCCCCGTTCGCACCGAGCCTGTCGACGCGCCATCCGCCAGCTCACTCCGAACGGGAGCGCAGGACGACGACCGCCGCCTCATCGAGATCGCGCTGCGCAACACCCGCAACGCGGCGCGCCTGGTGCAGTCGCTCGGCGACTTGGCCAAGCTCGACGAACCCGAGTTCAGCCTGCGCAGCGAGGTGGTCGATGCCGGTGAGCTGATCGGCGACATCTGCGTGCGCTTCGCCGACCGGGCGGCGCGGCAAGGCGTTGCGCTGCGCGCCGTCGAGCCCGGGCGCGGCGCCGTGCCGCCGTTCGCGAAGGTCGACGTCGAGCTGTTCGAGCGGGCGGTCGCCAACCTGGTCGACAACGCGCTGAAGTTCTGTCCGGCCGGCGCGCAGGTGACGCTGGCCGCCAGCGTCGAGGCGAGCCAGGTGCAGGTCCGGGTGGCCGACACCGGCCCGGGCATCGCGCCGGCCGACCTGCCGCACCTGTTCGACCGCTTCTACCAGAGCCGCCAGAGCGTCGCGCCGGCAACCGGCGAAGGCGGCAAGGGGCTCGGCCTCGCGATCGTCAAGCGCATTGCCGAGCTGCATGGCGGCACGGTGGCGGTGACCAGCACCCTCGGACAGGGGACCGAAGTGGTGCTCTCGGTGCCGGCCGCCGCGCCGTGATGGGGCACGTGGGTGCGGCGCGGGTGCGGAACCAGGCGGGAAAGTCCTAGTGCGGACCGGGCGCGGCCAGCCTACAGTCTCGCCACTCGCAGCGGGCACCGCGATGGTGCCTTGCGGCGTGGGGGTCTGAGGAGACAAGGCAGATTGCCGCGGCACAGCGCGGTGGCAGATAAACAAGACAGGTCGCATTCGGGACCGATGCAAAATTCGAAAGGCGCCGGGGTCACACCCGGCGCCTTTTGTCTTTCTCCCTTCCCTTCTGGCCTTCCTCCCCGATGACCGATCTCGCCGTGCTTGCGCTGGCTGCGCTGTTCGCTGGTTTTGTCGATGCGATCGTCGGCGGCGGCGGCCTGATCCTGGTGCCGGCGCTGTTCGGCGTGTACGCGAGCGCCGCACCAGCCACCCTGCTCGGGACCAACAAGGCCACCGCCGTCTGGGGCACCGGTCTCGCGACCGTCCAGTTCGCGCGCCGCGTACAGCTGCCGTGGGCCGCGCTGCTGCCCGCCGCGGCCGCGGCGCTGGCCGGCAGCTTCTGCGGCGCCTGGACCGTCACGCTGGTCAGCGCCGAGGGGCTGCGCAAGGCGCTGCCGCTGATCCTCGCCGCGGTGCTCGCCTACACGCTCGTGCGCAAGGACTTCGGGCGCAGCCACACGCCGCACCTGAGCGGCCGCGCGCAGACGCTGGTGGCCTGCGCGATTGGCGCGGCAGTCGGCTTCTACGACGGCTTCTTCGGCCCCGGCGCCGGCAGCTTCTTCGTGTTCGCGTTCGTGCGGCTGCTCGGCTTCGACTTCCTGAACGCGAGCGCCAGCGCGAAGGTGATGAACACGGCGACCAACCTCGCCGCGCTCGCGCTGTTCACCGCCAAGGGCCATGTCTGGTGGCAGATTGCGCTCGTGATGGCGGTGGCGAACGTGGCCGGCAGCCTGGCCGGCACCCGGCTCGCGCTGAAGCACGGTGCGGGCTTCGTGCGCATCGGCTTCATCGCCGTCGTCTCGGCGCTGATCCTGAAGACGGGCTGGGACGCATTCCTGCGCTGAGCGGGCGCGACGCCGACCGAGGGTTCACCCTCTTATATATAAGCATATTGCGATAGAGCATACGACCCTCGAATCCGCGAGGGCACGCCTTGAATCGCGACGCACACCGCTTCGGCCGGCTGCTGAAGGCGCCGGAGAGCTTCCTCGGGCCGGACGGCGTGCGCAGCGTCGTCGACGAGGCGAGGCAGGGCCGGCGCGATTTCATCCGGCGCGCGTTCGCGGCGGCCGCGGCCGGCGGCGCCGCGGCCGCAGGCGCGCAGACACCGGGCAGCGACCCGAACATCCTCGAGCTGCCCGAACACGGCAAGGGCCTCGGCCGGCCGGTCGCAGCCGACGGCTACGGCAAGCCGTCGAAGTACGAAGGCAACGTGCAGCGCCGCCAGAGCCCCGGACTCACGCAGACGCGCCAGGCCTCGGTGTCGTTCGCGCCGCTGCAGTCGCTGTTCGGCATCGTCACGCCGAGCGGGCTGCACTTCGAGCGCCATCATCAGGGCTGGTGGGACATCGATCCGGCGAAGCACCGGCTGATGATCAACGGCTCGGATGCCTCGCTCGTGAAGACGCCGCGCGTCTTCACGCTCGACGAGCTGATGCGGCTGCCGTCGGTCTCGCGCTTTCACTTCATCGAGTGCGGCGCGAACACCGGGATGGAGTGGGGCAACGTCGCGGTGCCGACCTGCCAGTACACGCACGGCATGCTGAGTTGCAGCGAATTCACCGGCGTGCCGCTGAAGCTGCTGCTCGAGATGTGCGGTGCCGACACGAAGCGCGGCCGCTACCTGCTGGCCGAAGGGGCCGACGGCTCGGGCATGACGCGCACGATCCCGATGGAGCTGGTCGAGCGCGGCGAGGTGCTCGTCGCCTACGGCCAGAACGGCGAGATGCTGCGGCCCGAGAACGGCTATCCGCTGCGCCTGGTCGTGCCGGGCGTGCAGGGCGTCAGCTGGGTCAAGTACCTGCGCCGGCTCGAGGTGGGCGACCTGCCCTACGGCACGAAGGACGAGACGCTGCATTACGTCGACCTGATGCCGGGCGGCCAGCACCGCCAGTACACGAGCATCCAGGAATGCAAGAGCGTGGTGACGACGCCGTCGGGCGGCCAGGTGCTGCTCGAGCGCGGCTTCTACAGCATCGACGGCCTCGCCTGGTCGGGGCGCGGCAAGGTCGTGAGGGTCGACGTGTCGACCGACGGCGGACGCAACTGGCGCGGCGCCGCCTTGCAGTCGCCGGTGCTCACGAAGGCGCTGACCCGCTTCAGCCTCGACTGGCTGTGGGACGGCAAGCCCGCGCTGATCCAGAGCCGCGCGGTCGACGAGACCGGTTACGTGCAGCCGAGCTATGCGCAGCTGCGCCAGGTGCGGGGCTCGCGCTCGATCTATCACAACAACGCGGTCCAGACCTGGCTCGTGCAGGAGAGCGGCGAGGTGAAGAATGTTCAGCTCTCGGCGTGAGGGCCGCTGCCTGAGGGGTGCTTGCGCCGTGCTGCTGGCAGCGCTGCTGTCGAGCGCCGGCGTTGCCGCCGATCCGTATCCGGGCATCGGCCGCGCCGCGACGCCGAAGGAACTGCAGGCCTGGGACACCGACGTGCGGCCCGACTTCAAGGGCCTGCCGAAAGGCTCGGGCAGCGTCGCGCAGGGCCAGGCGGTCTGGGAAACGAAGTGCGCGTCGTGCCACGGCATCTTCGGAGAGAGCGGCGAGGTGTTCAACCCGATCGTCGGCGGCACCACGAAGGACGACGTGCGCACCGGCCACGCCGCGCGCCTGACCGACAACGGCTACCCGGGCCGCACGACGCTGATGAAGCTCGCGACCGTCTCGACGCTGTGGGACTACGTGCACCGCGCGATGCCGTGGAACCAGCCGAAGTCGCTCGCGGTCGACGAGGTCTACGCGGTGACCGCGTACATGCTCAACCTCGGCGGCGTGCTGCCCGATGACTTCGTGCTGTCCGAGCGCACGATGGCCGAGGCACAGGCGCGGCTGCCGAACCGCCACGGCATGAGCACCGAGCATGCGCTGTGGCCCGGGCCCGAGTTCGGCCGGCGCGGCCCCGACGTGAAGGCTCGCCCCTGCATGCGCGACTGCCGCGACGAGCCGGCGATCGTCTCGTTCCTGCCCGACTACGCGCGCGACGCGCATGGCAACCTTGCCGACCAGAACCGGCTCGTCGGCCCGCAGCGCGGCGCGCAGACGACGGTCAGCGCCGCGAACGTGAAGGCGGATGTCGATGCGCCGTCCGCGCTGCTGCGTCAGCACGCGTGCAGCGCCTGCCACGGCACTGACAGCAAGCTCGTCGGCCCGTCGTTCAACGACATCGCGAAGAAATACGCGAGCCACGACGACGCGCTCGGTTATCTGGTGCAGAAGATTCGCAGCGGCGGCAGCGGCGTGTGGGGCGCGGTGCCGATGCCGCCGCAGGCCGTTGCCGAAGCCGATGCCCGTGCGATCGCGCAATGGATCGTCGAGAGCGCGAAGCGATGACACGACCCGCAACCTCATGAAGGAGACATCCATGCACACCCGTCGACAGGCGCTCTCGGCGTCCGCGAAGCTCGCGCTGCTGCTGCTCGGGGCCGGCGTCCTTCCGGCCGTGGCGCAAGCCCAGGCTTCGGGCTTCAACCAGACGGCCTTCGACGCCAAGTCGCTCGCCGAGGTGATGAAGGCGCTCGGCGGCGCCGCGCCTGCGGCGAGCAGCGACGTCACCGTCAGCGCGCCCGACATCGCCGAGAACGGCGCCGTGGTGCCGGTCGGTGCGTCGACCGCCTTGGCGGGCGTCAAGCGGCTGCTGGTGCTGGTCGAAAAGAATCCGGCGGCGCTGTCGGCGATCTTCGAGGTCGGCGAGATGGTCGACGCGAATTTCTCGACCCGCGTGAAGATGGGGCAGTCGTCCGATGTCTACGCGGTGGCGATGATGAGCGACGGCCGGGTGCTGTATGCGAAAAAGGAAGTGAAGGTCACGCTGGGTGGGTGCGGCGGCTGAGCCGCACGCGAGCCTCTCGACAACGACAAGGAGACGAAACATGGCAGACCCGATGCGCATCCGCGCCCAGGCGAGTGGCGACAAGGCGACCGTGCGGGTGCTGATGGCGCACGAAATGGAGACCGGCCAGCGCAAGGACGCGGCCGGCAAGGTCATCCCCGCCTGGTACATCCAGCAGGTCCATGCGAAGCTGAACGGCAAGGACGTGCTGAGCGCGCAATGGGGCCCCGCGGTGGCGAAGAACCCGTTCCTGCAGTTCATGATCAAGGGCGCCAAGGCGGGCGACAAGGTCAGCGTCAGCTGGGTCGACAATCGCGGCGACACTCGCACCGACGAGGCAGTCGTCACCTGACGTCGACATGCGGACCTTGAGAGGAGAAACGATGATGCGCATCCTGTGGGCCGGCGCAGCCGCGGCGATCGCCGCGAGCAGCGCACTGGTCTGGGCCCAGCAGAAGTCCTCGGCCGAAGGCATTGCCGAATACCGCGCGATGCTTGCCGACGGCAATCCGGCCGAGCTGTTCGAGGCGAAGGGCGAAGCGCTGTGGAAAACGAAGCGCGGCCCGAAGAACGCCTCGCTCGAAACCTGCGATCTCGGCAAGGGGCCGGGCGTCGTGAGGGGCGCGTTCGTCGAGCTGCCGCGCTACTTCGCCGACACCGGCCGGGTGCAGGACCTCGAGTCGCGCCTGCTCAGCTGCAGCGAGACGCTGCAGGGCATCAGCGCCGCCGAGACCGCGGCCACGCCGTTCGGCCGCGGCGAGCAGTCCAACATCGAGGCACTCGTGGCCTACATTTCGGCCGCGTCGCGCGGCATGAAGTTCAGCCTGCCTCAGGGCAACCCCGAAGAACGCAAGATGTACGAGCTCGGCAAGCGTGCGTTCTTCTATCGCGCCGGCTCGCACGGCTTTGCCTGCGCGTCGTGCCACGGGGACGCCGGCAAGCGGATCCGCCTGCAGGACCTGCCGGAGCTGACCAAGAACCCCGGCGACGGCGTCGGCTTCGCGGCCTGGCCCGCCTACCGCGTCAGCAGCGGCGAGCTCTGGGGCATGCAGCGCCGGCTCAACGACTGCTATCGCCAGCAGCGCTTCCCGTACCCCGGCTACGGCTCGGAGGTGACGATCGCGCTCGGCGTCTACATGGGCGTCAATGCGAAGGGCGCCGAATCGGTGGCGCCGTCCATCAAGCGCTGAGGGAGGCAGACCCCGATGAAACAACAACACCCGCTGCTGTTCGCCGTTGTCACCCTGATCGTCTCGATCGCCGGCTGCGCTACGCCCGCGCCGGCGATCGACTACGACGCCGCCACGCAGGAGATGATGAAGAACTCGTTTCGCGACCAGGGCATCGCGAAGGTCGACCGGCTGCAGCAGGACGAAGCCGACGCTGCCTGCTCGAAAGCGCAGGGCGCGCCGCTGCCCGAGGCGCAGCGCGTCGCGATCGAGGCCGCCAACCTGAAGACCGTGCGCATGCCCAGCGACGGCCAGTTCATCGGCGACTGGAAGCTCGGCGAGCAGCTCGCGCAGAACGGCCGCGGCATGACCTGGACCGACGCATCGACCGCTCCCGCGGCCAACGGCGGCAACTGCTACAACTGCCACCAGATCACGAAGGCCGAGATCTCGTACGGCACGATCGGGCCGAGCCTGTACCAGTACGGCAAGCTGCGCGGCGTGACCGACCCGGCGGCTGCATCGGCGAAGCCCATCGTCGAATACACCTGGGGCAAGCTGTGGAACGCGAAGGCGACGAATGCATGCTCGGACATGCCGCGCTTCGGCCACAACAAGTTGCTGGACGAGGCGCAGCTGAAGAACCTGATGGCGCTGCTGCTCGATCCGAAGTCGCCGGTGAATCAGTGATGAGGGCGGAGGGCCTGTGAGCCTGCATCGCCGCGAATTCCTGCAGATCCTCGGCGCTGCCTCCGTCGCCGGCATGGCGCTCGGCCGCCACGCGAACGCCGATGCGCAGTCGGCCGAACAAGCGCTCTACGAGCTGCCGGGCTTCGGCAACGTCTCGTTCCTGCACATGACCGACTGCCACGCGCAGCTGCGGCCGCTCTACTTCCGCGAGCCGAGCGTCAACATCGGCGTCGGCCCGATGAGCGGCAAGCTGCCGCACCTGGTCGGCGAGCAACTGCTTGCCGCCACGGGCGTCGCGCGCGGGAGCGCCACCGCCCACGCACTCACCGGGCTCGACTTCGAAGCGGCCGCGCGCCGCTACGGCAAGGTCGGCGGCTTCGCGCATCTCGCCACGCTCGTGAAGCGGCTGCGCGCGAGCCGCCCGGGCGCGCTGCTGCTCGACGGCGGCGACACCTGGCAGGGCTCGGCCACCTCGCTGTGGACGCGCGGGCAGGACATGGTCGACGCCTGCCGGCTGCTCGGCGTCGACGTGATGACCGGGCACTGGGAGTTCACCTACGGGATGGAGCGCGTCAAGCAAGTCGTCGAGAACGACTTCAAGGGCCGCACCGAATTCCTCGCCCAGAACGTCAAGACCGCCGACTTCGGCGACCCGGTGTTCGCGCCCTACACACTGCGCGAGATCAACGGCGTGCGCTGCGCCATCATCGGCCAGGCGTTTCCGTACACGCCGATCGCGAACCCGCGCTACTTCGTCGCCGACTGGAGCTTCGGCATCCAGGACGAGAACCTGCAGAAGATGGTCGACGAGGTGCGCGCCAAGGGTGCGCACCTCGTCGTCGTGCTGTCGCACAACGGCATGGACGTCGACCTGAAGATGGCGAGCCGCGTGCGCGGCATCGACGCGATCTTCGGCGGTCACACGCACGACGGCGTGCCGGTCGCGGTGCCGGTCTCGAACGCCGGCGGCAAGACGCTGGTCACGAACGCCGGCAGCAACGGCAAGTTCCTCGGCGTGATGGACTTCGACGTGAAGGCCGGCAAGGTGGCCGACTTCCGCTACCGCCTCGTGCCGATCTTCGCCGACGTGCTCGCCGCCGACCCGCCGATGGACGCGCTGATCACGAAGCTGCGCGCGCCGTTCGAGGCGAAGCTCGCCGAGAAGCTCGCCGTGACCGACGCGCTGCTGTACCGGCGCGGCAACTTCAACGGCGCGTGGGACCAGCTGATCTGCGACGCGCTGATGCAAGTGCAGGGCGCCGAGATCGCGTTCTCGCCCGGCTTCCGCTGGGGCACCTCGCTGCTGCCCGGCGATACCGTCACGCGCGAGCTGCTGATGGACCAGGTCGCGATCACCTACCCGTACGCGACCGTCACGCCGATGAGCGGCGCGACGATCAAGACCGTGCTCGAGGACGTGGCCGACAACCTCTTCAACCCCGACCCGTACTACCAGCAGGGCGGCGACATGGTGCGCGTCGGCGGGCTGACCTACACGATGACGCCGGGCGCGAAGATCGGCGAGCGCATCGGCGAGCTGCGGCTCGCCGGCAAGCCGATCGATGCCGACAAGACCTACAAGGTGGCCGGCTGGGCGCCGGTCGCCGAAGAGGCGCGCCACGCCCCGGGCACCAAGCCGGTGTGGGACGTGATCGAGGCATGGCTGAAGTCGCAACCGGGCGGGCGGGTCGGTGCGCGCAGCATCAATACGCCGAAGCTGGTGGGCGTGCAAGGCAATCCGGGCGTGACGACCTGAACTCCCTTCACACCGGATTGCCGACAATCCGGCTCAGATTGATGGCATAGATCGTGCAATGGGGGTCCCGCCCCCCACTCCACCATGCACGACATGTCCAGTAAGGTTTCCCTGACCACCACCATCGCCGTGCTCGCCGCTGCGGCGCTCGTGCCGGCCGCGCATGCCGCCGACTGGAGCGACACCGCGCTCAGCCTGCGCTACGGAACGGCGTTCGCCGAGCCGTACGACAACAATGCCGACGGCTCGCGCAAAGACATCAAGAAGGCGATCTTCGCGCTGACCAACGTGACCGGCTACAAGTACGGCACGACCTTCATCAACGTCGACTTCCTGATGTCGGACCACAACGACCCAGGCGCCGGCGTCGATGGCAACGCTGGTGCGCAGGAGGTGTATGCCGTGTTCCGCCACACGCTGGACATCGGCAAGGTCAGCGGCAAGGAGCTCAAGTTCGGCCCGGTGCGCGGCCTCGGGCTGACCGCCGGCTTCGACTGGAACACCAAGAACGACGGCTATGCGTCGAAGAAGCGCATGCTGGTCGTCGGCCCGACCGCGATGTTCGACGTGCCCGGTTTCCTCAACGTCTCGGCGCTGCTCTTCAGCGAGAGCAACGCGCCGAACGGCGTCTCGCGCTACCACTACAAGAACCACGGCGCGCTCGAAGCCGACTGGGGCATCGCGATCGGCTCGCTGCCGCTGTCGTTCAACGGCTATGCGCTGTACATCGGCTCGAAGGGCCAGAACGAGTTCGGCGGGCCGACCGCACCGGAAACGCATGTCGACATGAGCCTGATGCTCGATGCCGGGGCGCTCGCCGGCGGTCCGAAGAAGACCTTCCTCGTCGGCCTCGAGTACGAGTACTGGCGCAACAAGTTCGGCAACCCGACCGTCGCCTCCGGCGCCGGCCCGGGCGCCACCGCGCACACGCCGATGATCCGCGCCGAATATCACTTCTGAAGAAAGCGAGCACCTCATGCAACGCAGAACCCTGCTGGCGAAGGCCGGCCTTTCGCTCGCCGCGCTGGCGGCGGCGCCGCTGTCGGCCGTCTGGGCAGCCGAGCCGCTGAAGATCGGCTTCGTCTACGTCGGCCCGGTCGGCGATGCAGGCTGGACCTTCGCGCACGACAGCGGCCGCAAGGCGATCGAGGCGAAGTACGGCGCGAAGATCCAGACCAGCTTCGTCGAGAACGTACCCGAGGGCGCCGATGCCGAGCGCGTGATCCGCGACCTGGTCGCCCAGGGCAACAAGCTGATCTTCGCGACCAGCTTCGGCTACGGCGACGCGATGGAGAAGGTCGCGCGCGACTTCCCCGACGTCTACTTCGAGCACGCCACTGGCTACAAGACCGCGCCCAACCTGCGCGTCTACGAGGGCAAGTTCTACGAGGACGCCTACCTCGCCGGCATCGTCGCCGGCAAGATGACCAGGAGCAACACGCTCGGCTTCGTCGGCGCGTTCCCGATCCCCGAGGTGATGCGCAACCTGAACGCGTACATCCTCGGCGCGCAGAGCGTGAACCCGAAGGCCAAGCTGAAGGTCGTGTGGGTCAACAACTGGTTCGACCCGCCGAAGGAAGGCGAGGCCGCGCAGTCGCTGATCAACTTCGGCGCCGACGTGCTGCTGCAGAACACCGACTCGAGCGCGGTGCTGCAGACCGCCGCGAAGAACGGCAAGTACGCGTTCGGGTGGGACAGCGACATGAGCGCCTATGCGCCGAAGGCGCACCTCGCGTCGTGCGTGCTGACCTGGGCCGTGTACTACCAGAAGGCGGTCGACGACGTGCTGAACAAGACCTGGAAGACCGGCGCGACCAAGTGGGGCACCAAGGAAGGGATGAACGACTTCGTCAACCTCAATCCCGCCGTGCCCGACGACGTGAAGAAGCTGGTCGAGAAGGCGAAGGCCGGGTTGAAGGACGGCTCGCTCGCGGTGTTCAAGGGCCCGCTCGTGGACAACACCGGCAAGGAGGTACTGGCCAAGGGCAAGGTTGCCGACGAGGACTGGAACAGCAAGGTCACCTTCTACGTGCAAGGCGTGGAAGGCAAGTCGCCGGCGGCCAAGTAGCATGACCGCATGATCGAACGCTGCTTCTGGCATCCCGTCGCAAGCGCGGCCGACCTCGCCGTCGGCGCGCCGCTGGCCGCGCATCTGCTCGACGAGCCGCTGGTGCTGTGGCGCGACGCGGCCGGCGCGCCGCGCGCCTTCACCGACCGCTGCCCGCATCGCGGCGCCCGGCTCTCGCTGGGCTGCGTGCGTGGCGGCGAGCTCGAGTGCCCGTACCACGGTTGGCGCTTCGACGGGGCCGGCCAGGCGGTCGCAGTGCCGGCGCTGCCGGGCTTCGTGCCGCCGGCCACCCACCGCGCGACGGCGCATGCCGTGCGCGAGGCCCATGGGCTGGTGTGGGTCCGGCTCGATGCCGCAGCAGACGACACCGACGAGCTGCCCGCGTTCGCGGCCGAGCACGATGCGCGGCTGCGCAAGACGAACTGCGGTCCCTACGACGTGGCCGCCAGCGCGCCGCGTATCGTCGAGAACTTTCTCGACATGGCCCACTTCGGCTTCGTGCACGAGGGCTGGCTCGGCGATCGCGGTCACGTCGCGCTGGAAGACTACCGAGTCGATTCGACCGCGCACGGCTTTCTCGCGACCGGCTGCAAGGCCTGGCAGCCGCGCTCCAGCGTGCATGCCGAGGGTGGCGCGCAGGTCGAGTACACCTACGAGGTCAACGCGCCGTACACCGCGATCCTGTGCAAGGTGCCCGACGCCGCGAGCGTCGCGATCGACGGCTTCCGCGAATCGATCGCGTTGTTCGTCTGCCCGCTCACGCCGGAATCGAGCCGCGTCTGGTTCCGCCTCGCGATGAACGACTTCGAGTCGAGCGACGCGACGCTGCAGGCGTTCCAGCACACCATCTTCAGCCAGGACCAGCCGGTGCTCGAGTCGCAGCGGCCGAAGTGCCTGCCGATCGGCGACGCCGCGCCGGTGCGCGAGCTGCATTCGGCGGCCGACCGCAGTTCGGCGGCGTACCGGCGCTACCTGCGCGAACGCGGCATCCGCTTCGGCACCTGCTGAGCGCAAACCCGGCGCCACCCTCACACCATTGCTTCACAGGCGCAGCGCCTCGGCCAGATCGTCGACGCCGTCCGGCACGCTGACGTGCCCGCGGATCACCAGACGCCAGTGGGTGTCGATGAGCTTGCGCAAGCGTGCGGCCGAGCCGCTCTCGAGCAGCTCGATGAACTCGGCGTGATGGTCTTCGAGCGCGCAGTAGTCGAGCGCGGTCTTGAAGACCGTCGTGACGATCTGGTAGCGCAGCAGCAGGCGGCGCTGCGCGTCGATCAGCAGGGGGTTGCCGGTGAGCGCGATCAGCTCGCGGTGGAAGTCGATCGCGAGCTGCTCCGAGAGCCGCATCTGGCCCTTCGCGTGCGCCTTCGCCTGGCGGGCATGCAATCCGCGCAGCGCGTCCAGCGGCGGGCGCACCGGCGCGGCGAGCACGATGTCGACGGCCGAGCGCTCGTTGGCTGCGATCGCCTCGAACAGGAAGTGCGCTTCGTCGAGTGTCGGCTTCGCGACGAACGCGCCGCGGTTGGCCTCGAAGCTGACCAGGCCGTCGTGCTGGAGCGCGAGCAGCGCGAAGCGCACGATCGAGCGGCTCACGCCGAACAGGCGCGACAGCTCGAGCTCGTTGAGCTTGCGGCCCGGCGCCAGGCGGCGTTCGGCGATGGCGGTGGCGATGAGCGGGCCGATCTCCTCGGGTTGCATGCGGGGCATTCTAGGAAGAACGCGAGAAACGACGAACCTGTACCACGCAATATTCGTGCTTGCTCATACAATGAATCTCACCGATTCCGCGGGCCCTGACATGACTGAAACCAGCTCGGAAGACAAGGTGTTCGACGCGGTCGCCGAACTGTTCTCGGTGCTGTCGACGCCGATCCGGCTGAAGATCATCAGCGCGGTGTGCCACCACGAGCGCACGGTCTCGCAACTGCTTGCCGAGATCGACACGACCCAGCCGAACATGTCGCAGCACCTCGCGACGCTGTACCGCAGCGGCGTGCTCGCGAAGCGCCGCGAAGGCACGCAGATGGTCTATTCGCTGCGCAGCGAA
>Ga0075370_10000068_pt1 | contig 31378 bp, 31 predicted proteins | sample EndMethybrTD3035_FD_71398 | JGI IMG/M metagenome (GOLD analysis project Ga0075370, IMG submission 71398) | Populus endosphere microbial communities from Tennessee, USA - Endosphere MetaG P. TD hybrid TD303-5 | ecosystem: Host-associated > Plants > Roots > Endosphere | place: USA: Tennessee... | reverse complement strand
CGAAGGCGAAAGCCTGCGCGCCATGTTGCCCGCGCGTGATGACCTGATCGTGATCAACAGCTGCGCCGTCACACGCGAGGCTGTACGCCAGACCCGGCAGGCCATCCGCCGCGCGCGGCGCGAGCGCCCGCTCGCCCGGTTGCTGGTGACAGGCTGCGCTGCCGAGGTGGAGCGCGCGATGCTCTCGGCCATGCCTGAAGTCGATGGCCTGGTGGACAATGCCGCGAAGCTCGACCCGCGCGCCTGGAACGTGCCGCAGCCCGGCCCAGCTCAGCCGCAGGACCGCACGCGCGCTTTCATCGCTGTCCAGAATGGCTGCGACCATGCCTGCACCTTTTGCGTCATCCCGCAGGGGCGCGGCCCCAGCCGTTCGCGGGCAATCGGCGAAGTAGTGGACGAAATCGCCCGGCACAGCGCTGCCGGCGTCAAGGAAGCCGTTCTGACCGGCGTCGACTTGACCTCGTGGGGGCATGATCTTCCCGGTGCACCGCGCCTTGGCGCGCTGGTGGAGGCCATTCTGGCAGGCGTTCCCGCGCTGCCCCGCCTGCGCCTGTCATCGCTCGACGGGATCGAGATCGATCCGCTGCTGTTTGAACTGATTGCGGGCGAGCCGAGCGTGATGCCGCATGTGCACTTGTCGCTGCAATCGGGCGACGATCTGATCCTCAAGCGGATGAAGCGCCGTCATTCGCGCGGCGAGGCGATCGCTCTGGTCGAAAGGCTGAAAGCGCGGCGGCCCGAGATCGCCATTGGCGCAGACCTGATCGCCGGCTTTCCGACCGAGAGCGACGACGCTCACCAGGCCAACCTCTCGATCATTGCCGCGCTTGAGATCGTCCACGGCCACATCTTCCCCTATTCGCCGCGCCCCGGAACGCCCGCCGCGCGCATGCCGCAAGTGGCGCCTGCTGTTGTTCGCCAGCGCGCCGCCGAACTTCGCGCCGCTGTTGCAGGCGAGCGCGCTGCCTGGCTCGGCGGTCTGCTGGGGCAGGAGATGGAAGTCCTGGCCGAGCGGGATGGCACTGGCCACGCGCCGCACTTCGCGCGAGTGCAGCTTGCTCCCGGCACGCCTGCCGGATCGCTGCTCACCGTCCGCCCCGCGCGCATGATCGAAGGAATGCTGGCATGAGTGATGGCGACGGCCAGGAGACGGGTAAGAGCGAGGGCTGGACCCAGCGCCTGTTCGGCGGCTTCCGCAAGACTTCCGAGCGCCTGACGGAAAATCTGTCCGCGATCACGGAGAATCTCTCTTCCGTGGTCACCAAGACGCGGCTCGACGAGGATCAGCTCGACGATCTGGAAGACGCGCTGATCCTGTCCGATCTGGGCCCGCGCGCGGCGCTGCGCATTCGCGAGCGGCTGGCCGAGGAACGCTTCGAGCGCGGCGCCGACGAGCATTCGATCAAAGAAGCTGTCGCGCGGGAGATTGCCGCGATCCTTCGCCCCGTCGCCAAGCCTATCGACATTGTCGCCTTCCCCCGCCCGCAAGTGATCCTGGTGATCGGCGTCAACGGCTCGGGCAAGACCACGACCATCGCCAAGCTGGCACACTTGTTCCAGGAGCAGGACTACGCCGTGATGCTGGCTGCGGGCGACACTTTCCGCGCTGCGGCGATCGAGCAGCTGGGCGTCTGGGCCGACCGCATTGGCGTGCCGCTGATCCGCGGGCCAGAAGGCGGCGATCCGGCCTCTGTGGTGTTCGATGCGGTGAAGGCGGCGACGGACAAAGGCACGGATGCGCTCATCGTCGACACGGCCGGCCGCCTCCACAACAAGCGCGAACTGATGGACGAGCTGGCGAAAATCCGCCGCGTTCTCGGCCGCATCAATCCCGAAGCGCCCCACGACGTCGTGCTGGTGCTCGATGCCACCAATGGACAGAATGCCTTGCAGCAAATCGAGATTTTCAAGGAAGTGGCCGGAGTGACCGGTCTGGTCATGACCAAACTGGACGGCACCGCGCGCGGCGGCGTGCTGGTTGCAGCGGCCGAGCAATATGGCCTGCCGATCCATGCCATCGGCGTGGGTGAAAAGCTGGACGATCTAAGACCCTTCGATGCCGATCTGGTCGCCCGTGTCATTGCGGGTGTCGCGTGATGAGCGAAGCCGAGAAAAAACCGAAGGCCGGCTGGCTGAACCTGGTGGTCGATTATGGCCCGGTGCTGATTTTTTTCCTCGTCTATCGGCACTTTTCGCCGAGCGACAAGGAAGACATGGTTGGCGAAGTCATGTCCGTAATCAAAGGCACGGCTTCATTCATGGTCGCCGCCGTTATTGCCCTCGTGGTGTCGAAATGGAAGCTGAAGCACATTTCGCCGATGCTCTGGCTGTCGACCGCGCTGATCGTGTTTTTTGGCGCGATCACCATTTTCCTGCGCGATCCTTTTTACATCCAGATCAAGCCGACCGTGATCTATCTGTTGTTCGGTCTCGCCCTGCTGATTGGCATAGCGCGCGGCAAATCGCTGCTCAAGACACTGCTTCAGGCCGCTTTCGACGGGCTGGACGACGAGGGCTGGAGACTGCTTTCGCGCAACTGGGGCATCTTCTTTCTGGTGCTGGCGGCGATGAACGAGGGCATCCGGCATTATCTCAGCTTCGGCGGATGGCTTGAGGCCAAGCTCTACGTGTTTCTTCCGGCATCCTTCCTCTTCACTTTCGCGCATATGCCGATGCTGCTTCGCCACGGGATGGGCGAAGACAAGAAGGAAGAGGTTTTGACACATCCCCCGCACGAATAAGGGGAAAAGGCGCGCAAAACGGGTGACAAATGGCCCTGCAGGCGCAATAATCTGGCAACCGCGCGCGCAGGGTGCGAAGCGGAGTCATCAAGCGACCGAGTCCTAAGGGGGAAACAATGACAAAATTTTTCGGAAACCTGCATCTGGTGCTGGCCGTTGGCCTGCTGCTGGCGATCGCAGTCATGATGAAATGGGCGCCGTCCGCGCCGGTCGACCTCAATTCGGTCACCCACTGGCTGCATGCCTTTTTTGGCGTGCTCTGGATCGGCCTGCTTTACTACCTGAACTTCGTCCAGGTGCCGACCATGCCATCAGTCCCGGCTGAACTGAAGAAGGGCGTTACGGGCTATATCGCGCCCAAGGTATTCTTCTTCTTCCGCTACGCCGCGCTGCTGACTGTCGTCACCGGCCTGATCATCACGATCAATGCGGGCTATGCGCATCAGGCCTTCACATTCACGGGCGAGGGCAATGTCAACCTGATCGGTTTGGGCATGTGGCTGGCGCTGATCATGTTCTTCAATGTCTGGGTGCTGATCTGGCCGGCGCAGAAGAAGATCCTCGGCATTGTCGAGGCCACTGACGAGGAAAAGGCCAAAGCAACGCCGCTGGCCCTCGCCGCCAGCCGCACCAACCTGCTGCTGTCGCTGCCGATGCTTTATTGCATGGTGAGCGCAAACCTCAGCTGATTGCTGACGCGCTTCTGGCGCTGCGAAAACAGGGGGAAGCCGGCAGTGGCTTTCCCCTTTTTCGTGTGTCGGCTAGCCTTGCGACACTGAGCGGGAGACTGACATGCAAATGCGCAAGCTGGGCTCGACCGGCATAGACGTGGCGCCGCTGGTGCTGGGCGGCAATGTTTTCGGCTGGACGACAGACCGGGACACCAGCTTCGCCCTGCTCGACGCTTTTCTCGATGCCGGGTTCAATGCCATCGACACGGCCGATTTCTATTCCAAATTCGTCCCCGGCAATCATGGCGGCGAATCCGAGACGCTGATCGGCGAATGGATGAAGGATCGCGGCGTCAGGGACCGCGTGGTCCTGATCACCAAGGGCGGCCTGCCCATGGCCGATGACATGCAGGGGCTGAGCGCCGACTATCTGAAGCACGCCTGCGATGCCTCGCTCGCCCGTCTCCAGACCGACTGCATCGATGTCTACATGGCCCACCGCGCCGATCCGGCAGTGCCCATCGAGGAGACGCTGGAAGCATTCGACGACCTGATCCAAGCGGGCAAAGTGCGCCATGCGGGCGCATCGAACTATACCGCCGGGGAACTGGAAGAAGCGCTGCATGCAGGCGGCCATGGCCGCGCGCGCTATGAAGTTTTCGAACCGCATTACAATCTGGCCCAGCGCGAGCTCTATGAAGGCGATCTGGAAGCGCTGTGCCTGCGCCACAAGCTTGGCGTGATCCCCTATTATGCCCTCGCCGGGGGGTTCCTCACCGGCAAATACCGCAGCAAGGCCGACATCGAGGGCCGCGCCCGGATCATTTCTGCCGCTTCCTATATGAACCCGCGCGGCTTTGCCCTGCTGGGTGCGATGGAAGCGGTTGCCGCCCGGCACGGCGCAACCTTGGCGCAAGTGGCGCTGGCATGGCTGATGGCCCGCCCATCGATCACCGCACCGATCGCCAGCGCGACCAGTCTGGACCAACTGGCGGACATTCTGCAGGCCGTGCAGCTGGAACTTACGAGTGAGGACATGGCCGAGCTGGAGGCGGCAAGCCGGTGACTGCCCCCGCAGAAGTGCTGTTCGACGGACTTGCGCAGCCAATCCCGCTCTATGTCTATGCCGTGATCGGCGGGGCGATCGCCCTGCTGCTGGGATGCCTGCTGTGGAAGCTCTCGGGCCGTACAGTCAAATGGTACGTCCCGCTCGCCATCGTGCTGATCGGGGGGTTTGGCGGCGTGATGCCAGTGTGGGACAACACGCGGGTTCACCGCCTGGCAGCCAGCGAGGACGGCCTCACCGTCACGCGCGGCACGGTGACGCAAGTCTGGCACATCGCCAAGCGCACCCGCGACATGACCAGCAATTCGCATCGCTACAAGACCACTGTGAGCGAAGGCTTCGATGTGGGCGCCGACCGATTCTCGTGGAAAGTGGGCTCGTGCCTGTCGAACGCAGCGCTGTGTAATTTGGCCTTGAGCGCCCGGCCCATCAAGGAAGGCATGCAAGTGGAAGTGCACTGGTTCGAGGATGAAGCGCAGGGCAATGAACACCGCGTGGTGCTGCTGAAAGCGATTTAGCCCAATGCCCCTCTCCCCGGTGGGGAGAGGTAGCGAAGCTTGCTGCTTCAGCAGCTAGTGCAGCTGGGAGAGGGATTCTCCGCTCGCGTCGGCAACAACCCCTCTCCAACTGCGGCCAGGCGCTTGCAGCGCCAGGCCTACGTATCCTCTCCCCCGCGGGGAGAGGAATCTGAAAAATAGTCCGCATGGAAGGTTTTGACGAATGCCGCAAAGCGCCCTTCCGCAATGGCGCTGCGCAATTCGGCCATCAGCGCCTGATAGAAATGCAGGTTGTGCTGGGTCATCAGCATGGCGCCCAGGATTTCGCCCGATTTCACCAGATGATGCAGATAGGCGCGGCTGTAGTTCGCGCAGGTGGGGCACTGGCAGCGTTCGTCGAGCGGCGCGGAATCTTCAGCAAAGCGGGCGTTGCGGAGGTTCAGCGGCCCGTTCCAGGTAAAGGCCTGGCCGTTTCGCCCCGAGCGGCTTGGCAGCACGCAATCGAACATGTCGACCCCGCGCGCCACCGCGCCGACGAGATCGTCGGGCTTGCCCACCCCCATCAGGTAGCGCGGGCGATCCTCGGGCAGTTGCCCGGCAGCAAAGTCCAGCGTAGCGAACATCGCCTCCTGCCCCTCGCCCACCGCCAGCCCGCCAATTGCATAGCCATCGAAACCTATCTGCGTCAGCGCATCGGCGCTTTCCTTGCGCAGGCCCTCGTCCAGCGCCCCCTGCTGAATGCCGAACAGTGCTGCGCTTGCCGCATGTTCACCGCCCGCATCGAAAGCATCGCGGCTGCGTTTTGCCCAGCGCATGCTCATTTCCATCGAGCGAGCGATTACATCGCGCGGCTGGTCGGCGCGCGGGCACTCGTCGAAAGCCATGACAATGTCGCTGCCCAGCAGGCGCTGCACTTCCATCGAGCGTTCAGGAGTCAGCAAATGCCGCGAGCCATCGAGATGGCTGGCGAAAGTCACACCTTCCTCGGTGATCTTGCGCAGGTCCGAAAGGCTCATTACCTGATAGCCGCCGCTGTCGGTGAGGATCGGGCGCGGCCAGTTCATGAACTTGTGGAGACCCCCCAGACGCGCCACCCGCTCGGCGCCGGGGCGCAGCATCAGGTGATAGGTGTTGCCGAGAATGATGTCCGCGCCTGTGGCCCGCACCGCCTCTGGCGTCATTGCCTTGACTGTCGCCGCCGTGCCAACCGGCATGAAAGCAGGCGTGCGAATCTCGCCGCGCTGCATGGTGATCGTGCCGGTGCGGCTCTTGCCGTCGCGGGCGTGGATGGTGAAGGCAAACCGGGTCATGGCAGCGCCGCTTAGCCGCTTGGGTACCAACGCGCCAGCACCCCGTTGACCGCGATCAAAGCCAGAGCGCCCTCGCCGGGCGAAAAGCCTGCGCAATGGAGAGAACCGAAAAAGTCGCGCTGATCGGCGCTGTGCTCGAAAGGGCTGCCGATGTCCTTGGCGATATCACCCGCCCCGTCGTCGAACTGTGCTACGCGCGAAATCCCGAAATTCGCGCGCTATTCGAGGCGCTATACCCATCCGATCCGGAACATCTCGAAGGCACGATGGTCGAACAGTCGATCTACTGCCTGATGTATTGGCCCGAGAGGCCGGGCGAGATCGAAATCGTGCTCGTCTCGACTATCCCGCATCATATCGAGACCGTGGGCATCGGCATGGAACATTTCATCCACTTTTTCGATGCGGTCGGCGATGTGGTTGCCGCCACCATTCCGCGCTCCGAAACCGCACAGGCCAGGGCGTGGGAGGCACAGCGCGGCGAACTCGCGGCGCTGATGCAGCGCAGTGCTGTTGGCGCGCGAGCTGGCAGAAATACACTCCTTTCCGAATCATCGGAAAAAATCTTGTCGGCCCGCGAAGGGTAATTCGCCTTGCCGCGTTAGGCAGGTGTTCCCGGATGCAGGGAAGCCCGCAATATTAGAGGAGAATTGCCCATGTTCACCCGCACCCTGATTGCCGCCTCGCTGCTGCTGACCGGCACTGCTGCGATTTCCACCGAAGCTTCGGCCCGCACTGCCTGGCAGCGGCACCACCCGGCCCGCACCCAAATCAACCACCGGATCGCCCGCCAGCAAGTCCGCATTACTCATGAAGTGCGCGAGGGTGACATGAGCCGGGCGGAAGCGCGCGGCTTGCGCCAGGATTTGCACGGCATCCGCCAGCAGGAGCGCGCCTATGCCCGCTCGAACGACAACAATGGGCATCTGACACGCACGCAGGCGCGTGATCTCAACCAGCAGCTTAATCAGACGGGCGGTCAAATCCGCAACTGAGCAGCTTTTATGGCAAGTCGGAGGGTCCGCCGCGCGAGTGGCGGGCCCTTTTGCATGGCTGCGAAGAACTGTGTTGACCGATCCTGAAACCAGGACAATAGTTCCTACAGTAGAAGTGGGTACGCCTTCGTCAGGATCAATCCACGGGGAGAAGAACATGCTTGAAGCAGCCGTCGCACAGCGGGCTCCGCAAATGGACGATATCCGCCGCAAGTTCGATGAAACCGGATACGTTACAGTTCCCGATGTTCTCGACCCCGAAGAGCTGGAATCAGTCCGCCGCGCGCTCGACCGCGCTCTTGCGGAAAACGAGGCGGCTGGCGAGCCTCTGCGGTATGGCCCCAATCAGTCCAACCGCCGCGTCTGGGCCTTGATCAACCGTGGCGAGGAATTCATCCGGCTGGCGCTCAACCCCACCGCGCTGGCAATCGTGCGCGAGATGCTGGGCTATCAGGAAGTACAGCTCAGCGGCCTCAGCGCCAATATCACTGCACCGGGAGGGGACCGTGAGATCGGGCGCCTGCACACCGATCAGGATTTTCTGCCGCAGGGCTTTCCATACCGCGCGGTCTGCAACGTAACGTTTCTTCTCGACGATTACACTGACGAGAATGGGGCGACGATTTTCGTGCCCGGCAGCCACAAGCGCAGCGAGCGGCCGGACTTCAGCAAATTGGCGCCGGAAGCCGATGGCCGCATCCTGGGCAAGGCGGGCGGCATTGCGGTGTGGGACGGCCGGCTCCATCACGCCACCGGCCTCAACCGCACTCGTGATCAGCAGCGCCGAGGCATCATCGCCACATTCTTCGCGCCCTATCTGCGCAGCCAGGAAAACTGGTTCGAAACGCTCGATCGCTCGCTGCTCGATCGTCATCCCGGGCTAAGGGAATTGCTTGGCTTTAACGAATGGAACCTGCTCGGTTCAATCAACGGGCCGCGCATTACCTCGCTCAACTTCTGACCGAACCCGGCCTTAGGGTTGGGCTTCGGGCGGCAAAGATCCTGGCTCGAAGTTTTGCTGCCGCTGCATACACATGTCCAGCCGCTGCCGGCGCAACTCGCGAAAGCGTTCCAGCCGAGCCCTCCGTTCCGCCGGTGGCAGTATGCGCAGGGGCACTCTCGGCCCCATCTCTGGTCCAAGCCGCGACTGCACTATACCGTCCGCCTCGATCCGCTGGCGGCGCAATTCGGCGCGGCGCAGCAAGCGCTGCGCTCTGATGGGATGGGCCTCGATCCAGGCGCTGCGTTTGGCCGGATCGGCCATGATCTCCCGCAGACGAGCCCGGCGTTCAAGCGGTGTAAGCCGCTGCCTCGGCCATTGAGCCGATTGCGCTTCCTCTGCAGGCTGAGCGAGAGCCTGCACCTCCGGCTTGCTTGGCATTGGCGGTGCCACATGAGCTTCCAACGGCTTTTTGTGCAAATGCCGCGCTTTGGGAATCACCCGCTCAACAACTGCGCCGATAACCGGCGCTGAACTCACTGCATGGCGGATCGGCTCGCCAAGAAACCCCATCGCGGCCGCTGAAATGCTGATCATGCCAACGGCAATCACGCCAAGACCGGTGAGGCCGCCGCGCAGCCACCGCCGCGGCGGTTGGCGGCGGAGGCCGGGAAGCGGCGCACCTGGCGGGATATCGCTTCCCGCTGGCGCGGCCAAGGCTGCCGAAACCAGCCGGTCCGCGAAATCGGCCGGCAGCGCAGGCACGGTGAAGGCATCCAGCTTCCTCGCCAGGGCGGGATCGATCGCGTCAGCCATGACTGTTCTCCACCAGCATATCCTTCAGTGCCCGGCGGGCACGCAGCAGCAGGGATTCAAAAGCCTTAATGTTCATCTCCAGAACCAAAGCCGCCTGGGCGTTGGAAAGTTCCTCATAATAGGTCAGCACCACGGCTGCCCGCTGGCGCTCAGGCAGGCAGTCCAGCGCGGCAATCACAGCGCTGCGGTCTTGCCCTTGTTCGATCACGGCATCAGCCAGCGGCGCATCGTCAGCGCGTTCGGGAACTTCTTCGCCGCTCATGCGCCTGCCCCGGCGCAAGCGATCGAGACACAGGTTGGTCGCCACGCGGGTGAGCCATGCCGCCACGCCCGGTCCGCCCGGACGCCATGTTCCGGCATCGCGCCACAAGCGCAGCATCGCTTCCTGCGCCACGTCCTCAGCCTCCGCCGCATCGCCCAGCATGCGCCAGGCAATGCGGTGCGGCCGGGCAGCGTGCAGGCTGGCCAGTTCGCGGAAGGCTTCGCCGTCGCGCGCGGCGACGCGATGCATCAGCGCATCGTCGTCGCTCGCATATTGCGCGCTCTGGATCTGCCTCGTCGCCATGGCCTCAATCGAGCATAACGCAGGCGGCGGGAAAACCCTTCGCGGGTTTTCGTGGAAAATTTCGTGTGGCCTTCAGGCTGAGATCAGCCGGCTTCCGCATAAGTCGGCGCTTCACTGACCCGGGCCATATAGGCGCGCAAGTCATTGTACGGCGCGTGGATTTTACGCAGAGTGCGCGTGGGACCGCCGCCTTCGACATAATGGCGGCTGTGCTGGACTGACATATTGTCCCAGATCACCAAGTCGCGCTGCCGCCAGTGATGCTCGATGATGCATTCCGGGCGGTAGATGTGGGCAAACAGCTGATCGAGCAGGGCATCGCTTTCCGCCTTGGGCAGGCCGATGATCTCACGCGTCTGCTGTTCGCAGACATAGAGCATCGTCTTGCCCGTGCGCGGGTGCTTCATGGCGATGGGCGTGACGGTTTCGAGCGAACGCACCCAGTCAGGCTGAATCAGATCGGCCTCGTAACTGGTGTTGCCGCGGCCCTGCTGCCCATTTTCATGGCGGGCTTTCAGCCCTTTGACGCGCTGCTTGAGGTCTTCGGGCAGCGATTCCCAGGAATGGACCGTATTGACGAAAGTCGTCGCGGCCGCGCCGGGATCGACCTCGTAGCCATAGAGCGAAGGGGTCTGAAACGGAATTTCGGACCAATGCATGTCGACATGATAGAGCAGCCGGCCATAGGGCGCCCCGCCGGTCTCTTCCTTGTTCGAGACATAGCCGTAGCCATCGAGATTGATGCCTTCCAGCTTTGACATGTCGCCGCCGTAGTGCAGCGTCTCGATCACCCGGTGCTGGGTGGCGACATCGACATCGACATCGCGGAAAACCAGCACGCCCATTTCATCGAACGTCTGGCACAGCTGCCGCCATTCGTTAGCCGTGATTTCGCGCTTGAAATCGATCCCCTTGACCTCGGCGCCCACGGTCGGGTTCAGTTTGGTGATCTGCAATTGTGTCATTGTCTCTCTCCGCACCCGGGCGGGGAATGTCCGCCCGGGGATTGACCAAGGTTTCCGGCTCTCAGGCAGCGATGGCCTGCATCCGTGTGATCGCCTCGCCGACAGTGTGCGAGAAGCTGACCGGCGGCAGTTCGCTCGCGGCGACTGGCGTTGCCATCTGCGCGACGCTTGGCCCGACGCGGTCAGCAATCGGCTGTAGCTGGTCGAGATCGAAGCCATAGATCTTCGCGGCGTTGAGCGATGTCATTGCCCGCACTTCATCCTCGGGGATGTCATGGAACAGCAGGCGCACCGCAAGGTTGTTGTGCGGGAAGCTGCCTTCGTGGTGCGGATAGTCGCTGCCCCACATGATCCGGTCGACTCCCACTTCATGCCGGGCATCGAGATCCTTGCGGACAGTCAGCGAGGGGGCGATGTGCATGTTGTTGCGCCAGTGCTCGCTGGGCAGCTTCTGCATGTTCTCCACGGCGCGGTGATAGAGCGGGTAGGCGATATTGCCTTTCTGCCGCCCCATGATCACAGAGCCGTCGAGCCGCCGGAGCTCTTCGGGAATCCAGGCACAGCCGGTTTCGGTGATGATGAATTGCAAGTCGCCAAACCGCTCGAACACGCCGCCGATCATCAGGTGGGCCAGGGTGCGCTGGATGAACATCGCGGTTTCATAAACGCCAACAGCGATGGCCGCGGGGCCGGTTTCGGGGGTTTCCGGCGGGCCGACGCTGGCCGCGTGGCGATGGACCGGCATGCCGTAGTCAACGCAGGCCTTCCAGAACGGATCGAGGCGGCGTTCATAGAGATTGACGATGCTGAGCTGGTGATCTGCGGGCACGATAATTCCGGCAAGTCCCTGCTCGCGCGCCCATTTCACTTCGGCGATGGCGTCATCAAGGTCATTGAGAAACACTTGCGCCAGGCCAGCGCGGCGTCCGGGCGCCTTCTTGCAGAAGTCGACCAGCCAGCGGTTGTGGGCCTGCACGCCCGCCCACAGCAGGCGGTATTCCTCGGCATTGGTTGGCGATGGCGCAGTCACCGCGCCGGAGGGATAGAATGGCGGAACTGTGTTGGGATAGATGACTTCCGCCACTGTGCCCTGCCCTTCCAGGATCTTGACCCGCTCCTCGCTCTCCCAGTTGTAATGCGACGAGGCGGAGGAAACGCCGATGCGCAGGCCTTCATCGTCCGTGTCAGCCAGCTCCTTGTCGAAATCGGCCCACGGGTCGTGGAAATCCTTGGCCCAGGTCTCGAACTCATCGTGGAATTCTTTGGCGAGGTAGGGCTTGTAATCGCGGATGCTGGCGCCGGCGTGGCCGTCGCAGTTGATGAGAGCGTAATTGCGGGATTTGAAGCGGGCGCTGTCCATGAGGCGATCCTTCCGAACTGGTGGCGGCGGGACTGCTTTCCCGCTTGAAACATAGCATGTGCTATATTTTCTCTGGCCGAATTGATTCCGGTCAAAAATGGCGAGGCGAATTTCCTATAGTCCTGCTGGCAAGCAAGATCGGAGGATTGCAGCATGACACACCTGAAAGTTCGGGAACTCACACCGGGATTTGGCGTCGAAGTTCTGGGTTTTGACCCGAAGGCGCCGCTTGACGATGAAACCTGCGAACAGCTCCGTTACCTGTTCGATACCAAGCGGCTGCTGCTGTTTCGCGATATCGATCTTTCGCACGAACAGCAGGCGCGGCTTTGCACCATGCTGATCCGCAAGGGTGAAGCGGAAACCATCGAGGCCATGGGCACGAAGGAATCGCACGTCTCGAACAAGCTCGACGATGGCGCCGCGCCGTTTGGCCGCCTGCAGTTTCACGTCGACACAATGTGGGCGGAGAAGCCCTACCAGGTGCTTTCGCTCTATGGGAAGGACGTCATCCAGCCTGCCGCGCCGACAACGTTCATCAACGGGGTGGATGCCTGGAAGACCCTGCCCGACGATTTGCGCAAGCGCGCGCAGGGCCGTGAAGTGGTCCACACCGCAGGCGCGGTTCGCCGCGGCGATATGGAAGGCGTGCTGATCACTGAGGTCGACAATCCGCCGTCCACTGTAACGCGGATCGATCTCGCCCACCCGCGCGCCGGCGAAACCATACTGTATGCCTGTGAGCAGATGACCGACAAAGTCGTCGGCATGTCGAAGGACGAAAGCGAGGAACTATTGAACGCACTGTTCGCGCACCTGTGCAAGCCGGAAAACCAGCTGGTGCACCACTGGCAACAGGGTGATTTCGTGGTGTTCGACAACATCGCGCTCCAGCACTCTCGCGGCAAAGTCGACAAGGAAGGCCCGGCACGCACCTTGCGCAAAGTCGCCAGCCCGATGCCCAAGTTGCGGCCAGACCAACTGCCGAAATGGGCCGCTGTGGGCAAAGCCAAGGAAGCGGCCTGATCGCCTCCTGACGCCGACGCGCGCGCTGAGCCGGCACCTTGAGAGGATTGCTGAATGAAAGTGATTGATATCGATCCCGAACTGCTGCGCCGCTATGCGCAGGCCTCGATCCATGCGGGCGAAGAGGCGTGGACGCACATGGAGGCGGAATTCGTCGGCAATATCGACGGACTGATGACCACGCTCGTCGAAAAGGAACCCCTGGCCTACACTATCGTGCCGGAAATCCGTCCCGATGGCAGTGTCAGATCGCCCATCGCCAGCACGTTCAAGGAAGTGCGCGAATGCTATGTCTTCGTGCGCGGGCGCAGCGATCTGCTCAACGTGGAACTGGTCAGCGAGATTCGCGGCGGCTGGTATGATTTCCAGGTTGGCGTGAACACCGGGCGGCTTCGCGACCCAGCCGCCAATCCCGATCGCTTGCAGACAAATTCCGTCACCATCGGCGTCTTCCCGGTGTCAAAAGGCAAGGGCATCACGGGCGAACTCGTCTGGGTGATGACTCCGCGCGAAAAGCTGGGCGCTGGCCCCGCCCCTGATGGCCCGCCGCTCACTGGCATCGATGGCCGCCGTCAGTTGCTCGCGCTGCACAAGCAGTTCCTCGATGGCTACCGGGCCAATGATGTCGAGGCCGTGCTCGCAACCATGAACGACGGCATCCAGGCGAACATTCGCGACTACGTCAATGACACCGGCCGACTGATCGGTATCGAAAGCAAGGATGATTATCGCGCCTACCTGACCGCATTTTTCGCCAAGTTCGAAGTGCTCAAGGTCGATCACCTCCAGCGTATCAACGAAGACTGGTATCTGTTCTGCGAAGCCCGGATGGAACTTCGCGAACGGAGCGGACAGCGCCGCGAATTCGGCATTCACACTGCCGAATTTTTCGTCCCGGCGAAAGATAACCGCTTCATCGTCCAGACCGGCCACGGCACTGACTTGCCCTGATGGGCGAATGGCAGTCTCAGCGTGGAGCGGTTGCATCCGGCAGATGCAGGCTGGCATCGCCATAGCTGTAAAAGCGGTAGCCTTGCGCAATCGCATGGGCATAGGCCGCCTGCATAGTGTCCAGCCCCATCAGAGCGCTGACCAGCATGAACAGCGTTGATTTGGGCAAGTGGAAATTGGTCATCAGACCGTCCACTGCCTTGAAGCGGTAACCCGGCGTGATGAAAATCGCCGTGTCGCCCGCGAAAGGCTGGATGATGCCCTGGCTGGTGGCCGCGCTTTCCAACAGGCGCAGGCTGGTCGTGCCCACGGCGATGATGCGCCCGCCCTTTGCCCGCGCGGCATTGAGGCGGGAGGCAACGTCCGCTTCGATCCGCCCCCATTCGGCATGCATCGCGTGGTCTGCGGTGTCATCGACCTTGACCGGAAGAAAAGTGCCCGCGCCGACATGCAGCGTCAGCGTTTCATGGCCAATTCCGGCAGCTTCGAGCGAAGCCATCAGTTCCGGAGTGAAATGCAGCGCGGCTGTCGGTGCGGCAACGGCGCCTTCCTCGCGCGCGAACATGGTCTGGTAATCCGCACGGTCCGCTTCATCCGTCGGCCGCTTGCCGGCGATATAGGGTGGCAGCGGCATGGTTCCGGCGCGCTCGAGCAGGACTTCGACCGGCTCCTCGCCCAGAAAAGCCAGCGTCCAGCTGCCGTCGCTATGGCGTTCCTGGGCTTCTGCGATGACATCGGCGGCAAATTCGATGCGGTCGCCCTTACGCAGCCGCTTGCCATTGCGCACGAAGGCCTGCCAGCGCCGCAGGTCGAGCCGCTTGTGCAAGGTTGCGCCGATCCGCGCCTCGCCTTTTTTGCCCTCAAGCTGAGCCGGAATGACGCGCGTGTCATTGAACACCAGCACATCGCCGCTGCGGAGAAGTTGCGGCAGATTGTAAACATGGTGATCGGAAAATGCCTCACCCCCGGACACGACAAGCATTCGCGCCGCATCGCGCGGGCGCACCGGGCGCAAGGCTATGCGCTCGGGCGGGAGTTCGAAATCAAACAGGTCGACGCGCATGAGGCGTCCCTAGGCGACAGTGCCGATCAATTCGATTGTGAATTGCTCAACTGGTCCGCACTGATCGCAGCAGGCGCAGGGGTTGGCGCTGGAATGGCCGGCGGCGGCAGATTGTCCGCAGCCATCGCGGCCTGCAGGATCTTGGTCGGATTGGCAGGCGGCTCGCCCCGCTCAATCGCGTCGACTGCATCCATCCCGGCAATCACCCTGCCGAAAACGGTATATTTCCGGTCGAGCGCGAAGCGCGGATAGAAGACGATGAAGAATTGGCTGTTCGCCGAATCCGGCTCGTCGGTGCGGGCCATCGACAGGGTGCCGCGCAAGTGCGGCATCGCGTTGAATTCGGCCTTGAGGTCCGGCAGCTTCGAGCCGCCCTGCCCCGTTCCGGTCGGATCGCCGGTCTGCGCCATGAATCCGTCGATCACGCGGTGGAAGACTATACCGTTGTAGAACCCTTCACGCACCAGGGTCTTGATCCGCTCGACGTGGTTCGGCGCCCATTCCGGCATCAGCCGGATCGTAACCTTGCCGCCGTTCGACAGATAGAGCAGCACGATGTTCTCGGGCTGGACCGTAGGATCTGTGCTTACCACGGTGGGCAATGCCGGTGCCGGTGCGGGAGCTGGTTCTTTCGCCATGGCGGGGCCTGCGGCGAGGAAAAGACCAAGCAGAAACATCCGGATAGACGCGAATTTCATCATCGGTAATCGGGCCTTTGCCACTAGATGCACGGCGCCATGTCGAGGCGTTGGCACGCCGAATAGCCGCGCCAGACTGTCATGGCAATGAACGAGCGGACAGGCGCTGTCATTCGCCGCCAAGTCGGCCGATGACCTTCACCCGCGCCTCCACATCGCTGCGCACTGCCGGGCTGACGAATTTGCCGATCTCGCCACCGAACATGGCGATTTCCTTGACCAGCTTCGAAGCGATCGGCTGAAGGCTGACATCCGCCATCAGAAACACCGTGTCGATCTGGTCATCGAGCTGGCGATTCATTCCGGTCAGCTGATATTCGTATTCGAAGTCAGTGACCCCGCGAATGCCGCGCAGCACAGTTGCCGCGCCCTGCTGCCTGGCGAAGTCCATCAACAGCGCGTTGAAGCCAATCACTTGCACATTGTCGACCCCCATCGCCGCGACTTCGCGCGTGACCATAGACATGCGCTCTTCCGGGGTGAACATCGGGTTCTTCGAGGGGTTGGTCGTCACGCCGATGATCAGCTTGTCGACCAATTTGGCCCCGCGCCGGATAATGTCGGCATGGCCGAGCGTAAACGGGTCGAAGGTGCCTGGATAGACGCCGATGCGGTGTTGCGGCGAGGCGGGCATCAGTGCTTCCTTTCGACGATATAACGCGCCAGCGCACGCAAAAGATCGGCTTCGCTGCCGTGTTGGGCCAGATGCGCCACGGACTGCTCGACCAGGGCCTGCGCCTGCGCGCGGGCGCGATCTGGGCCCAGCAGCGATACGAAGGTCTGCTTGCCCGCGCTGGCATCCTTGCGCAGCGCCTTGCCGGCGAGCGCCGCGTCACCTTCGTGATCGAGCAAGTCGTCAGCAATCTGGAAGGCCAGGCCGATATCACGCGCATAACCGCGCAGATGCGTCCGCCCTTCCACTGGAACCTTGCCGAGAATCGCCCCGAACTCGACCGAGACCCCCAGCAAGGCGCCAGTCTTCAATTGCTGCAGGCGCGTGACAGTCGGCAGGTCGAAAGGCTCGCTTTCGGCCACCATGTCCATCATCTGTCCGCCGGCCATGCCTTGCGAGCCGCTGGCGGTGGCCAGCGCGCTCACCATCTCGATTCGCGTGAAGGGATCACCCGACGTCGCCGGGTCGGCAATGATTTCGAAGGCCAGATCCTGCAGCGCATCCCCCGCCAGCACGGCCGTCGCTTCGTCGAACGCGCAGTGCAATGTCGGCTTGCCGTGGCGCATGTCGTCATTGTCCATGCACGGCAGATCATCGTGGATCAGCGAATAGACATGGATCGATTCGACCGCGGCCCCTGCCCGCACTGCCGCATCTCGGTCTACTCCGTACATCTCTGCCGTCGCAGCCACCAGCAGCGGTCGAAGCCGCTTGCCGCCGCCAATAGTCGCATACCGCATCGCCTCGATCAGCCGCGAGCGGGGATCGGCGGGCAGCGGCAGCAATTCATCGAACTTCGCGTCAATTTCCGCCTGAATTTGCGCGAGACTTTCCGCGATCAGATCGGCGTCTGCAACAGTCTGGCTCGCACTCATGTCAATTGCCCTGCGCGTCGAACGGGCGTGTGCCGCTCGCCGAACCGTCAGGTGCGGAGACAATCGCATTGATGCGCGCCTGCGCCGCGTCGAGCCTCGCCTGGCAATGCGCCCGCAAGGCTTCGCCGCGCTCATAGAGCGCAATCGAATCGTCGAGCGGGGTGTCGGCGCCTTCCAGTTTGCGCACCACCTCTTCCAGCGCGCGCAATGCGTCTTCGAATGACATGGAAGCCATGGCGGGGCCGGTACTTTCGGGCAATGTGTCGCTCATGGTTGAAGCAATGGCGGCGCTGCGTTGCGCGGTCAAGCAGGCAACGCGCAATCGGATTTTCGCATCGCCTTTCGCGAAAAACCGGTTCCCACTTTTTCGCACGATGGTTCGCGCTGTCGCATCGTTTTTTGCGAAAAACCGGTTCCCACTTTTTCGCACGATGCTAAGGCGCGAGCCCATGAACAACCTCACATCCGAAATCACCCCGGAAGTCGTCGAAGCCCACGGCCTGTCGCCGGAGGAATATGACCGCGTGCTCCATGCCCTTGGCCGCGCGCCCAATATGGTCGAGCTCGGCATCTTCTCGGTGATGTGGTCGGAGCATTGCTCCTACAAGAGCTCGCGCATCCATTTGAAAAAGCTGCCGACTGAGGCGCCATGGGTGATTTGCGGGCCCGGCGAGAACGCCGGCGTAATCGACATTGGCGATGGTCAGGCGGCCATTTTCAAGATGGAGAGCCATAACCACCCCAGCTATATTGAGCCCTATCAGGGCGCGGCGACCGGAGTCGGCGGCATCCTGCGCGATGTCTTCACCATGGGCGCCCGGCCCATTGCCAACATGAACGCCTTGCGCTTCGGGCGTCCGGATCACCCCAAGATGAAGCACCTGGTGCAGGGTGTGGTCGCGGGCATCGGTGGCTATGGCAACTGCGTCGGCGTGCCCACTGTGGGCGGCGAGACCAATTTCGACCCGGCCTACGACGGCAATATCCTGGTCAATGCGATGACCGTGGGCGTGGCCGATGCCGACAAGATCTTCTATTCGGCCGCCACTGGCATTGGCAATCCGATTGTCTATGTCGGCTCCAAGACCGGGCGCGACGGCATTCACGGCGCAACCATGGCCAGCGCCGATTTCGATGAAAATTCCGATGAAAAGCGTCCGACCGTACAAGTCGGCGATCCCTTCACCGAAAAGCTGTTGATCGAGGCCTGCCTCGAACTGATGGCGACAGACGCCATTGTCGCCATTCAGGACATGGGCGCCGCCGGTCTGACCAGCTCAAGCGTCGAAATGGCGACCAATGGCAAAGCCGGGATCATTCTCGACATGGACAAAGTGCCGTGCCGCGAAGAGGGCATGACGCCTTACGAAATGATGCTGAGTGAAAGCCAGGAGCGCATGCTGATGGTGCTCAAACCCGGCAAGGAAGCGATGGCCGAGGCGATCTTCAGGAAGTGGGAGCTGGACTTCGCGGTGATTGGCGAAGTGACAGACAGCGGCCACATGGTCCTCACCTGGCAGGGCGAGACGGTTTGCGACATTCCGCTAGGGCCGCTGGCGGAAGACGCTCCGCTCTATGACCGCCCGGCAATGAGCCAGGCGGACTACAAGGCCTGGGCCAAGGTTCCGCCTCTGAAAAACCTGCCGCGCGGCAGCAATGTCACGGCGGACCTTGTCAAAATGATGGCCAGCCCTGCCCTGGCCTCGCGCAAATGGATCTGGGAACAGTACGATTGCCAGGTCGGCGCGGACACACTGCAAAAGCCGGGCGGTGATGCAGCCGTGGTGCGCATTCACGGCGCGGACAAAGCCATTGCCATCAGTACCGACTGCACCCCGCGCTATTGCTATGCCGACCCTTACGAAGGCGGCAAGCAGGCGGTGACGGAGACCTGGCGCAACATAACCTCTGTTGGCGCGAGCCCGCTGGCGATCACCAATTGCCTCAACTTCGGCAATCCCCAGCGGCCGGAGATCATGGCCCAGATCACCGGATGTCTTGCGGGCATGGGCGATGCCTGCCGCGCGCTCGACTATCCGATCGTCTCTGGCAATGTCAGCCTCTACAACGAGAGCAAGGCAACTGGCGGCGGCAGCGCGATCCTGCCGACTCCCGCGATTGGCGGTGTCGGCCTGCTTGCCGATCACGAGAAAATGATGACCATCGCCTTCAAGGGCGAGGCGCACAAAATCATCCTGATTGGCGCAACCCCTGACGATGCGCCGGAAATGGGGCAATCACTATGGCTCGACATTTGCCATGGCCGCCGCGAAGGCATGCCGCCGCGAGTCGATCTGGAGACCGAGCGCAGGCACGGCGATTTCGTCCGCAACATCATCGATCTCGGATTGGTGACCGCCGTACATGACGTGTCGGATGGCGGCATTCTTGTCGCGGTTACCGAAATGGCGCTGGCGGGCAATATCGGCGCAACGCTTGCGGCCCCCATGTTCGAGCACCGCGTAGACAGCGAAAGGCAGGAACATGCCTGGTCGCTGTTTGCCGAAAACCAGGCGCGCTATATCGTCACGGAGCCTTTCAACAGCGATCATGTCGAGGCGCTGGCGAAAGAGCTGGGCATCAGCTGCTGCTACATCGGCTGGACCGGGGGCGACGAAATCAGCGTCGAACGCGAGCGCGAACCGCTCTATCCGGCTGTCTCGCTGGCCGAGCTGCGCGAAGCCAACGAATCATTCTTCCGCGACTGGATGGAAGGCTGACGGGCTCTGCAATCGTCTCTGGTAACAACTGCTCAGAATGGCTCGAAGCCCGCTTCCCGCCAGACGCGATGAACTTCGCCGTAATAGCGCGGCGGCCGGATTCCAAACTGCTTGCGCGCCGCTTCTATTCGCATGGCCAGCAAATCGCGAATTGATTGCTCGGCCAGACGCGCACTCGCCTTGCCCATCACTTGTGCCTCACGCACCGCGCGGAGCACCGGTGCAGGTGTGCGAACCTTGCGGCGGGTCACCAGCGCGCCTGCATAGGCGATGAAAATGTGCCCCCAACTCGGCCTTTGTTTGAAGACATAGGCCAGCACGCACTGCTCGCCCAAGGCATCACGCCCATATGTGGTCAGCACGTGCAGAAGGTCGTGAACGTCGCGTTGCCGATCGATGTACCATTGTATGCGGTCGGCGTAGCGCGGCCGCCCGCCCTGCTTGGCTTCGGTTTCGTCTACCAGCATGCTGGCCGAAAGCCCCTCGCGGTCCATGAAATCGCAATAGGCCTGGGCAACGCTGCCTTCCGGATAGCCACGCAGCGATTTGCGATCGTCGAGAAGTTCGACCAGCGACGGCTCGCTCGCATAGACCTCTCGGCCCCGCGCAGTGGACAGGAATTCCTCGGCCGCACGGTCGATTCCTGGCCACGGCAATGCGTCGAAAACGCAGAAAACGACGCTCGTCTGTTCCTTGTCGCGAATGAACATCCTGAAGTTCCGCCAGGCCTGGCGAAAAGCGAAGCGGGGCGGATGACGCGCGGGGTGTCGCAGTGGCAGCAGCGCATGCGGCAATGCGCCGTCCAGGACGGGAATTGAAAATTCCGCCGATGCCACTGCCATATTCATGGCGCAAATATCGCCAAACTTGGCTAAGAAATGGTCAACGGCCCGAAAGAAATTTGAAGCACATTGAGGCAGTTACATTAATTTTTTATTCCCAGACCCAGTCGTCCTGCGAAATATCGAAAAGTTGCAGCACACCTGTCAGATTGCCGCGGTCAATCCATCCATCCGCAGCCGCACGCGCCTTGGGCTTTGCGGCAAAGGCAATCCCGTAAGTCGCCGCTTCCAGCATGGGAATGTCGTTCGCGCCATCACCCGTGGCAAGGCTGGGAGTGTCAGGACCACGCAGCGCCGCTTCTTCGAGAAGTACCGCCCGTTTGGTGGTGCTGTCGACGATCGGCCCCACAAGCCCGCCGGTCAGCTTTCCGTCCGCCACTTCCAGCCGATTGGCCACGACTCGCTCAAAGCCCAGTTCCTCTGCCACGGGATCGGCGAACTGGTGAAATCCCCCGGTGACCAGCACCGTGCGGCAACCCTGCGCCTTCAGAGTTTCAACCAGCACTTTCGCCCCCGGCATCATCGCGATTCGCGTGGCAAGGCATTCGGCAATGGCGCTTTCGGGCAATCCAGCGAGCAACCGCACGCGCTCGACCAGGGCGGCGGCAAAGTCGAGTTCGCCTTGCATCGCGCGTTCGGTAATGGCGGCGATCTGCGGCTTGATGCCGGCGAAATCGGCCAGCTCGTCAATGCATTCAGCCATGATCATCGTCGAATCCATGTCCGAGACGAACACCCGGGGGATTGCAAAATCGCGGCGGGTAAGCAGCATGTCGGATGGCGCGAAATGATCATCGAGCACCGCACGCACCGCTCCGGAATCGTCACCCTCAGCCGTGATTTCGACGCCTTGTCCGGCGGCCAGCGGCTGCAACCGCGCGGTGATGCCCTGCCCTGCCAGTGCAGCCAGCACTTTGTCGGAATTTGCCGACAGCAAGTCTGCTTCTGCTATCAGCCTTGCTATGACCACTGACCATTCTCCATCAACCAGCGACAACAACCCGCCGCTGGCGCTCATTGCAGGGCCGACGGCGAGCGGCAAGAGCCAGTGTGCCGTCAACCTGGCAAGGCGGATCGAGGAGGCAGGGCGCAAAGCGGTCATCATCAATGCCGACAGCGCGCAAGTCTATCGCGATCTGGCCGTGCTCAGCGCCCGGCCCAGCGAAGCAGAGATGCTGGGTGTGGATCACCGCTTGTTTGGAGACTGGGACGGGGCGCAGGCCTGCTCCGCCGCCGACTGGGCCAAAGCGGCAAGGCGCGAAGTGGCCGTAGCGCACGGCGCAGGCGCAGTTCCGATTCTCGTGGGGGGAACCGGCCTTTATCTGCGCACGTTGCTCGACGGGATAGCCCCGGTTCCGCCAATCGATCCGGATGTGCGGGTGCATACTCGCTCGTTCGCCGTGCACGAGGCCTTTGCCGCGCTTTCCCGCGAAGATCCAGGGCGCGCTGCCCGGCTCGCCCCGGCAGACGCGGCCCGCATCGCCCGCGCGCTCGAAGTCGTGCGCTCTACAGGACGGACGCTGGATGAATGGCAGCTGGAGCGCAGCGGCGGGATCGTAGGCAAGGTCCGCCTCCATCCGCTGATCCTGCTTCCGCCGCGCGAACAGCTCTACATGCGATGTGACTTGCGCTTCGCCGGCATGCTGGAAAATGGAGCGGTGGGTGAGGTCGAGGCCCTGCTTTCGCGTAACCTCGATCCCGATCTGCCTGTGATGCGCGCCATCGGCGTCGCGGAAATCGCCGGGCTGCTGGACGGTGAACTGTCCCGCGATGAAGTGCTGGCGCGCGGCGCACAGGCAACCCGCAATTATGCCAAGCGGCAATACACGTGGTTCCGCCATCAACCGCCTGCAAACTGGCCGCGCGAAGAGGCGCTTATTACCGATGCCTCAAACCATTTTGAAATTTTATTACAACAATAGCGGTTGACACGGCATTTTCTGTTACCTAGGGCGACCGCACTAACTCGCGTGTTGTTTTGCGATGCTGCGGGTTTCACGGGTTCGGAGAGGAAAAGAGGTGACCCGGCACGGCCACGGCCGTGCCGGGTTCATCCATTTTTGAGGCAGCAGAAAAGCTGTCCAACCATCTGAATTAATTATGCAATGCAAGAAGGACGCAGGAACGTGAGCAAAGAGCGCAGCGGCGCGGATATTCTGGTCGAAAGCCTTGTGCGGCAGGGAGTCGAATTCGTGTTCGGCTATCCCGGCGGCGCGGTGCTGCCGATCTACGATTCGCTTTTCGCCGACGAACGCATCCGCCACATTCTGGTGCGCGCCGAAGCTGGCGCGGCCCATGCCGCGGAAGGCTATGCCCGCGCGACGGGCAAGCCGGGTGTCGTGCTCGTCACGTCCGGCCCCGGCGCGACCAATGCCATCACCGGCATTACCGATGCCTTCATGGATTCGATTCCACTGGTGATCATCACTGGCCAGGTGCCGACCGCGCTGATTGGTTCGGACGCTTTCCAGGAAGCCGACACCATCGGCATTTCGCGCCACTGCACCAAGCACAACTATCTGGTGAAAGATCCGGCAGACCTCGCCGCGACGATAGACGAGGCATTCCAGATCGCCACTCAAGGCCGCCCCGGTCCGGTGCTGATCGACATCCCCAAGGATGTGCAGATCGCATCCGCCATCATGCACGATGGTCCGCCGCAGCGCCGCAACCGTTACACACCGCAAACCGAGGCGGGCGAGACGGAAATTGCCCGCGCGATCGAACTGATTGCCAATGCCCGTGCGCCGATTTTCTACACCGGCGGCGGGGTGATCAACGCCGGGCCGGAAGCCTCCGCTCTGCTCCGCCGCCTGCAGAAGTTGACTGGCGCGCCCGTCACCTCGACGCTGATGGGGCTCGGCGCGTTCCCGGCAGATCATCCCGATTGGCTGGGCATGCTGGGCATGCACGGCACTTATGAAGCCAACATGGCGATGAACAAGACCGACCTGATGGTCTGCATTGGCGCGCGCTTCGATGACCGCGTGACCGGGCGCCTTGATGCCTTTTCGCCGAATTCCACCAAGATCCACATCGACATCGACCGCGCTTCGATCAACAAGACGGTCGCGGTCGACCTGCCGATCATCGGCGATTGCGGCCGGGTGCTGGCGCAACTGATCGATGCCTGGGGAAGCCGCAAGGCAGCCGACCTTTCCGAATGGAAGGCCCGGATCGACGGCTGGCGCGCGCGCCAAAGCTTGTCCTTCCCTGCGAATCCGCAAGCGATCATGCCCCAGCTTGCCGTTCAGCGGCTCTATGAGCTGACCAAGCATCGCAATCCAATCATTGCCACCGAAGTTGGCCAGCACCAGATGTGGGCCGCGCAGCACTTCCATTTCTTCGATCCCAACAAGTGGCTGACTTCCGGCGGGCTCGGCACCATGGGTTATGGGCTTCCGGCGGCCATCGGCGCGCAGCTCGGCAATCCTGACGATCTCGTCATCGACATTGCCGGCGATGCTTCGATCCAGATGAACATTCAGGAGCTGGGAACGGCGACGCAATACCGGCTGCCGGTGAAAGTGTTCATCCTCAACAACGAGTGGATGGGTATGGTCCGCCAGTGGCAGGAACTGACCTATGAGAGCCGTTATTCAGAGAGTTACTCAGATAGCTTGCCAGACTTTGTGAAGTTGGCCGAGGCCTATGGCTGGAAAGGCATCCGCATTTCCAGCGAGGCCGAACTCGACGCCGGCATCCAGGCGATGCTCGACCATCCCGGCCCGGTGATCGTCGATTGCCTTGTCGCCAAGGAAGCCAACTGCTTCCCGATGATCCCCAGCGGCGCAGCACATACGGACATGATCCTCGAAGGCGATCAGGTTGCCGGCACGATGGACGACGAAGCGAAGGCATTGGTCTAATGAAAATCAAGAAAGCCGATTCCGAACGTCACGTTCTCACGATCACGGTCGATAACGAGGCCGGCGTGCTGGCCAAGATCGCCGGGCTGTTCACCGCGCGCGGCTATAATATCGATAGCCTGACCGTGGCCGACATTTCGGAAAGCCATGCGCTGAGCCGGATCACCATTGTCACGCAAGGCCCGCCCGCCGTGATTGACCAGATCCGGGCTCAGCTCGAACGGCTGGTGCCGGTGCACAAGGTAACCGACCTCACGGAACTTGGCGCGCATGTCGAACGCGAACTGGCGCTGATCAAAGTGGCTGGCGTGGGCGAGAACCGGGTGGAGGCCTTGCGTCTGTGCGATGTGTTCCGCGCCAAAGTTGTCGATACGACAACTTCGAGCTTCATCTTCGAACTGACCGGAACTCCTGAAAAGATCGACAGTTTTGTCGCGCTGATGCGCGAGCTGGGGCTGGTCGAAGTTGGCCGCACCGGCATCGTCGGCATGATGCGCGGGCCTGAAGGCGCATGAAACGCGCTGCCGGCCTTGCCCTCGCCCTGGTGATGTTCACCAGCGGCGCCCATGCCCAGTCGGGCCGCGGCGACACTTGCGCGAGCAGTGCCGATAGCCCGCGGGATCGCGTCTGCCTGCAGCGGCTCGTGGCGGATCAGGAGCTTCGCCTCGCAGAAGTATGGAAGCGCACTTTCGCGCACATGGGGGGCACTCGCACGCCTGCTGGCCGCTCGCTCCTGGCTGGCCAGCGCGCCTGGATCATTTTCAAGGACCGGGCCTGCGCGCTCTATTTCCTTCCCGGCATGTCGCCCAGCCTCGAATGGGCCAACGGCATGCGCTGCAAGGCGAACGTGACTCTCGACCGAATCGGCGAACTGGAGCGCATCCGCGCGGACTTTCCGGGCGAAGACTGACTTGCAACCACCGCCGCGCTGACGCATGGGGCGCGGCAGAATTCCTGAATCATTGGCATTGAAAGAACGGAAAAGCGGACATGAAAGTTTATTACGACGCCGATTGCGACATCAACCTGATTACGGGCAAGAAAATCGTCATTCTTGGCTATGGCAGCCAGGGCCACGCCCATGCGCAGAACCTGCGTGACAGCGGCGTCAAGGAAGTCGCGGTTGCGCTGCGCCCCGGTTCGGCCACGGCCAAGAAGGCTGAAAACGCCGGCTTCAAAGTGCTGACCAACGCCGAAGCCGCCAAGTGGGCCGACATCCTGATGATCCTGGCCCCCGATGAGCATCAGGCGGCGATCTACGCCGAGGACATCCACGCCAACATGAAGCCCGGCGCGGCGCTGGCATTCGCCCACGGCCTCAACATCCACTTCGGTCTGATCGAGCCGCGCGCCGACATCGACGTGATCATGATCGCCCCCAAGGGCCCCGGCCACACCGTGCGCAGCGAATACCAGCGCGGCGGCGGCGTGCCCTGCCTCGTCGCAGTTCACCAGGACTCCACCGGCAATGCCCACGACGTTGCCCTCGCCTATGCCTCCGGCATGGGCGGCGGCCGCAGCGGCATCATCGAAACCAACTTCCGCGAGGAATGCGAAACCGACCTGTTCGGCGAGCAGGCCGTGCTCTGCGGCGGCGCGACCCATCTGGTCCAGGCCGGTTTCGAAACGCTGGTCGAAGCCGGCTATGCCCCGGAAATGGCCTATTTCGAATGCCTTCATGAGCTGAAGCTGATTGTCGACCTGATGTATGAAGGCGGCATTGCCAACATGCGCTATTCGATCTCGAACACGGCTGAATACGGCGACATCAAGACCGGCCCGCGCATCATCACTGATGAGACCAAGAAGGAAATGAAGCGCGTTCTGGCTGACATACAGTCGGGCCGCTTCGTCAAGGACTTCGTGCTCGACAACCGCGCCGGCCAGCCTGAGCTGAAAGCCTCGCGCATGGCCGCCAAGCGCCACCCGATCGAGGAAACCGGCGCCAAGCTGCGCGCCATGATGCCCTGGATCGGCGCCAACGCACTGGTCGACAAGAGCAAGAACTGACTTCCCCTAACAAGCTATGCTAACCCTTATTCCTCCCCCCGGCGGGGGGAGGTTACGCAGGCTTCATGGCGGAGCCTTCTAGCCGCAGTTAGAGAGGGGGAAGCGCCATGCCTGTTGAAGCCCCAGTTGAAACAAACGAAGGCCGCCAGGGCGTCGCCCGGATCGAGGCTTTTTCCGACGGCGTTTTGGCAATCATCGTCACGATTATGGTGCTGGAATTGCATGCACCCGAGGAACCCGGCCTGGGCCCGCTGCTCAAGCTGTGGCCCACGTTCCTCGCCTATGTGCTGAGCTACGCCTACATCGCGATCTACTGGGTCAATCATCATCGGCTTTTCAGCCACGCCCGAACGGTTACCAACAGTCTGGTCTGGTCAAACATCGCCCTGCTCTTCGCTACATCGCTCATACCATTTTCCACGGCCTATCTTGGCTCGCATCCATTTTCCCGCGATGCCACAGTGCTTTACATGCTAACTCTGTTGTTTCCGGCATTTGCGTATTTCTGGCTGGAATCGATCATCCGCCGCACCGGGCGGCAGGATGAAACCGCCAAAGTTTATTACAACGCGACGACCCGCAAAGGCATCCTTGCCCTCGTCAGCTACGGTTCGGCCATCCCAATTGCCTTCGTTGCCCCGATTGCCAGCCTCGCCATCGCCGCGCTCATGGCAGTGTTCTGGATGTTGCCCTGGGGTCCGCTCGACCGCCTGTTCCTGCGCTGCGAACTGCCAAAGAGTGACTAGCCTTTGAACTGGGACAGGCATTCGCAGCCGCCAAATGGCTCTTTACAAGCCCTGCGCGGATCACCATAGCAAAAAGGCTTATGACCATCCGGCTTGACCTTCTCCTGCGACTTACCCGCCCTTGGGCGTGAGACGGCGTGCCACATTCCGGCGCGCGCGGCGCCCAGGGGAAATGGCAAAAGCACCGCCGCAATAGAAGCCGGCGCAATTCACACCGGACGGATTTAGTTTCATGACCATGCTCAAGAACCCCTCGGCCAAATATCGGCCCTTCCCGCAAATCAACTTGCCCGATCGCCAGTGGCCTTCGCGCACGATAACGAAAGCACCGCGCTGGCTTTCCACGGACCTGCGCGATGGCAACCAGTCACTGATCGACCCGATGGGCGCGGAAAAGAAGACGCGCTTTTTCGACCTGCTGATCAGTGTCGGCCTCAAGGAAATCGAAGTCGGCTTTCCCGCCGCTGGCGCCACCGAATTCGATTTCATCTCCGGCCTAGTGCGCTCAGGCCGCATTCCGGATGATGTGCTCGTCCAAGTGCTCACCCAGAGCCGCGAAGATCTGATCAAGACCTCTTTTGAAAGTCTGGAAGGCGCACACGCGGCCATCGTGCACCTTTACAATGCAGTCTCGCCGCTGTGGCGCCAGGTAGTTTTCGGCATGGAAAAGCCGGAAATCAAAGCCATAGCAGTCGCGGGCGCGAAAGTGCTGCGCGATCAGGCGGCGCGTTTCCCCGGCACTGACTGGCATTTTGAATATAGCCCCGAAACCTTCTCCACCGCCGAGCTCGATTTCTCGATCGAGTGCTGCGAGGCTGTGATGCAGGTTCTGGCCCCGACGCCGGAGCACCCGATCATTCTCAATCTGCCGGCAACTGTCGAGGCGGCCACGCCCAACATCTATGCCGATCAGATCGAATATTTCTGCCGCAATCTGCCGAACCGTGAAAGCGCAGTCATCAGCCTGCACACGCACAACGATCGCGGCACGGGCGTCGCGGCGGCAGAGCTTGGCATCATGGCCGGGGCAGACCGCGTCGAAGGCTGCCTTTTCGGCAATGGTGAACGCACCGGCAATTGTTGCCTCGTAACAGTTGGCCTCAATCTCTACACACAGGGCGTAGATCCCGAACTGGATTTCTCGAATATCGACGAAGTCATCCAGACTGTTGAATATTGCAATCAACTGCCAGTCCATCCGCGCCATCCCTATGGCGGTGAACTGGTCTTCACGGCCTTCTCCGGCAGCCATCAGGACGCCATCAAGAAAGGTTTCGCGGCCCAGGCGCAGCGCAACGATCAGCTATGGGCCGTCCCCTATCTGCCCATCGATCCCGCTGATCTTGGCCGCAATTATGAGGCGGTGATCCGAGTCAACTCGCAGAGCGGCAAAGGCGGCTTTGCCTGGGTTATCGAGCAGGATCAGGGACTTAAATTGCCCAAACGCATGCAGGCCGATTTCTCGCGCCATGTCCAGGATCTGGCTGATGAACTGGGCCGCGAGCTTTACGCCGAAGATATCTGGCAAGTGTTCCGCAAGGTCTACCACCTTGATGCCGGGCAGCATTTCCAGCTGGCAGACTACGAAGAAAGCAGAGCCAGCGACGGATCACTGGTCTTTGCCGGCAAGATCGTCGTCGATGGCAAAGTCCAAAGCGTATCGGGCCGCGGCAATGGCCTGATTTCATCCGTTGTCGCCACCCTGCGCGAGATCTTCGGCGTCAATCTGGAAGTGCGCGATTTTGCGGAGCACTCGCTGGGTGCTGGCACAGACGCGCGTGCGGCAGCCTATGTCGAGTGCACGGCCGCCGATGGCAGCAAGATATGGGGCGTGGGCATCGATGAAGACGTCGCCACGGCCAGTGTCCGGGCTGTGCTCAGCGCGGCGAATGCGGCTAGCACTTCAACGCCTGCGGCCGTGATCCAGAAAAATTGAAGTAGGCCTTAGAGTGATTTCGAGCCAGATGTAATCATCTGGCGACTCGGAAATCACGTTAAAACAATAATCTAGAGCAAGTTGCGCGAAATCCGAGGCAAGCAACTTGCTCTAATTATTTGTTTTCGTATCGTTATTTGCGGAAGCGAAGCTGACCAAAGGTCAAAAACCGGTTCCCACTTTTTCGCACGATGCTCTAGTTGCGGCATACCTCCTCATGGTCTTGCACGGCCCAATCACTCAGGTCCGAGGCCTCTCCCATCAATGCAAGGCCATGAGCAATCGAGGTCAACTCATTGCCGCTGGCGATCCTGCTTTGCCCAAATCGCCGTTCGAACAATCGGCGTACGGCAGGGATCAGCGACGAACCGCCAGTTAGAAAAACATGATCGACTTGGTCGGCATTCAGCCCGGCACTGGCGATCGCCTCATCAAGTGTTGCGCCGATTCGTTGCAGGTCCGGCGTGATCCAGCTTTCGAAATCGCTGCGGCTAACCTCGGCATTAATCTTGAGGCCGGGAGCTTCAAACTGGAACCTGGCATGGTTTTCGTTTGAAAGCGCGCGCTTCAAATGCCCCACTGCCTCATACAACGCATATCCAAGCTCGTTTTCAATCACTGCGATCATGCGCGTGATTGCTGCCGGATCAGTCGCGCTACGCTGGAGCCGGGCCAATTCCGCCAGCGTCCGCCGATTGCGCATCAAAGCCAGGCGCGACCAATCGCCAAAATCGGCAAAATGTCCGTCCGGAATATCCAGCACTTTGCCGAATGAATTGTAAGTGCCGCCCTTGCCCAGCAGCGGCAGGACCAGTTGATCCATGATGCGGCTATCGAACCTGTCACCCGCAATGCCGATCCCGGCAGAGCCAAGCGGCACGCAGCGGCGCGCTGCCCCCGGCGGGCCGACGCGCACAATCGAAAAATCGCTGGTGCCGCCGCCGAAATCCGCCACCAGCAGCGTGGCCGGATCGGCCAGCTCGGCGGCAAAGCCATATGCGGCGCCAAGTGGCTCATAAACATAGTGAATTTCCCGGCCCAGCAGCGCAAACATCGCATCGTAACGCACCCGCGCCAGCATCGGATCGGGCTTCCCACCCACATAGCGTACCGGCCGCCCCACCACGATGCACTCGGGCAAGTTGCGCAAGGCCTCACCCGCGTGGCCCAGCATATGCTTCAGAAAAACTTGGCCCAGCTCATCAAAACGCAAACGCTTTTCGAACAAATTGGCATGCTCGAAAGTGGAACTGGCCGCCACCGACTTGAAAGACTGAAGAAACCTGGACCCTTGCGGAAAATCCAGAAACTCGGAGATCGCCCAAGGCCCAGCTTCATGGCCCAGGCCACCACGAACGACCTCATCCTGCCAGAAGCATAATGCCGACCGGAAGACCGAGATGGCGCCATCGGGAGCGTCAAATTCGACAAGTTCTGCATGCCCGCCGCCTGATGCCCGTGCGATGACCGAATTGGTGGTGCCAAAATCGATGCCGACAGCATGTACAGGTTGCATGCTGGGCGTCATGGGCAGTGTCCTTAGTGAACCAAAAGCGGGTGGCGCCTATGACAGTGTGACCATGATCCCGCAATCAATATGGCCGCTGCCACCGTCAAATTGTTCCATTATGCTGCGATCCAGGAACGGAGAAGACACGTCGGCGAGTGATCGCCGACAACAGTCCCTACCTCAATCCGATCGAACAAGTCTTCGTAGGCTCAAAGCACTGCTGGCCTCAGAGCACTCCATCGAGGCAACAGGCAAACTCAGCGGAAATTGCACAATGCCTTTTCATCCAAAGAATGGGCAAACTACCTCAGGAACTGTGGCCATGCTTCAGTATAAGCTGATCAGGCTCTAAGCTGCCCGCCCGAAGTGAGACCTGTCAGCAAAGCAGCAAAATTTTTTCAAACGAAATTTCCCAAACAAAAAGGGGCCGGATTTCTCCGGCCCCTCTTCGTATTAGGCGTTAGCCTTGGATCAGTTGCCCGAGCCAGGACCGAAGCCGATTTCCACGCGGCGGTTCTGCAGTTCGCGGACAC
>Ga0075370_10000067_pt1 | contig 31496 bp, 33 predicted proteins | sample EndMethybrTD3035_FD_71398 | JGI IMG/M metagenome (GOLD analysis project Ga0075370, IMG submission 71398) | Populus endosphere microbial communities from Tennessee, USA - Endosphere MetaG P. TD hybrid TD303-5 | ecosystem: Host-associated > Plants > Roots > Endosphere | place: USA: Tennessee... | reverse complement strand
TTTACCTCGCCATCGATCATCGCCATCACGCCCGCCCCGGCTGAGCCCAGCCTGTCTATGACGTCAGCAAGGTCAAATCCCGGGATCATCGAACTGGTCACATGCGCGCCGATATCGGCGTGGCTGACCTGCTGATTGCGCGACAACATGGTAACGATGATCGAAACCCCGATCGAGCCGCCCAAGCTGCGAGAGAGGCCAAGCAAACTCGAACCGTCCGGCCGGTCTTTCGCGGGCATGGTAGAGAAGGCCAGCATGTTCATCGGCGAGAAGATCATGCCCATGCCCAGACCCTGAATGACAATCGGCAGATAGATTGATGATTTCTCCATCGTCAGCGACCAGCCCATCATCATCCACATGCCGTAAGCCGCGAGCAGAAAGCCGAGAAAAAGCGCCCAGCGATAGTCAATGTAGCGGATAAGCCAGCCCATCAGCATCGACGTGACAATCACGCCCATCCCCCGTGGCGCCAAAAGCAGCCCGGTATCGACGACTGAATAGCCGAACAGCGACTGGAAGAGCATCGGCAGAGTTGCCGCCAGTCCGACAATGGCGATGCTCATCGTCACCATGAACATCAGGCCGAAGAGAAACGGTTTGTTGGAGAACAGGCTGCGGTGGAACAGCGGATTGGTGGTGCTGCGCGTGTGGATGACGAAAATCCAGACCGCCGAGGCGGCAATGATGAATTCACAAATGATTTCCCAGCTTTCCAGCCAGTCCCGCTGCTGACCGCGATCCAAAGCCAGCTGAAGGGCGCCCAGCCCTAGGGCAATCATGCTGAAGCCGAAGATGTCGAGTTTTCGCTGGTTGACCGGGCGCGAGGGCAACAGCCACCAGAGCAGGACCAGTGCCGGGATGCCCAAAGGCAGGTTCACATAAAAAATCCAGCGCCAGTTGAGATATTCGGTCAGCAGCCCGCCCAAAGTCGGCCCGGTGATCGGCGCGACCATCGAAATCGTGCCGAACACGGCTATAGCTTTGGCATGCTGGCTTGGCGGGGTGACGTCGAAGATCGCTGTTTGCGCCAGCGGGCCCAGGAATGCCGCCGCGAACCCCTGCAACGCGCGGCAGATGATCATCATCGTCAGCGAAGTCGCCGCGCCGCAGGCTGCAGAGGCAACGAGGAAGGCCGTGGTCGCCCACAGGAACAGGCCGCGTGAGCCAAAACGGTCCGACAGCCAGCCGGTGATCGGCGTCCCGATGGCTTGCGCAATCAGGAAGCTGGTCAGCACCCAACTGATCTGATCTGATGAAGCCCCCAGTTGCGTGCGCATATGCGGCAATGCCACATTGGCAATCGTCGCATCGAGCATCTGGCACAGGGTCACCAGCATGATGCCCGTCAGCACTAGCGGCCTGTTGCGAGATACCAGCGTTGGACTGTCACTATCGGCGATTGCCGCACTCACTGCGTTACTTGCTCGTATCGATCTTGACGTGAGTTGAAAGCCCGGCAATCAGCCGCCGCGCAGGTTTGCCATCAATGGCGATCCGAACGGGCACACGCTGTGTCACTTTCACCCAGTTGCCAGTCGCATTCTGGGCAGGCAGGATCGAAAATTCCGATCCGGTCCCGGCACCAATGCTGGCCACATGGCCTTTCACTTTCATGTCCGGATAGGCATCGAACGAGAGGTCAACCGGCTGACCTATCCGCATCCGGGCGAGATCCGTTTCCTTGAAATTGGCCTCGACCCAGCTCTTGTCACTGACCACGAGTGTCAGCGCCGGCAGACCGACGGTGACCATCTGTCCGATCTGGAGCCGACTTGCCTGGCTGACCATCCCGCTTACTGGTGCGCGCACTTCGGTTCGTGACAGGTCGAGCAGAACCTTGCGGCGCTGCGCCTGTGCCGACAGCAGCGCCGGATTGACACCGGGGGCAACGCTGCCGGTGGCGAGATCTGCGCGTGCTTCCGCAGCGTCGGCCTGAGCCTTGCTGACCTTGCTGCGCGCATCGTCAAGCGCGTGTTGCGCCTGTTGCAGGTGGGCTCTCGTCGTGAAGCCACGGTCCATCAATTCGGCCTGACGACGATATTCCTGCTCGTAGAATGCAACATCTTCGCGCGCGCCCGTGATATCTACGCCGGTCGAGTTGAGTTTCGTTTCCAAGCCAATGACTTTAACCTGGGCTGCGGCAATGGCGGCATCCGCCTGTGCCAACGCGATCCGCATCGGCTCGGCATCGATCTTGAAGAGCAGATCGCCTTGCTTCACCATCTGATTTTCGTGAACCAGGACTTCGGTAATTTCGCCCGTCACTTCGGCGCTGACCGATACCTTGTCTTGCTGGACATAGGCGTTGTCAGTCGAAATGATGTTTTCGGTCGATTTGTAATAGGCGATCGCGCCGATGATCAGGATGAGTGGCAAGGAGGCCATCAGGCCAATCCGCCTCACGCGGACCCAGACCGATTTGTTCGGCCTGGCGATCTCGCTGATCGGCTCCTCAAAGGTCACGTCGCTCTCAGCCATTGCTGACCATGTCTATTTGCGGCTTTCGTGAAAGATTTGTGCGGACCTTCATCAGTGTAGACATCAGCTGGTCCTGCTCTTCGGGAGTCAAGCCGTCAAAGGCTGCATCGATCGTTCGTCTGGCGAACGGCATCAACTTGTCCAGCTGGGCAGCTCCAACATCAGTCAGGTAAATCCGCCAGGCTCGCCGATCGGCGGGATCGGCACGGCGCTCCACCATTCCCGCATCCTGAAGCCGATCGATCATCCGCCCCAGTGTAATCGGCTCTACTTCGAGCAATTCCGCCAGAGCGCCCTGGTTGCTTCCGGCGTGATTGAGCAGAAGCGTGAGCACCTGCCATTGCGGCCGGGTTACGCCAACCTCGCGCGCCAGTTCATCGAAATTGCGCCGCAGCAAGCGCGATACCTGCGCCAATAGACTGCCGAGATTCTGTTCCATTGCCGTGTCATAATAGCAATGCTTACTATATTCAAGGCAATCTAATGCGTTCAGCACATGATTTCGCGGATTAAATCCCCAGCAATCTCACTTCCTCAAGAACACGCTCGGCATGCTCGTGCCGGCAAATTAACAGATCGGGCATGTAGACATCTGCCTGGTTGTAGACCAGCGGGCTGCCGTCAATGCGGCTACAATGAAGGCCATGCGCCAGCGCGACGGCAACGGGGGCGCAGCTGTCCCACTCGTATTGCCCGCCCGAATGCAGATAGATGTCGGCTTCGCCGCGCACGATGGCCATGGCCTTTGCTCCGGCAGATCCCATGGGCACCAACTCGGCGCCGAGTTTCTCCGCCACTTCGCTTGCCTCCCGTGCGGGGCGAGTGCGGCTGACGACCATGCGCAGCCGCGCAGGCGGCGGCGGCACGGCGACTGGTTTATCTGTGCGCAGGACTTGGTCAAGGCCGGGCAGGCCCACTGCGCCGATCACTGGTACGCCATCAATGGCCAGCCCGACATGGACCGCCCAGTCTGTCCGCGCCTCGCCATATTCACGCGTGCCGTCGACCGGATCGACGAACCATACCCGTCTTTTGGCAAGCCGCTCGGCATTGTCCTTTTCCTCTTCCGAGAGCAGCCCGTCGTCCGGGCGCTGTTCGCGAAGGGCATGCACGAGAAATTGGTTGGCAGTCGCATCACCGGCATTGCCCAGCGCCTTCAGGCTCAACATGCCCGACGCCCTGACTTCGATCAGGAGTCGGCCAGCGACTTCAGCGAGATGTGCAGCGAGTTCAGCGTCCGTCATCATGCCTTCACTCAGATTTGCGCTGCCGGATCGTCAACTGGGCGCGCAGTGCCCCAGCTGATCGAACTCCAGATGCGTTCGTGGAAATAGTAGAGCGCGATCTTGGTGATCACCTCCGTGCTGGCGATGGCGCCAGCGGCCTTGACGCTGCCCGTGAACAGCCAGCTCAAAACGAATGTGTCGATGCTTCCGAGCAAGCGCCAGCTTGCCGCCTTTACGAAGGAACGGCTGTGCGATTCATGTCCGGAAAACAGGAACATCAGGCGTCACCCAGCAGCAGGTCGACAATCCGGCTGGCTGCCTCCTCGGCCGTCATGGCAGTGGTGTCGACGCGGATCTCCGGCTTTTCCGGCACTTCATAAGGGCTGTCGATGCCAGTGAAATTCTTGAGCTCTCCAGATCGCGCCTTCTTGTAGAGGCCTTTGACGTCCCGCTCTTCCGCGATGCTGAGCGGGGTGTCGATGAACACCTCGAAGAATTCGCCTTCGGGCATCATCGAGCGGACCATGTCGCGGTCGGCCTTGAACGGGCTGATGAAAGCGGTGATCACGATAAGCCCCGCGTCGGTCATCAGCTTGGCCACTTCGCCGACGCGGCGGATGTTCTCGATGCGGTCTGCCTCGGTAAAGCCGAGGTCCTTGTTCAGGCCATGCCGCACATTGTCGCCGTCGAGCAGGAAGGTGTGCCGGTTCATCCGGTGCAGCTTCTTTTCGACAAGATTGGCAATCGTGCTTTTGCCGGAGCCCGAAAGGCCGGTGAACCACAGCACCGCAGGCTTCTGGTTCTTGAGCGCGGCATGGGCGTCTCGGCTGATATCGAGCGCCTGCCAGTGCACATTCTGCGACCGCCGCAGGCTGAAATGCAGCATGCCCGCGGCAACCGTGCCATTGGTCATCTTGTCGATCAGGATGAATCCGCCGAGCGTGCGATTGTCGGCGTAAGCCTCGAACACGATGGGCTTATCGGTCACAATCTCGGCAACGCCAATGGCATTCAGTTCAAGCGTCTTGACCGCAATATGCTCCATCGTATTCACATTGACGGCATATTTTGGCTGATGGACCGTAACGGATACAGTCTGCGTGCCCAGCTTCAGCCAGTAGGCGCGGCCCACGTGGAGCGGCTCGTCATTGAGCCAGACCAGCGTGCATTCAAACTGATCGGCGGCCTGGGGCGGCGCATCGGCAAGTGAAATGACATCGCCGCGCGCGCAATCGACCTCGTCGGCAAGGCAGATGGTGACGGACTCGCCGGCCACTGCCTCGTCAGTCCCGCTGACCAGCTGAAGGTATTGCTCGGTAGTGATGTTCTTGTCGGTAATGGCAGGAAGATCAGCCTTGCTGTCGGCCATCGCAATGCGGGCCACAGTGGACGTCTTGCCCGAAGGCAGAATGCGGACCGCATCTCCCACTTTGACACTGCCCGAGGCGATAAGACCAGAAAAGCCGCGAAAATAGAGGTTCGGGCGGTTGACCCATTGCACTGGCATGCGGAACGGCCGCTCCAGATCCCGCGCCGAATTGACTTCAACAGCTTCCAGATGTTCGACCAGATTAGGCCCCGTATACCAAGGGGTGTTGGGGGACTGGCTGGTAATGTTGTCTCCCTTGAAGCCGGAGATCGGCATGGCCGTGAAGTTATCGATGCCAATGCCGCGGGCAAATTCGGCATAGTCGGCAACAATGCGGTCGTAGACGTCCTGGCTGTAGTCGACGAGGTCCATCTTGTTGACAGCCAGCACCAGATTGCGAATGCCAATCAGGTGGCAGAGATAGGAGTGGCGGCGGGTCTGCACCAGCACGCCCTTGCGCGCATCGATCAGGATCACTGCCAGGTCGGCGGTCGAGGCGCCGGTAATCATGTTGCGCGTGTATTGTTCGTGGCCCGGGCAGTCGGCGACGATGAATTTGCGCTTCTCAGTGTTGAAGAAGCGATAGGCCACGTCGATGGTGATGCCCTGCTCGCGCTCGGCGGCGAGGCCATCCACCAGCAGCGCAAAATCGATCTCCTGTCCCTGGGTGCCGACCTTCTTGGAATCGGCGGTCAGCGCATCGAGCTGATCCTCGAAGATCATCTTGGAATCGTAAAGCAACCTGCCAATCAGCGTCGACTTGCCATCGTCGACGCTGCCGCAAGTGATGAAGCGCAGCATGGTCTTGTGCTGGTGCTGATCGAGATAGGCGTCGATGTCTTCGGCGATCAAGGCTTCGGTGACATAGACGGGATCGCCGGGCGCCTGCGAGGCGGTCTCGATGTCGGACATCAGAAATACCCCTCCTGCTTCTTTTTCTCCATTCCGGCACCGCCCGCGTCCTTGTCGATCGCGCGGCCCTGACGCTCTGACGTCGTCGTCAGCAGAGTTTCCTGGATGACCTCGGGAAGCGTGCTCGCCTCACTCTCCACCGCGCCAGTCAGCGGATAGCACCCGAGCGTGCGGAAGCGGATCGAGCGCTCAACGGGCACTTCGCCCGGCATCAGCGGGAAGCGGTCGTCATCGACCATCAGCAGCATGCCGTCACGCTCCACTGTCGGGCGCTTGGCCGCAAAATAGAGCGGCACGATCGGAATGTCGTTGAGGTGGATATATTGCCACACATCAAGTTCGGTCCAGTTTGAGATCGGGAACACGCGAATGGATTCGCCCTTGTTCTTGCGGGCGTTGTAGAGGTTCCACAATTCCGGCCGCTGGTTCTTGGGGTCCCAGCCGTGGCTTGCGGTGCGGAACGAAAATATGCGCTCTTTCGCGCGGCTCTTTTCCTCGTCTCGGCGGGCACCGCCAAAGGCAGCGTCGAAGCCCCACTTGTCGAGCGCCTGCTTCAGGCCTTCCGTCTTCCACATGTCGGTATGCAGCGGGCCGTGGTCGAACGGGTTGATCCCTTTCTCCATTGCCTCGGGATTGTGATAGACCAGAAGCTCCATGCCGCTCTCGCGCGCCATCTTGTCACGCAGTTTGTACATGTCCTGAAATTTCCAGGTCGTATCGACATGGAGCAAGGGAAACGGCGGAGGCGATGGGTAGAACGCCTTGCGCGCCAGATGCAGCATCACGGCGCTGTCCTTGCCCACCGAATAGAGCAGCACGGGCTTTTCCGCCTCGGCCACGACTTCTCGCATGATGTGGATCGCTTCGGCTTCCAGCCTCTGCAAGTGTGTGAGAATCTTCGTATCTGTCATAGCCCTCTCCGCACGAGCGGTCGCTTTGCCCTAGCATCGGCGCTTGACCATTATGCTCCCATATGGGAGCAAGTCACATGAGCATTACTCCGTCGGATGAAAGAAATCTTATCTACCCGCTGCTGGCTCAACTGCAGAGCGAGGTAAGCTGGGACCAATTCCTGAAACGCCTGCTGCCGCGCACCGGCGCGACCCGGATATGCCTGCTGCAGAAAACGGCCGGCGTGGCGCCCATGCTGGCAAGCCAACGCGAGGCTTCGCAGGCGATTGGGGCATCGTTGCGTTCGCTCGATATCGATGCGCTCGAGCAATGCGGGCTCATGCCACTGCAATCCCTGCGTGAAGGCCGGGTCTATTCACTGGATGAAATGCGCCAAGCAGGCAGCGACAAGGCTGCGCTTCGCCAGAAGCAAGTGATGGCGCGGGAAAATGTGCGGGATGCCCGCTTCGTACGCTTCACGGCCGGGGCCGAAATCAACGCCTGGCTGATCATTATGCATGACCGCAAGGATTTTGGCGCAGCCGACAGTGCCCTGCTCGCCGCCGTAGTGCCATTTCTCTCGGTCGCCATTTCGCTGCTGGAGGATATTCTCAAGTTACAAGTCCGAGCCGCTGTCGCAGAAGAGGCATTGGCACTGATCGGTGTCGGACAGGCAGTGCTGGACGCAGATGGCAAGACACTGATTGCGGACGAGACCGCGTCGGCGGCGTTCAAAGACTTTGGCTTGCGGCCAGAAAGCCTGGCGGCCAGCAGCAAGGCGATGGCGCGGCAGCCATTGTCAACCCGGCAACTGTTGGCAATCAATCAAGGAAACCGGAGTGATGTCATGCTCCGCCCCGCCCGCAACACTTGCAAGGTCGATGGACGACAACCGGCAGCCGTGGCCTTGATGCGCCGAGCCGGAGTGCAACCTGGCATGCAAGCGGGGCAATTGCTTGCGGATCGATTTGGACTTTCTGCCCGCGAGGCGGAACTCGCTCTCGCCTTGTGCCGCGGTCAGTCGCTGATCGACGCCGGCGATGCGCTGCACCTGACCCGAGAGACCGCGCGCAACTATTCCAAGCGGGTCTATGCCAAGACAGGAACCAGTGGCCAGGCTGATCTGGTCCGGACTATTCTGGGAGATCTCGTGCCGTTCGCATAGTCGGTTGGTGCCTGACAAACAGCCTCAGCCGCCGGCAATTCGCGGGAAGATCATGACTTGTGCATCTTCGGCCAGCGGGGCGGACCAGTCTGCGACTATCTGGCCGTCGATTGCAAAGGCGGCTCGCAATGCAGCCTCGTGGGCAAAACCCGGCGCGTGCCGGTCCAAGGCGGCCACGAGGGTGAAGAGGTTGGTTGCCTGAACTTGTATCTGTGAGTTTTTCTGGAAAAACTGGCTCGCGAATGGCTCGGTGGCCTCGACCGTGATCATGACGTCATACCGGTTCCTGGCCGCTGCGATCGGCGAGATCGTCGAGTGCCAGCAGGCGCGAAACTTCAGCGTGCGTCAGATTTCCCGCTGCCGAGCGTGCCCACAAATAGCCGGCGATCAGCATCGTAAGCAGCGGCGTCATTTTCAGGCGGATGGCTGCATCTTCAACCGAAAGGCCCTCAATCGGTAAATCCCGCATGCCGAATTGCGCGATGATCGTTTCACCGGCGAGCGTAGAGACCTGATTTTGCCCCATGACCTGTGCTGCAAGCTGCTCGCCGCCATGTTTGCCCGTGAGGTCCAGAAAAGCGCCCAGCCCACCGGGAAAACTGGCCACACCAGCGATCAGACCGGGCAAGATGATACGAGCTTCCTCAAGCGCCTTGGCATGTGTGATGCCCAGCTGGCGCGCAATAGCGCTCAATCCGCCACTCTGTACGAGTTTGGCAAGCAAGAGATCGACCCTTTGGCTGCTGTCGGATTAATTCCCGAGATACTCGCAGCGATATTAGATGCATTATGGATGTTAATTGCTACACCAATCCGGCGCAGGCTCAAACACCTACTTGCCGTTTTCCCTTTGCTAGGGAGCGGGTCCGGCGCCGGGTCCGGTATCCTTGCCGGTCGCCTTGTCGAGAAATTCGTCATTGGCAGCAGGTCCGGCAGGCTCAAGCCGTCCATCACTTTGCACAACAGGATCACCGGGGCCGCCGTCAGGCATCTGGCCGTCCGGCCGGCCCTGCTGCGGATCGATCAGATTGCCTTGGTCATCGACGAACGAATAGTTCTCGGGATCGGTCAGAAGCGTCTCGTCGTCGGGTTCGATCTGCCAGCTGGGCAGCTGCAACTCGGTATCAAATTTCTCGACCGGCCGGTTGGCCACTGCAACTTTCATGAAGGCAGCAAATGCCCGTGCGGGTGCGGCACCGCCCTGAAGCCCCGGGACCGGACGAGCATCGTCCCTGCCCATCCAGACGCCAGTAGTAATCCCGCTGGAGAAGCCCACAAACCAGCCATCCTTGTTTGAACTCGTCGTACCGGTCTTGCCCGCGACCGGCCTTCCGATCTGCGCCGCGCGGCCCGTGCCGGTCGCGACCGCGGTCTGCAGCAAATCCGTGATTCCGGCTGCGACATAGGGCGCGACCAGCATCTGCTGACGATAGGCCGGGCGCGAATAGAGCACTCGTCCATCCGTCGTCGTCACTTTGCTGATACCATAAGGTTCGATGGCGCTTCCCTTCGCCGAGACTGCGGCAAAGGCACGGGTCATGTCGATCAGGCGCACGTCACTCGTGCCCAGCACCATCGAAGGCATGGTGTTTACGGGCGTTGTAATGCCGAAGCGCCTGGCCATGCCTGCGACCATCCCGAAACCCACCTGATTGCCCAGCTTCGCCGCAATCGTGTTTTTCGAATAGGCAAAAGCCGTGCGGACATCGATTTCACCGGCATAAGTCCCTCCCGAATTGTGGGGACTCCAGCCTTCGATACTGACAGGCTCGTCCACCACCCGGTCGTTGGGCGTAATGCCGGCCTCGAGCGCGGCCAGATAGACGAAGAGCTTCCAGGCCGACCCGGGCTGACGGACGGCCAGCGTCGCGCGGTTGTAGTTCGATGTGATGTAGTCCGTGCCGCCGATCATCGCGAGCACCGCGCCGTCACGGTCCAGGCTGACCAGTGCGCCCTGTGCGCCTTTTGGCACACTGCTATGGATTGCCGACATTGCCGCATTCTGGAGCTTGACGTCGAGCGTGGTCCAGACTTCGATCGGCTGGTCATTGTCCGAAAGCAGCATGTCGAGCTGAGGCAGTGCCCAATCCGTGAAATAACGCACCGAGTTCTGACCACCTTCGGGTGCGAATTTCACTTTGGAAAAATCGACGGCGTCGGCTTCGCTGGCATCGATAGTGCCATTGGCCTGCAAGACGCTGAGCACGACGCGCGCGCGCTCGACCGCTGCCTTGGCATCTGCCGTGGGCGAGAAGCGCGAAGGTGCTTTCACAAGTCCGGCAATGATCGCCGCTTCGGGAAGCGTGATTTCAGTGCCCGGATGGCCGAAGAATTTGCGCGAGGCTGAATCGACGCCATAGGCGCCGCCGCCGAAATAGACCTTGTTGAGGTAGAGCTCGAGGATTTCGTCCTTCGAGAATTTCCATTCGAGCGCCATCGCCAGGATCGCCTCGCGCACTTTGCGAGTCATCGTGCGGCTGTTGTTGAGGAAGATCGTGCGGGCGAGCTGCTGCGAGATTGTCGACGCGCCCTGCTTCAGGCGACCACCAGTAATCCCGACGTAGACAGCGCGGGCGACGCCGATCGGATCGATGCCCATGTGCGAGCGAAATCGCCGGTCTTCCACCGAGACCATCGCCTGCCGCATGACTTGCGGAATATCCTTGTAATCCAGCCATTTGCCATAGCTTGGCCCGAGGCTGACGAGTTCTGTGCCGTCACGAGCGCGCACGACGACCATCTGCTCGCCGACCTGCGTATTCTTCAACTTCTCGAAGCTTGGCAGTGACCGGGCGGTGAGGCCAACGGCGACCGCAATGACCATGACCGCCAGCAGCGCCAGCGAGAGTCCCCACACGAAAGTCTTGCGAACAAGCCGCCGAAAGCGCGATTTCTGGGCGACTTGCGGATTATCGTTTCGTGCCATCAGGCGTCATTGCCCCCTCGCCCCCGCATATGACCTGCGGAGAGCTTCCGCGCTCTGCATCGCTTATGCCTAACAGAAGGTGAATAGGGTTAGCTGCATGGCCACGCACTGTCCCCGGATTTGAGGCGAACAGCCTATTCTTTGGGTTTGAAATCCAGGCTCGCCGAATTGATGCAATACCGCAGGCCGTTCGGCCCGGGGCCATCGGGAAAAACGTGGCCCAGATGACCTTCGCACTTGGCGCAGCGCACTTCCGTGCGGACCATGCCATGCGCGTTGTCGCGCAATTCCTCGACTGCCTCATCGGCGACCGGAGCGGTGTAGCTGGGCCAGCCCGAACCGGAATTGTATTTCGTTTCCGAGTCGAACAGAGGCGCGCCGCATCCCGCGCAAAGATAGATGCCCTCGGCCTTGTTCTTTTCATATTCACCGGTGAAGGCGCGCTCGGTGCCCGCTTGGCGCAGAATGTGATACTTTTCAGGGCCCAGCTTCTCGAGCCATTCAGCCTCGGTGAGTTCGATCTTGTCGGTCAATGCAAATGCTCCACTACGAGGATGACGCCTTCATGACCGGAAACGCGCATGCGCGTGCCGGGTTCCGCTTCAGGCCCTCTTGCCAGCCATTCAGTGTCGCCGTGTTTCACCCGCCCGGTGCCGCCATCGATCGCGTGCGTCACGATGACCTGCTGGCCGACCAGTTGGCCGCCACGGTCATTGAGCATGGGATCGGCGGACTGCACCGGATTGGCGCGGAGATAGAGTCGGCCGGAAAACACAGCGATGATCGCCAGGGCCGCGAAAATTACGATCTGCAGCGGCAAACCGACAGGCGCTACCCAGGCAATCAGGCCCGTGATGATTGCCGCGCCGGCGAGCCAGATCAGGAAAACGCCCGGAACTGCCATTTCGGCAGCGGCGAGCGCCAGCCCGATGGCCAGCCAGACGTAATGCGGATCGAGCGAATCCATGACCATCAGGCCTTCTTGTCGGCGAAAGCATCGCGAACGAGTTCGCCGATGCCGGCGACCGATCCTATGAGTTGCGTCGCTTCGACCGGGAACAGGATTGTCTTGGCATTGGGCGAATTGGCAAAGCCGGCGACGGCATCGGTATATTTCTGTGCCACGAAGTAATTGAGCGCCTGCGTGCCTGACTTGGCGATAGCGTCGGAAACCATCGTGGTGGCCTTGGCCTCGGCCTCGGCTTCGCGCTCGCGGGCTTCAGCATCGCGGAAAGCAGCTTCACGGCGGCCTTCTGCAGAGAGAATCTGCGCCTGCTTCTCACCCTCTGCGCGCAGGATCTCGGCGGCGCGAAGACCTTCAGCTTCCAGGATCTGGGCGCGCTTTTCGCGCTCCGCCTTCATCTGACGCGCCATCGCATTGGAAATGTCGGCCGGCGGACGGATGTCCTTGATCTCGATGCGCGTGATCTTCACGCCCCACGGCGAGGTCGCATGATCGATCACCAGCAACAGCTTGGCATTGATCTCGTCACGCTTTGACAGCGTCTCGTCGAGGTCCATCGAGCCCATTACTGTGCGCAGGTTAGTCGTGGTCAGCTGCATGATCGCGACATAGAGATTGGAAACCTCATATGCCGCCTTGCCCGCATCGAGCACCTGGAAGAACACCACCGCATCGACGCCGACCATGGCATTGTCCTTGGTGATGATTTCCTGGCCCGGAATGTCGAGCACCTGCTCCATCATGTTCACTTTGTGACCAACCCGGTCGATGAACGGAATGATGACATGCAGGCCCGGCGTTGCCGCCAGCGAATACTTGCCCAGCCGCTCGATGGTGTAGACGAAACCCTGCCGCACGACGCGCACGCCCATCAGCAGGAAAACAAAGACAACCACCAGCAAAGATACAAGAAATCCACCCATCGCCATTCCCCTATTGGCCATTCCGCAATCGGCTTTCGCCCGACTGATCTTCCGCCAAGTTAGCGGTTTAGTCGTGGCGGGCAAGCGTAAGTGGCACTGGCCAAGGGCACATTCGTCAAAGGCTCATGTAAAGGCCGAGTAATTGCTCCCACGCCAGCTCTGCCTGTGCCTTGTCGTAGGCCGGCGAGTCCGGCACGCACCAGCCATGATCGGCAGGATAGACAACGGCTTCGGCCGTAAGGCCAGCATTGCTGGCAGCAGCCGTAAAGCGGGTTTTCTCTGCAGGATCACGAACATCATCATTGCGGGCGACTGCTAGGAGATAGGTCGCGCGCGAACGCGCCACCAGCAAGTGCGGACTGTCCGGCGCGTCAGTGGCAATGCCCGCCCCATGAAAGCTGGCGACGGCGCCGATGCGCGCGGGAACAGCGGCGGCCGAGCGGATCGCATGGGGGCCGCCCATGCAATAGCCCTGCGTGCCGATCTTGCGCCGTTTATCGACTTGCGGCTGCGCATCGAGGAAGGCAGCGAATGCCGCAGCATCGCGCATCGTCGCTTCCGGAGTCACGGCGGCAATCATCGGAGCCAGCTTTGCCCTGCCGGCTTCGGTGCGCCATTCGGCAAAGCTCGACAAGACTGGCGCCTTGGCGCTGCGATAATATTGGTTGGCGACAAGCACGGCATAACCGGAGGCGGCAAGCTGGCGCGCCATGGCCATGAAGGCCTCGCGTAATCCGCCGATATCCGGCCACAGCAGCACAGCGGGATGCTTGCCGCGCGCGGGATAAACGAAGAAGCAATCCGCCGCGCCATCGGGGGTGGCAATGGTGACCGTACGTTCCCGCAAGGCTGAGCGCGGCGCGGAAACGGGGTCTGCGCAAGCCGCCACTGCAGCGGCAGTGCCGAGCACTGCGAAATTGCGCCGGGACATTCCCCGCTTAGCCAGCAAGGCCGATTCATCCATGGCAGTCACATCATCGCACACCGCAAATTCTCCTGGATTGCCTCGGCCCTCGGCAGGACTATCATGAAGCTGCGGAGCGGAGAAGCGAATGGCGCAGGATCCCGAAGACATCGTCAACTGGTTGCGGCTTACGGCTGAGGTGACGACGTCTGGCCGCATTGCGAAAGCCGATGTTGCGCGCCTCGCCCAGCTTGGCGTGCGGGAAGTGATCAACCTGGCGCTGGTCGATTCGCCGGGCGCGCTGGCGGATGAAGCGCGTCTGATGCGCGATGCGGGAATTGCCTACAGCCACATTCCCGTCCCGTTCGATGCCCCCGAAGAAGCGCATTACCTGGCGTTTTGCGAAGCGCTGCAAGGAGCGGCGCGGCCTGTGCACGTCCACTGCATGATGAATTACCGGGTATCCGCCTTCTTCTACCGCTGGCACATCGAGCACAGCGGCATGGCGCCATCGCAGGCCCGCGCACTGATGGAGCAAATCTGGCGGCCGCATGATGACGATCGACCAGAAACGCGGCCTTGGGCGGAATTCGTTGGTCGTGGCGGCGGCGCTGGCGAGCCCTAACGCCGGCTGAGAGCCGCCTCGCACTCCTGCGTCAGGCTGGCGATGATCTCTGCGACCGGCTCTTCCTTTGAGACCATGCCGACTGACTGCCCGGCCATCAACGATCCGTTCTCGACATCGCCGCCGATCACCGCGCGGCGCAGCGCGCCTGCCCAGAAGTGTTCGATTTCGAGCTGGGCCGCGGCCATGTCGACTTTGCCTTCATCGAGCAGCTTGGCGACTTCGACCTGCTTGGCGGTGAATTCTTCGGTGCCCTTGTTCTTGAGCGCGCGCACGGGGATAACCGGCAACCGCGGATCGACCTGGACAGACGCCACGGCATCGCGGGCCGAAGCGCGAAAGAAAGCCTTCTTGAAATCGGGATGGGCTATCGATTCGCTGGCACAGGCAAAGCGCGTTCCCAGTTGAACGCCGCATGCGCCCATTTCGAGATAGGCGGCGATCATGCCGCCATTGCCGATGCCGCCTGCCACGAAGACCAAATTGTCCTCGGCCAGTTCGGGCAGGATTTCCTGCGCCAGAACGCTGGTTGCCACCGGTCCGATGTGTCCGCCTGCCTCATTGCCCTCGATTACCAGAGCATCGGCGCCGGAGCGGAGAAGCTTCTTGCCCAGCGCCAGCGTCGGCGCAAAGCAAATCACTTTTGCGCCGCTTTCCTTAATTGCTTCGACACTGCCCTTGGGCGGAATTCCGCCTGCCAGCACTACGTGGCTGACTTTATGTTTGCCGCAGACAGCAATCAGATCGAACAATTGCGGATGCATGGTGATCAAGTTGACGCCGAAGGGCTTCCTGGCCAGCGCCTTGGTTCCGGCAATTTCCGCATCGAGCAATTCCGGCGTCATGGCCCCGCAGGCAATCACGCCGAAACCGCCGGCGTTGCTGATCGCGGAAACGAGATTGCGCTCGGAAACCCAAGACATCGCGCCGCACAGGATGGCGTGTTCGCTGCCCAGAAAAGCCGATCCGCGCGCCATCAAGGCATTGGTCTTATCGTACAAGTCTGGGCTCCCTGTGCTGCTGAAGGCCGCCTATATGCAAGCCTGCCGCAGGACGCCAGCCTGTCAGTCAGTTTTACTTGTCACGGGGGGCCTATGCCGTCATGAGGCGCGGCAGGGCACCATCCGGGCGGCTGCACAGTCCCCCTACTCCGCCGAGGCCGCTTGCTCGACTCTTTCCGCGATTTCGTCCTCCGACCCCGCAGCAACCGGGTAATTGGCGCCGCGCTGGCGCTTGTTATCGAAGCTATGCTTGTGTTGCTGGTGCTGTCGATGGCGCTGGTCGACCAGAAACCGCCGAACCGCACAGTATCGCTGGTGAGCGTGAATGTGGAGCGACCGGCTGAGGTGGCGGACAAGCGCCCCGAGCCTGCAAAGCCCCGTCCAGCCACGTCGCCGGAGACACCGCGCACAAGCCAGCCCATTGTCAGCCCGTCCGCGCCGCAGCTTCCCGTTCCGATCATCATCCCGGTGACGAAGAGCGCGATACCTTCATTGCCGGCGCCGACCATACCTCCCCGCCCGCCAGTGGCTACTTCGCCTGCGAGGGGCATGATGGGCCCGCCGGACATGGGCGTTCCAGGCGACAGCAAGCGCGTCGGCACGGCGCCCGGTGGCCAGCCGATGTATGCCGCGAGCTGGTACCGCGAGCCTTACGACGATGAGCTACGCGGCTATCTATCCACCGCGAAGGGCCCCGGCTGGGCTTTGATTACCTGTCGCACGGTGGCCGATTTCAGGGTCGATGACTGTGTCGGGCTCGACGAGTACCCGGAAAACTCGAACCTGCTCCGCGCTGTGCTGGCCGCCGCATGGCAGTTCCAGGTCCGCCCGCCGCGGATTGGCGGCGTTTCGAAAGTCGGCGAATGGGTGCGGATCAGGATCGAATACAATTTCCGTCCGAGCTGAGAGCGTTACGCGGGTTCAGGCCGGTTCGACCGAATCCAGCCCATAAGCAGTATGCAGAACGCGAACCGCCAGTTCGGTCTCGTCGGCATTGATCAGCACTGACACCTTGATTTCCGAGGTGGAAATGGCCTGGATATTGATACCCCGGTCGGCCAGCGTCTGGAACATTGTCGAGGCCACGCCCGCATGGCTGCGCATGCCGACACCGACGACGCTGATCTTGGCAACATTGCCTTCCGCGATCATGCGGAAATAGCCGATTGCCTCTTTCGCTTCTTCCAGCAATGCCTGCGTCCGGGCAAGGTCGGCCGACGGCACAGTGAACGTCACGTCGGTCTCGCCTTTGTCCTTGGCGACATTCTGGATGATCATGTCGACATTGATATTGGCAGCCGCGAGCGGGCCGAAAATCGCTGCCACAGCGCCGGGACGGTCGGCAATGCGGGTCAGCGTGACCTTGGCTTCATTCTTGTCGGCGGCGATGCCGGTGATCAATTGACTTTCCATGTCCGTGTCCTCTTGAATCCTGGCCAGTTCTTCGTCGCTGACAATCATGGTGCCAGGCAGCGTATCGGCGGCGGGCGCACTGTCGTCGATGAAGCTCGACAGCACCTGCACGCGCACGCCCTCTTTCATGGCGAGGCTGACCGAGCGGGTCTGCAGCACTTTCGAGCCCACCGAGGCGAGTTCGAGCATTTCCTCGTAAGTGACGTTCTTGAGCTTGCGCGCTTTGGCCACGATGCGCGGGTCAGTCGTATAAACGCCGTCAACATCAGTGTAGATGTCGCAGCGATCCGCTTTCACGGCAGCAGCCACGGCAACGGCCGAAGTGTCTGACCCGCCGCGCCCCAGCGTGGTGATGCGGTTGTCGTCTGTCAGGCCCTGGAAGCCGGGAATGACGGCGATCGTCCCCGCAGCCATCGAGGCAAGCAGTTCCTCATTGTCGATCGTGCCAATGCGGGCCTTGGCGAAAGCATCGTCGGTGTGGACCGGCAACTGCCAGCCCAGCCAGCTGCGCGCCTTGCAGCCCATCGCCTGCAGGGTGATCGCCAGAAGACCTGATGTTACCTGCTCGCCGCTGGCGACGACAACGTCGTATTCGGCGGGATCATAGAGCGGATTTGCCTCACGGCAGAAGTTGACGAGCCGGTCGGTTTCGCCGGCCATTGCGGAAACCACAACGGCCACTTCGTGACCGGCTTCCTGCTGGCGCTTGACGATCCCGGCGACGCGGCGAATGCGTTCGGTCCCGGCCATCGAAGTGCCACCGAATTTCATGACTATGCGGGCCAAGGCGATAAGGCTCCCGAAATTGGCAATGGTTTTGCGCATCCCGGCGCTTGGGTCCGGGCGGTCGGCCTGTTAAGGACGAGCCATGGCAAATGCAACAGAGATCAGTTCGGGCACGATCAGGCCCGAGGAAGCCGCGCACTTCGGCAAGCTGGCGAGCGACTGGTGGGATCCAAAGGGATCGTCGGCCATGCTGCACCGGCTTAATCCGGTCAGGCTCGGTTTCATCCGACAGGCCATAGACGATCACTGGGGCGGCGACCGGGCGACGCTTCGACCGCTGGCGGGCAAGCGCGCGCTGGACGTCGGCTGCGGCGCGGGTCTGCTGTGCGAACCCCTCGCCCGCCTCGGTGCCGACGTGACCGGGGTGGACGCGGCAGCCGAGAACATTGCTACCGCGCGTGCTCATGCAGCAGGCTCAATGCTCCAGATCGACTATCGCTGCGGCGATCTTGCCACGCTGGGTCTCGGCCAGTTCGATCTGGTCACGGCCATGGAAGTCATCGAGCACGTTGCCGACAAGCGGGCCTTTGTCTCGGCACTTGCCGCTTCGCTGGCGCCGGGCGGGCTGATGATCCTGTCATCGCCCAATCGCACTGCTGCCTCGCGGCTGCTGCTGGTCGAAGCGGCTGAACGGGCAGGCATGGTTCCGCGCGGCACACATCACTGGGACGATTTCATCACGCCTGACGAACTGGGCGAAATTCTTGATGAGGCGGGGCTTTCGATGGGCCAACCACAGGGCATTTCATGGTCGCCAGGGCGCGGACTGCATTTGTCTGAAAATCAGGCCCTGAATTACATCGTGACGGCTGTCATTCCAGCATCTTGAAGATGCCAAAACACAGGCCCAGCGCGGCGATGAACAGCGCCCACGACCAATAGAATGAATGAATGCCTCCGTGCATTGATGTCAACGACACGGTCACGAGCTTGATGTAGAGAAATCCGCCCTTCGAACCATTGGTCCCAAGGATGATGCAGACCACCCAGGTCAGCAGCGTGGCAGGAATCAGTGCCTTGAAGAATGCCATAGGCCGAAGTCCCTCTCGATGAAGTGCTGTCTAACCTCTGTGGCGGGCGGCTAGCAAGTGCCTGCTGCATTTGCCCAATTGGCGATGTGCGCCCGGACCTGCCTTTCCCGCTCCGCCCACTCGCCTGTGACTGTCTCGAATGGCAGCTTCGCTTCGACGAGGATATCCTGGCAAATGGCGGCAAAGCGGGCTCGTTCGCCCTCACCCCCGAAGAAGCGAGTCCCATCCGCCACCCAGGCGACATCGGGCGCAAACAGCAGATAATGCTCGGCCTTGGCATAGCTCATCAGCTGGCGCGGCACAGTGCCGAACAGCATGCGTGCCCATGCCGCCGTCATCAGCGGGTCGGTGTCGAGGATCAGCACGGCGGGTTTCGCTTCCGCCGCCTTGCGCATCGCCATGTCCTGCCCCTCGGCAATCGCCAGCAGGTCTTCCATCGTGAGATCGGTGCCGTGGGTTTCGCAATAGCTGCGGCCGAATTCGGGCACCCAGGGCAGGCCAAGGCGCGCCGCCAGAGTCGATTTTCCGGCGCTTTCAACGCCGTGAAAGCAGATGCGGATCACGCTGGCCGCCCCTCACGCTCCGCGGCAATCCAGTCCTTCAAGCCCAGTACAGACAGCCCCAGGAACACCACGTAGAGCCCGGCAGTCAGCATCAGCTCGCGGTTGATGTAGAGCCCGATCGAGACAATATCGATGGCGATCCACAGCACCCAGTTTTCGATCTTGCGGTATGAAAGCATGAACTGCGCCGCAACGCTGGCCCCGGCAATCGCGGCGTCGATATAAGGCAGGGCTGCATTGGTGTAGCTGTGCATGACGAAACCGAGCGACAGGCTGATGGCAATTATGCCGATCGCCCAGCCCCGGCGCTGGGATGCGCTCATCCATTCGACCGGTACCGGACCATCTGCCCCGCCATTGCGCAGCCACAGCACCCAGCCGTAATTGTTCACGGCGAAAAAAAAGACCTGCAGCCCCATCTCGCTGTAGAGTCGCGCCTGCCAGAAAATCTCCGCATAGAGCGCCACCATCGCCATGCCGAAGGGATAATTCCAGATCGACCGTCGCCAGAGCAGCACGATATTCGCGAGCCCGAGTGCGGCGGCGACCATTTCGACCGGGCTCATCTCCATCAGTGAAGTGCCGCCTGCCATTCGTCAGGCTTGAACCCCACCAGCAACCCTCCCGGGTATTCGACAATCGGCCGCTTGATGCAGCTGGGATTGGCGGCCATCAGAGCGGCGGCACGGGCCTCGTCCAGCCCTTCCCGCTCGGCTTCGGGCAGCTTGCGGAATGTCGTCCCGGCACGGTTGAGCACTTTGTCGAGTCCTGCTTGAGTAATCCATGCCGCAATCCGGGCGGGATCGGCTCCCGCCTTTTTGTAATCGTGGAAGGCATAGCCAATGCCATGGCCATCGAGCCATGTGCGGGCCTTCTTCACCGTGTCGCAGTTAGGAATACCGTAGAGCGTGATTGTCATGCCCGGTTCCTAGCCTTGGCGAACGCCCTTCGACAAGCTCGGGCTTAACGGACATTGTTGCTAACCTTGCCCAGCTTGCTTGCGCAGGTTGAAGGATACCCCAACACCCACCCCATGGACTTTTACGCCAAACCGCGACAAAGCGCAGGCCCATGAGCATCAACAGCTTCGGTCACCTATTCCGTTTCACCACCTGGGGCGAGAGCCATGGGCCGGCGCTGGGGGCGGTCGTTGACGGCTGCCCTCCGGGACTTACGATCAGCGAAGCTGACATTCAGCCGTTCCTTGACGCGCGCCGTCCGGGCCAATCGAAATACACGACCCAGCGTCAGGAGCCTGATCAGGTCCGTATCCTGTCTGGCACGTTCGAGGGGCGAACGACCGGCACCCCGATCAGCCTCTTGATCGAGAATGTCGACCAGCGCTCGAAGGACTATTCCGAAGTCGCCAAGGCCTATCGCCCGGGGCATGCGGACTATGCCTACGACGCGAAATACGGCTTTCGCGACTATCGCGGCGGCGGTCGAAGTTCGGCGCGGGAAACGGCGGCGCGGGTGGCGGCAGGCGGTGTCGCCCGGTTGGTGATCCCCGAAGTTTCCATCCTCGCCTATGTTTCGGAAATTGGCGGCGATGCGATTGACAGCGCCGCGTTCGACGAAGCTGAGATCGGCCGCAATCCCTTTTTCTGCCCCGATGCCGCCGCTGCTGCGCGCTGGGAAAAGATCGTCGATGATGCGCGGCTGTCCGGCTCGTCAGTTGGCGCGGTCGTGGAATGCATTGCCACCGGCGTTCCCGCTGGCTGGGGCGCGCCGCTCTATGCCAAGCTCGATGCCGATCTGGCCGCCGCGATGATGAGCATCAATGCCGTGAAAGGCGTGGAAATCGGCGACGGTTTCGCCGCGGCGCGCCTGACCGGTGAGCAGAACGCCGACCGCATGCGGCCCAATCCAGGCGGGAGCACTGACGGCCCCGAATTCCTCGCCAATCATGCAGGCGGCATTGCCGGCGGGATTTCCACTGGTCAGCCAGTCGTGGTGCGCGTGGCCTTTAAACCAACCAGTTCGATCCTGACTCCGGTCGAGACAATCACGCGCGATGGAGAGGCGACCGAAATCCAGACCAAGGGCCGACATGACCCTTGCGTGGGTATCCGCGGCGCGCCGGTAGTCGAGGCGATGATGGCGCTGGTGCTGGCGGATCAGAAGCTGCTTCACCGAGGGCAGTGCGGTTGAACGTCGCCGCGCGGGCGAGAGACACACCTAGCGCGCTCGCCTGAGCACCAGATAAACCGCCCCGGTCCCGCCGTGGCGAGGATGCGCTGGCCTTATCGCCGCAATTCGCGAGGCATGTTGGCCGCTGGCCAGCCAGTCAGTAAATTTCGCCCGGATCGCTCCGCGCCGCTCGCCGCGTCCACCCTGCCCATCGGAAGGACGCGGTTTGCCGGTTACCAGTAGCACCAGCCGAGCGCCTTGCGCTGCTGCCAGTGATAACATGTGATCAAGACGGCTGTGGGCGGAATCGAGCGAATGGCCGTGCAGATCGATGGTGAAATCCGGCGCGACGCGCCCTTGCGCCAGCTTGCGATCCCACGTTGCGTCGAGCGTCTGCGCGCGGCTCCGCAGATCTTCGGCGGGCTTGGCTGCTGGCGCGGACGGTGCAGGCGCCGGGGCCATCGTGGCTCTTGGCTTTTGCGGCCTGCTTGGCAGCGGTAAGGTGCCTGCAGAAGCAGTTGGTCCATTCCGCCGCGCAATCGGAGAAACTGTGCGCGCAAGCCGCGCCCACAGCGCTGCCTCGTCTCGCGAAAGCGGCCGTTTCACTGCCGGAATGTCATCAGCGGCCGAGGCGCTGCAAAGTGCCCTTCGGCAGCAACAGGAATGCTTTGCCTCTCCCGCTCATGCCGCCCGCAATTCTCCGCGCGTCCTCGCCTGCGCCCCAGAACGTGTCGAACCGGTTGGCGCCCTTGATCGCGCCACCGGTATCCTGGGCGATCCACAGCCCGTTGGCCTCGCTGCGATCGAGCGCCAGCCAGACCGGTGCGCCAAGCGGCACGTATTTGGGGTCGGCAGCGACACTCGACCGCGCCCGCACCGGGACATTGAGCGCGCCAAGCGGACCGTCGCCGGTGAGTTCGCGAAAGAAAACCCAGCTCTTGTTCTCGCGCATCAGCGCTTTGCCTTCTTCTGGATGCTCGCGGACATATTGCATGATTCCCTGCATCGATCCGGAATATTGCCCCGGCCCCCAGCCGATCAGCCCGCGCTCGCGCATCGCACTGCCAATGCCGGTATAGGCAAGGCCGTTCTGGCCGGCATAGCCGATGCGCATGACAGTGCCGTCCGGCCCGACCAATCGGCCTGAACCCTGTACCTGCAGGAAGAAGAATTCGACCGGATCTTTCGCCCAGGCGATTTCGAGGCCCTTGCCCATCAGTACGCCTTCTTCGATGGCCGTGCGGTCATAATAGGGTTGGAATTTGCCGGTCTCGTCATAGCGGCCAAGCGGCTGCTGGCCGGAGGCATTGGGCGGTGCATCGCCAACCCGTGCCCGCACCAGATCGGGCGGGATCTTGTAAACCGGAACGTCATAGCCCGGCTGGCGGACTCTCACACCGGCGATTTCCGGCTCATAGTAACCCGTGGCAAAAGCATTGCCCTCGCCGATTCTCACCGCTTCGAAAAACCTCTCAAAGAAGCCCGCCGCGCCAGAGCTTGGCCAGTTGGTCGCCGCGTCACAGGCGGGTTTCCAGTCCGCCCCTTGCGTCAAGCCCGAGGCATCGCTGCGCGCCATCAGCCGCGGGCAGCTTTCGTGAAACGATGCCAAGGCTCCGGCGGCGTCTGCGGGCTCGATTCTGAGCCCCGAGATTGCCGGTCCGGCGAAGACGCCTTCGGAGAGCGCAGTTCCTGCCGGCGGCGGCGGTTTGACAGGGGGAATCAGCCGAACGCACGCGCCCAACAGCAAAATGGATGCCAGCGCCGCTAGTGTTCGAAAATTCACGCCCCCCACGCGTGTCAGCCCTCGTCGGTCTCGTCGAGCAGCCAGTCGGGATCGGGCGAGTTTACATTGCGCACGAAAGTCCAGACGTCGCGGGAATCAATGGCATCGACCAGAGAGCCGGCAATCATTGTACCTTTGGCATCGCGCGTCACAGTCGCAATGTCTGCGGCAAAGCGCACCGAAATGCGCGCCAGCGGCGCATCATAGCTCGCCCCGACAATGGTCATTTCATCGATCCGCACCAAGCGATTATCGAGCACTTCACCGGCCTGTATGCGCGCGTCGATCGCCGCGGCAAAGCCTTCCAGAACGTCGCGGTCGCAAAGCTGGGCCAGTTCTTCCTTGTCGCCGCGCCAGAACGCTTCAAGCACCATCCGATAGGCGGAGCGGGCACCTTCCATGAAAGTCGTCAGATCGAAACGTCGATCCGCTGCAGCGATTTCCCTGATGCCGCGCTCTACTGCCGGCAGGCCAGCGCCAGCCTCCAGCAGGCTCTCGGCTGCAGGCTGCGGGCTCGGCAGACGTAAAACAGACGTCGCTTGCGATGCCCCGGGCACTGCAGGCTTGTCGTCGATACGGCCTCGGATCGGCTCTTCCTCATGCTCGGCGCGGCGGCCAAGCACGGAATAGAGCCTCAAACCCAAAAAGGCGGCGATCATCGCAAGGATGACAATCTGGATAGTCACGTCCATCATTCCAGTTCCTGCCGCAGCGAGGCGGCTTAATCAGCGAGTGTAGGCATACATAGGGCTGATTTACAATCGGACAACGACGGCCAAGGGCAATCGCGGCAATTTAACTTCGTTTTGCCGCAATGGCGGGCAAAGCGTGGTGAAGTCGCCACAGTGGCGCAAGCCTTGCCCCGCGCCGGACCGAGTGCTAGGCGCGCCGCCACATTCCAGCTTCATCCCGACAGAAGAAAGCAGATACCATGGCCGACGATGGCAGCATCATTTCCAATCTCAATGTGAATGGCGACGCAAATGGTGAGGACAAGGCCCCCACCGCCGGCATCATCACCCAGTATGTGAAAGATCTGTCGGTCGAAAATCCCAATGCTCCGGACAGTCTGCAATGGCAGGACGCGCCGCAGATGGACGTGCAATTCAACATTGCCGCGCGGCCGCTTGCTGACGAGGTTCAGGAAGTGGAGCTGAAGATCGTGGTTACGGCCAAGTGTGAAAAAGGCACGGCCTACATTGTCGATCTCGCTTATTGCGGCCTGATCGGTATGCGCAATCTCGACGAGGCGCAGGCGCATGCCTTCACATTTGCCGAAGCGCCGCGGATCATTTTCCCGTTCGCCCGCCGCGTGATTGCCGATGCCGTGCGCGATGCCGGCTATCCGCCGCTGATGCTGGAGCCGCTCGACTTCAACGGCCTCTATGTGCAGCAGCTCATGGCCCAGCAGGACGCCGCAGAGGGCGCGCCGGTCGGCAACGCCTGATTTTCGGCATGGGGGGTCGCCGATGAGCCTGATCAAGAATGTCGGCACGATCGGCGGCCTTACGGCCGTCAGCCGGGTTTTCGGCTTCGCGCGCGACATGCTGTTCGCTCGCCTGTTCGGCGCCGGCCTTGCTGCCGACGCATTCCAGCTGGCCTTTACCCTGCCGAACACTTTCCGACGGCTGTTTGCCGAAGGCGCCTTCAGCGTCGCCTTTGTGCCGATGTACTCGCGCAAGCTGACTTCTGAGGGCGGCGAGGAGGAAGCGGCGCATTTTGCCAATGACGTGCTTTCCGTATTTGTCTGGGTGCTGTTCGGTTTCTCGATCCTCTGCATCCTGGGGATGGAAGGCATCGTCTGGCTGCTGGCGCGCGAATATCACGGTATTCCCGGCAAATTCGAACTGTCAGTCACGCTTTCGCGGATCACGTTTCCCTATCTTGGCCTGATCAGCGTGGTCGCCCTGCTTTCCGGGATACTCAACACCCGCTCCCGCTTTGCGCCGGGAGCGATTGCGCCGATCCTGCTGAATCTCTGCCTGATCAGCGCGATGAGCTGGGGCTGGTATTTCGGCTATTCGGACATTGCCAAGGCATTCTCGCAAAGCTGGGCAGTCGCGGCGGCGGGTGTGGCGCAGCTCTCCTTCCTGTGGTGGTCAGTGCGGCGCGCAGGCGTGCGGCTCAAACTCCACTGGCCGCGCATGACGCCCGACACCAAGACGCTGCTGTGGCGGATTTTCCCCGCAACATTCGGCGCGGGCATCTATCAGCTCAGCCAATTGGCCGACACTTTCTTCGCAACAAGCCTCAAGCAAGGCTCGCTGACATTGCTCAAGATGGCTGACCGGCTCAACCAGATGCCGCTGGGCATTGTCGGCATTGCGCTGGGCACGGCGATCCTGCCGACCCTGTCACGCCATATCGCCGGCGGCGACGAGCGCGGGGCCGCGAAGCTGCAAGGCCGCGCAATTGAACTTGCTACGCTGCTGACGGTGCCGGCCGCATTTGCTCTGGCAGTCTGTGCACCGGCATTCGTCAATGCCTTTTTCGTGGGCGGCAAGTTCAAACCCGAAGACGGCGTGATCATGAGCGATATTGTCGTTGCGCTGGTTTGCGGCCTGCCGGCCTACGTCCTCGTCAAAGTGCTGGAGCCGGGTTATTTCTCGCGCGGTGATACCCGCACTCCAGTCATCACGGCGGGATCGGCGCTCGCGTTCAACATCTTCCTGAACCTTGTCGTCGTGCGTCCCTTCGGCATCGTCGGACTTGCGGCGGCAACGGCCTGCTCGGCGAGTCTCAACTGCCTATTGCTCTACGCCAATCTCCACGTTCGCGACCATTTCCGTTTCGATCTCAAGCTGTTGGGCCGCATCGTGCGGCAGATCCTGGCGTCCGGGGTCATGGCCGCTGCGCTCTATTATCTTCAAGATGCGATCATGCCGTGGTTCACGGGCGGAATCGGCGAAAAGGCGCTGGGCATCGTCTTGCTGGTTGGCACTGGTCTCGTGGTTTATGCTGCCATTGCCTGGGTCATTGGCGCAGTCGACAAGGAGGATCTCGCGATCCTTGCCCGCCGCCGCAGTCCCAAGCCGATCGACGAAGAAATTCCCGGATTTTAGCCCGGATATTAAAAGGACGATTCATGCGCATTGTCTCCGGCATCCAGCCGACCGGCAATCTCCATCTCGGCAACTATCTGGGAGCGATCCGCAACTGGGTGAAAATGCAGGACGATATGGGGCCGCAGGACCAGACCCTGTTTTTCCTCGCCGATCTGCATGCCATCAGTCAGCCGCACGTTCCCGCCCAGCTGACTTCCAATACGCGTGAAATGATCGCAGCGCTGGTGGCCTGCGGTATCGACCCTGATCGCTCGGTGCTGTTCAACCAGGCGCAGGTGCCCCAGCACGCCGAACTGCAATGGTTGCTGAATGGGACTGCCCGCATGGGCTGGCTCAACCGCATGACGCAATGGAAGGACAAGGCCGGCAAGAACCGCGATGGCCAGTCAGTCGCGCTGTTTACCTATCCCGTGCTGCAGGCGGCCGACGTTTTGCTCTATCAGGCAACGCATGTGCCCGTGGGCGAGGACCAGAAGCAGCACCTCGAACTGGCGCGCGACATTGCCCAGAAATTCAATTTCGACTTCGCTTCCGAGGGTGCGCTGGTTTTCACTTTGCCCGACCCGATCATTCCCCCCGAGGCCGCCCGCATCATGAGCCTGCGCGATGGCAGCGCCAAGATGAGCAAGAGCGATCCTTCGGACATGAGCCGGATCAACCTGACTGACGATGCCGACACGATCATGCAGAAAGTGAAGAAGGCCAAGACAGATCCCGAGCCTCTGCCAGCCGACAAGGCAGACCTTGCGGGACGGCCGGAAGCGGCAAACCTGGTGGGTATCTATGCCGCGCTGGCAGGTTCGAGCGCCGAGGCCGTGCTGCAGGAGTTTGGCGGCAAGGGCTTCGGCGCATTCAAGCCGGCGCTTGGCGACTTGCTCATCGAACGTCTGGCGCCGATCAATGCGCGTTTTGTCGAATTGCGCCAGGATACGGATGCTCTCGACGCTATCCTGCGCAAGGGCTCGGAGAAGGCACGCGCCTTGGCCACTGCCACGCTGGAAGCAGCTTATGACGCATTGGGGCTGCTTCGTCGCTGAAAGGGCTCCATTCAACGCCTATTCAGCCGGTAGCAATTACTGCATTTCCCAACACACAGAATTGCGCCTGCGGGAACAAGCAGGCCTTTTGATCAGTTTGGGAAGCATGGCCATGTTCACAAAAACTCATTTCTCCCGCCTGCGGCCTTTTGCCGCAGCGGTGTTGCTGGTCGCCTTGTCGGCCTGCGCTTCGGGCTTCAATGCCAAGGTCTCGCGATTCCAGTCGCAGCTGCCTGCCCCGTCAGGCCAGACTTTCGCTGTGGTGGCTGACGATCCGGCGCTGGCCGGAGGTATTGAATTTTCGCAGTATGCCCGGCTGGTGACTGATCGCATGGCGGCTTTGGGCTATACTCCCGTGAGCAGCCCGCAACAGGCGACATTGCTCGTCCGGTTTGATTACGGTGTCGATAAAGGCCGTGAGCAAGTGCGCTCGTCGGGTTTTCGCGGCGATCCGTTTTATTCTCCGTGGTATGGTTATGGCCCGCGGTGGGGCTATGGCGGCCGCTTCGGCTATCCGGGTTATTACGGTCACCGTGCCTGGGGCTATGGATGGTATGATCCCTGGTTCGACGTCGGCTATGACAGCTACACGGTCTACACCAGCGGTATCGACCTGAAGATCGATCGCAGGGCCGACGGCGCTCGCCTGTTCGAAGGAAAGGCTGAAGCGGCTTCTACGTCGAACCGGCTTGGCTATCTCTTGCCCAATCTGGTGGAAGCCATGTTCACGGGCTTTCCGGGCAATTCTGGTGAAACAGTGCGAATCACGGTCGCTCCTGAAAAGACCAACGCGCGCAATTGAATGGACTGACCAACTTTCGGCCGGCGGATTAGTTTCCCAGCGAAACGACTCCGCCGGTCGAACCGAATCCGCCCTCGCCGCGCGCAGTTTCGTCCAGTTCGTCGACTTCCAGCCACGAAGCGCGGACGACAGGCGCGAGCACAAGCTGAGCCACACGGTCACCTCGGCGAACGGCAAAATCGACTGATCCATGATTGATCAGGATCACTTTCAGCTCGCCTCGGTAGTCTGAATCGATCGTGCCCGGCGTATTCGGCACGGTTATGCCGTGTTTGAGCGCCAGCCCCGAGCGCGGGCGAACCTGAATTTCAAAGCCCGCCGGAATGGCAAGCGACAGCCCGGTCGCCACCGCATGGCGCGCGCCCGGCGCCAGTATGACATCCTCAGCAGCCAGCACATCCATCCCGGCCGCGCCGTCAGTGGCATAGGCAGGAAGCTCCAGCCCCTCGCCGTGCGGCAGGCGTTTGACGCAGACGGGAATGCTATTCTGCGAGGGCATCGGCAATTTTCTCCACCAGTGCGCGCGCAACGTCACGCTTGGCCATTTCTGGCAAACTTTCCGTACCCTTCGCCGTGACAATATGGACGATATTGGCATCGCCGCCCATCACGTCGCCCGACACATCGTTGGCAACGATCCAGTCCACGCCCTTGCGCTTGCGCTTCTCTGCGGCATTGGCCAGCACGTCGTCGGTCTCGGCAGCAAATCCGACCAGCAACTTGGGCCGTGTCCGCCCCGAGCCAGCAGTAGCCGCAAGAATATCTGGGTTTTCCGTCAGCCGGAGTGCAGGCGGGGCCGCGCCGCGCTTCTTCATCTTTGATGTAGCGACATCGGAAACACGCCAGTCGGCCACAGCTGCGACCATGATGCCGACGTCAGCCGGCAAAGCGCTCTTCACGGCAGCCGCCATCTCCGTCGCCGTCTCGACGTCGATACGGTCGACACCGCGCGGCGTGGGTAGATTGACCGGGCCGGCTACCAGCGTCACGCGCGCACCAGCAGCGGCTGCCGCCGCAGCGATGGCAAAGCCCTGTTTGCCTGACGAACGATTGGCGATGTAGCGCACCGGGTCGATCGGCTCATGCGTTGGCCCGGCCGTGACCAAAACGTGCTTGCCGAACAGCGGGCGATGATCGGGATCCCATTCGAACTCGTCCTGACCGGCAAGTGGGTCTGCCATTGCGGCTGCGCCCATTTCCTCGGGAAATGGCTGCGGGGCTGCGGCATCGCCGTGGCGCGAGACAAGGTGGTTGATCGCGTCCGCGTCGGTTGGCGGCGCGGCGCGGGCCCTGCCCTTCTTGGCCAGCAATGGCCCTGCTTTCTCGGGCACGAATTCAGGCACTTCCTCGACAGGTGGAGCCTCAGTGCCCTCAAAGTCCGGCTGATCCGCCAGAATATCGTCTTCAGCCGCTGCCTTCTTGCCTTTCGACTTCGAAGTGCGCCCGATCAGCCCGGCAGAAAGTCCGCCCAGCCCTGTATCTTCGCTTTCCTGATAACCGTCTTCGCCGCCCGGCTCGGGCAAAATGAAGCCTGGCTCAGGCATTCCGGGGTCAAAATCGAGCAGGCGGCCTATTTCCTGCCAGACCGCGAAAGGCTCAGGTAGGCGCCCCGGTCCGTATTCGCCGCAGGCCATGGCGCCTTCGTCGGGTTCGAGCACAGTGACGCCGCTTTCGCGCAAGGTCGCGACATTGCGGATCGTGGCGGCGTGCTGCCACATGCGCACATTCATGGCAGGGACCGCCAGCACCGGCTTGTCTGTTGCCAGTAGCAGCGTTGTTGCCAGGTCATCGGCAATGCCGCCGGCCATTTTCGCCAGCAAATCCGCGGTCGCCGGGCAGACGACAATCAGATCGGCCTGACGGGACAGCTGGATATGCCCCATCTCGACTTCGTTCTTGAGATCCCAGAGTGTGGTGTGCACCGGATTTTCACTGAGAGCGGCAAGCGACAGCGGCGTGACGAACTTCGCGCCGCCGTCCGTGAGCACGCATGTCACCTCGCCCGGCAGGCCTCCGGCCCCCTTGCGGATCAGGCGCACGAGTTCGCAGGCCTTGTAGGCCGCGATGCCACCACCGACGATCAACAGGATGCGCGGACCCGTCATGCCAGCCCCCTTGCCTCCAACACAGTTACTATGGCCTTACCGGAACCGGGACGATTGCAGCAAGGCCTGTATTCCCATGGGAGCAAAAGCCAGCCCGGTCAGCAGGATAGGCGCCGCCATGAATCCCCAGTAATAGTTGTCCCCGCGCCCCGCGATCATGAACAGCAGCCCATAGCCCAACAGAAACAGCGTTGCGAAAGTTCCCGTCCGGCACCGCCAGCTTGCCCATCCCAGCATTGAAAGTACTGCCAGCGGGCCGGACAACCAGTGCGGAAGCGAGCGAATATTGCTGGAAAGGATCATGTTGGAAAGCCAGCCACTCAGCCCCCTGAACTCGAGCCAGCTGGGCGACATCGGATCAGTGGGCAGGGTCTGCGCGGCAATCAGCCGCAAATGGACTGCCAGGGCGGCAATGAACAGTGCGGCAAGAGCCGACCATGCCAGCCCCTCGTGCTTGTCACCACGCCAGAACGCCATCGCACCCATCAGCAGCACGAACGGCAGGGAATGTTCACGTATCGCCAGAGCCAGTGCCGCCACTGCCAGCGAGCCCCAATAGCGACCGGGACGGTGAAGCCCCAGCGACAGCGCCAGCAGCATGCCGGCCCACTGTTCGTGGAGCACGAAGAAGTATCGGTTGAGCACCAGTGATGCCCCAACCAGCAACAGCGCCATGCCGATTTTGCGATAGCGCATGCCGCCCGGCTCTTCGGCGAAAAGGCGCCACCACGAAAGCGTGATGCCAATCAGGATCGCGAAGGCGGCGGCAATCAGCCCCGGGGTTCCGGTCCATGCGCTGAAATAGGCCAGCGTAGGCAAACGGACGGCGAGCCCGGGGCGCACGGGGTAGTCCGCCCGGCGGTGTTCCTCGGCGATGAAGTCGTAATAATTCTCGCCTTTGCGAATCCGGGCAATCGCGCGATCGTAAAGCGCCAGATCGTCGTCGCGGGCGCGTTCGGGTAACTGGCTCTTGTCCTTGACCAGCACTTCAAAGGCGTTGCTTGTCTTTACCGAACTTTTGCCTGCCACGATGGGCACGACTGCAGAAGCCGCAAGCAGCAGAAGCAAAACCGCCAGCAACAGCCGGGCGGGCAGCGCATGCCAGCTGGCAAATCGGTTCCAGTCCGGCGGCGCGGCGGCCGGAGTCACGGCAGCACAGCCATTGCGTGCAGAGCCCAGACCAGTGCCCCTCCGCCCAGCGCAGCAAACAGATAGCCCCAATTGCCGCGCGGCGTCCGCTCCCAGATGAGCCGCACATCTGGCAGCGGCGGCTCAGGCGGCGCGCCGCCTTTCTCGGGATAGCGATCCTCTATTCGCCGCACGAGGGCTGGCAAACGCAGCAATGTCTCGACATCTGTGCGCAGGCGGTCAGCGATCGCTGCTTCCGGCCCCAG
>Ga0075370_10000066_pt1 | contig 31728 bp, 24 predicted proteins | sample EndMethybrTD3035_FD_71398 | JGI IMG/M metagenome (GOLD analysis project Ga0075370, IMG submission 71398) | Populus endosphere microbial communities from Tennessee, USA - Endosphere MetaG P. TD hybrid TD303-5 | ecosystem: Host-associated > Plants > Roots > Endosphere | place: USA: Tennessee... | reverse complement strand
TATTAGATCTATAATGATCATTGATCAGGTAGACATTTTCGTAACTTATATTCCATATTTTTTCTATATATCTCCTGTTATTTTGATACCTTCTTTTAAACGTAATATATCTTTTTGCATACGTCCAAAAATTTCCATTTCAATTACCTGATAGATTTAAGAAACAATGCTAACCAGGTAATTCCAACAAAGCTAGAATTTCTCAAAAATAACGGCTTGGTTTTGCAGAGGGTTTATTCTAGTGTAAGCTTTATACTAGAACTGATTTTTTTAGGTTACCACTATGCGCAGTAGTCATCTCTATTTACCTACACTCAAAGAAGCACCGGCCGATGCCGAAGTCAAAAGCCATCAACTGATGTTGCGCGCGGGTATGATTCGTAAATTAGCTTCTGGAATTTATACCTGGTTACCATTAGGTTTACGTGTGCTACGCAAAGTCGAAAAAATCGTACGCGAAGAAATGAATCGTATCCATGGTCAAGAAATATTGATGCCCAATCTGCAACCGGCTGAGCTTTGGCAAGAATCGCAACGATGGGATGCGTATGGGCCAGAATTACTGCGTATTACTGACAGGCATCAACGTTGGTTTTGTTTTGGCCCTACACATGAAGAGGTCATTACCAGTTTAGTACGTAACGAAGTACGTAGTTATAAACAACTCCCACTCATTTTTTATCAAATACAAACTAAATTTCGTGATGAAATTCGTCCACGTTTTGGAGTCATGCGCGCGCGTGAATTTATTATGAAGGACGCTTATTCTTTTCATCGCGATAAAGCTTCATTGGCGGAAACCTATCAGATCATGCATGATAGTTATTGTCGAATTTTCACACGCTTAGGATTAAAGTTTCGTGCAGTATTAGCCGATACCGGTAACATTGGAGGCAGTCAATCCCAAGAGTTTCAAGTATTGGCACAAACTGGAGAGGATCAAATTTTTTATAGCGATAGCAGTGATTATGCCGCAAATGCTGAACTTGCAGAAAGTTTAGTTATCGATCAACGCCCTGCTCCTACAGCTGTGCTCGAGAAAGTAAAAACACCCGGGACTAAAACAATTGCCAAAGTGTGTGAATTTTTAAAAAAAAATCCACAACATTGTGTCAAGTTATTAATCGTAAAAGGAAAGGAACATCCTTTAATTGGTCTTATACTCCGCGGTGATCACGAATTAAACCCCACTAAGTTGGCAAAAATAACCGAGATTGCACATCCACTCACATTGGCCGAAGAAACAGATATCTTAGCTTTAACTGGAGTCCCTATTGGTTATTTAGGTCCAATTAATTTATCAATACCGTTAATTGTCGATCGATCCGCAGCAGTACTAGCCAATTTTGTCTGTGGTGCTAATGAAGAAGGATTTCATTACATCAACGTTAATTGGGAACGTGATTGTCCACTTCCCCCTACAGCGGATTTACGCCAAGTGCAAGTCGGTGATCCGAGTCCGGATGGAAAAGGACATTTAAAAATGGAGCGAGGCATTGAAGTGGGACATATTTTTCAACTTGGTAATAAATATAGTCTCGCAATGGGTGCCACCTTTACCATTGAAGATGGGAGTTTACTGCCGATGGAAATGGGATGTTATGGCATTGGTGTATCACGTATCGTCGGTGCCGCTATCGAACAAAACCATGATGAACAGGGTATCATTTGGCCCGACGCCCTGGCTCCGTTTCAAGTGGCGATAATACCGATTGCTTATCACCGATCTGAACGGGTAAAACAAGCCACCGATGCCCTTTATCTACAACTGAGCGAGGCAGGCATGGATGTTTTATTAGATGATCGCGCAGAACGTCCTGGTTTACTGTTTGCTGATAATGATCTGATTGGCATTCCGCATCGTTTGGTCATCAGTGAAAAAACTTTACAAGATAAAGTGGTTTCCTACAAAGCCCGAACTGAAAAAAATGAGCAAATACTACCCATTCACAACATCTTAAATTTTTTGCAAAAAAAGTTAACTTTATAAAAAATGTTCAATAATATAATCAGTAAAAACTACTAACATTTTTTATTTAATTAAAACGGGGAAAAGTAAGTGAACTATTGGCTAATGAAATCTGAACCCACCTGTTTTAGCATACAGGATCTAGCTAAGCGTCCTCAACAAACTGAACCCTGGGATGGTGTACGAAATTATCAAGCACGAAATTTTTTGCAAGCGATGAAAAAAGGCGATCTGGCTTTTTTTTATCATTCGAGTTGTCCTACGCCAGGTATTGTTGGCATAATAAAAATAGTGAATACCGCTTATCCCGATAAAACCGCTTTGCAGGTAGATGATCATCATTATGATCCTAAAAGCTCAATGTGTAAGCCACGTTGGGTTAGTGTTGATGTACAATTAATACGAATTTTTAAATCGATTATTTCTTTAGAAGATTTAAAAAATCAGACTGCACTAAAAAAAATGCGTTTATTACAAAAAGGAAACCGATTATCGGTTATGCCACTAACACCCTTCGAATGGCAACACATTATGGCTCAACATAATCGATAAATTTAAACATTCGAGCTCTGTTTAAAATCATTGCTATTTAATATAATGATCTCTACTTCAAGTGCAAATTGAGTGACAACACAATCAAAAATTCAAGTACGAAGAGTAAAACATAAAAATAATAATTAACTTAGGGAAAAGTAAATATGTCTATTACTAATTGGCCTGCAAAGGAACGTCCACGTGAAAAATTAATCTCTCAAGGTGCCGCTTTTTTATCCGACGCTGAACTATTAGCATTATTCGTTCGTACCGGTGTCCGCGGTAAAACTGCCTTAGACATTAGTCGCGATCTTCTGTTGCAATTTGGAGGCTTACGTTACATCGTTGCGGCCAGTTTGGAACAATTCTCAAAGACACTCGGTTTAGGTCTGGCAAAATATGTCCAAATTCAAGCGGCTAAAGAATTAGCAACTCGCTGTTTACAAGAAAATCTCGAGCAACGTAGCACCTTCGAAAATCCACACGATGTCTATCACTATTTAACGCACAAGCTGAGAGCTTACCCTTATGAAGTCTTTAGTTGTTTATTTTTGGATAATGCTCATCGTTTTATTCATTTTAAAGAACTTTTTCATGGTAGTATTAACGAAGCGGCCGTATATCCTCGCGAACTCGTTAGGCAGGTCTATCAACATAATGCTGCAGCGGTTATTTTGGCACACAATCACCCATCCGGTATTGCGAAACCCAGTGAAGCAGATAAAAGGATTACACAAGAAATTAAATCTATTTTAGCGGCAATTGATGTACGCCTTTTAGACCATATCATTATCGGAGAAGGCTCTATGACCTCTTTTGCTACACAAGGTTTACTGTAAATCTTTTGACAACTTGCTGCATTTTTGGTATAAAAGCGGGCATTCTATTTAAAGATAATCTGCATTTGGGGACTATTTATGGCTAGGGTCTGTCAGGTAACGGGTAAAAAACCCATGGTGGGACACAATGTATCCCATTCTAACCGAAAAACTAAACGTCGTTTTCAGATTAACCTACACGTTCGTCGCCTTTGGGTGGCTACAGAAAAACGCTTTGTTAAATTAAGAATTACAGCAGATGGTCTGCGTACTATTCAAAAGCAAGGCATTGATAAAGTACTGGCTACGCTACGTCAGCGTGGCGAGGAAGTTTAAACAGGAAAAAGCATATCATGCGTGATAAAGTTAAATTAAAGTCTACGGCCAGCGCTTATTACTATACAACCAATAAAAATAAGAAAGCTACACCGAATAAATTAAAATTTAAAAAATACGACCCCATCACCCGCAAACATGAAATGTTTGAAGAAGATAAGATTAAATAGTTATCTCCATGTATTTAAGCCTGGAAGTATGAAAAATTCGTTTATTTACCAGGCTTATTTATACTCCCATTTACTAAATATTCCACTTATTCAGTTTTAGTTTCTGGACGCATCAATGGAAATAAAATAACATCTCGAATCGAAGCTGAATCGGTAAATAACATCGCTAATCGATCAATACCAATCCCCTCTCCAGCAGTGGGTGGTAAACCATATTCCAGTGCTTGAATATAGTCTTCATCGTAAGGCATTGCTTCTAGATCACCCGCAGATTTTGCTAAACTTTGTTGTTTGAACCGCGCTGCTTGATCTTCTGGATCATTTAACTCAGAAAATCCATTCGCTAATTCTCGCCCACCGATATAGAGTTCAAAACGATCCGCTAATTGTGGATTTTCATTATTACGTCTAGCCAAAGGCGATACATCAATAGGATACTCAGTAATAAACGTGGGTTGTTTTAATTTTTGCTCCACTGTTTCTTCAAACACAGCAAACTGTAATTGTCCGATAGAACCACTGACTGGAATCTTCAAATCCGAAGCAATTTTTTGTAAGGAGGCTAACACCGTAATATCTTGCAGCTGCCACTGTGGATTATATTCAAGTATGGCTTTAACCACACTTAAACGTTTAAACGGCTTAGACAAATCATAGGTTTCACCCTGATAAGTCAATTGTTCAGTCTCCAAAATGGTTTGCGCTAACTCGCGAATTAATTGCTCAGTCAAATCCATTAAATCGTGATAATCGGTATAAGCTTGGTAAAATTCCAGCATAGTAAATTCAGGGTTATGTCGAGTCGAAAGACCTTCGTTACGAAAATTACGATTTATCTCAAAAACTTTTTCCATTCCACCCACAACTAAGCGTTTCAAATGTAATTCTGGCGCTACACGCAGAAATAATTCCATATCTAAGGCGTTATGATGCGTAATAAACGGCCTTGCCACTGCACCACCAGGTAAAATATGCATCATCGGTGTTTCTACTTCAACAAAACCCCGCTGGTTTAAAAACTGACGAATTCCGCTGATCAGCTGCGAACGAATCTGAAAAGTTTTTCGGGTTTTTTCATTGGTAATCAAATCTAAATAACGTTGTCGGTAACGCTGCTCCTTATCCGACTCCGAAAGCCCATGAAATTTATCCGGCAAAGGACGTAAAGATTTACTTAATAAATAAATCTTTCCAGCCTTGATGGAAAGTTGTTTGGTTTTAGTACGAAATAATACGCCGATGATGCCAACAATATCTCCCAAATCCAAACGTTTAACGGCTTCAAAATCTTCTAATCCGATAACATCTTGCTTCACATAAATTTGTATTTTTCCCGACATATCTTGAATATCGAGAAATAAACTTTTACCCATATCGCGCTTTAACATAATCCGACCTGCAAGACGCACGGTATGATTTTTTTGCTGTAATAGTTCAGTATCTGCTTGTTCATATTGGCTATATAAATCAACCGCTAAACTATCCCGGCGAAAATGATTCGGATAGGCCATTTTGCCGCTACGTAATTCATTTAATTTTGCCAAACGTTGCGAAAATAAATCTTCAGTATTATTCGTTATCGTTAATTTTTCATGGCTCATGATGTTGTTTCCAAACTTACAGGTTTTTAAGCATCTAATTTAGCAGATGATGGTAAAGAAAAAGTAATTATTCCTAGAGGATACCTACTCATAGCAATTACAAATAGTATTATAAGCCTTCTTTTAAACTTGCGAGTAAAAAAAGATTAATTCCTCCATCAAGTACCGCTTGAACATTGTGGGTTTCGACACCTGTGCGTAAATCCTTGATGCGCGCATCATCTAAAACATAAGAACGTATCTGGTTACCCCAACCAATATCTCGTTTTAAAGATTCTTGGCTTTGTTTCTCTTCAGCGCGCTTGCGCAATTCCAACTCATATAATTTAGCGCGTAATTGCTTCATCGCTTGATCGCGGTTTTTATGCTGTGAACGATCACTTTGTGATTGCACCACCACACCACTAGGGATATGCGTGATACGCACTGCCGAATCAGTACGATTAACGTGTTGTCCCCCTGCACCACTGGCCCGATAGGTATCAACACGTAAATCGGCTGGATTAATCTGTATATCAATAGATTCATCTATTTCTGGCGATACAAACACCGCGGCAAAAGAAGTATGTCGGCGTTTATTGGCATCGAAAGGTGATAAACGCACTAAGCGATGTACGCCTGTTTCGGTACGCAACCAACCATAAGCATATTCACCTTCAAATTTAATCGTAGCACTTTTTATTCCAGCTACGTCGCCGGCAGAGACTTCAATTAAATTGACTTTAAAATGATTTTGCTCTCCCCAACGCAGATACATACGTAATAACATTTCTGCCCAATCCTGCGCTTCAGTCCCGCCAGAACCGGACTGTATTTCCAAGTACGCAGAATTTTTATCTAATTCATGCGGAAACATACGCCTGAATTCGAGTTGTTCTAATCGCGCTTCTAGTGATTGCAATTCTTGAGGTAAGGTCGCTAAAAGATCTTGAGCATTTTCAGTTAAAGCTAACTCATAGAGATCGTTAATATCGTTGAGTCCTTTTTCTAATTGTTGAAAAGTATCGACTATCTGCTGTAATTGCGCGCGTTCTTTACCTAACTGTTGAGCTTTTTCTGGATGATTCCAAATGTTTGGATCCTGTAATTCATGATCTAACTCTTGGAGTTTTTCAAGTTTGGTAGGATAGTCAAAGATACCTCCGTAATTCCATACGACGGTTTTCAAGTTCTTTGACTTTTTGAATAATAGGTGCGGTTTCAAACATAAAAAAGATGTGAACTAAATAAAAATTATTTTGTTGTCACTTAACTTAATCTTTTTTGTGTCGAGAATCCAGCTAAACTAATCGAAAATTTTCGTAAGGCATACACGCCAGTTGCCTCGGCTTGCTTGCACCAATCCTGTAAGGCTTCTAATAGCTCGCGCTGTGTCGCTGTCGTACGACCCCAAATCGCCTGAAGTTTTAGACGATATTGATACACTAACGCTAACATATGATGATTATCCATTACTTCAGCAATCTGCTGTTTACCCTCTTCGTTTAATAAAGATTCAGTCCGAATTAATGCAATCTTAGCCCGCTTTAATAAGGCTTTACTACTCGTATTCGCTTTTTGTTTTTCTTCATGTAATACAGGTAATAGCACTTCGCGACTATAACGCGCTAACACTTGAAAACGATTGGTAATCAATGCAGCTAAGGTATCCGAATCAATCAATGACTTACCAGGAATATTATCAAGTTTGGGCGATACTCGTTTAACCTTAGATAAACCTAAAAATTGTAATAAGCGAATATAGACCCAACCCAAATCAAACTCCCACCATTTCACCGAAAATTTAGCGGAGGTTGGGAAGGTATGATGATTATTATGTAATTCTTCACCACCAATAAAGGCGCCTAATGGAATGATGTTGCGCGCCGCATCAGGGCATTCAAAGTTTCGATAACCCCAATAGTGACCAATACCATTTACGACACCTGCTGCAAAGAAAGGTATCCAGGCCATCTGTAAAGCCCAAATAGTAATCCCTGGAATACCAAATAAAATTAGATCAATAGCAAACATCAATGCAATTCCCGCTGCGCTATGTTTAGTATAAACATGTCGTTCTAGCCAGTCATCGGGTGTACCTTGACCATAACGGTCCATCGTATCTTGATTTTTCGCTTCGGCGCGATACAGTTCAGCCCCTTCAAAAAATACTTTTTTAATACCTCGGGTTTGCGGACTATGTGGATCTTCGTCTGTTTCACACTTAGCATGATGCTTACGGTGAATAGAGACCCACTTTTTAGTTTCCATTCCGGTGGTTAGCCAGATCCAAAAACGAAAAAAATGACAGATAGCGGGGTGCAGTTCCAGTGCACGATGCGCCTGTGATCGATGTAAATACACCGTGACGCCCACGATAGTGATATGCGTCAAAATCAATAAAGCAGCAACATAACCCCAAAATGATAAATTCAATACGCCGTATAATATTTCCACAATAACCTCTTGTATTTTAATGCTATCTTAAAGTTTTGCTTTCAGTATAGTCAAAAAATGCTCATTTATAAAATTGATTCTTATTCTTGTTTATATTCTATTAACTTAACTACTTTTTTTACACCTGAAGTGTCTCGTGCTATCGATACCGCTAAATCTGCTTGCTTAGCTGTCGCTATCCCCAATATATACACTACACCATCTTCAGTGACTATCTTAAAATTATTGGATTTAAGCTCTCTATTAGCAAACATCTTGGTTTTAACGGCGGAAGTAATACCCACATCTTGAGCCCGTCGATAAACTGGGATAGGAACATTTATGGCAATTTCATTAAATACACGCCGAACGTGTGGGGTACTTTTCGCATCATGTTCTGCCTTAGCTTTTAATTCTTCATTAAAAGCCTGACCTGTTAATAAAACCACTTTGTTATAACTCACTGCAGCCACATGGGATGTAGCATTGAGCTCAGAATCATCAGCCAATTGTTTCGTAACTCTAAAATTAATTTCCTCATCCTCTTTAATAGTACTAAGAGGACGCGGATCCGTCACTAAACCACCTGTTGTTGCACTACCGGCCACAAAAGCACCAGCCAGACAACCTTGTAACCCCAATGATAGGATTAAAATAACAAAAATTTTTCTCATTTCGTTTCTTAGCCTCAATAAACAGGGTGGTTAATAGTAAAAAAAACCGCCTTGGCCAGCCATATTAATTGACTGGGGAATAAACCTAGAACGAGGAGTAGTATAGCATTAATACTCAATGCAAGGTAGGCATCCGACGCTACCATTAAAGGTGATATAGTGGGCTCAGGTTCCTCAAAATACATCACTTTTATCACATTAATGTAATAATAAGCCCCAATAATAGCAAAAATAATCGCTAATGTGGCTATCCATAGCAGATGTACTGAAATTAGGGCTTCTAAAATACCTAATTTAGCAAAAAACCCTATGGTAGGTGGAATTCCTGCCATAGAAAACATCGCCAGCAGCATCATCAATGCTAACCAAGGGTTTCGTGCATTCAACCCCTTTAAATCATTGATATGCTCAACCTGACCTGATTGACTCATAACTACTAATAAACCAAATGCAGCCAAGGCCATCAGGCCATATACCAACATATAGAATAGGCTCATCGCATAACCCATCGCCGTACCCGCGACTAAGCCAAGCAAGCCATAGCCCATATGGGCTATGGCCGAGTAAGCCAACATGCGTTTTAAATTACTTTGCGCGATAGCCACCAAATTACCCAAACTAAAGGATAAAATGGCGATAATAGCTAATAAGGGCTGCCAATAACTAAGTAAGCTAGGCATTGTGTCCACTAACAATCGGATTGCCAGCGCTAAACCAGCTATTTTAGGAGCTGCACTAATGAACAACGTAACGGGTGTGGGCGCCCCTTGATAGACATCTGGAACCCAAAGTTGGAAAGGTGCAGCCCCAATTTTAAATGCAATCCCGGCTAATATAAAAATAAGTCCTGTACTAAGCAGTAGGTTAGATTGCACTCCCGCGAGTAAAGCCTGATGTATCGTAGTCAAAATTAAAGAATGCGTAGCGCCATAAAATAACGAAAGACCATACAAGAATAAACCGGAAGCCAATGCACCTAAAATAAAGTACTTCATTGCAGCTTCGGCACCCTGGCTAGATTGACGTTGTAAAGCAACCATCGCGTACAGCGGAAAGGATAATAGTTCTAAGCCCAGGTAAAGACTTAATAAACTATTCGCCGACGTCAATACCAACATACCTATTATAGAAAATAGACCTAATAAATAATATTCACCGGCATGGATATGCAGTCTTTTAATCGCATCACGTGCATAGACAAAAGCAAATAGGCTGAATACTAAAATGCATAACTTAATAAAATAAGCAACTAAATCCCAAGTAAAATGTTGATAAAGCAAAATTTGCGCGGGTATGCGGTGCAAATGAAAAACTAACGCCAGCGTAATAACTAGGCTAATTTGTGTTGCTATATAGGTAAGCAAACTGGATTTTTGTTGTACAAATAAATCAATTAACAAAATTACACAGGTCATTAGCAGTAAAGCGATTTCAGGAAGTGCAGGAAATTGAAGTAGTTGTTGTATTGTCATCATAATTTAGTTTGCAAACTCCAATGTAAAACCGAGTCTATCGAAGTATGCATGATCGTCAATAAAGGGGCCGGATAAATACCGATTAAAATAATGGCGAATGTTAATAAAATAAACACCAATTTTTCAAAACCATGAATATCACCACTTTTAGCAATCAAAGGATTCGTAATTTCACCAAAGAATACGCGCTTGTACATATAAAGTGTATAAGCAGCACTCAATATCATTGTGGTAGCCGCAATCGTGGTAATCCAAAAACTGGCTTGCATTGCACTGAGGATGATCATAAATTCACCGACAAAACCCGATGTACCTGGCAATCCGACGTTTGACATGGCAAATAACATGAAAAAAGATGCCAATAAAGGCATACTGGTGGCAAGGCCACCATAATCTTTGATCTGACGACTGCGAAATCGATAGGCCAACATTCCCACGGCTAGAAACATCGCTCCTGAGCTAAAAGCATGAGAAATCATCTGCACCATCGCCCCTTCTAAACTCATATAGGCCATTAACGTATTATGACTATGTTTCATAATAGCAAATAACATAAAGCAACCCAGTACTACAAAGCCCATGTGCGCAATTGAAGAATAAGCAATCAAACGTTTCATATCCACCTGTGCCAATGCCACCAAACCAATATAAACAATAGCGATCAAAGCCAGCGCTATCATAAAACCATCTAATAAACGACTCGCATCTGGAACTATCGGCAATGTAAAACGCAGGAAACCATAACCGCCGAGTTTCAACATTAATGCTGCCAATACTACAGAACCACCGGCAGGTGCTTCGGTATGCGCATCCGGTAACCATGTATGCAAAGGCCACATCGGAATCTTTACGGCAAACGCAATTAAAAAGGCAATAAAGATCCCTATTTGCACAGGCATACTGAGAGGTAACGGATAAAAATGCACAATTAAAAAATCATGTTCTGGGTTATGTACGCCGAGATATAATAAGGCAATCAACATCAATGCCGAACCAAAGAAGGTATATAAGAAAAATTTTATCGACGCATACGAACGATTATCACTGCCCCATACACCAATACTTAAGTACATAGGAATCAATATTGCTTCCCAAAATACATAAAATAAGATCGAATCAGTTGCAGCAAATGTCCCTACCATCATGCCTTGCATGAGTAAAAAAGCTGCCATATACTGCGCAACGCGCAGATTAATACTCCGCCAAGCCGCCAAAATAACCAGCAAAGTGGTAAACACGGTTAATATAATAAGTGGTAAAGAAATACCATCGACACCCAAGCTGTAATTAATATTGTAAACAGTAATCCAAGGGATATTTTCTTGAAATTGCATACTGCTTAAAGCAGGATTAAAATCCAAATACAACGGTATGCACAACAGCAAAGTAATTAATGAAGTCATTAAAGCAATAATGCGTGCACGTTGCGGATAACGATCGCCATTAAATGCGATCGCCAACACACCGCCCAACACTGGCAACCAAATTAGTAAACTTAATAAATATTTATGTATGAATAAAGTTAAAAACATTCTTATATTACTACTAAGTTATAAGGAATAAGGAATATACTCACAGCAATTGGATTTTTGGCGTGAAAATAAGCAACCGGAGTGTATAAATTATACATAAGGATTGCGAATTGAGCGACAACACCGCCAAAAACTCAAGTGCGAAGAGTATAAGCTAATAAAAAAATAATGATTCCTAATACCATAATAAATGCATACTGGTAAATATACCCAGACTGTAAACGACGCAATACATTGGAAAGCCAGCTGATACGTCTTCCTGAGCCATCAATCAATTTCTCGTCGAGTACCTTCACATCCACATTAAAAAATAATTTCGCCAAACGTCGACCACCATTCGCAAATACCGCCTGATTAAAAGCGTCAAAGCCATATTTGTTCACTAACACTTGGTATAACCAGGAAAAATGTTTTTGTGCCCAAGCTGGAATAGCAGGAAATTGCAGATAACAAAACCATGCCAATACAATACCCATACCAGAAAAAATAGTCGCTGTACTTAGCAAAAGCTCGCTTGCCATTAATTTATGGTTGGGTAGCACACTAAGACTACTCGCAAGTAAACCTGGAACATTTAAAAAACGCTGCGCTAATAAAAAACCAGCTATCGCAGCAGGTATAGCTAAGATAATTAAACTAAGTTTAACAATCCACGTCGTTTTTTGATAATGTTTGATGGGCATGCGTGCTTGGGTATGAAACACCAAGAAAAATGCACGGAAGATATAAAAAGCGGTCACCAGCGCACCGATTAACACACAATAATACGCATAGGATGCTGCAGATAAGGTGGATACATGAACAGCATCGATAATGGCATCTTTAGAATAAAAACCTGAAAAAGGCGGTAAAGCAGCCAGGGCTAATGCGCCAACTAAAAAGCAAACATACGTCATCGGCATGACTTTTACTAAGCCACCCATTTTACGAATATCTTGCTCATGATGCATCGTTAAGATAACTGAGCCTGCGGCTAAAAATAATAAAGCTTTAAAAAAAGCATGCGTCACTAAGTGAAAAATACCCGCCGCATACGCTGAAGCGCCTAAGCCAACCATCATATAGCCCAGTTGCGAAAGCGTAGAATAAGCAATGATGCGCTTAATATCATTTTGCACGATCGCAACAAAGCCCATAAATAAAGCCGTAGTCGCACCTAAAATCAAAATAAGATTTAACACACTCGGTGCATATTCATATAAAGGCGAAAGCCGTGCTACTAAATAAACACCTGCTGTGACCATCGTTGCTGCATGAATTAACGCTGAAATAGGTGTAGGACCTTCCATCGATTCCGGTAACCAAACATGTAAAGGTACCTGTGCAGATTTTCCCATCGCGCCAATAAATAACAGGAAACAAATAACAGCGATCAACGAATACGAAGTGTGTGGAAAAATACTGATAGTGGCATTTTTGAGTGCCGGCGCCGCATGGAAAACTTGGTAATAATCTAAACTATCAAAATAATTAAATAGTAAGGCAATACCTAAAAAGAAACCGAAGTCACCGACGCGATTAACCAGAAATGCTTTTAAACTTCCCAGACTCGCCGCTTCGCGTTTAAACCAAAAACCAATCAATAAATAAGAAACTAATCCTACCGCTTCCCAGCCAAAAAATAATTGCAGAAAATTATTCGCACTCACTAACATGAGCATTGCAAAGGTAAATGCTGACATATAGCTAAAAAAACGCTTATAACCTGGATCGCCTGCCATATAAGTGATGCTATAAATATGCACAATCAATGAGATAAACGTGACGATGAGAAACATCACTACTGTTAATGGATCAATTAAAAAACCGATATTAAAGCGAAATTTCCCCGTTAAGTCCCATAAATAAAGATTTCCGTCATAAGTGCCACCGTGTTGAAAAAAGAGTTGATAGGCAAAATACAGCGATAAAATCAAAGAGATGGCTACGCCTAAAATGGTCACCGTATGTGCTAAGCGATTACTAATACGTTGACCACCTAAGCCGGCAATTAATGCCCCTACTAAAGGGAATAAGACTAATGCAAGGTTAATTAACTGATAATGACTCATTACCAACTACCCCTTTAAACGATTTAAGTCATCGACTTGAATGCTATGTCGAGTACGGAATAATACAATCAGTATAGCTAAACCGATTGCCGCTTCCACGGCCGCTACTGCCAACACAAAAAAGACAAACACTTGACCCGATAAATCAGCAAAAAAATGTGAAAAGGCAATAAAATTCATATTAACGGCTAATAACAGTAGCTCGACACACATCAGTAAAATAATAATATTTTTCCGATTGATCATCACGCCAAGTAAACCCAAACAAAATACCATAGCGGCGAGTATTAAATAATAATTTAATGGAATCATTTTTTTCTCTCGGCTGGCATTGTTATAATTCGTAATCGATCCGAAGATTTAACTTTTAACTGCAATTCGGGCGTGATCGCTTTATTCAAACGTTTTTCTCGGAAACTTAATGCAATCGTGGCAATAATTCCCACTAGTAATAAAACCCCGGTAATTTCAAACGGATAAGCATATTGCGTATAGAGTACATCGCCTAAGGCTTGTGTATTACTGGCTTGTGCAGACAATGCTACGCGTCCTGTTGAGCCGGAAAGTGGATATACCGCGTAAATAAGTAATGCCAATAAAATCAGTATACTAACTACAGCAGGGAACAAATAACGCACGAATCCGTATTGTTTTTCAGCGTTATCAATATTCAAGGTCATAATGACAAATAAAAAGAGCGTCATGACCGCACCGACATACACTAAAACCAAGATTAAACCTAAAAATTCAGCTTCTAATAATATCCATAAGGCAGCAGCAGAAAAAAAAGCCAACACCAAAAATAACGCACAGCGCACTGGATTTCGCGAAATGATCATCATCAATGCAGCAGCAACAAGCAATAGAGCAAAACCAAAAAAAGCAAATTGTTGTAGAAGCATTATTACCCTATGTTTACATTTTATAATTCTTCAGAAACTCGTTGGGTTCGGCTGACTATTCTCATAAGGCTTAACCTTCCCCACCCTTCCCCGTTTTAGGTTGTCACACTAGAGAGGCTTCATTGCAAAAAGGCAGTTTAGAGCTCTTAGCGTGAGGCTTGCCTTACCCAATCCTTATTTCTGTAAACCTAACTCTGCGAGTCATAGATTAATGCTAGCATTCTAAATGACCACTCTATGTATAGCAACTTCCTACTAAAAATTTTGATTTTAAACCCAGCAGCGACTCGCTTTCATTGAGCCCTTGTCTCTTCATCAAGATGTTTAGAATAGATAAACTAATCCCGAGCATCGCAGTTCATGCGTAAAGCTGTTATTTGGACTTCAAGAATACATATCTCGGCATCTTATTAGAATAGAATCATTTTCCCTATTTTAATCTGGCTTATTTAATCTGGCTAAGGTTTGCCTGTGCCTAGCTTACATTTCCGAAATGCTATTTTAAGTAAAAATTAATTAAAACTATTAGTCTGACCAATACAATTAAGGAAAAATTTTATATCTAACGATTTCAAAACTTACATTCAATCAAGAAGTCCCTTTTCTTACCGAGCAACAAGCTCGTTCGTTAAAGATAAAGATATACAACCAAACTATGAGTATTCCTTTTTATAAAACGTTAGGTTGTTGAATTAAAATAAGTGCTTCGCATTATGTATCTCTTCTGTATCAGTTTTTGATAACAATCCTGCAGCAAGCAGATGAACCCCGTCCTAATGGCCAAGCTATGCAAATTGGCTTCCATAAGAAATAGCATACATGCTAACCGATGACTATGACGTTCAATTTCTCTATAAATTGTCGAACAATAAAAGCTTAATTGACTAAAAATACGAATAGTTTAACTTCCTTGTCACCGTTGAGTTAGAACCTAGAAATTTATAATGTTTTTCAGCCTCATCCTTAAAAAATTCTACGGATAAAATTATTAAATATATTATAATTTAGTGGAGGTTCTAGAATCCATAATATTATTTTTTTGTTCTTCATTCTTTAATAATTCATCTAACTCATTCACAAGTTTAAGACTAGTAATACGGTTCGCCAGTGTCGTGGGTTTAAAAAATAAATTAAAGAAACAATTAAATACCGAGGAATGTCGATGTTTACTTAGCGTTGCTTTTTCTTCGTCAATAATTTTTCTAATACTCTTCGTCTGAGCGTCAAGCTTACTACTTTTGGAAGTAATCTTAAAAAGAGAGCGCGATTTAGCTTGAGCCAAAGAGGATGAGTAACCCGCTAATTTTTTACTGTATTCTTCGAGTTTGGCTATTAAATTTTTCGTATTTTCATTTTGTAAGATGTTAATCATCCCTTCAGAAACTACATTTTCGCTCTTTTCTTTAACTGTCGGAGAATATCCGCTGGCTTGTGCTGTTCTGTTATCTACTAGCACAGTTGGACTGCCCCCACTTCTCTCTATTATATCTGGCATCTGCATTCCAACTTTATTAGGTGTGCTGGATTTATTTATTCCATCTTCATGCAGGCTACTTTCACTCAGTTCTGAAGGCATTTCTGGAAAAGGGAAATCTGGAAAAATATTCTTCCAAGTGCACTTTACCTGATCGACAAAAAATTTAAATTTTTCAACTCCAGTTTCTTCCCATTTCATATTGACTTCTTTATGAAATTTTATAACTCGATCTCGATAATGTGTACCACATTGTGTAAATCTTGCTGAATGCTTTGCTTCTTCATCATTTGCATCCACATTAGCTAAATTTTTATGGCACGCCATAGAAAGCATTGCTATGAAATTATCCTTTGCTCTTTCAATATATTCTAAGCCATTTTTTAGCTCACGTTGACACTCCATTATAACAAACATTTTCACTACTTTATCAAAATTTTCTGAGTTAGAATAACGCTTCTTTAGTTTTTCAGTCTGCTTCTTAATAGTGTCCTGGACTAACTTTTGATCCCATCGCTCATATTTTTGATATTCCTTTTCAATAAGCGACCAATTCAAAATATCCTGATGAGTTCCCACCTGGCCGTTTCGACCTTGACGACCTCGCTCCTGCTTAGTAATTCGTTTTGCTGCTAAATAAGTCCGAATAACTTTTAAACCTTTATCAGTTTTTGGTTTAATATCCGTCCCACGACCCATACGAGCACTGAATGTTACTGAACCCATGCGACCCGCTTCATCTAACAAATCAGATTCTTTTTTATTCTGTGAATTTAGATCTAGGCGAATTTTAGCAATAACATCATTCTTAGTGTTATCTTGTGCTAGCGTTTGAACTACTTTTTCATGAATCTTACTGGCTTCCGCATCATCTTGACAAACAATCAATAGAGGTTGCTCGCGAGACGTTGTAATAGCTTCACAAATAGCCTGTATCTGTTGTGTTTCATCGTTTGCGAAAATAGTCGGTAATGACTGAGATCGAGAAATCTTATCTGGGGGAATTTTAATAATCCGGGCCAAACTATAATTTGTCTTAAGATAGTCCCGTTCCTTCTTATCACCCGCTGTCCCAGTAAAGCCTTCTATCTTAGCATAATGCTGGGCTAATACTTGCCGTACATTCTGTGAAACAGCCAGCTGAGTTTCAGAAGCGATAGGAAAATTAGGCACATCTCCAAGAAGCAAGGCCTCCTTGTTCAAGCGTAAATGTAAAAACTGATGCACGCCATCACTATAAATAGCTCCTTTTTGTACCTGATTATTAATCAAGATAGTCGCAACACGTTCGGTAACCATCTTGCCATGCAACTCTTTATTATTCGTGGTAATACAAAAATCAATATCTTTTTTCAAGTAAGTAGCTTGGGCTGCCGCACAGAGTAGAGCTTTTAATTTAAGATAAGTTTCCTGTGTAGGTTCTTTTAAATGATATAATGTTACAAAGTTAGACTGTTTCGGACTATGAGGATAGGCAGCCATTATTTTCTGAATCAATGGTTTGAGATGTTTGTTTCGACTAATGCCTTCTTTAAGCTGCTTTTCGTGCTCATCAAAAAAATCGGAAACAATCTGATAAACCCACGTTTCCTCACCATTATTATTAATACTAAAATTAAATTGAGTTTTTTCATCCAACAGAATATGATCGGCTTCATCTAACAATGCAATACGTTCATTCGATTTTGGGTAAATTGCGTTATAAATAGGCGCATTTTTCTCCCATTCACATCGCGCTCGAAACAAGCTTAAACCACCTATCGTAGCATAGTTAATACTACCAAACTTTCTTACTTTTGCTAAATAATCTGTAGGTTTAGAATATTGATTAACATAGTTACTACGTAGTCCCAACGCTTCAAATACCATTGAAAACTCTAATTGATCGCGTTGTACAAGATCTTCCTTCGAACTTAATATATCGACTGTTTGGCCACTCAATGCTAAAAAGGCCGCGCGCATCGCCATTAAAATACTCTTACCCTCACCTGTTTTCACTTGATAAAGCTGATTATGATTTTTATTACTTGTTGCACTATCAAGACAAACTAATAACTGCGTACAGTTCAACCATTTACTCGTTTTTCGAAAAAGTATTTCGCGCATAACAGCAAGCAAATGCGCTTTATTTTCTTTGTTTTCAGGATTATCTTGCAATTCCTTCGCCAAGCAATTTTCACCATATCTCCAGATAAGTTTATGTAAATCTTCAAGTGATAAGCTATCTAAAGTCTTGTCCTTGCTAAATTTTTCCGTCTCGTTAAACAAGCTTAATAACTCTTGTTGTCGTTCCTCATCGAAACCATTTCCTCCTTTATATTTAAAATTAGCCAGCATAGAGTTAATTTTTTTCTTATCCACACGATAAAATCGCTTATGTTTTTCGCCAATTTCAAATTCATGAATAATATTATCCGTTGGTTCACTATTCAGTAAAAATTGATAAAATTCAGAGGAACGATGAGCATGATCAATGACATATTTTCCAAGTTTTTTAATTGTTGCAGCATCCATTTGGCATAATTGTTTGTTTAATCGATTACATGTTCCCAGCGGACTTAAAGCCAATTGAATTGTCCACATGGCTAGGTAGCGATTTACCTCCTCTATCGTGCTAGTAGGGCTAGTAGGTATTGTCTGCAGGATAGGATGTTCTACCCAAAACTTTATAGGATCCTCTTCCAATAAGCTTTTTTCGTATAAATGATGTAAACTATCTTGGTAAGCAGAAGTTATTTTTTTGTACCATACCCATTCATTCGACCCGTGTCCGAGATACGGACGTTTCTCCTGGAAAAGCTTGGAAAAAATATGAAATTTATTCAATAAATCTTCAATTTTTTTAATATCACGGTTTTTGTAAACAGACTCCTTGCATGCCAATAAAACCAAATTACAATAGAACTGATTTCCCAATAAATGCGATTGATTATTTTTTAACAAGTTAAAAAAAGTATTAAGCTTATCTGGAGTATTTACACTCGCTAAAATAATTGTTATCAGTTGTTCTTTATGATGCTGCTTAAGCGCAAGTTGATTTATTATAGATAAATAGCCCTCTATCTTTTCTTGATGACTACTTATTTGGTTTTTTAATCTATCATCAATTAAAAGGCTTGAGGTTTGCTGATGGGTCAGTTCGCGGGTTAAATAATCATTTAGATCGGATGTGAGATAAAAACTGGACTTATCTTCCCTTTTTTCTTTACTAGGCAAGTAAGCGCGTAAAACAAATAATAAATAGGGCGCTGCATATCGAGCGTACAATTTAGTTTTTTCTGTACCCTTTAGCACAGCCATTAGCTGAGTTAAATCATTTGAATACTGGGTCTTATCTAAGCACAAAAAAAGTTTTTCAAACGCCGATAAGAGTTGTTGTATTTGCGTTGATTCAGCTTTCAGAGGGACAGTCAGTTGCTTGCTATAAAAATCAGTTAACAAAGTGACTTTATTGTCGTAATTTACTTTTGATAATTTCGGTTTTATTAACTGTATACACGCATCTACTTCTCGAGGTTTTAAAACTCGATAATCTTTTTTAGAAAGCAACGATTTCTCAATCGGACGTGATATCACTTCATCAGGATAATAATCATTATATGGAATCTTATCATGCCAATTGTAGCTAGCCAGTTCAGCCAGTATCTGCCGTTGTTTCAAGGGTTCATCGCTAAATTTTTCTAATGTTAAGATTAAGCGCTCTATGAAAATAGGCAATTGGAAGTCGATACTCTTCTTTAAGAAAGCACCCACCACCTCCTGATTGAGTGTTAGTTCATACTTATTGAGATAGCACATTAAAGATTTAAATGGCTTCCATAAACATGCAAAATGATTATACGGCGTTGTTTGTCCTTGTTTATCAACCATTGTCCAGAAAATATTCTGTAAATATGAATTATTCTGCACCTGAAAAGTCATGAAATAATCACTTAATGCGCGGAGTTGGCTTGCAGCCACTAATTCACTCAAATTTTCACTGGGATCAACAAACGTTTTTTTCCAAATTTTAAAAAATTCCTCATTTTCATTAAAAATAGATTGTGCTAAATATAAAAATGCTAGGATACCCGAGCCAAATTGTTTCAACTCCCTATCAGGTAATTGACCTACACCCTGCTGATAAAATAGTTGACCTAAGGCTTTTAAATTTTCAGCGGAAAGTGTTGTTGCATTAAAAAAGTATTCTGAAAATTTAGAATTAAACACTTTATTATTTAAACTATCAGTATAGTTTCCTGACCAATTTTTAAGTAATTCACAAGCATCGGGAGGCGTTTGAGTAATCAGTTCGCTGCTTAGGGAATAAGCTTGTAGCTGTAATAAATAATTCTGCGTGTCATCCGTGGAAAATTTATAACACGAAGATCCTTTACCTAAATAATTTTTTTCGATTATTTTCGTAAAAAAATTCTTAATATACTCTTTTTGCTTATCTGAAGTGACCTCAGTTATGGCTAAGGCAACCCAAAGCATTAAAGCTTTTTCAAGTTTAGACAGTAAACTAGCCCCTTCCTCATTAGAAGTGATGAACTCGAATAACTGGCGACAGTCTCCTTCCCAAAAAACTGCAGCCATTTGGTTTTTTAACTTTAAGCTAAAAGGGTTTCTTTTTTCTTTATCGGTTTCTTCTCGCTTTCGGATGTCCAGAGGTTTTTGTTTTATCTTATCACAGCATAAAACAAGCCCTTCTTCTCGAGGATGTTTTTTTACGGAAAATCCCACTGGCAAACTACTCTCTGATGGCAAACCAAACCGAAACTGCGGCGCATAATCCATCATTACGTCTATCGCTTCGGGTTCTATCCACTGGATACATTCTCCAGCAATATTTATCCCACTTACCCATCGATCAAAGAGCTTACTCAGGTCATCCTCGTCTGCATGACCTGAAAATTTTTTTATTTCTTTCGATAATCGATTCCAGCGACTTCTGCGTCTTTCCTCAATAGTATCGCGCGTAATAAAATCAGCTGTTTGAAAATAAAAATCCGCCTGATATTCTTGAATCTTAGATTGCTGTTGTTGCTGTTGCTGTTGCTGTTGAATACTAATAGACGGCTTTATATTGCTATTCAGCGGCCATGTAATATCTTGATCATTGATAGTTGAATCTACTGGCGCTTGATTTGTTGCTAATGACAATTTCCTAGTATCACGCCTGTTTTTTAGTACTAAATTTTGTACTGCTCTATACTTACCCCAGCTATCTGACTGATTCCATACTTTATATCGATCCGAATCAAACTTATCAAGTTCAGAGATAGTAACCTGAATCTTACATGAAAATTCCTTGGCATATTTATGAAATTCATCAAGAAGTTTTTTGTGAAACTCATCGTTGAAATTATATAGTTTGATAGTGGCTAATGCTGGATAATTATATTCATTTATTAATTGGAATAATTTAATAATAGTCTTCGACTGATCATCATTAGAATCAGGCAAAATAAGTCGCAAATTTTCAAACAAGGGATTTTTTTCTTTTTGGTAAAACGCGGTAAGTTGACGAACTAGGTAATCAGTAAAGACCGTTTTTTTCTGATAGGCACTACCTCTTAAATCAAAAATTCCATTTAACAAGCGTAAACTAGCATCTAGGTTCCGTTTAAATTTATACTCCGAAGGACCAGAATAATCTGTTTGACAAAACTGAAAAAAGTAGCTTAGGCCTATTTCTCCCATTTGTGTTAACTGTTCTAGCGAGTAAGAAGCCTTATCTATATTGCTAGATAAATCCCTGCTTATGCGGGAAGGTTCTCTAATCTCTTTTGTATAATGAAGATACGCCTCAATCAATTCATCCCATTTTTCTTCTTGTTTCATGCCAGAGCAATAACTTGAGACAGAAGATAGTGCAGATTTAACTGCAGATTCCCATCTAAAAGAACGCATATTGGCATCGATTTCTATAGGGCAATAAATCCCGCCCTGCCAATTATCATAAAATTTTTTATTATTATTGGCTTCAATCCAGCTAGTTCCAGCACATCTTTCATAAGAAGTACTTAATTCACGGTTACGCGCCAATACATTGTTTGCGTAAATACGCCAATTATTCATCGAAGTATTTTGTACAGTTTCAGAAGGGACACTGCTCTCATTTAGATGCTCTTTTACACAGGCATAAATAACATTAAATAAAAAATCAACGCCTAAATTATTAATGGTGGGGTTCGCCTCATCTTCTTCAATTGTTTTTAATAATTCCTGATATACGAGAAGACTCTTTTCTTTTAAAAATTCAATGATTGAATTTTCTCTTAAAAAATTTTCGACATTCTTAGACAAGGTAACAGCATACGTAGACTGCTGCTTAATCAGCTTACTTATTTCAGGTTGTTTTAAAAGCTTACCAATAATTCTTTCTATAATTATACTGATATTCATAAATACTCAAAAAAAAATAGACGATAGATGTTTATTTAATATATATTACGAGTATTAAGATAAAATTAAGGAGGCAACACAAAAATATTAATTTCTCAGCACACTACAAAGCTGAACAATGGATTGATATCGAAGCATATGGGCAAAAAAAACCGGGACTGTTTTTCAGGAATTAAAAAACTACTATGTTTTGGCTTAGAAGGTCTGTAAAATACGCAAGTTGTCTCCGTAGACGACTCCTTATCTAAACAACCAATGATCCATCCCAGACATATACATGGAGAAAACAGTGTAGCCAGTACTTCTCATGATTCAATAGTGAATCAGAACCTAAATGATGATAGAGACAAGTACTCTAACATCAAGCCTAAGACTCAAATAATTGTTAACATCAGGATGCAGTGATGTAAATTAGAAGAAAAACACTCGTTGAAAATAATCTCTTTAATGATAGGCCGATAAGCTTAAAAAAACTAAATCAGCCTTCTTACCGATAAGGAGCATCTTCTTTCCTTTCTTCTGCGATCTGCTTCTCATACTTATCACCAATAGCCAACAATTTTTCTTTGGTCATAATCTCTTCACCACGATTTTCAAAATGATAATGTGGAATATTGGTCTCAACGATAGCATCGACTGGACAGGATTCTTCGCAAAATCCACAATAGATACATTTAAACAAATCAATCTCATATAAGGTCGTACGTCGTGAACCATCATCGCGTGGCTCTGCTTCGATGGTAATCGCCAACGCGGGACACACGGCTTCACATAATTTACAGGCAATACAGCGTTCCTCGCCATTAGGATAACGACGTAAAGCATGTAAGCCGCGAAATCGTACTGAGCGGGGTGTTTCTTCTTCGGGAAATTGTATGGTAACCTTTTTCTTAAAAAAATGTCGACCAGTCACACCTAGTCCCTTAAAAAGTTCCCAGAGTGTAAAAGTTTTAATAAGTTGTACTATTTTTCTTAACAAATTCATGCGCTAAACCAAGGGCCCCATTTAAATTGTACGGCAACAGCAACAAACCCTATCCAAACTAAAGTAACTGGAATTAACACTTTCCAACCCAAACGCATCAGTTGGTCATAGCGATATCGAGGAAAAGTTGCGCGCGACCAAATAAAAAGTCCTAAAAACCCAGCCATTTTAATAAAAAACCACAGGATACCGGGAACCCAAATCAATGCTTGGTTTAACACCGCAATACCTTGAAAAGGTGATAGCCAACCACCTAAAAATAATAAGCTGGCAATCGCTGAGATTAAAATCATATTCATATATTCAGCGAGAAAGAATAAAGCAAAACTAACACCTGAATATTCAACATGGAAACCTGCCACGATCTCAGATTCGCCTTCAGCTAAATCAAAAGGAGCGCGATTAGTTTCAGCAATTCCGGAAATCCAATAACAGACAAACAGCGGTAATAAAGGTAGCCAAAACCAATGAAAAATACCGCCTTGTTGACGTAACACAATATCATGGAGATTCATGCTACCTGCTGCTAATAACACACCAACAAATGAAAAGCCCATGGCAATTTCATAAGAAATTGTCTGTGCTGCCGCGCGTAATGAACCTAATAAAGCATATTTAGAATTCGTCGCCCAGCCCGCAATTAAAATCCCGTATACACCCAACGAAGTAATCGCAAATAAATACAATACACCGGCATTAATTTGTGTTAACGCTAAACCTTCGCTAAATGGTATAACGGCCCAAGCGGCTAATGCCGGCGCGATGGTAATAATGGGTGCTAAAATAAATAAATAACGATTCGAAGCAGTTGGAACAATAATCTCTTTGGTAATTAACTTAACCACATCGGCAATCGGTTGTAAAAAACCTAAGGGACCCACCCGATTTGGTCCAATACGGGTTTGCATATAACCAATGCCTTTACGTTCAATAAAGGTTAAATACGCAACCATTAATAATAAGGGAATAGTAATAACAATAATCTTAAGCAGGATCCAAATTAATAATAGTAAATCATTCAGCATAGAGATTAACTACCCCAAATGATTCACCTAAGGCAGTAGTTTCTTCACAACCTGCGGCAATGTAAACGCAATTATCAGGAATACCCGTTTGTATTGATAAAGGTAATAAAGCCTGTCCTGTTTCTTGTTCAATACGAATGAGTTGACCGGAAGTAAAATTTAATTCATTAGCTAATGCAGGATTCATCGCAATACAAACCGGATCATTGCTAGCAGAAGCTTGTAAGGCTAACGATCGACGCACCAAACTGTCGACACCATAAATAGGCCATTCACTAATTCTTGTTATTTGCTTTCTATGCGCTTGCACGGGTGGTGTTACATTCACGAAGTTTAGGTTTTGTTTTGTCCGATCAACAACATGAGTGCTGCCAAGATATTCTAACAATATCGGTTCCAGTTCTTCACGAATAAATGCATGATCAGAACGGTTAAAATCAGTTAACTCAAAATGATTACCTAATGTTTGTAAAATTTCCCATGCAGAACGTGCTAGACCTAGTGGCGGTATTGCTGCTGAGAAGGTTTGCCAACAACCCGCCGTATTGATAAAACTACCTTGAATTTCAGCAAATGTTGCCATCGGTAAAATAACGTGCGCATGATCGAGTAAGGATGGTGCTTTAAAAGCTGACAGAGCGAGTACAAAATCAGCTTGCTTTAATGCCTTACTAACACGCTGTGGATTAGCACAATCTAGAGTTGGTTCGACATTCAATAAAATAAACGCACGTAAATCTGCATTGAGCATCTCAGCGGCGGATAAACCGGGTTCAGCGACGGATACACCGCAGGGAGCACGATGGGGTATAGCACCGGCTAACCAAGCACCTGCACTATTCGCACCTTCAGTCAAAGTCACACAGCGCGCGCCTGTTTGACACGCAATAAAATTAGTTAATGTTCTAATTAAACTGGCTTGTGGATGATTCTGTGCTAAGGCGCCTAAAACAATCACCGTATTTTCTGAAGCTTTTAATTGTGCAACTAAATCACTTTGAAGAGTGTTGGGTGTGATCGCTGCAAACGCTGCCAAAGATTGATTGTCATCCAAACCTTTAGCAATACCTAATAAAGTCGGTACGAATTCTTCCGGACTCACGCATCGATTTTCATGCAATGCAAAAGAAACACGCATATCCACACAATTCAGACTGGCAATTTTTGTACCGGCTAAATTCGCTTTACGTAAACGCTGTGCTGCAATCGGTTGTTCACGCCGAATATTAGAGCCAACCAACCAAACAAAAGATGCTTTTTCTAATGCTGACAAAGTTAAACCAGGCGGACATAGTGGTGCTCGCATTTGATCCAATACATCAGTTTGGTGTAAGCGATGATCAATATGCTGAGTACCCAAACTACGCAATAATTTTTGGAAAAAATAAAATTCTTCAGTGGTACTCGAAGGTGAAGCTAAGCCCCCAATGGCTTGCGCACCCTGTTGTTTTAGAATTTTTTTAAATTCTAACACCACTTTCTCTAATGCAGTTTCCCAATCGACAATAAACCATTGTCCATTTTCTTTAATATGCGGTTTGGTCAAGCGTTCTTTACTATGAATACCAAGATAACTATATCGATCCCGGTCCGATAGCCAGGTTTCATTGATCGCTTCATTTTCTCTCGGTACTGCGCGCATTACTTGTTCGCGACGAGTATGTAAATAAATATTCGAGCCCAAACAATCATGGGGTGCTATCGAAGCGGATTGTTGTAATTCCCAAGCACGTGCGGTAAAACGAAACGGTTTCGACGTCAGCGCACCCACGGGACAAAGATCAATAATATTTCCCGATAATTCAGATTTCAAACTATGTTCTATGTAGGTACTAATTTGCAAATTTTCGCCGCGATTGAGTGTCCCTAATTCTTTAATTCCAGCAACCTCCTGACCAAAACGCACACACCGTGTACATTGTATGCAACGTGTCATTTCAGTGGAGATTAATGGTCCTAAATTATCATCTTTGACAGAACGTTTACCTTCAGTAAACCGCGATAGCGAGGCACCATATCCTAAAGAAAGATCTTGTAATTCACATTCACCACCTTGATCGCAAATAGGACAATCTAAAGGATGATTAATCAATAAAAATTCCATCACTGAGCGTTGCGCTTCTTTAGCTTTTGCTGAGATAGTAAAAACTTTCATCCCTGCAGTGACTGGAGTCGCACAAGCGGGTAAAGGTTTTCCAGATTTTTCAACTTCAACTAAACACATACGACAATTAGCAACGATAGAAAGTTTTTTATGATAGCAAAAACGTGGAATATAAATGCCCGCTTTATCAGCCGCTTCTATTATGGTGGTATTTTGTTCGACGTGGAGTATACGACCATCTATTTCAATATCTATCATATTTTTTCTCGACCAATTTGCTTGATTTCCTGTTGAACATCTGGGCTCTGGTCCTCGCCAGTCGTTCGCGAACTCAAACAAATTTTTGTGTTTGAAAGAAAATTAATTCTCATGGGCATCACCTACTGGACACCTTTTATGTTCAATATGTTCAATAAAATCATTTCGAAAATGTTTAATAAAACTTTGTACCGGCATCGCCGCCGCATCACCTAAGGCACAAATAGTATGCCCCATAATCTTCCCTGCCACACTATCTAATAAATCCAAATCACTCATCCGCCCTAGCCCATGCTCTATACGGTGCAATACACGCCACATCCAGCCGGTTCCTTCGCGACAAGGCGTACATTGACCACAAGATTCTTCTTTATAAAAATGTGCAATGCGCGTTAAAATTTTTACCATACAAGTCGTTTCGTCCATGATGATCACCGCTCCTGAGCCTAACATCGAGCCTGCTTTAGCAATCGAATCATAGTCCATCGTGGTATTCCACATCGCTTCTGCCGATAACACCGGCATCGATGATCCACCTGGAATCACAGCTTTCAAGTTTCTACCTTCTTTCATTCCACCGGCAAGTGCTAATAATTCTTTAAATGCAATACCTAAAGGTACTTCAAAATTGCCCGGTTTATTCACATGTCCCGTCACACTAAATAATTTACAACCTCCATTGTTCGGTTTTCCTAATTCTAAAAACCATTTCCCACCTTTTTGCAAGATCACTGGGACGGAAGCTAAGGTTTCAGTATTGTTAATCGTTGTGGGACGGCCATATAAGCCATAATTCGCTGGAAAAGGTGGTTTAAAACGTGGAAAACCTTTTTTTCCTTCTAAGGATTCCATTAAAGCGGTTTCTTCACCACAAATATAAGCGCCAGCGCCCAAATGGTTATACAGTTGAAAATCAAATCCAGAATTTAAAATATTTGCGCCCAAATAGCCTGCATCAATGGCCTCTGCGATAGCGGCTTCACAGCGCTCAAAAGGTTCATAATATTCACCGCGTATATAATTATAACCCACACTGGCGCCCATCACATAAGCAGCAATTGCCATGCCTTCAATCAATTGATGTGGATTAAAACGTAAAATATCTCGATCTTTGCAGGTTCCAGGTTCTCCTTCATCCGAATTACAGAGAATATATTTTTGACCTGGAGCACCACGCGTAATAAAGCTCCATTTTAAGCCAGTGGGAAAACCGGCTCCACCACGACCGCGTAAACACGAGAGTTTTAATTCGGCAATAATTTGTTCCGGCGGCGTTTTTTCCTTTAGGATCTTTTCCCAAACTTGATAACCACCCACACGCCGATAGTTGGCTAGGCTCCAGGGCTCATCAAACTGTAAAGTACGGAAACAAATTTCATTCGCCATCTAAGTTATCCAAGATTTTATCTAATTTTTCGGATGTTAAATCTTCATAATAACGTTGTCCGATATGGATTACGGGGGCGTTTGCACAGGCACCTAAGCATTCAACTTCACGTAAGCTAAATTTTTCATCTGCTGTAGTTTCACCGAATTTAATTTGTAAACGATTTTGCAAATGCGCAACAATTTTGTCGCAACCGCTCAGCATACAAGAAACATTGGTACAAACCCCTATCTTATGTCGACCTATCGGTTTAAGTTCATACATCGTATAGAACGTGGCCACTTCATAAGCAGTCACTCGTGACATTTCTAAATAATCGGCCACTGCATCAATTAAGTCTCGAGGTAAATAACCACCATTATACTCTTGTGCAAGCATCAAGGCGGGTAATACTGCCGACTGCCTACGATCCGGTGGATATTTCTTGGTCCATTTCTCAATAGCGATTTTTAAATCTTCAGATAATAGGTCGCTTTTGTTATTCGTCTCTTTCTTCATCGATCGATTTCACCAAATACGATATCTAGGCTGGACAGTATAGCGACTAAATCAGCAATCATGTGTCCGGAAACCAATTCATTTAAAGCTGCCAAGTGCGGAAATCCAGCTGCGCGTATTTTAACCCGATAAGGTTTATTTGCACCATCCGAAACCATGTAAATTCCAAATTCACCTTTAGGATGTTCTATCGCGGCATACGCTTCACCAGGTGGCACGCAATAACCTTCACTAAATAGTTTAAAATGATGGATGAGTGATTCCATATCTTCTTTTATTTGTAAACGCGGCGGCGGCACCACTTTATGCTCAGTCAATGTGACAGGACCTGGATTAGCACGTAACCAACCCACACATTGTTTAATTAATGCGTTTGATTGACGCATTTCTTCGACACGCACCAGATAACGATCATAACAATCGCCTTTGCTGCCTATTGGTATATCAAAATCTAATTCATCATACACTTCATACGGTTGCTTCTTACGTAGATCCCAAGCAACACCTGAAGCGCGTAAAATGGGTCCAGTACACCCTAACTGTAAAGCACGTTCCGCCGTTAAAACACCAATGCCAACGGTGCGTTGTTTCCATATACGATTATCGGTCAGCAAAGTTTCATAATCGTCAATCAATTTAGGAAATCGTGTAATAAAGCTTTCAATAAAGTCTAATAAACTTCCCTCTCGATTCGCGTTCATCTCACGTGTTTCTTTTTCATTATGCCATTGAGAAGGTTTGTACTGTGGCATTTTATCCGGTAGATCACGATATACACCTCCGGGTCTATAATAAGTTGCGTGCATACGCGAACCTGACACAGCTTCATAGCAGTCGATTAAATCTTCGCGTTCACGAAAGCAATATAAAAAAACCGTCATTGCACCGATATCTAAGGCATGTGCACCCAACCACAATAAATGATTCAAAATACGTGTAATTTCATCAAACATAACACGAATATATTGAGCGCGTTTCGGAGGCGTCACGCCTAACAATTTTTCTATCGCCAACACGTAGGCATGCTCATTACACATCATCGAAACATAATCTAAACGATCCATATAACCAATACTTTGGTTGTAGGGTTTAGATTCAGCTAGTTTTTCGGTCGCGCGATGCAATAAACCAATATGTGCATCCGCCGATTGGATAACCTCTCCATCTAATTCTAAGATCAGGCGCAACACGCCATGTGCAGCAGGATGTTGTGGACCAAAGTTTAACGTGTAATTACGAATTTCAGGCATGCAACATTCACTCTGGTTTTTGATGAAAACAAGTTAAGATAGCTTCATTCGTTGTTTTGCGAATGGTTTTTGGCACTAAAGTACGTGGTGTCACCGTAACCGGTTGATAAATAACTCGTCCCTCGGTTGCATCGTAACGGACCTCAACATGTCCCGTTAACGGAAAATCTTTACGAAAAGGATGGCCAACAAAACCATAATCGGTTAACAAACGCCGCAAGTCGGGATGTCCATCAAAAAAAACACCATACAAATCAAACGCTTCTCGTTCATACCAATCAGCTGCTGGCCATAGTTTAATGACAGACGGCACTTGCGGTGGCTCACCCTTAGCAAAAACACGCAAACGTAAACGCTGATTGTGCGTGAGAGATAAAAAATGATAAACCACTGCAAACCGTGGTTTAGTCCAAGCGATGGGCTGCAAATCACCGGTCATATCAACCCCACGTTCAAAACCCGTTAGCGTGGAACGTTCAGTCGTCCATTCGCTGATGCCATACTCAGCATAGTCCACGACACAAATATCCACTAATAATTCAAATCTAAAATCCACTTCATCACGTAATGCTAAACCAACAGCATGTAACTCCTCAGCTGGAATCTCTAAACTGACTTCACCACGCTCAACAATTATTTCTTGAATAACAGAATCAAAGCGTTGATTTATTTTTTGTAGTTGCAGAACAACGTCTGACATAATTTAAGTACGCTCAATAAAGTGAGTTTTTTTTATTTTATTTTGCAATTGTATAACACCATACACTAATGCTTCTGCAGTGGGTGGACAGCCTGGCACATACACATCCACCGGTACAATTCTATCGCAACCGCGTACTACCGAATAGGAGTAATGGTAATAACCTCCACCGTTTGCACAGGATCCCATCGATATCACCCATCTAGGTTCTGCCATTTGATCGTAAACCTTACGTAAAGCAGGAGCCATTTTGTTACATAAGGTCCCTGCTACAATCATTACATCAGATTGCCGTGGACTGGGCCGAAATACCACGCCAAATCTATCTAGGTCATACCGTGCTGCAGCTGAATGCATCATTTCTACTGCACAACACGCCAAACCAAACGACATCGGCCATAAGGATCCACTACGCGCCCAGCCAAGCAGCTTATCCAAAGATGTAATGACAAACCCTTGTTGTTGTAATAATGGTTCTATTCCCATTGTAAGGCCCCTTTTTTCCACTCGTAGATAAAACCTATCAATAATAAACCCAAAAAGATCCCCATCGCTAGTAACCCAGGAAAGCCAATGCGTCTTAAAGAAACCGCCCAGGGAAATAAGAAAGCAGTCTCTAAATCAAAAATAATGAATAAAATCGCCACAAGATAATAACGAATATCGAAAGGCAAGCGCGCATCGCTAATACCTGGAAAACCACATTCATAAGAAGACAGCTTGGCCGGATCCGGACGTTGCAAGCCCGTTAAACGACCGATAGCTAAAGCCGCTACACCGATAAATAAGCCAAAAGCAATAAAAATGAGTATGGGAAAATAATTCTGTAACATGGTTTTTTCGTTACCCTGAACAAATTTGTCGCTAGTATACAACCTTCGACGACTAAAATTCTACATGCATATTATTTCTACACTGTAGGGTCACAATTGACATCCTGCATTCCGAATAATGTACAACGTTTTCTTTAAGAGTAGGAGCAGACTAAGGAAGTTTATAAAGAGAAAAGGTTATTACCAAATGATATACTTTGCCCTAACGAGTGAGTCGCTATGCTCGCGAAAAATTTCGGCCGTCATGTCCCCGAAATTTGTTTTCATTACGCGACTATCATTAGACCGCGACCGTCCTGCGTCCGACGCGCACTCATCCCTAATAGGATTCATGCCCGCGTCTCCCA